>Ga0335069_10002289_pt1 | contig 29622 bp, 27 predicted proteins | sample Lox_Sample_11_FD_206714 | JGI IMG/M metagenome (GOLD analysis project Ga0335069, IMG submission 206714) | Soil microbial communities from Loxahatchee National Wildlife Refuge, Florida, United States - Lox_Sample_1.1 | ecosystem: Environmental > Terrestrial > Soil > Wetlands | place: USA...
GACCCCATGGCCCTGCTGCGGGAGATCGGGACGCTGCGCGAAGCCGGCGTCTCCGTCAAAGGGCCGGGGGCGTCTACGTCCGGTTCGGGGCAGTCCAACCTCTTTATCAGCAATCGCGCGCACCTCATCCTGCCCTACCACCGGATGATCGAGCTGGCAGCGGAGAACGCGCCGGGACGAGTGAAGATCGGCACCACCTCCCGCGGCATCGGGCCGGCATACGAAGACAAGATGGGACGCCGCGGCCTGCGCGTGGCCGACCTCCTCGATCCCGCGCTGCTGCGCAAGCACATCGAGAATGCCTGCGCCGAGAAGAACATGATCGCGCACGCGCTGTTCAACACCGAGCCCCTCGACCCCGATGCCATGTACGAGGAGTACGCGCGGGCCGCGGAGCAGGTGGCGCCCTTGGTTTGTGACACGGCAGTGCTGCTGAACCAGGCCATCGCCGCCGGTGAATCGGTACTGTTCGAGGGCGCCCAGGGCACCATGCTGGACATTGACCATGGCACGTATCCCTTCGTCACCTCGTCGAGCGCCACCGCCGGCGGGGCGATGACCGGTACCGGCGTAGCGCCCACAGCCATTAACTCTGTCATCGGTGTGACCAAGGCCTACTGCACGCGCGTAGGTGAAGGCCCGTTTCCGACCGAAATTCACGGGCCGGCCGGGGACGAACTGCGCAAGCGCGGCAACGAGTTCGGCGCGGTGACGGGGCGTCCGCGGCGCTGCGGCTGGCTCGACCTGCCCCTGCTGCGATACGCCCGCATGATCAACGGCATCGCCTGGCTGGTGGTGACCAAGCTGGACGTGCTGGACGAACTGGCGGAGATTCCGGTCTGCGTAGCGTACAGGGTCGGTGGAAAAAAGACCTGCGAGATCCCGGCGCACGCCAGCGGCTACGAGCGCATCGAGCCGATCTACGAGAGGATGCCGGGCTGGCGGAAGTCCACTTCCGGCATAACCAGTCTGGAGAAGCTGCCGCCGCAGGCCCGCGCTTACCTGCAATTCGTCGAGAAGGAGACGCAGGCCAGGATCGGCATGGTCTCCACCGGGCCCGACCGCGAGCAGACCTTGTTTCTGAAAGAGTTCACGGCACAATTGGGTCTGGAGAAAATGGCAAACCGGGTGAAAGCGAGAGCATGATGATCGTACTGGTGGTGAACTACCGCGTGAAGCCTGGGACAGAAGAACTGGCGAAGGAATATATCCGCAAGATGCAGCAGAACACGCGCAAAGAACCGGGTTGCCGTTTGTACGTCGGCCACCAGTCGCTCGAGGACCCGCTCATGTTCTGCTTCTACGAGCAGTACGACGATCAGGCTGCGCTCGACGCGCACCGTGCAGCGCCGTACTTCGCCGAGTACGTCACCAACGGGTTGGTTGGGCTGGCGGAGGCACGGCAGGCCAGGCTGTTCGAGCCGGTGTGAAAGCGGCTCTTAGCTATTGGCCGTTGGCTCTTGGCTTGCCCCGTCAGCCGGCCGCAAGCCAAGAGCTAAGAGCCAAGAGCTAACGGCCAAGAGCCCTCCCTACTTCTTATCGACAACCAACGTCCCCGCAGACGCGAAGTCTTCCTTGGAGACCTCGACGATCGCGATGGAGATGGCCTCACGCTTGGCAGCGCACTCCTCCACGAGAGCATCGGTGACGCGCGTGACAAGCTTGCGCTTCTGTTCCAGCGTGCGGCCTTTGAGCATGGTGATTTGGACGTGTGGCATAAGTCGCTGTTAGCTCTTGGCTGTTAGCTCTTAGCTTGACGTCTTCGCCGTGGCCGACACCAGCCAAGAGCCAAGAGCCAACGGCTAAGAGCCGCTCCTATCTCGCTAATTCGTATCCCGCAAAAAAATAACTCAGCTCGAAGCGGGCTGTGTCCTCCGCGTCCGAGCCGTGGATGGCGTTCTTCTCGATGTTGGCGGCCCACTTCTTGCGGATGGTGCCTTCCTTGGCGTTGGCCGGATTGGTGGCGCCCATCAGCTCGCGCAGGTCGGCGATAGCGTTTTCCTTCTCGAGCGCCAGCACCAGGATCGGCCCGCTTGACATGAAGTTGGTCAGGGAATCGAAGAACGGTTTGCCGGCATGTACGGCATAAAAGCCTTCTGCCTGCGCCTTATTGATTTCCAGCATCTTGGCGCCGAGGATGCGGAAGCCGTTTTTCTCCAGCGTGGAAATAATGTCGCCGGTGGCGCCTGGTTTCTTCATGGCGTCCGGCTTGATGATGGAAAGAGTGCGTTCGAGGGTTTTCATCGTGAGCTTCTGGTTTCTCGTTTCTAGTTTCTCGACAGAACAAAGCAGAGACGCAGCATGCTGCGTCTCTACAAGTCAGGTTTTCGGTACGCGGTACTCGCAACTCGGCACTACGCTTTCGCGTGCGCGCTCATCGCCGCCGCGACCGTTTCACCGATCACGGCCGGCGACTTGGCCACGCGGATTCCCGCCGCTTCCAGGGCGTGGATCTTTTCCGCTGCCGTCCCGTGCCCGCCGGAGATGATGGCGCCGGCGTGGCCCATGCGGCGTCCCGGAGGAGCGGTCTGCCCGGCGATGAACGCCACCACCGGCTTGGAGACATGCTTGCGGATGTACTCGGCGGCGGTCTCTTCGGCATTTCCGCCGATCTCGCCGATCATCACGATGGCCTCGGTCTGCGGGTCCTTCTCGAACAGCTCCAGCGCGTCGACGAAATTCGTTCCGATAATCGGGTCGCCGCCGATGCCGATGGCGGTCGACTGCCCGACGCCGCGCAGCGTTAACTGGTGCACCGCTTCATAGGTCAGCGTGCCCGAGCGCGAAACGATGCCCACCGGACCTTCACGGTGGATGTGCCCCGGCATGATGCCGATCTTGCACTTGCCGGGCGAGATGATGCCCGGGCAGTTGGGGCCGATCAGGCGCGAGCGGCGCGTCTGCAGGAACTCCCACACGCGCACCATGTCGAGCGTCGGAATGCCTTCGGTGATGCAGACGATCAGCTCGATCTCGGCGTCGGCCGCTTCCATGATGGCGTCGGCCGCAAACGCCGGCGGGACGAAAATCACGCTGGCGTCCGCCAGCGTTTTGTCCACCGCCTGCTGCACCGTGTTGAAGATCGGCCAGCCTTGGTGCGTGGTGCCGCCTTTGCCCGGGGTCACCCCACCAACGATTTTGGTTCCGTATTCCGCGCAGGCATTGGCGTGGAAAGTGCCTTCGCGCCCGGTCAGTCCCTGCACGATCACGCGCGTGGATTTATCGATGAGTACGCTCATATAGCTCTTAGCCTTTGGCTCTTAGCTCTTAGCTCTTAGCTCCATACCTTTAGCCAAAAGCTAAGGGCTAAGAGCCGGGGTTTCCTACCCTCCCGCCGCCGCGACCACTCTTTCCGCCGCGTCCTTCATGGTTTCGGCGACGGTGAAATTCAGTCCCGACTTCTTCAGGATCTCCCGCCCCTGCTCGACGTTCGTGCCTTCCAGGCGCAGCACAATGGGCAGGTTGATGTTGGTCTTCTTGGCGGCCTCCACCACTCCCTGCGCCAGTGTATCCACGCGCAGGATGCCGCCGAAGATGTTGATCAGCACGGCGCGCACGTGCTTGTCGCTGAGCAGGATCTCGAAGGCGTGGGTGACCTGCTCGGCATTGGCGCCGCCTCCCACGTCGAGGAAGTTGGCGGGCGCGCCGCCAGCGTACTTGATGATGTCCATAGTGGACATGGCTAAACCGGCGCCGTTCACCATGCAGCCCACGTTGCCGTCCAGCTTGATGTAGTTCAGCCCGTACTTTGAGGCCTCAACCTCGAGCGGGTCCTCTTCGCTGATGTCGCGCAATTCCACCAGGTCCTTGTGGCGGAACAGCCCGTTGTCGTCGAAGTTGATCTTGGCGTCGAGCGCGAACAGGCGGCCATCCTTCGTGGTGATGAAGGGATTAATCTCGGCCAGCGACGAGTCCGTGACCTCGAACGCAACGTAGAGCGCGGTCATGAACTGCACCGCCTGGTTGATCTGCGCGGGCGCGAGCCCCAGCCCGAAGGCCAGCTTGCGCGCCTGAAAGGGTTCCAGACCCATTCCGGGAACGATGTACTCTTTCAGGATCGCTTCCGGATTCTGGGCTGCGACCTGCTCGATCTCCACGCCGCCCGAGGCCGAGGCCATGAAGACGGGACGCGCTTCGGTGCGGTCGATCACGATGCCAAGGTAGAGCTCGCGATCGATAGGCAGCGTCTCCTCGACCAGCACGCGGTGCACCTCCTTGCCCTCAGGGCCGGTCTGGTGCGTCACCAGCTGCATGCCCAGCATGCGGCCGGCGATCTCGGCGGCTTCTTCCGCAGAGTTGGCGATCTTCACCCCGCCGCCCTTACCGCGTCCGCCGGCGTGGATCTGCGCCTTTACTACCACGGCCTTGGCGCCGGCGGCCAGCAGGTTCTTGGCCGCAGTCTCGGCCGCTTCGCGCGTCGTCACCATCTCTCCGCGGGGGACGGCGACGCCATACTTCGCCAGGATTGCTTTCGCTTGGTACTCGTGGATTTTCATGATCGTGGTATCAGGACAAAGTGTCTTCTCAACAGGCTATTAGCCGTAATTAGCAAACGAGCGATTCTACAGAACGGAAGGGCGGCGGGCAATTGGCTTTTAGCTTTTAGCTCTTAGCTTTTGGCTACTAGCTCCTAGCTTCTAGCCGGAGGGTCTTCAATGACCCGATGACCCGATCTCGCGATGACCCGATCCGCGATGTGGCACAATGAGCGCTCCATGATCCTCGAGGCGCTGCACAAGATCGCCAGCCACCGCCAGTCCCTTTCGCGCGAGGAAGCGCGCGCGGTGATGGGAGAGGTGCTGCGCGGGGAAGCCACCGACGCGCAGATCGCGGCGCTGCTGGTCGGCCTGCACATGAAGGGCGAGACGGTCGAGGAGATCGTGGGCTTCGCCGAGGCAATCCGTGCCGCCGCTACGCCGTTGCCGATCCACCGCGACAGCCTGGTGGACGTGAGCGGCACCGGCCGCGAGGCCCTCGTGGACACCTGCGGCACCGGCGGCGATGCCAGCGGCACCTTCAATATCTCGACCGCAACCGCGCTGACGGTGGCGGGCGCCGGCGTGCGGGTTGCGAAGCACGGCAACCGCGGCGTCAGCTCCAGGTGCGGCTCGGCAGACGTAATGGAGTGTCTGGGAGTAAACATCAACCTGCCGCCGGCGCGCGTGGCAGCGTGCTTGGATGAGGTCGGCATCGCTTTCTTGTTCGCCCCGTTGATGCACTCGGCCACCAAATACGTTCAGCCGGCCCGCCGCGAGCTGCGCCTGCGCACGGTCTTCAACCTGCTCGGGCCGCTGACGAATCCGGCGCACACCTCGGCGCAGGTGGTAGGGGTCTATTCCGACGACCTCGTGGAAACGCTGGCCGAGGCGCTGGCGCTGCTGGGATTGCGGCGGGCGCTGGTCGTGCACGGCGCGGATGGTCTCGACGAAATTTCCATCGCCGGTCCGACGCGCGTGGCCGAGGTCCGCGACGGCCAGGTCCGGACCTATGAAGTCACGCCGGAGGAATTCGGCATTCAGCGCGCGCCCCTGGAGGCGATCTCCGGCGGCGATGCCGCCACCAACGCGGGAATGATCCGCGAAATCCTGCGCGGGGAAAAATCAGCGCGCCGCGACGTGGTGCTGCTGAACGCGGCCGCCACGCTGGTTGCGGCCGCCAGGGTGGACAGCATCGGCGAAGGCATCCCGCTGGCGGCTCGCTCGCTCGATTCCGGCGCCGCAGCGGACAGGCTGGAAGCGCTGGTGCGGTTTACCAACGCGCATGGGTAGTTTCTGGTACCGCCGAGACGGCGGCGCTACATAACCGTCACCTTCTGCAGCCACTGCGCGACCTGCACATTCCATTTTAATTCCTTGTCCATAGTGTCGCGGAGCTGCGCGGATGCGTCGGGATCGCCATGCACGAGGTAGGTGGTCCGCGGCTGCTTCTTGAAGGTCCGCAGCCATTCCAGCAGTTCGGGCGTGTCGGCGTGGTCGGAGAACTGTTCGAGCGCCGCCACCTGCGCGCGCACCGGCACTTCCTCGCCAAAAATCTTTACCGTCGCCGCGCCGCTCTTGATGGTAAATCCGCGTGTGCCCTCCGCCTGGAACCCGATGAACAGCACGAGGTTGCGGGGATCGGGCAGGCGCAGCATCAGGTGATGCAGGACGCGTCCGCCGTTGGCCATGCCGCTGGAAGAGACGATGATCAGGGGGAAGCGCGATTCGTTGATCTTCTTGGATTCGTCCGCGCTGCTGTCGAAGTGGAACCCCGGCCAGGTGAGAGGCGAACCGTACTGGGCAATCATGCGTTTCGTGTCGTCGCTGAATTCTTCGCTGTGCTTGAGGAAAATCTCGACCGCCTGGATGGCCATGGGGCTGTCCGTGTGCACGGGAACCCGCGGAATCTGCCCGGACTCCATCAGCTCCTTCAGCATGAACAGGAATTTCTGGGTGCGCTCCACGGCGAAGCATGGAACCACCACCGATCCGCCGCGCTTGACCGTATCGCTCACCAGCTTCGCCAGTTCCGGGCGGGGGTCGGTGTGAGGATGCTCGCGGTTGCCATAAGTGGACTCCATCACCAGCAGGTCGGCGCTTTCGCCCTCCTGCGGCCCGGAATAGACGACCTTGCCGGGCGCGACTACGTTGTCGCGCACCCGGCCGATGTCGCCGGTGAACAGCAGTTGCCGGCTGCCGCCGTTGACCTTAGCCGTGATCTCGATCATGCCCGCTCCCAGAATGTGTGCCGACGGCACAAAGCGGAACGAAAGTTGGGGGCAGAGCTGCTTGGTCTCGCCGAAGTCCACCGTTTGCAGGCGCGCCAGGCTCTGCTGCGCCTGTTCCATGGTGTAAAGCGGCAGGGCGGGTTTGTGCTTCGAGGTCATGTGCTTGTTATGAAACTCGGCTTCTTCTTCCTGCAGGTGGCCGGAATCCGGCAGCAGGATGGCGCACAGGTCCACCGTCGCGGGCGTGGCATAGATAGGGCCGGCGAATCCTTCCTGCACCAGGCGCGGAATCCAGCCGGAGTGGTCGAGGTGAGCGTGGGTGAGGATGACCGCGTCAATCTGGCGGGCGGGCACCGGCGTGTCCTGCCAGTTGCGCAGACGCCATTCCTTGGGGCCCTGAAAAAGTCCGCAGTCAATCAGCAGCTGGAAGCCCTCTCGGCCCGTGGGATGGCTGGAAGTGTTGATCAGATGCTTGGAGCCGGTGACGGTGCCTGCTGCGCCCAGAAATTGGATGTACACGCGTTCCCTCCGAATGCGGTCATTGTAATGGCTTGGACACCGCAGGCAGCGCTGCTGGGTGGAGCAGGCCTTCAGGCCTGCATCAATCAGAGATTCAACAGCAGGCTTTAGCCTCTGAGATCCATCGTTGTACCCAACCCGCACTGTTCCTTAGCGGCTAAAGCCATACTCCTATACGGCATCCCGCAGCAGGGAAGCCCTGCTCCACCCCGTTCGCAGAACAACAACTGGCCGCGCTACTTCGGGCTCTCCGTCACGGGGATCTCCGCCGTGTTGTTGTTCATGTCGAACTCCGGCACGCTGCCATCGTTCACTACCGCCTGTTGCGGCGTTGCCGGAATGGGGATGCGCACTACGGCCTTTTCGTGAGCATGCACCTCCAGCCGCTTGCGTTCCTCGCCCTGAGCGGCACGCACTGCCACCGGGACCTCCGCCCCGGCGTTGCCGGAATTCTCCACCGTCACCGTGACCGACCAGTCTTGCGGAATGAGCTTGCGCGGGTGAACGGCGGTGATTTGAAACTCGGGCAGACCACGATCGCGATACACCCAGTCGTCGAAGAACCACTCCAGGTCGCGATGGAGCTGCTCGGCCAGCAGGCGCTGAAAATAGGAAGGCTCCTTGTCCTGATCGGGGCGGTAGGCGCGGATGGCGCGCTCCAGCGCGTCGTCGCCCACCATGTCGCGCAGCATCCACCAGACAAACATGGCCTTGGTGCGGAAAAAGACCTCGTCGGTGGCGCTGACCAGAGGCTGGCCCGTCGGGGGTGAGGCGGAAGCTGTGCCAGGGGCTGGCGGCAGGAATTCCATCTCCGCCTCCTGCAGCGGCGCGAGTCGTTCATCCATGTAGGCCAGCGCCGCCTTGCGTCCCTCCTGCTGTTGGCGCACGAGGGCCTGCGCGAAGTGGGCGAGGCCTTCGTCCATCCACAGACGCGGCGACTGAAAGGACGCGTGCGCCAATTGATGCGCGAGGACCACCTGGATGTCTTTTTCTTCTCCACTGACCAGAGGCGTGAAGAGCACACCGCCGCCTTCGTAAGGGTACATGTCCTTGTCTGGCAACTCGACAATCCGCACCGGCCGTTTGCGCGGGCCAAACCACTGCGCGACAAAGGGCGCGACCCTTTCCCCCGCCGTGGCCCAGGCGCGCGCGTAGGACTCGTGCCCGGCTATGTACTGGACCGTCATGGGCGGCTGGTTGAGTGCGCGATAGCTGCCAATCACGAAGGCCGGTACCGCCATCCCGATTGGGTCGTACTGCAATGCCTGGCAGCTCAGCCCGGCTGGTTGCATGGCTGCCGCCGCCGTCTGTCCGTTGGCAACCAGCCGCATCTCGCCCGGCCAGCAGAACGAAAGGCGCATTCGGGAACGGCTTTGGCGTTCCGTCCAAGCCATGATCCTCTCGAACACCTGATCACCGTCGCTCAGGCTGGCAGCCTCGGTCGCGACCGGATACCACGCTACATGGCCTATGCCGCGCACGCCGGTGAAGGATTCGCTGATCCGGTCCCAGTCGCTGTTCGCCGACCTTTCGGCAGGGACGCCGATGCGGGTCAACCGCGTGTTGTCCTGCGGGATCTTTCCACTGTAAGTGATCTCGAGTTCAACCGTCGCTCGCGGCAGCACCGGTTGCGGCAGAGTGAGAACGGCCTCGCTCAGAGCGCCAGTGTGATCAATGTCGGAGGCGTAAGCCTGCGACAGATATTGCGCGGGCTTGCCGCCAACCGTAATCGAGTTCCACTCGAGCGTAGACGAAATCTGCAGCACCGGATTGCGCTGCGGCTGCGCGGTGTCATTGCGCAGCGTGACCTTGCCCTCGGCTTCGAAGGATTGCGTTGCTGGCGTGACTTTGATCTTAAGGTCGTAGTCGGTGAAGATGAACGCCTGGCGCTCGAGGGCCGCGGCCGGCTGAAAACCACAGAGGACAAAGAGGACGCAGAGGATTTTGTTCATTTCTGCTCGGCGTTTCGGCGCTGGCGCGCGACTTCGTACATCACCACCGCGGCGGCCACGGAGACATTGAGCGACGGCACCTCGCCCAGCACCGGGATATGGATGAGGAAATCGCAGCGGCTGCGCACGTGCTCATGCATTCCCTTGCCCTCAGCGCCGAGGACGAGCGCGCAATCCATCCTGTAATCCAGGGTGTCGTAGGCCTGCGGACCGCGCTCGTCGAGGCCGACGATCCACAGATTCTGTGACTTCATCTCTTCCAGGCTGCGCGCCAGGTTGGTGACGCGCGCGATGGGCAAATGCTCGGAAGCTCCGGCGGACGCCTTCGCGACGGTCCCGGTCACACCAACGGCACGCCGCTCAGGGAGCACAATGCCATCCGCCCCGGCGGCGTCAGCGGTGCGAATGATCGCGCCGAGGTTCTGCGGGTCTTCCACGCCATCGAGCACGACCAGGAAGGAGTATTCGCCGCGCTTGCTGGCGAGCAGGTCATCCAGATCGAGGTATTTCTTCTGCGAGGTGACCGCGACTACGCCCTGGTGGGCGGGCGTCCGCGCCAGCCGGTCCAGTTGTTCGCGTGGGACGAAGCGGACTGGAATCCCACTGGCTCGACAGTCATCAATGATGCGCTGCATCTTCTGGTCGTGGCGCTCGCGAGCCACGCCGACATACTCGAAAGCGCGCCCGCGCGACTTCAGCGCTTCGCTCACGGCGTGGATGCCGTAGATGACGTCCATTGTCCCTATTGAGTTTACGTGGCGCGGCGCTTTGTTGCCACGAACGCTGTGCAGCCGGGCGGCAAGGGCATGTGTCCGTATGCATGCAGCACGCGCACGGTAAAGCCCGCGGCGCGAAGCTCGCCGGCAACGTCGGAGCCTCGGTAGAGACGCAGGCGATGGATTTCCTGGCTTCTCCGGTAGAGTTTCCCAACCTTGCGGAAGGTGGTCATGCGACGGATCAGGAGATCGCGGCCGGGCACAGCTTCGAAGAGGATTGCCCAATCCTTGCCTTGTGCGTGGGCACGGCGAAGCGCCCGCCCGGGCTCGGCGATGTCGAAGATGAACACTCCGCCCGGGCGGAGCGCCTCGGAGACACGCCGGAAAAAGCGTGCCAGTTCGCGCCGGCTGTTGCGCCCGTCAAAGGTGTAGTTGAGGCATTCGCCGATCGCGGTGACGGCATCGCATCGCGGCAGCTGGGCTCTCAAGAACGATGCGTTGACGAACTTGGCCGCGGGTGCCCGCTTTCGCGCCAGCCTTATCATCGCGCGGGAGATGTCGACTCCCACAACGTCATAGCCCCAGCGTGTGAGTTCCGCTGCCCAGATTCCGCTGCCGCAGCCCAGATCGACAATCCGTCCACGATGAATGCCAGCGCGCCGCAGGATGGCCAATAATCCCGGCCCGGCCTTACGGGAGAAGTCGCCGAAGCCAACGTCGTGGATGTAGGCCAGATCAGGTTGGTAACCGCGCATCAGTGTTCTCCCGGAAACAGGAAAAGTCAGAGGCGTGCGGCCTGTCAAGCTGGATGCATCAACACCCGCAATTTACTGGTATACAGGCACTTGCAGGCGGGGATGTGGCAATCTACGTGTCTGCATCGCAATGTTCACTCCGGGGGTACCTGCCTGTTCGTGCATTGTGGGTGGTTACCAGCCAACATATAATCGAAGCGCTCTGGTCGAAGTCTCCGTCAGGTTTTGGGGGTTAGGTGTGCGGACACGGGTTTGTCTGCCTGATTACCTATGCACCGACGCCTGCTTCTCCTGATGGTCGTGGCCAGCCTAATGCCGCGGGCATTCGCCCAGGGCACCACCACCCCAGCCAACCAAAACCGGGTTGACGGGGGGCCCCGGGGCATCGTCCCATTGCGCGACGAGCAGGGGCGGACCATCTACGTCGATGCACCTGTCTCCCATCCTGCCTCCGATCCTTCCAAATCCCTCAGACGTGCCTCTGTGCTGGTGTACTGGAGCCGCGTGGAACACCGCTGGAAGCCGGTTCCGCCCGCCACGCCCTCGGCAATGAAGGCGGCGCGATCGGCCGCCGCCGAGGTCGGCCAGTACCTTGCAGCCGCTCCCTCCAGCCCGGTGGTGAATGCCGCCGAAAGCGAGGCCAGCCCCGACAACCGCGAGATTCTGCGGGGACGGGCCATGACCTCGCGCGAGCTGGATCGCATCATCGAGGAATCGGCACAGCGCCATGGCGTGGACGCCAACCTGGTGCGCGCGTTGATCAAGGTGGAATCGAACTTCGACGCGCGCGCTGTTTCGCCCAAGGGCGCCATGGGGCTTATGCAACTGATGCCAGGCACGGCCCGCACGCTCAACGTCAGCAACCCCTTCGATCCGCAACAGAACGTGGACGCGGGGGTGCGACACCTGAAGCACTTGCTGGACGACTACAACGGCGATGTGAAGCTGTCTCTGGCGGCGTACAACGCAGGGGCCGGCGCGGTAGCGCGCTCGAACGGCGTGCCGCGTAATGCCGAGACCCGCAATTACGTGAAGCGGATCACGACTTTGTACGGCAATCACGGGAACCTGCTGACCGGGCCGGTAGCCGACCCGATCCATGTCTTCCGCGATTCCAGTGGCGTGCTGACCATCACCAACACGGACTAAGTTGCAGCAGCCGGTGAGGGACCGGCAGGGACTGAGACCTGACAACGTGGTAGGGCAAGCTCCAACCCGGAGTGTCGCTGGTGTGGTGTTGATGGCGGCAGTTGCGCTGGCGCTGCTGACGCCGGCCTCCGCAACCACCACGGCGCACAAGCGGCAGGTCGCCGCCTCCCAGTTCGAGACCGCCGAGCGGTTGCGGGAATCGCTCAACGGGCGTCCAGCAAGCGAGCGCACGCGGCGGGAATATCAGCGTGTCATTGATGCCTACCGGCGGGTGTACTACACCTCGCCGGCTTCCAGCAAAGCCGACGCCAGCGTCGTCGCGGTGGCCGAACTGCTGGCCGAGATGGGCCGCGCCCTGGGCAATCCCAAGGTATCCCAGGCCGCGATCGCGCAGTATGAATTCCTGCGCCATGAGTATCCCGGCAGCAGGCATCGCGTCGAAGCCCTGTTTACCATCGGACAGATATACCGCAACGACCTCGACGACAACGAGCATGCCAAGGCCACCTTCGAGGACTTTTTGAAGCGTTACCCGCGCAACCGTCTCGCCGACGACGCCCGCGATGCGCTGAGAGAAATCGAGGCTGAAGGAAACCCGCCCAGGCGCGCGCGGAAAGACAAGGAGGGCGATGTCCGGCAGGTCAACGATGCCGACCCAGGCCAGCACGCGGGCAAAATGCCGCTGGTCACCGGCATCCGGCAGTGGTCCACACCGGACTACACCCGCGTGGCCATCGACCTGGAACAGCAGGTCAAGTACGAAGCGGGACGGGTACCCGATCCCGACCGTATCTTCTTCGACCTCCACGACACTCGCCTGGCGCCGGAGCTGGTGGGCAAGAGCTTCGACGTCGAAGACGGCTTCCTGCACAAGATCCGCGTAGCGCAGTTCAAACGCGGGCTGACCCGAGTGGTGCTGGAGGTGGATGAGGTCGTCGAGTACTCCGCCTTCTTCCTTCCCAACCCCGACCGCCTCATCATCGACATCCATGGCAAACAGCCGGCGGCGGCCGCCCCAGCAGAAAATACTTCACCCTCGGCAAAGTCAGCCCCTCGACTTCGCTCGGGGCAGGCTCCGGGTGAGGCACCCGCTCCCACGAAAACCGAAGCCCACCCGGCGAAGACGCGCGCCACAGCAAAGCCTGCGACCGGCAGTCCCCCTAGCCGCGAACATTCCGGCTCCTGGCCGGCGATGGCGACCTCAAAGGATTCCGGCACCATGGAAGCGGCCACCCTGGGCGAGCCGGAGATCAAGGCCACATCGAAGCCGACCACCTCGCCCACATTCCAAGCGGTCTCGCCGCGCTCAGCGCAAGGCAAGAAGGCGCGGGAGAAGCAGGCCAGCCTCACCAGCCATGAGGCCAAACCCACGCACAATGGCGAGCAGACGCTCATCCGCGCACTAGGCCTGAAGATCGGCAAGATCGTGGTGGACGCCGGGCACGGCGGCCACGATACCGGCACCATCGGTCCGGACGGTCTCACCGAAAAGGCGCTGGTTCTGGATGTGGCGCTGCGCTTGGGAAAGCTGCTGGAAGACCGCATGGGGGCGGAGGTGGTGTACACGCGGGATGACGATACCTTCGTGCCCCTGGAAACCCGGACAGCCATCGCCAACAAAGAACAGGCCGACCTGTTCATCTCCATCCATGCCAACTCCAGCCGTGATCCCGACGCGCGCGGCGTAGAAACTTATTATCTGAACTTTACCTCGTCCGATGACGCGCTGGCGGTGGCAGCGCGCGAGAACGCAGTCTCCGAAAAGTCGATCCACGAACTGCAGGACCTGGTGAAAAAGATCGCGCTTAAGGAGAAAATCGAGGAGTCGCGCGAGTTTGCCGCCGACGTCCAGCAGTCACTGTGGGCCACTGCCGGCAAGGGCACGCGCAACCGCGGGGTGAAGAAGGCACCCTTCATCGTGCTCATCGGGGCCAACATGCCTTCCATCCTGGCTGAAATTTCCTTCCTCTCGAACCCTGGTGACGAGCAGAAGCTGGAAACGCCCGAGTACCGCCAGAAGATCGCCGAGGCTCTCTACCGCGGCTTGGCCAAGTACGTCTCCGGGCTGAGCGGCCTGAAGATCGCCACCAAAATGCCCAAGGACGCCGGCCAGTAGGAGCTGTCCTACGAAGCATTGCGGCTGGAAATGTTGTCTAATAGTAGGGTGGGTGCTGGTTTGAATTGCTTACGAGGGCCCGCCGGACCGAGGAAGCTGTTCCGTGTGTGATCACGTGTCAGGGCACGGCTTCAGCGGGGTCCCCAGCAAACCTGATTCTGGTTTGCTGGGGTGCGGAGCCGTGCCGTCTGGCATTTATAGAAGTCGGGCTTTAGCCTCTGAGGCCGGGGTGCTTCGCCGCTCTCGTTCAAGAGTCTATTTGCTTGGCCTTTCCTGCAACTGAACGCACAGGGGCTAAAGCCCGAGGTGGCTAGATCGAGTAACGGCACGAGTAAACTCGTGGCCTGACACGTGATCCCTCACAAGGATGTTCGTGAACTCTGCAGACACAGTTGCGATCCCTAAGATAAAGCCCTTTTGTGTCCTTCTTTTGCTCTTCGCACTGGCCGCGGCTTCCTACGCCGCTACACCCCAGCCTCAGCCGTTTCTTCCCGGCCAGTTTGCAGGATGGCAGATTCAGGGCGCTCCTCGCCTGTCGGATGATGCGGCGGCTGCCGATCCTGCCTACGCCGCCGTGCTGAAGGAATACGGCTTCAACCTGCTCGAGTCGGCCACCTACGCGCGCCCGGATCGCAAGCTTTCGGTGAAGGCCGCTCGCTTCAACGACGCCACCGGCGCTTACGGAGCATTCACGTTTTACAAGAGCGAGGGGATGGAGACTGTGAAGGTCGGCGACCTGGCGGCATCGGCCGGCGCAAGAGTTCTGTTCTACCGCGGAAACATTTTGGTGGAGGCCGCGTTCGACCACGTGACCGCCATGTCGGCGGCGGAGTTGCGCGAACTTTCCGCCGCCCTTCCTCAACCCGCTGCCAGCAATAACAAGCTGCCGACGCTGCCCACCTATCTGCCGCGTCAGGGTTACGTGGCGCATTCTGCCAAATACGTTGCGGGACCGGCGGCATTCTCCAGCATCCACGCACCGTTGCCCGCCGACGTAGTCGATTTCCAGCGCAGCGCGGAGCTGGTCCTGGGACGGTACTCGGTGTCGAAGGGCGTCGCGACGATGGTGCTGATCGCTTACCCTACGCCCCAGATCGCGGGTGACAGGTTGCGCGCCATCGAGTCCTGGATGAAAGCGAACGGCTGCACCGTTCCCACGCGCGCGCCGGGCGGCTGCGACTTTTTCGGCAAGCGGAGCGGACCCATCGTGGCCGTGGTCACGGGCGACGTCTCTCAGGGGGAGGCCCAGTCGCTGCTGGCTGCGATCGCTTACGACGCTGACGTCACCTGGAACCAGGCCACCTCTCTCAGCAAGAAAGAGAACATCGGAAACCTGATCATCGCCGCGTTCACGCTGATCGGGATCCTCATGTTGATTGCGCTCGTAATCGGTTTTGCCTTCGGCGGACTGCGTGCGCTGCTGCGGAGGTTCTTCCCCACGCGCTGGTTCGGCCGGCCTGAGGATGTGGAAATCATCCGGCTCAACCTGCCGCGCTGAGTGGCCAATCTAAGTTGTTGAAACAGGACAGTTAAGCTCTGGAATCGGGGGCGAAAGGGCCCTTTTGTGAATTTCCCGGCCTTGTTGATTGTCTTTGCAACTCATTGATTACAAAGGACGTTAATCTGGAAAATTCGCTTGACACCCCATCTTCCGCGCTCATAAGATTTTCGCCAAGAAAAGGTTTTGACGGTCAGGGCTTCACCCTCCGTTGGAACTATTCTCCCTAAAAGAAAAGGCTGCCCTGTGCCGGGGTGGCCTTTTCGTTTTGCTCAACAGCGCCGACATGAGATTGCCCCCAGCAGTTCGCTAACTTCCTCCTGTAATCCAGCCGATAAGGTTCTGCGCGGAATCACAACTCAGTAGGCAGGGAGAGCACGGCGATGCCTTTGGTGACCTGGGATCAGAGCTACAGCGTCAGCGTTCGCAAGCTGGACGAGCAACATCAGAAACTATTTGCCCTGCTCAATGCGCTGCATGATGCGATGCGGCAGGGAAAAGGTCAGGCCGTCGTGCAGGATACCCTCCGTGAACTCGCCACCTACACCGTGACCCATTTTCGGGCAGAAGAAGAGCTGATGCGCATGACCAGCTATCCGGAGCTCGCCGCTCACCAGGCGCAGCACCAGAGCTTTGTCGCCAAAGTAACGCAGCTCTCCGAGGATCTCCAGGCCGGCCGCCAGGTCAACACCATCGACCTGGTGGACTTCATCAAGGATTGGCTGGCGCACCATATCCAACAGACGGACCGTCCTACTCGGCCCATATGAACGCCAAAGGCGTGCAGTAAGCGGTTCTCGTTTCCAGTTTCTCGTTTGCCGGCAGACGCTTTCTTGAAGCTGGAAACGAGGAACTGGAACGTCCGATCTTTACGCCTCACAACCAGCGCAGTTAGAATCAAATCATCAGGCGGGGCCGACGTAGCTCAGTTGGTAGAGCAGTCGATTCGTAATCGACAGGTCCTCGGTTCAAGTCCGAGCGTCGGCTCCATTCCGTCTGCCCCACGCCGGAACCACAGCGGTCGCCGTCTAGAAACAAGAAACCAGAAACGAGAAGCTCAGGAAATCCTGTGTACTATTGTGGAAACTTAGGTCTTGCAAGCTCCGGCCACCGCTCACATAATACAGGCCAAGGTAACAACGCACCCAGTGGACCGTTACGCACGAGCGGACGTACTGCGGATCCTGCGGATTACGGCGCGCCAACTGGCAGCTTGGGAAAAAGCCGGGCTGATCGCCGTTTCCGAGGACTATTCCTTTTTTGAACTCCTGCAATTAAGGAAGCTGCGCGAACTGAGCGCCCGGCGCGTGCGCCCCGGGAAGATCCGCGAGTCGCTCCAGGCCATGCAGCGCGCTGTCGCCGGCATGGAGAATCCGCTCGTCGAGAGCGGCACCTTCGTCGCCCGCAGGCGCCTGGCGTTCCGTCACCAGGGGACGGCGGTGGAACCGGTTGCGGGACAGTTCGTCATGGACTTCGCTCCGCGGACGGTGGTCGCCGCCAAGGTCAAGCCCATGCGCACCGCCGAGACCGCCGCCGAATGGTTCGCCAAGGCCATCGCGCTTGAAGAAGACCCGGTTTCACAGCGGGAGGCGATCGAGGCCTACAAGAAGACGCTGGAATTCGATCCCGGGCACGCCGCCGCGCACATCAATCTTGGTACGCTGTACTACAACCGCCAGGATTACGCTCAGGCTGAGGACCACTACCGGCAGGCGGTCGAGACCGATCCGCGCTACGCCCTCGCGCATTTCGACCTGGGCAACGTTCTCGATGAGACCGGCCGCCTGCAGGAAGCCATTCAGGCGTACAAGCAGGCGATCCAGCTTGCGCCTACCTACGCCGACGCTCACTACAATCTCGCGCTCGCCTACGAGAAACTCAAACAGCCGCGCCGGGCGCTCACCCACTGGCGCGCCTACGTGCGCCTGGATACTTCCGGCCCCTGGTCCATTCACGCGCAGAACCAGATCCGCAAGACTCTCGCCGCCGAAGGGCTGAAGGTGGTCTACAGGCGAAAGAAGCAGTAGTCCGCTGGACGGACCCGGGCCCTGCTTCTTCCTCTGATTGTTACGGGCTTAGATCTGTCCCAGGCCCCCGTCCACGTTGATCTCCACGCCGGTGATGTAGGAGGAATCCTGCGAGGCCAGAAACGCCACCGCACCCGCAACTTCCTCGGGCTGTCCGAAGCGCTTCATCGGAATCTTATTGACCACGTCCTTCGCGAAGTCGTCGATGGCCTCCTGCGGCAGTCCGGTCCGGCCGAAAATTGGCGTCTCAATCGGCCCGGGCGCAACCGTGTTCACCCGGATATTGCGTCCCACCAGTTCGGCGGCCGCGCTCCGCGCCAGGGAACGCATAGCCGCCTTGGTGGCCGCATAGGCGCTGGCCCCATACTGCCCTTTGCTGTCCACCACGCTGGTGTTCAGGATGATCGACGCCCCGTCGTTGAGCCACGGCAGGGCCTTTTGGATGGTGAAGTATGCTCCCTTGATGTTGATGTCGAAGTTCTCGTCATACGTGCTTTCGGAGGTCTCGGCAAAGGGCGCGAATTTCGCCACTCCCGCATTCACGAACAGCACATCAATTTTGCCCAGTTTCTTTGAAATTTCCGCATACATCCGGTCGATGTCGGCAAGCTTGGAGACGTCGGCCTGCACCGCCACCACACCGTTGCTGATCGTCCGCACCGCTTCATCGAGCGTCTGCCGGCTCCGGCCGGTAATGGCGACCTTCGCGCCTTCTTCCTGCAGCCGCTTGGCGCTTGCCAGCCCAATGCCGCTGTTGCCGCCGGTCACGACTGCGACTTTTCCTTCGAGTCTTTTCATAGCGGTCCCCTTCTCTCTTCCCGCGCTTCGGTCACTGCTTGGGACCTGGGGAAGAGCCATCCACGCTTGGTATATAGATGAACATCGAAGTGACCGGTTGCAGGTTTTCAGGAATTCGCTGTCGAAAAGAACACTCGGCCACGGCGTTAACCAATGTCGTCATCCTTCGCGAGCGCGCAGCCGAGCGGAGGATCTGGCTCCAATGCCAGCACAACCGATACGGTGGCGCCGCCGGCTTCGTCAGATTCTCCCGCCTCCCTTTGTTCGCCGGAAGAATGACAGAGCAGTGTTTCGCCCGTCCCACTTCTCGCTTTGCACCTGTCCCCCCGGTGCTACAATCTTGGGTTCAATTTCACCCTATGAAGGAACTCATATGCCGGAAGTCATCGCACCCGAGAAGCCGCAGCCGCTGCTGGCGCTGACGGAAGATGAAACGCTGTTCCGCGACAACATTCGCCAGTTTGCGGAGGAAAAGATCCGCCCGCTCTCCAAGGAAATGGACGAGAAGGGCGTGTTTGACAAAGACCTCGTCCATGAGTTCTTCCAACTGGGCCTGATGGGCATCGAAATTCCCGAGCAGTATGGCGGCGGCGCCGGCACGTTCTTCGAAGCCATCCTGGGGGTCGAGGAACTCTCGCGCGTGGACGCCTCCGCCGGCGTGGTGGTGGACGTGCAAAACACGCTGGTGAACAACGCCCTGCTGCGCTGGTCGACGGACGAGCAGAAGAAGCGCTACCTGCCGCGCATGGCCTCGGAGTGGGTCGGTGCCTATGCGCTGAGTGAGGCGGGCTCGGGTTCCGACGCCTTCGCGCTCGCCACCAAGGCAGAGCTGAAAGGCAGCGAATACGTCCTGAACGGCCGCAAGCTGTGGATTACCAACGGCAAGGAAGCCGGGCTGTTCATTATTTTTGCCACCATCGATCCCGCCGCCGGCTACAAAGGCATCACCGCGTTTCTGGTGGAGAAAGGCTTCCCCGGGTTCACCGTCGGGAAGAAGGAGGACAAGCTGGGCATTCGCGCCTCCTCCACCTGCGAGCTGATCCTGGAGGACTGCCGCGTGCCCAAGGAAAACCTGCTGGGCGAGGCGGGCAAGGGCTACAAGATCGCCATCGAGACGCTGAACGAGGGCCGCATCGGCATTGGCGCCCAGATGATCGGAGTGGCGCGTGGGGCCTGCGAGCATGCCATCAAGTACGCGCAGGAGCGCAAGCAGTTTGGCAAGCCGATCTCCGAGTTCCAGGTGATTCAGTTCCAACTGGCGCAGGCGGCGACCGATCTCGAGGCCGCGCGCCTCATGGTCTATAACGCCGCCCGCATGAAGGATGCCGGCATGAACTTTGTCAAGGAAGCGGCCATGACCAAGCTGTACGCATCCCAGGTGGCGGAGCGCGTGACCTCGCTCGCCATCGAGATCTATGGCGGCTACGGTTTCACCAAGGATTACCCGGTCGAGAAATACTGGCGCGATTCGAAGATCGGGGCGATCTACGAGGGCACTTCCAACATGCAGTTGCAGACCATCGCCAAGCTGGTGATCAAATAGGCGAGTCAAGGCCGGGCGATGCGAGGTTGAGCCCTGAGTCCAAGCGTCGCAGCCGCTATCCCGAGCGCAGCGAGGGATCTCTAGGGGGTTCTGCTTCGCTGCGGTGGTAGAACAAAGGAAATTCCTGGGAGAGGCACAGCGCGGGCTGTGCCTCTTCCTTTTGCTGCCAAGCCTGGGTGGCGGGAACCGAAGCCGTTCGAGTCCCCGCGTGCCGACGCGAGGGAGTGTCCTGATTCGTACATAGAGAGGTTACCGTGGTAATGCCGGTGGTGACCGGAACCAAGCTAGACTCGATTTATGCGGAAGAAGAAGCTGGGCGAAGTTCTGCGCGAGCGGCGGCACATTTCCGGCGAGGTTCTTGATTCCGCGATCGAGGAGCAGAAGAGAAAGCTGGGTCGCCTGGGGGAGTTGCTGCTCCACAAGGGGGCAGTGCAGAAGGACGCCTTAGTGGCGGCTCTCGAAGAGGTTACCGGCGCATCTTACGTGGACGCCAGTACCGCCAAGGTGGACCCCGAGGTTCTCGAACTGGTGCCGCGCGAGCTGGCGCAAAGACATGGCGTGCTGCCTCTGGAACGCAAAGGTAAGACGCTGGTGGTAGTGATGGCGGATCCGCAGAACCTGCACGTTCTGGACGAGTTGCGCTTTGCAACCGGCAGCGAGATCTCACCTCGGATGGGGTTTGCGGCGGAGGTGGCAAGAGGAATTGCCCGCATCTATGGCGGAAAGCTTCCGTCGGCGGGTGAAGTGGTCGACGTGGAACAGAGTGGACCTGTCAGCGATATTGAGTTCTTCACCGCCGGGACCAGCCAGCGCCACGAGGATGCTATCCGCGAATTTCAAAGGGAATTGCGCAATGACAAGACACCGGCGGTGCACGTTGTATCCGCCATCCTTGCGGAGGCGGCAGAGAGGAAGGCCAGCGACGTCCACATCGAGCAGCAGGCGCGGGGAACGCTGGTGCGTATCCGCGTGGACGGGGTGCTCCGCGAACTGACGCGCATCACTCCGGCGCTGCGAAGCTCGGTCGTCTCCCGCATCAAGATTCTCAGCGACATGGACATCTCCGAGCGGCGGATTCCCCAGGACGGAAGGCTGCTGGCACGCGTCGGCCAGGCGCAATACGACTTGCGCATTTCCACCCTGCCCACGCAATACGGGGAGAAGATCAACATCCGCCTGCTGGATCCCACCGCCGTGCAGGTGCGCTTTGAAGACCTGGGGTTTCCGCCTGAGCTGGGCTCCTCCCTGCGGCGGCTGCTGACCTTGCCCCAGGGCATGATTCTGGTGACCGGTCCCACCGGGGCCGGCAAGTCCACCACGCTGTATGCCGCAATCAACCTGCTGCGCTCGCCGGATATCAGCATCCTGACCGTGGAAGATCCCGTCGAGTACATGATCGAAGGGGTCAACCAGGTGCAGGTGAACCCGCGTGCCGGACGCACCTTTGCTGCCTGCCTGCGTTCCATGCTGCGGCAGGACCCGAACATCATCATGGTGGGCGAGATCCGCGACCCGGAAACCGCCGAGATCGCCCTGCAAGTCTCGCAGACCGGCCACATGGTGCTCTCTACGCTGCACACCAATGACAGCATCGGGGCCATTACCCGGATGCTGGACCTGAACCAGCCCGGATTCCTGATCGCGTCCTCGGTAACCGCTGTTGTCGCGCAGCGCCTGGTGCGGCGGCTGTGCGCCTGCCGTCAGGAGGCGCCGCCGACGCTGGATCAAGTCAATGAACTGGCCAAGTTGGGTATGGAAAGGATTCCCGATCGCATCGCCGTGCCCAGGGGCTGCTCCCAGTGCGACCAGACCGGGTACAAGGGACGCATCGGCGTTTACGAAATGCTGGTGCTGGACGACGATCTGCGGCGATCGATATCCTCCGGCGGGCGCGATGATGAACTGAGGGCGCTGGCTCGCAGCCGGGGGATCCGCACCATGCAGCAGGATGCCTTCGACAAGATACGCGCCGGGATCACTACCCTGGCGGAGGTGCGGCGGGTAGTCCCGTTCGAGAACCTGACTGAGGATTGCTGCCCGCACTGCGGCAATCCGCTGGTCTCATCGTTCGTTTATTGTCCTTACTGTTCCGCCAAAGTGAAGCTGGAGCGTTCTTCCTCCTCCAGCTCTTCCAGCTGCCAGGAGCCGGTCACGGGAGGCATCTACAGATGAAGCCGAGCGAGAGCGGCACGCGGCAACACGAACGCTTTGCCTCCTACCGCAACCTGTTGGTGGTTTATGAGGGATCGAGTCTGCATCTGCCGGTGAAGCCCCCCGACATCAGCGCGCGAGGAATGTTCATCAACACGGCGCGGGAATTCCAGGTGGGAGCTGTGCTGAAGATCAGTTTCTGGCTAGTGCATGCCGACTTCGAGGTGCATGCCCGCGGCGAGGTGCGTTACTGCCTGCCCGGAGTGGGAGTGGGGGTGGAGTTCATTCACCTGCCGGAGCAAGCGCGCCGGGCCATCGAGGAAGAAATCTCGCGTCTGGCGCCCGCGCCGCAACTCGATCCCGCCCAACGCTGAGGCGCCTGCCTCGGCCCATTCGATTGCTTCGCCGCGCTCCAGTCCTCAGAGGGTGGTCCTGAATGCAGGACCGCGAGATCTTAGCGTCGGCTCTGTTGTTCCAGGATGTTGGCCATGAACATGGACTGCAGCTTCTGTGCGCACTGCTCGCCGCAGACGTGGATGGCGCCCTCGCGACGGGCAATCTCGTCGTCCCATGCGCATAGGGAAAGCACCGCGGCGGCGCCCTCCTTGGAAGGCCACATCAGCCACCAATGGTCGCTTTCGCCCTTCAATTGGCCGCAATGAGGGCCGGCACAACGGATAACGAGCTGCCCGGACGCGGACTTCTCGGCTGCACGCATCAAACCCCTTCACGCGTCCCGGACCGGCAACGCTGTTAGAACTTGGTAGGCGCGGCAGGACTCGAACTTGAGCCGCTTTGCGGGCGTGAGCGAAGCGGGAGCCCGCAGGCGAAATCCCGAGCGCAACCGGGTCCCCGGCGAACCCGCTTTTGGTTCGCTGGGGTGGCGGAGCGAGGGACCTGTCGCGCTACCTCTATACTGCCAAAGATTCATGGTAGGCGCGGCAGGACTTGAACCTGCAACCCTCGGATTAGAAATCCGATGCTCTATCCGCTTGAGCTACGCGCCCGCCAGAACTCAATCTAGCACATCCACGTTCGCTTGCCCGAGTCCCTGCATGCCCCGGGTTTCGCACAGGAAACCGTGCCTGGACGCACATTGTGCACTTGCCAACTCCGCAGGGACGGGGTTATATGGACAAACATGTCGACTGCTCTGCCTGTCCCACCGTCGCCACCGCCACGGCCAGCGGTTGAGCGAGTGTCGAGGAGTTCCCGTGGCCGCCGCAGCTTCTGGAAGAAACTGCGCCACAGACGCGACTTCTGGCGCCTGGTTTCCACGGCCAGTCTTTGGGTGGGGACCGTGGTCGCGGTGTGGATCATCCTGAAGCAGATCATCAAGTGATCGGCTGAGCGAGAGAGCGAGATGTCCGATCGCGGACCCGAGCCGCTGTAAGAACTCCTCCACCTTCCGGCTCACCAGACTTTACAGCGGTTCTCCCTCACCATGGGACTGCCCGCCTTGCACGCGAACGCCTTCTGGAACTCCGGCATATTGGAGACCACGCCGTTGGTGCGGTACCGGGGCGGGGAATGGGGATCGACGGTGGCGCGCATCCGCTGTACCTCCGGACGCTCCGCGCTGCACCAGCTCTGCCCGTAGCCGATGAAAAACCTCTGCTCCGGGGTAAAGCCCCCGATAGGTTTCAGGTCTTTGCCCTTGTTCGCGTCCTGCCACGCCAGGTACGCCAGCAGCAGCCCGCCGAGATCGGCCGTGTCCTCGCCCAGGGTCAGCTTGCCGTTGATCTTGACGTCGTCCACGATCACGTACTGCGAATACTGGTCGGAGGTGCAACTGGCCCGCTTCTCGAATTCCTTGGCGTCTTCCGCAGTCCACCAGTCGCGCAGATTGCCTTGGGCGTCGAACTGGCGGCCTTCGTCATCGAAGCCGTGGGTCAGTTCATGGCCGATGGTGCCACCAGTGTTGCCGTAGTTCGGAGCATCGTCGGAGCGGGGATCAAACAGCGGCGGCTGCAGGACGCCGGCGGGGAAGTTGATGTCGTTCATCTGCGGGTTGTAGTAGGCATTGACGGTGGGCGGCGTCATGTACCACTCGCCGCGATCGACCGGCTTCCCGATCTTATTCAGCCAGCGCCGGAACTCGAACGCCGTGCCGCGCTCTCCGTTCCCCAGGGCGTCGCCGCGCACCACCTTAAAGGCGCTGTAGTCGCGCCAGTGGTCGGGATATCCGATCTTGTTCACCACCGTGTGCAACTTGGCCAGCGCCTGCTCTTTGGTCGCGGGCGACATCCACGGAAGCTGCTGGATCTCGTTCCCCATCTCGGTCTCGATTTGTTTCACCATCACCAGGGCACGCTCTTTGGTCTCCGGGCTGAACGTCTTCTGCACGTAGACCTTGCCCAGCGCCTCGCCCAACTGACGGTCCACGAAGCGCACGCAGCGCTTCCAGCGCGGCTGGATCTCCTTGGTGCCGGCCAGGATGTGGTCGTAGAAATCGAAGTCCTCGTTCACGAAGGCGGTTGAAAGATAGCGCGCCTGGGCGTGCACAAGGTGCCAGCGGAGATAAACCTTCCAGTTCGCCAGATCTTCGGCCTTAAGCTCCGCCTCCATGCCTTTGACGAAATCGGGCACCGCGACGTTGAGTGACTTGGTCCCCGGCAGGCCGATCTCGGTGAAGTAGCCGTCCCAGGAAAACGACGGGCTCAACGCCTGTAATTCGTCGCGCGTCATCTTGTGGTAGATCTTGTTGGGATCGCGCCGCTCCACGCGGGTGAGCGACGCCTGGGCCAGCGCGCTCTCGATGCGCATTACCGTCTGCGCTTCGGCGGCAGCCTCGTCCGGCTTATCGCCCAGGAGCTGCAGCATCTTCTGCACGTGCGCCAGGTATTGCTGGCGGATCTCCTGCGACTTGGCGTCGTCCTTGAAGTAGTAATCGCGGTCAGGCAGCCCGATGCCGCCCTGGTCCACCTCGGCGATGAACTCGCTGGAGTTCTTGGCGTCCTGGTCGGAGCCGAAGGAGAACACCGGCGCCCGGCCCAGGAAGCTGCCCACGTCATTGGGATGGAGATGCGCCAGCTCGGCAGGGAGGCCGGCCTTGGACTTCAGACCGGCGATGCGTTCGAGGTCCGCCTTCAGGGGCGTGGCGCCGAGCTTCTCGATCGCGGCCTCGTCCATGCAGGAGGCATAGTAGTCGCCGATCTTCTGCTCTTCCGCGCTGCGGTTCGCGCTGGGGACGGCGGCCGCTTCCAGGATCCGCCGCAGCACCTCACGGTTCTCCTCCTGCAGCTTGCCGTAGGCGTCCCAGGAGGCCTGGTCGGCGGGGATGGGGTTGTTCTTGAGCCAGCCTCCGCAGGAGTAGGTGAAGAAGTCCACGCACGGGTCCACCGTCTTGTCCATGGACGCGACGTCCAGCACCGGGGTATACGCAGCCTGGGCAGGTTTGGGGGTTTGTCCTGCCGCCGTAGCGGCTATGACTGCGGTTGCCAGCAGGACAAGGCACTTGATTGTCTGCATTCGGCTCTCCCTTCGCAGGAATCCCTGAACCATTCATGATGCCGGACGCTCTGGGTGGAGCAGGGTTTCAGCCCTGCATCCGCCGTCGTCGATGGCATTGGGCTTCAGCCGCTGCGGGACAAGTATCCCGGCGCGTGCCGTCGCAGGGGCTGAAGCCCCCAATTCTAACGAGGCACATGAATACAGGCCTAAAGGCCTGCTCCACCCAGGCGAACAATCCGGGTCCAACTTGCAGAAGTAGATCACAACGTTGGACGGGCAAGCCACCGGGACGAAAGCAGCGGCTCAACCTGGGCCCCGCAAGGCCCGCATAGTTTCCGGCGGCGGAGGCTCGGTCTGGTCACTCCCGCGGCGATGCATGGCTGAGAGTTGCAACAGGGCGTTCTCCACCATTTTCAGCGCGATGCCCCAGCGGCGGCGGGCTTCGTCTTCATCGTCGCCGTAACCAAACAGGTAAAAGGTGATGCAAAAGCCCTCGGCGGCCTGGGCATCTCCTGGCCGCGTCTCCGCACCGGAAGCATAGTAGCAGCGGCGGACGATGAACTCAGCGGCGGAAGGAATATCGGGAGCGCGCCGCAAAAGCCCGGCGATGCGCTTGGCGAAGTTCTCGTGCGCGGCAAATCCGCCATGCGCCTTGGCATCTGTGAAGATCAGGTCCGCATAGGAGCAAAACTTCCAGGTCGCGGCGTAGGTCTTTTCCTGCTCCTCCATCTGGTCGCTGAGCCAGGTATCGCACTTCACCGTCTCCAGCATGGAGAGCGCCGAGTTCATCGCCGTCAGGAACTCGGCCATTTCGCAATTGTGCGACTCGGGCAGTTCGAGCAGCAGTTCGGGATGGCGCTTCAAATCGTAGTAGCGCACATCTCCGGCCTGCCAGGGGACCTCGAGGTGCGGGGCCTCGGCCGCGAGTTCGACGGAAACGGTGGCATCCATAGGCGATGCCTATGAGACCACGTCCGCTGCCGGAAGACGAGAGGAAAATCGGCGGCAGCCAATCCCGGTATAATCATGGGAAGTGAGTCCCACGCGATCATTTCTGCGCGGCAGGGGAGAGGAATTTATGCCGATCTTCGAGTATCTCTGCAAGGGGTGCGGAAAGCAGTTTGAAGTCCTGGTGCGCGGCTCGGAGAAGCCGTACTGTCCCAAGTGCAACGGCACCCGCCTGGAGCAGCAGATTTCTGCCTTCGCCGTCGCGGCCGGCCGCGGCAACGGCGGCGGCACCGAGTTCGCGTCCGAACCTGCCCCTGGCTGTGGCCAGTGCGGCATGGGCGGAGGATCCTGCGCCTTCGACGACGACTAGAAGCCGCTTAGTGTCTTGTTTTGTCGTGGCTTCCTTTCGCGCCAGGTGGTGGCGACGGGCGAAGCCGTCAGGAGATAGAAATGACTGCCAGAACGATGTTCGCTGCTTTGTTGCTTGCGATGTTACCCATGGTGGTTTGCGGCCAAAACTCCGCGTCCGGTGACGAGGTCCCGCCCCAACTCCGACCACCCGGGAAAACAAAGCCGGTCCTCCACGCCCATGCCAAGGGTGACCAGGTTTACATCTGCAAGCAGGAGGGCGGCCAATACTCGTGGACCTTAAAGGCGCCTGACGCTCAATTGTTCAACGAAAGCGGTAAAGCCATCGGCCATCACTCTGCAGGTCCGACCTGGCAGTTGAACGACGGCAGCGCCGTGATCGGCAAGGTCGCTGCGCGCTTCGACCCTCCCGACAAGGACGCGATCCCCTGGCTGCTGCTGACTGCGACCGAGCATTCCGGAAGTGGCTTGATGAACAGCGTCACCCACATTCAGCGGCTCAACACCAAGCGAGGCAAGGCTCCCGCGGCCGGTTGTGATGCGTCGCATGCCGGAGACGAGAGGCGCGTGCCCTACACCGCGGATTACTTCTTTTACGCGGACCAACAGGGACAATAGGCGGCAAGCACGGCCGCTCGATTGTTGAGTCGTACGGCCAACCACGAACCAGGCGCGACGCTCTACCTTACTCTGCCGACCGCAGCCGAGGTCGCGAGACTGCCGGCTACCGGAACATTAATTCCGGGTACCAGATCACCTCAAAATCGGTTTTCCACCCATGCTAGGTGCCCTTCATGCAGCGAAGAATGAGCGAACAGCATGTACACGAGGGAATATGGTTGTAGTCCTTTGAGCTTAGATGATTTGTATGGGGTGGGCGGTGGGATTCGAACTTGAGGCGCTTTGCGGGCGTCAGCGAAGCGGGAGCCTGCAGCCGAAATCCTGAGCGATGTATAGAGGAATCCTCAATGCCAGAGGAAGAGCTTGTGGGATGCCTGATCTATTTCCGCGATCCAGCTATCGACGGTAAGGTCGGTATCGACGATGAGGGTCGCAAGCAGTGATCAAGCTCCTCAACGAAGTCCTCGCCAGCAGGGGATCCCACCCAAGGAGCCGCGCTTACTGGCCGACACTGAGAACATAAACAGCTAACCGCCGCTGCCGCCCATATCGCCATCGCCGCCCCCAGGCCCACACTCACCGCTCTTCGATGCGTCCCCCTTCTTCTCATCACCGCTCTTTGAGCCGCCTTTGTCGCAACCCTCACCCTTCGATTGCTCCTTGCTCTGATCACCGCTCTTCGGCGGTTCCTTCTTCTTCTCTTCACTGCTCTTCGGCGGCTCCTTCTTCTTCTCTTCACTGCTCTTCGTGTCTTGTTGAGCGCCGTCCCCGCCGGCGCGCAGTTCCAGCCAGGCAGCCTCTGTGAGAGCGAAAACCTTGGCACTTTGGGGCTCTGGACTCGACTGCGGAGCGGGCAAAATGCGCGCGACTCCCAGTCGCGTCCCAGTCAAAAGGAAAACTACAGACACGAAAGCACGATTCAACAGCGTCGTCACTCTACTCATATCCATTTTTACACTACCACACTTTCGGCTCAGCCCGCAGTGATGAGCAAACCCGAGTTACCCGCTGCGGGAACGGGTAGCCGTCAGAACCGTGGCGCCGGTGAAGGCACGAAGACGTGAGGGCTATAATCCGATCATGGGCAGTGCGAATAATTTGCAATATCGTTGGGATGAGCCAAATTTCCCAACCGCCACTTCCCGATTCACATTTTCCCATTGTGCGCGCGAACCGCTCTCATGGATCGAAGAGCTTGAGAAGGCGGCGGTTTCGTTGGCCGAGTCCACAACGAGACCTATCTGGATTTGCTCAGGCGGCGGGGTCGACAGCGAAACGCTGTGTGAGATTTTTCTTAAACTCGGCCTGCCATTCAGTGTACTGACAATTGAATTTGCCGACGGCAAGAACGCTCATGACGTCGTATATGCGAAGCGATGGTGCCAGCAGCACCAGATACGGCAGGAGCTGTATCCTCTCGACATTTTCGATTTCGTGAAGAACGAACTGGACAACTACATTGAAGATGGATATGTCGCGGGCGAGCTTTTCCGCTACATGATGATTAAGGAGATGTCCATTGTCGAAAGTATTGGTGGGTTTGCAATCTTGGCCGGCGGCGAGCAGCTTTATGAAGTCGAGGCATCGAAGAGAGTCTTAACGGCGGCCGACCCATATTTGAAGGTGGATATCAGCTATACGACTCCGCTTGAATGGTGTCGCAGAAACCAGGTGCGGCATGAACCGTTTTTCTACTTCAGTACGCCTGAGATCATGCTTGCATGGCTCCGAATCCCCCTGGTCAATTTTGTCCTGAACAATCCGGATTTCTTCCGTCACCCGACAAACAAGCACGCGCTCAAGAACTCGGTGATTCGCTACCACTTCCCCCAACAACACTGGCGCAATAAATACACGGGATTTGAGCAGGTGCTCAACCTGGCACGAATGGTGCAAGCAAGACTGGAGAATCACTTTGGCGCGAGGATTCAGAAGTCTCGCTTCTATGTGTCAGAACTTCTTGGGCAGTTGGAGCCCACAAGAAAGCCCCTGCCGGATTTCGAAAGGAGTCGCGCGTGAAGTCCTGCCAGTGCCGATCCCGCGCGGGAATTCCTGCACGACTCGACGGCCGAACAGGTCATGAGCAGCCCGTCCCGAGCTTCAGCCGTTCCTTCTCTTTTTCCTTCTCTGTCGGAGGCGCTTTCTTCGGGGCCTTCGCCGGGGTCTTTGCCGGAGGTTTCGCCGGAGCTGCCGCGCTGGGAGCCGGCAGAGGAACCGGCGGAGGAGCCGGCGTCACGGCAGCAGGCGCGCCGCCAGCGCGTCCGCCTGCCATGAAGTATTCGCGCAACTGCCGCGCTTGCT
>Ga0335069_10002290_pt1 | contig 29620 bp, 24 predicted proteins | sample Lox_Sample_11_FD_206714 | JGI IMG/M metagenome (GOLD analysis project Ga0335069, IMG submission 206714) | Soil microbial communities from Loxahatchee National Wildlife Refuge, Florida, United States - Lox_Sample_1.1 | ecosystem: Environmental > Terrestrial > Soil > Wetlands | place: USA...
CGATGACCTTGACCTGGTTGCCGAACGTCATCGTGAGCGAGGCGTCGAAGGTGCACGACGCGGGCGAGCCCACGATATCGGAGGACACGATGGCGTCCTCGGTGTAGTACAGGTAGCCCTTGAGCGGCCCCTCGGCGGCGGCCCGGTACGCGGCGTTCACCTCGTCCTTGGTCACCTCGCGGTTCAGCTCCACCACCAGGTCGGTCACCGAGCCGTCGGGGACGGGCACCCGCATGGCCATCCCGTCCAGCTTGCCCTTGAGCTCGGGCAGCACCAGCGCGGTCGCCTTGGCCGCGCCGGTCGTGGTCGGGATGATGTTCTGCGCGGCCGCGCGGGCCCGGCGCAGGTCCTTGTGCGGGAAGTCCAGGATGACCTGGTCGTTGGTGTAGGCGTGGATCGTGGTCATCAGGCCCTTGACGATCCCGAAGTTGTCTAGCAGCACCTTGGCCATCGGCGCGACGCAGTTCGTCGTGCAGGAGGCGTTGGACAGGATGTGGTGCGCGGCGGGGTCGTACGCGTCGTCGTTGACCCCCATCACGATCGTGATGTCCTCTTCCTTGGCCGGCGCCGAGATGATGACCTTCTTCGCGCCCGCCTCCAGGTGCGCCTTCGCGGCCGGCCCGGTGGTGAACCGGCCGGTCGACTCGATCACGACATCCACGCCGAGGTCGCGCCACGGCAGCTTGGCCGGCTCGCGCTCGGCCAGGATCTTGATCGACTTGTCGCCGACCCGGATGGTGTCACCGGACACCGACACGTCGGCCGCCAGGGTACCGAGCACGGTGTCGTACTTGAGCAGGTGCGCCATCGTAGCGATGTCACCGAGATCGTTGGCCGCCACGATCTCGATGCCACGGTCGCCGTCCGCGACGTTGGCGGCCCGCCAGAAGTTACGGCCGATGCGGCCGAAACCATTGATTCCCACGCGAATTGTCACAATACAAATCTCCTCGTCGATCCCCGTGATCGGTAGGGACGAAAGACCCCTAGCCGAGGGTGACCTTCGCCGCCCTGAGACTATCGGACGCCGCCTGCGGGGGACGACCCCGGAGGCGGCGCCTGGCCCGTGCGTCCGGCGCGCGTCAGCGCCCTTCCACAGGTCAGGCAGCACAGGCTCTTATGGTCTAGACCATATCAAACGAAGAACCAGCCGAGACGGCCATGGCGGGTGGCCGGGCATGTCGATCCGCGCGAGGCGGATTCGTATAAGGGGTGAGAGCCCGGCCCGCGGGGCCGGCGTAGCGTCAGGAGGGTGACCGGGATGAAGCAGTACCTGCTCAGCATCTACCAGCCGGACGGGGAGGCGGCCGCCGCCTACGAGACCGCGATCGCGCAGGCCGGTAACGCGGCCGAGCGCGTGTTCCTTACCGAGGCGAAGGACCGGCTCATGTGATGACCGCGGCTTTTTGGGGTTGATTGTGGCATTGGGGTTGATTGCGGGGGCTATGGTCCCCAGCAGCCACCCCGATGCTGAATTCCGCCCCGCTGTCCCGCGCCGGGCGCTTCCGGGATCCGGCCGGGGCGGGCGGGGCGGGTCAGGGGAGCATGTCGAGGGTGAGGCAGGCTTCGGTGCCGGGGATGCCTTGCTCCATGGCCCGGCGGTCGGCCATGGCCAGCAGGCGGCGGATGCGGCCGGCGATGGCGTCCTTGGTCAGCGGCGGGTCGGCGAGCTGGCCGAGTTCTTCCAGGCTGGCCTGGCGGTGTGCCATCCGCAGCCTGCCCGCCATGGTCAGGTGCTGCGGCGCGTCCGGGCCGAGGATCTCCAGGGCACGCTCCACCCGCGCGCCGGCCGCCACCGCGGCGCGGGCGCTGCGGCGCAGGTTGGCGTCGTCGAAGTTGGCCAGCCGGTTGGCGGTGGCGCGCACCTCCCGGCGCATCCGGCGCTCCTCCCAGGCCAGCACGGCCTGGTGCGCGCCGAGCCTGGTCAGCATGGCGCTGATCGCCTCGCCGTCCCTGATCACCACCCGGTCCACGCCGCGCACGTCGCGCGCCTTGGCGTGCACCTTCAGCCGCCGCGCCGCGCCGACCAGGGCAAGTGCCGCTTCGGAGCCCGGGCAGGTGATCTCCAGGGCCATGGACCGGCCCGGCTCGGTCAGCGACCCGTGGGCCAGGAAGGCGCCGCGCCAGGCCGCCTGGCAGTCGCACGCCGAACCGGACACCACCTGCCTGGGCAGGCCGCGCACCGGGCGGCCGTAGCCGTCGATGAGCCCGGCCTGGCGGGCCAGGCTCTCGCCGGCCTGCCCCTTGCTGACCCGCACCAGGTAGCGGTTGCCCTTGCGCAGGCCGCCCGGCGACAGCACGAGGAACTCGGCCGGGTGGCCGAACACCTCGGAGATGCTCGCGCGCAGCCGGCGGGCCGCCGCGCCGGTGTCGAGCTCGGCCTCGATCACCACCCGGCCCTCGGACAGGTGCAGGCCGCCGGCGAACCTGAGCAGCGTGGAGACCTCTGCCTTGCGGCAGCAGGGCTTGATGACCTGGACTCGGCTGAGCTCGTCCTTCACCACGCCGGTCATGGCCATGCCGTGTCACTCCCCCAACTGGCCCCCGGGCCGGGGACCGCGCGATAGCTCCCGAATATCTGCCGGTACATCCCCGCCAGCAGCGTGGGGTCATGCCTGGGCGTGCCGTCGGCCGCGGCCACGTCTGCCGTCACCAGCCGGGCGCCGAGCACCGCGGCCGCCTTCTCCAGGTCGGCCAGGTTACCGGGTCCTGCGGCCTTGGCGTCGGCGAGGACTATGTCCACAGTAAGCGCAGGCGCGTGCCCGGCGAGGACCTCGAGGTGCTTGTGCGGCGAAAATCCGTCCGTCTCTCCGGGCTGCGGCGCCAGGTTGAGGACGAGCAGCCGCCGGGCCGTGGTGACATGCAGCGCGGCGGAGAGCTCGGGCACCAGCAGGTGCGGCAGCACGCTGGTGAACCACGAGCCGGGACCGAACACCACCCAGTCCGCGGCGAGCACCGCGCGCACCGCCTCCGGCACCGCCGGCGGGTCGGGCGGCAGCAGCGTGATCGACCTGACCCGGCCCGGCGTGCTGGCGCACTCGGCCTGCCCCCTTACCGTGCTGACCTCGTCCGGCCTGGCCGGGTCGGCGCCGACCACCTCGGCCACGATGTCCAGCGGCACCGCCGCCATCGGCAGCACCCGGCCGCCGGTGCCCAGCAGCCTGCCCACCCAGTCCAGGCCCGCGACCGTGTCGCCGAGCAGGTCCCACAGGGCCACGATGAGCAGGTTGCCGACCGCATGGCCGGCCAGCTCACAGTCACCGCCGAACCGGTGCTGCACGACCTTGCTCCAGGTGGTGCCCCACTCGTCGTCGCCGCACAGCGCGGCCAGCGCCATCCGCAGGTCGCCGGGGGGCAGGACGCCGAAGTCGCGGCGCAGCCGGCCGCTCGACCCGCCGTCGTCCGCCACCGTCACGATCGCGGTGAGATCCTCGGTCACCCTGCGCAGGGCCGAGAGCGAAGCCGCCAGCCCGTGCCCCCCGCCGAGCGCTACCGCCCTAGGCCCCAACTGCTCACTCCCGCCCCAGATCCCGGTGCACCACCTGCACGTCCGCCCCCGATCCCAGCGCGCCCACGACGCGCGCCGCCAGCTCGTCGGCGATCGCCACGCTGCGGTGCTTGCCGCCGGTGCAGCCTACGGCGAGGGTGACGAACCTCTTGCCCTCACGTTCGTAGCCGGGCAGGACCACGTGGAGCAACTCGGCGTAATGGCGCAGGAACTCCCTGGCGCCCGGCTGGGCGAGAACGTACTCGCGGACCGGCTCGTCCTGGCCCGTCATCGGGGCAAGCTCGGGGATCCAGTGCGGGTTGGGCAGGAACCGGCAGTCCGCCACCAGGTCGGCATCCACCGGCAGGCCGTACTTGTAGCCGAACGAGACGATGCTGAGCCTGAGCCCGGCTGCCGTGCCGCCGCCGAAGAAGTCGCGCATCCTGGCCCGCAGCTGGTGCACGTTGAGCCGGGTCGTGTCGACGACCAGGTCGGCGTCGCCGCGCACCTCGCGCAGCAGTTCGCGTTCGGCCGCGATGCCGTCGGTGACCCGGCCGGTGCCCTGCAGCGGGTGCGGCCGCCGCTCGCTGTCGAACCGGCGTACCAGCGTGTCGTCGGCGGCCTCGAGGTAGACCACGCGGGCGGTGGCGCCGCGCGCGCCCAGGTCGCTGACGGCCGACTTCAGGTCGGTGCTGAACGCGCGGCTGCGCACGTCGACCACCGCGGCCATCCGGCTGACCGCGCCGTTGGACCTGGCCGCCAGGTCGACCATGGTGGGCAGCAGGCCCGGCGGCAGGTTGTCCACCACGAACCAGCCCAGGTCCTCGAGCGACTTGGCCGCGGTGGACCGCCCCGCCCCGGACAAGCCGGTGATGATCACGATGTCCGCCGGATCGTCAGCCGTTCTCATGATCGCCCCCTGCCTGGTTGGACCCCATGCCCTCGCTGGGGGGTACGGGGGGGTGGACCCCCCCGTGCGCGGGAGGTTCTGCGGGGTCGTCCCCCCGGGCCAGCACGGCCGAGATGGTGGCGGCCAGCTTCGGGCCGATGCCCGGCACCGCCGCGATCTCCTCGACGCTCGCCGCGCTGAGCTTACGCACCGAGCCGAAGTGCTTGAGCAGGGTCTGACGGCGGGCCGGGCCGAGCCCGGGCACGTCGTCGAGCACGCTGGCGGTGGCGGCCTTGCCGCGCTTGGCCCGGTGATAGGTGATGGCGAACCGGTGCGCCTCATCACGCACCCGCTGCAGCAGGTAGAGCCCTTCGCTGCTGCGGGGCAGGATGACCGGGTACTCCTCGCCCGGCTGCCAGACCTCCTCCAGGCGCTTGGCCAGGCCGCAGACGGCGACGTCGTCGATGCCCAGCTCGGCCAGGGCCCGGGCCGCCGCGTCGGCCTGCAGCGGCCCGCCGTCGACCACGACCAGGTTGGGCGGGTAAGCGAACTTCTTCGGGGCGGTAACGTCAGCCTGCTCGCCGGCCAGGTCGTGATCCAGCTCGTCCTCGGGGTCCGGGTCACCGAGCGTGTCCAGCTCGCCGGTCTTCTCGCGCTCGGCCAGGTAGCGGCGGAACCTGCGGGTGATCACCTCGTGGATCGCGGAGATGTCGTCGGTGCCGCCGGTGCCCCTGACCGCGAACCGGCGGTACTCGCTCTTGCGGGCCAGCCCGTCCTCGAACACGACCATCGAGGCGACCACGTGCGTGCCCTGCAGGTTGGACACGTCATAGCACTCGATCCGCAGCGGCGCGTCGTCCAGGCCGAGGCCCTCCTGGATCTCGCTGAGCGCCTTGCTCCGGGTGGTCAGGTCGCTGGCCCGGCGGGTCTTGTGCAGGGCGAGCGACTGGCCGGCGTTGCGGGCCACGGTCTCGAGCAATGCCTTCTTGTCGCCGCGCCGCGGCACCCGCAGGGTGACCGGGCCGCCGCGGCGCTCGGCCAGCCACTGGGTCATGGTGGCCGGGTCGGGCGGCAGCTCGGGTACCAGGACCTCGCGCGGGATGCCCGCGTTGACCGCCTGGGCGTCGGCCGGGGTGTCCGCGTAGACCTGCCCGAGGAACTGCTCTACCAGGCCGGCCGGCGTCACCTCCTCGATCTTGTCCAGGACCCATCCGCGCTGCCCGCGGACCCGGCCGCCGCGCACGTAGAACACCTGGACAGCCGCCTCGAGCTGGTCCTCGGCCAGCGCGATCACGTCGCAGTCGGTGCCGTCGCCGAGCACCACCGCCTGCTTCTCGATCGCGCGCTCGAGCGCCCTCAGGTCGTCGCGGAGCCGGGCCGCCCGCTCGAACTCCTCGAGCCTGGCCGCTTCCTTCATCTCCGCCTCGAGACGCGCGGCGAACCGGCTGGTCTGCCCGGCCATGAAGTCGCAGAAGTCCTCGGCCAGCCCGCGGTGGTCCTCGGCGCTGATCCGCTTGACGCACGGCGCCGAGCACTTGCCGATGTAACCGAGCAGGCAGGGGCGGCCGATCTGGCCGGACCGCTTGAACACGCCCGCCGAGCAGGTGCGCACCGGGAACACCCGGAGCAGCGTGTCCACCGTGTCGCGGATGGCCCAGGCGTGGCTGTACGGGCCGAAGTACCTGGTGCCCTTCCGCTTGGCGCCGCGCATGACCATGACCCGCGGGTACTCCTCGCCCATGGTGACGGCCAGGTAGGGGTAGCTCTTGTCGTCCCGGTACTTGATGTTGAACCGGGGGTCGAACTCCTTGATCCAGGAGTACTCAAGCTGCAGCGCCTCGACCTCGGTGCCGACCACCGTCCACTCGACGCCTGCCGCGGTCGTCAGCATCATCTGGGTGCGCGGGTGCAGGCTGGCGAAGTCGGCGAAGTAGGAGTTCAGCCGCTGCCTGAGCGACTTGGCCTTGCCGACGTAGATCACCCGGCCACGCTGGTCGCGGAATCTGTAGACCCCCGGGGACTCGGGAATCTCGCCCGGCGCCGGCCGGTAGGCTCCGGGTCCGCGCGGATCTGCCACGAAGCAACTTTACGCCCCCGCGGGTCTAACGGGCCCGCGCCGCGGCCGGCCACGATGGCCTTCGTGGGTACCTTCTTCGCGGCGGTCGGCCGGCTCTCGGTCCGCTACCGCTGGGTCATCGTGGCCGCCTGGGTGGCGGGCATGGTCGCGGCCATGGCGCTGCTGCCGTCGCTGTCGAACGTGACGCAGAGCGACAACACCTCGTTCCTTCCGGCCAGCGCGCCCAGCGAGCAGGCGGCCCAGCTCGCCTCGCCGCTGCAGGGCGCCTCGCTGACCGCGGTCACGGTGGTGGCCGCAGCCTCTGACGGCACGCTGAGCAGCGCCGATCAGCTGGCCATCGCGCGCTTGTCGGGCGCCCTGGCACGGGCCGGCCGGGTCGTGCTGGTACGGGACGCCGGGCAGTCTGCCGACGGGCGGGCCGAGCAGCTCACCGTGCTGGCCTCGCTGGCCCAGTCCGGCGGGCTCGCCACCGCCCAGCAGGCCAGCCTGGTGGCCGGCCTGCGTGACGTCATCCGCGCCGCGGCGCTGCCCGCCGGGCTCGAGGCGCACACCGCCGGGACGGTGGCCACCCGGGTGGACAACAACGCGACCTCCACCAAGACCGGCGGGCAGGTCCAGTGGTTCTCGATCATCTTCGTGATCGCCCTGCTGATCGCGGTGTTCCGGTCGGCGCTGGCGCCGCTGATCGCCGTGCTGCCCGCCCTGATCGTGGTGCTGGTCTCCGAGCGGCTCACCGCCGAGGCCGCGGTGCACGGCCTCGGCGTGTCGCAGATCGCCTCGCTGCTGCTGATCGTGCTGGTGCTCGGCGCGGGCACCGACTACGCGCTGTTCCTGATGTTCCGGGTACGGGAGGAGATGCGGGCCGGGCAAGCCTCGGGGGGGCCAGAGGTCGCTCCCGCTAAGCAGCGCTGCCACGAGGCGATCGTGCTGTCGGTGGCGCGGGTCGGCGAGACGATCACGTTCTCCGCGGGGATCCTCATCGCCGCGCTGCTGTCGCTGGCCATCGCCTCCTTCAGCTTGTACTCCGGCCTGGCCGCGCCGCTGGCCATCGCGATCGCGCTGATGCTCCTCGCCGGGCTCACCCTGCTGCCCGCGCTGCTCGCGATCTGCGGGCCGGTGGCGTTCTGGCCGTCCTCGGTCAGGCCGGGCGCCGCCCGGGCCGGGTGGTGGGGAGGGGCCTGCGCCCGGATCGTGCGGCGTCCCGTGGCCACATTGGCCGTCGGCCTGGCGGTGTTCTGCGGGCTCGCGGTGGCCTCGGCGAGCTACCTGGCCGCCGGGTTCGGCGGGCCCGCCACCGCACCGGCCGGCAGCGACTCCGCCCGCGGTGACAGCCTGCTGGCCAGGCACTTCCCGCAGACGGCGACGAACCCGACGATCATCGTGCTGCGGCTGCGCCAGCCGGCCTGGGCCGACGCGGCCGCGGTGGCGGCCGCCGAGCGGCAGCTGGCCGCCGATCCGCAGTTCACCGCGGTGTCCGGGCCGCTGGACGCCAACGGGACCGCGCTGACCCCGGCGCAGTACGCCGCGTTGTACGCCGCCTACGGCCCGCCCCGGGCGCTCGCGGCGTCCTCCGGAGCAGAGCTCCCGCGGGCCCAGCTGGCCGCCTACCAGGCCTACCGGGCCAGCGGCTCGTACGTGAGCGAGGACGGGTACACGATCTCGTTCGCGACGTCGCTGGCGGCGGGGAACCCGGCCAGCACCGCGGCGGCGCAGGCGGTGCCGGCCGTCCGGGTCGCGGCCGCCCGGGCGGCGCGGGCGGCCGGGGCGTCGGCCTCCGGGGTCACCGGGCAGGCGCCGTTCACCTACGACGTCGCCCAGCTGTCCGACAGCGACCTGCGCACCGTCATCCCGGTCGCCATCGCCGTCATCGCGGTGCTGCTCGCGCTGGTGATGCGGAGCCTGGTCGCGCCGCTGTACCTGATCGCGTCGGTGGTGCTCTCCTACTTCGCGGCCCTCGGGCTGATCGTGCTGCTGTTCGTCGGGGTCGCGGGGCAGCCGGGGCTGACGTTCATCCTGCCGTTCCTGCTGTTCATCTTCCTCCTGGCGCTGGGCGAGGACTACAACGTCCTGGTCATGACGAGGATCCGGGAGGAGGCGCATCAGCTGCCGCTACGCGAAGCCGTCGGCCGCGCGCTGAGCGTCACCGGGACGACCGTGACCTCGGCCGGGCTGGTGCTGGCCGGGACGTTCGGCGTGCTGGCGATCGTGGGCTCAAGGAGCGCGGGGCCGCAGAACGTCAGGACGATCGTGGACGTCGGGGTCGGCCTGGCGCTTGGCGTGCTGATGGACACCTTCCTGGTCAGGACGCTGCTGGTGCCCTCGGCCGTGGTGCTGATCGGGCGGTGGAACTGGTGGCCGTCGAAGCTCTGCCGGATGCGGCCCGTCGGCCCGCCGCCTTCCGGGGCCGAGGACGACTCCTTGGCGGCGCACAAGTTATTACTTAGGCCGGCTCGCTGCGGCTGGCGGTGCCGGCCGGCTCGCTTCCTGACAATCACCTGTTCGGGGTGATGGCGTGGCCCGGTATTGCTGGTAGACCTCGAATCACTATGAGAATGAGTCCAAGGCCTGGGAGATCACGAGCCCGCCAAGGTGGCGCTTGGATACGGGTTCCCATGGTCATTGCCGCCGCGGCCACTGCGGTCGTGCTGGCCGGCTGCAGCAGCAGCAAGCCTGCCTACTGCACGGACCGGACCAACCTCCAGAATTCCATCAAGGGCCTGACCAGCCTGACCGCCAGCAGCGGGGTCAGCGGCCTGAAAACGCAAGTCAGCCAGATCCAGAGCGACGCCACCGCGGTGGTCAACTCGGCCAAGGGCGACTTCCCGACCGAGACCAGCGCCATCACGTCGTCCGTCAGCGCGCTCAAGAACTCCGTCGCGGCCCTGTCCGCGGCTCCTTCCGCCGCGCAGATCGCCACGGTCACCAAGGACGCGGCCAGCGTGGTGAGCTCGGTGCGGAACTTCATGGACGCGTCCAATTCGAAGTGCAGTTGACCACCCAGACGGCAGGCATCTCACCTCGGCCGGGTGATACGGATAACGCGGCGAGGGGAACAGACGAGGGGACACAGAAGCATGTCCGAGCGGCTTGACTCGCCTACCCTGCAAGACCCGGCCTGGCTGACGGCCGAGGAGCGGCGCCTGCGGGAGGCCCGGTCGGGTATTCCGTGGCGCGCCTGGGGGCCGTATCTCAGCGAGCGCCAGTGGGGCACGGTCCGGGAAGACTACAGCGACAGCGAGGACGCCTGGTCGTATTTCAGCCACGATCAGGCGCGGTCCCGGGCGTACCGCTGGGGCGAGGATGGCATCGCCGGGATCAGCGACGACAAGCAGCGGCTGTGCCTGGCTCTGGCCCTGTGGAACGAGCGGGACCCGATCCTGAAGGAGCGGCTGTTCGGCCTGACGAACGCCGAGGGCAACCACGGCGAGGACGTCAAGGAGTACTACTTCTACGTCGACAACCTGCCCACGCACAGCTACCAGCGCTACCTCTACAAGTACCCGCAGGCCGAGTTCCCCTACAGCGAGCTGGTGACGGTGAACCGGAGCCGGTCACGGCACGAGTTCGAGTACGAGCTCGTGGATACCGGCGTCTTCGACGACGGCCGCTATTTCGACGTCGAAGTCGAGTACGCCAAGGCGGGGCCCGAAGACATCCTGTGCCGCATCACCGTGCACAACCGTTCGGCGCGGGACGCCCGGCTGCACGTGCTGCCCACGCTGTGGTTCCGCAACACATGGTCATGGGGGGACGGCGGCGCCAGGCCCCGGCTCGCCCGCGCCGGATCGGCCCATCCGGCCGTCCGGGCCGAACATCCCGAGATCGGCGTCTACTACCTCCACGCCGAGCCGGGAGCCGCCCTGCTCTTCTGCGAGAACGAGACCAACACGGCGCGCGTGTTCGGCATCGAGCCCGCGACGCGCTTCGCCAAGGACGGCATAGGCGACCATCTCCTGCACGGCGCGGACACCGTGAATCCCGGCGGCGAAGGTACCAAGGTGGCGGCGCACGTCCCGCTGGCCGTGCCGGCCGGCGGGCAGGCGGCGGTGACGGTGCGGCTCGCCCGCGAGGGCCCCGGCGAGCTCGCGGCGCCGTTCGCCGGCGCGGATGAGCTGATCGCCCGGCGGCGGGCCGAGGCGGATGAGTTCTACGATGCCATCACGCCGCCGGCCGTGACCGACGACGCCAAGGCGGTCATGCGCCAGGCCCTGGCGGGGATGCTGTGGTCCAAGCAGTGCTACTACTTCGACGTGGACCGCTGGCTGCGGGAACGCCGCCGCCACCCGCTGCGGGCGCCGGACCGGCGCGGCGGCCGCAACGAGTCATGGTTCCACATGGTCAACCACGACGTGGTGTCCATGCCCGACAAGTGGGAGTATCCGTGGTACGCCGCGTGGGACCTGGCGTTCCACTGCATTCCGCTGGCCATGGTCGACCCTGATTTCGCCAAGAGCCAGCTCGACCTGATGCTGTCCCAGGATTACCTCCACTCGACCGGGCAGATGCCCGCCTACGAGTGGAACTTCGGCGACGTCAACCCGCCGGTGCACGCCTTCGCCACGCTGTTCCTGCACAACCTGGAGGAGGAGCTCGGCGACGTGGACCTCCCGTTCCTCCAGGAGAGCTTCTCCAGGCTGCTGCTGAACTTCACCTGGTGGGTGAACCGCAAGGACCCTTCCGGGCACAACGTCTTCGAGGGCGGCTTCCTCGGCCTGGACAACATCGGCGTGTTCGACCGCAGCGCGGCCCTGCCCACCGGCGGGCGGCTCGAGCAGGCGGACGGCACCGCCTGGATGGCGATGTTCAGCCAGAACATGCTCGAGCTGGCCCTGGCCCTGCTGGATCACGACGAGACCTACGAGGGATTCGTGCTCAAGTTCGTCGAGCACTTCTTCTGGATCGCGGCCGCCACGGACCCGATCGGCGAGCACCCCGACGAGATGTGGGACGAGGAGGACGGCTTCTTCTACGACGTGCTGCGCCTCCCCGACGGCACGGGCACCCGGCTCAAGGTCCGCTCCCTGGTCGGCCTGCTGCCCATCTGCGCCACGACGGTGATCGAGCCCGACGTCATCGAGCGGTACCCGCAGATCGCGGGGCAGGTGGCCGAGTTCATCCGGCGCAACCAGGATCTGCTGGCCAACATCGCCGACCCGCTGGTGCCCGGCGTCCAGGGCCGGCGGATGCTGTCCCTGGTGAACGAGGACAAGCTGCGGCGCATCCTGGCCCGGATGCTGGACGAGGAGCGCTTCCTCGGCCCGCACGGGATCCGCTCGATCTCGCGCTGGCACCTCGACCATCCCTACACGTTCGAGGTCCACGGAGTCGAGCACCGGGTGCAGTACGAGCCGGCCGAGTCGACCAGCGGCATGTTCGGCGGCAACTCCAACTGGCGCGGGCCGGTCTGGTTCCCGGTCAACATGCTCCTGATCCGGGCCCTGCTCCAGCACTACCGGTACTACGGCAACGACCTGACCGTCGAGTGCCCGACCGGCTCGGGGAAGATGATGACGCTGTTCGAGGTGGCCCAGGAGCTGTCCCGCCGCCTGGCCGGGACCTTCCTGCGCGGCGAGGACGGGCGGCGCCCCGTCTACGGCGGGACCAGGCTGTTCCAGGACGACCCGCACTGGCGTGACCTCGTTCTCTTCTACGAGTACTTCCACGGCGATAACGGGGCGGGGCTCGGCGCCTCGCACCAGACCGGGTGGACCGGCGTGGTGGCCAAGCTGATCCAGAGCCTCGGCCAGTTCGACGCCGACTCCGTGCTCAAGGACGACCGGTGGCCGATGGCCCGGCCGTATCGGCGGCTGGCCGCCGGGCCCGTGGCCGACGTCGCCACGGCCCGCCAGGCCCGCGGCGCGAGTGCCGACCGGCTACCGCCGCCCTGACCGCGCCTCTTGCGGCGCGGCTCGACCAGCCGGGAGGCCGGTGATATACCGGTTCGATGGGAAGCCTGACCGAGGTCGCGGCGGGAGTGCTCGTCGCGACGAGTTCATACGCCATGACCACCAGCACCGTGGTCGTCGGCTCGGCCGGGGGCTGCCTGGTCATCGACCCGGCCGTCACCGTGCCCGAGCTGGCCGGGCTGGCGGCCGAGCTGGCGGCCCGGGGCCTGCGGGCGGCGGTGGCCTGGTCGACCCATCCGCACTGGGATCACGTGCTGTGGAGCCGGGAACTCGGCGACGCGCCCCGGTACGCCGCGCCCGCGGCCGTCGGCATCGCCGAGGAGATGCGGGATGACATCGTCGAAGGGGCCGAACGGGCCGCGCCCGGTCATGACCTGTCCCTGGTCGGGCGGATGCGATCACTGGACGCTCCGGCCATCCCGTGGGACGGGCCGCAGGCCCGGCTGATCGTCCACGACGGGCACGCGCCCGGGCACGGCGCGGTGTTCCTGCCGGACAGCGGCGTCCTTGTCGCCGGGGATATGTGCTCTGACGTGGAGATACCGCTGCTCGACACCGTCGCCAAGGATCCGCTCGGCGACTACCGCGCGGGGATGGAACGGCTGGCGGCGGTCTGCGGCGTGCGCCAGGTGGTGCCCGGCCACGGGCACGTCGGGGACGCCGGCGAGCTCCGCAGGCGGTTCGCCCTGGACGCCGCCTACCTGGACGCGCTGGCGGCCGGGAAGCCGGCCGACGACCCGCGGCTGACCGAGGACAGCCCGGGATGGATGCGAGCCACCCACGACGAGCAGGTGCGGTGCTTCGAGTGTTAACGCCGGGACGGCGCCCGCCGCGCAGGCCGTGGGGGCGGGCCCGGGGCGGGTACCGGGTCCGTTCGGGAGAAAAGATCTTCGGGACCTAACGGACCGGCGTGCTGTGGCCGGCGACCGGTAGCAGCAGGACCGAGGGGTGCGCGGCGTCCAGGCCGATGTCATACTGCGTCGGCACGAGGTCCCCGGCGGTCGCGTCGAGGCGGCCGGTGCCCGGGTTACGGGCGAAGCGGGGATGCGCCCCGCCGGCCACCTGGAGCCTGATCCGGTGCCCGCGGCCGAACCGGTGCGCCGCGCCGAGCAGGCTCACCCGCACCGGGCCGGCCAGCGGGTCTTGCCCGGTGAGCCGGACGATGCCGTCGCACACGTTCCGCGACCGGCCGTGCCGGTCCACGTCGCACAGCCGGACGAACAGGTCGGCGTGCGGGTTGTCGCGCGTGACGGAAAGCTCGGCGGCGACCTCGCCGATGACCTCGGCCGGCTCGTCCAGCGGATCGCTGGTGAACACCAGCACGTCCAGCCGCCGCTCGACGGCCCGGTTGTCGCGGCTCCCGGCGTTCAGCGCCATGATCGCGCCGCCCGGCGACGGCGTGGGATCGGCCGGGTCGTAGCGGAAGCCGGACGCCGGGACGTCCGGGGCGGGCTCCCGGGGGCCGAGCGAGCCGTGCGCGCCGAGGTACCAGCGCCGCCGGACGGTGCCGGGCGGCGGCCAGTCACCGATCTCGCGCCATTCCCCCGCCCCTTCGCCGCCGACCCAGATGCGCGCCGAGTGCTCCGGTGCAGCGTCCGGCCCGGGCGGCCGGGGGCCGGCCCGGCCTGGTCCGGCGAAGCGGTCCAGCCAGGCCAGGCTCTCGGTGACCGCGGCGCCCCCCTGGGAGGTGATGTCCAGGTGGGCCCAGGGACCGACCAGCAGGCGGGTGGTCACGCCCCGGCCGGCGAGCGCGCGGTACTGCTCGAGGGTCTGCTCGATGAACAGGTCGTGCCAGCCGCCCACCAGCAGGACCGGGGCCGTGATCCGGTCCAGGGCGGGGCCGCACTGCAGCGGCGCCCAGAACGGGTCGGCGGCCTCGGGGTGCTCCAGCCACCGCTCGGACCAGGTCGGCTCGCGGCCGAGCAGGTCACGGTACCCGGCCTGGACCGGCAGCCGGTCGAGCGCCGGGCGCAGCCGCCGTTCGGCCGTGGCCGTGCGCGCCATGCCGCGCAGCGGCCCGATGGTCTCCTGGTGGGCGACCAGGTCGCTCCAGGTGAAGTAGCTGTGCAGGTCGAAGGCGCCGTTCCGGTACGCGGTCCGGCTGAAGTCGTGCGGGGCCACGTGCACGATGGCCGCGACCAGTTCCGGCGGCGGGTCCATGGCCAGCGCCCACTGCACGAACCCGAGGTAGCTGGCGCCGTAGGTGGCCAGCCGGCCGTCGAACCAGCTCTGCTCGCGCAGCCAGGCCACGGTGTCCTGCCCGTCCGCGATCTCGTGCTGCATCGGCTCGAACTCCCCGCCGGACCCGAAGGTGCCGCGGACGCTCTGCAGCAGCACGTGGTAGCCGCGTTCGGCCAGGATCTGCCCGCACTGCAGGGCGAACGGGCCGGTGCGGCCGTACGGGCAGCGGACCAGCACGGTGGCCGCGGACGCCACGCTGACCGGCAGGTAGTGGGTGGCCAGCAGCACCGTGCCGTCGGACATCGGCACCGCCACGTCGCGCTCGACCGCGACCTTGTTCCGCGGCGGCGGCAGCGACCAGGCCCGGGAGAAGATCTTGCCGAGCGCGGCCGCGCCCGGGCCCAGCGGGCGGGCCGTGCTGGCCTTGCCGCCGCTCACCTGCCGTGTCATGCTCTGCTGCATCAGCCGTCCTTTCCCGCCACGACGGCCCCGGGTGCCCTCCGGAGCCGCCGGGCTGATGTCAGGCGGCGGCGGGCCTGGCGAGGTCGCCGGCGCCGCCCGCGGTGTGCCGGGGGGCCGGCTCGAAGTCCGGCATCACGGCATCCTCGTCGTCGTCCTCCGGCTCCTCGTCCTCCTCGTCCTCCTCGTCGGCGAGGTCGTCGTAGGCCGCGGCAGCCCGGGCGTAGGCGTCGGCGGCGGCCGACGGGTCCGGCGCGGGCGCCGGGTCCGGCGTGAAGAGCATCCACGCGCACGAGACGCCCAGGACCACGAGGAAGCCGCAGTAGATCCAGAACGCCGGCGTGAGGCCGGAGCTGATCGTGAGCCCGGCCTGCGAGGCTTGCGCGGGCGAGATCCCGAACTGGGCAGGCGAGGCGGTCCCGCTGGCCTGCACGATGGCCGAGACGGCCTGGGCGGCCATCGCGATGAAGGCGCCCGCGAGCAGCACCGCGCCGTGCCGGACCGGACGCCAGAGCGCGGCCGCGACGACCACCGCGGCGAGCGCGGCCATCACGGCCACGTCCCCGACGATCACGAGGCCCGGGTTGGAGAAGGCGTTGCCCGCCGTCAGCGACTGCGATTGCCCGGCCGCCGTCCGCAGCGTGAAGCTGTCCCACGCCGGGGCGAAGGCGGCGGCGGCGCCGAGGCCGGCCAGGACCAGCATCACGACGGGGCCGAGCTGGGCCCCGCGCGGCCAGGCCAGCGGGCCCCGGTCACCGGTTCCGTAGCCCGCCCGGCTGCCTGCCCGGCCGGCCAGGCCGGCCGCCCCCTCAGGCCGGGCCAGGAAGGCCAGCACCGAGCCCGCCGCGCAGGCCAGCCAGCCCGCGAGGGAAAGGGCCAGCCCGGCGCCGAACGCGTTCCCGCTGCTGGCGATCGCCGTGGCGGCGTCCGCGAGGAACAGGCCGAACGTGACCACGCTCAGCCCCAGGCCGAGCAGGGCCCCGGGCCGCAGGCGGGCGCCGCCGAGGAGGACGAGCACGGCGCTGGCGGTCCAGGTGGCGAGGTATAGGACATGCGGGATGAGCTGGTCAGCCTGCCGGGCGAGGCTAGACCCGCCGATGTAGGCCGGGAAGAGCCCGGCCACGCCCAGCACGACGCCCGCGCCGAGCAGCGCCGCGGCGGCGATGGCGCCCGTCGTCCCGCTGGTCAGCCGGGCGGCGCGCCGGGTGGTGTCCCGGCCGGACAGGCCGGGGTCGCCGCCTTCTCCCGCGGAGCCCCCGGCAGTGCCCCCGGTAGTGCCGGAGCCGGCCGAAGGGGTACGCCGGCCCACCGGGGCGACCGCGCCCGGGGCCTCGATGCTCGCGAACTTGGTCCAGGCAGCGGACCAGCCCTCAGGAGTCTCGGGCCACCGCTCGAGCGGCTGCGACCGCGGCGCTCCCGTCATCCAGATGCCGTAGAAGTCCCGTCCCCGACCGATTTCGTACTTGGCTCCCCGGTACGTGATGGTCACCCTGTCAAACACGATCTCAGCCCTTCCCGCTCCTGCCGTGAATCGCCCTGTCGCGTCCGGTCCGGAAGCTAACGGAAACCTAGGAGGCTGGCCTGGAGACCGGCTGAGCAGTCTCTCAAGCATTCCTGACTCTTTAATCTGCAGCTTCGGGCCGCCTGGGCGATTCCTGATGCCGGGGCCCAGATCTGGGGCCCAGATACGGGCGACGTCCGTCAGCATATGTTGACGCCTGGATGCTCGTCAGCATATGCTGACGGCCATGGAACCTGTGCTGGAAATCGCCGAGGGCGCCACGAGCCACGACCCCGATGTCGGGCTCCGCGCGGTGGCGGCCCTGCGGGCGCTGACCGAGCGGCTGGAGATCCTCCAGGTGCAGACCGCCCGCGAGCTCGGCTGGTCGTGGCAGGACATCGCGGAACGCCTCGGCGTGACCAAGCAGACCGTGCACCGCAAGTACGGCCGGCGGATCGGGAGGCCCTGATGTTCGAGCGCTTCGACCAGGACGCTCGCACCCTCGTCGTGCACGCCTCCGAGCACGCCCGCCGGCTCGGTCACCGCTATATCGGCGGCGAGCACATCCTGCTCGCCGCCGTTTCCACGGGCCGGCCGGCCAGCGCCGTCATGCGCGCGCACGGCGTCACGCCCGAGCTGGTCGAGGAGGAGATCGTCCGGCGGGTCGGGCTGGGCGCGGGGGCCGGCCTGTTCGCCGGGCTGGACAAGGACGCGCTGGCCTCGATCGGGATCGATCTGGACGCGGTGCGGGCCAGGATCGAGGCGTCGTTCGGCCCGCAGGCGCTCATCAGCGCCGCTCAGGCGGCAAACCGGAACCTGCGCGGGCGCCCTGGCCCCAGGGCGCCCCGGGTGGTACGCGACTGGCGGCGCAGGCGCCGTGCGCGGCGTGCGATGGCCGCGGCGCCCGCGCCCCGGCCGCCAGAGGCCACCGGGCGCTACCGCGCTCCCGGCCCTCCGCCCGGCGGGCACATCCCGTTCACCCCGGCGTCCAAGAAGATCCTCGATCTCACCGCGCGCGAGGCGGCCGCCTTGGACGACTCGCGGATCGGCGTCGAGCACATCGCGCTCGCCCTCACCGTCATCAAGAACGGGCTCGTGCCCCCCATCCTGGGTGCGGCGGGCGCGTCGGCGCCGGCGCTGCGCGCCGCGATCCTCGACCGCTACCGGCAGGCGAGCTGACCCGCGGCCGCCGTGGACGAGCTGCTCGCCCAGGCTGGCACCGATCCCACGGTGGTGATGTGCGCCGAGAGCCTGTGGTGGCGCTGCCACCGCCGGCTGCTCGCCGACTTCGTGTCGGCGGTGCGCGGCGTGCCGGTCCGGCACCTCCTGCACGACAGCCGGCTCGAGGAGCACCGCCTCTCCCCTGGCCTGCGCCGCCGCGACGATGGCCTGCTCGTGTACGACGCGGGCCAGGCGGGCCTGCTGTAGGCGGGCCAGCCGGGCTGACCCGACCCCGGAGTCAGCCCAGGTAGCGGCCGAAGCCGCTGGTCCGCCAGGTCCCGCCCGCCGCGGTGATCGCGAACGCCTCGTACCCATCCAGGCTCTCGGCCCAGTCGCAGGCCGCGGGCCCCATCGCGAAGGCCGCCGTGGCGTAGGCGTCCGTCTCGGCCAGCCTGGCCCCGACCATGGTGAGGCTGGCCAGCCCGGCCGGGGGCTGCCCGGTGTACGGGTCGATGATGTGCGGGCCGCGCTCGGCGACGCCGGAGGTGGCCACGGCGAAGTCCCGGCCGGCCACCACCAGCGCCAGCCGTCCCGGGCGCAGCGGGTCGGCGATCCCCACCCGCCACAGCCGGCCGCCGACGCACTGGACGTCGCCGCCGCCGTTGACGCTGTGCTCGGCCGAGCCTGCCGCGGTGAGCATGGCGGCGGCCCGCTCGATGGCCCATCCCTTCACGTAGCCGGAGGGGTCGAACGTGCCGCCGGGCGTGACGGTGAAGTACCCGCCGCTGCGCGCGCTGATGGCCGCGCATGCGTCGAGCACCTCGGCGAGTTCGGGCGCGCAGCCGGCCAGCGGCAGCAGCCCGCGGCCGAACCGGCTGACGTCGCTGTCCTCCCGGTAGGGCGAGAAGGTGGCGTCCACCCAGTGCAGCCAGCGCACCGCCTGGCCGAGAGGCCCGTCACCCCCGGGCTCTCCGGCCCGGGCGGGCACGTCGAAGGAGACGACCGTGCCCATCACGTGCTCGGCGTGCCTGCGCCGGCCCGGTTCCGTGTTCCCCCTGTCGCCCGGGACGCCCGCGTCTCCCGGGTCCGTCCCGTCCCTCCGCCCGGCGGTCATGACCGGCTCAGGCTTGCTTGTCCAGCGCGCTCTGCAGTGACTGGATGTAGCCCGCGCTGGTGTAGCTGGCGCCGGACACGGCGTCGATCTTGCCGTTCTGCGCCGCCAGCGTCTCGCTGATCAGCTTGGGGAAGGCGAACGCGCCGATCTGGATGTCGTGCAAGGTGTTGGCCGGCTGCTCGAGGACCGCGACCTTGACGATCTTGCTGTCCCGCTCGATCAGCTGGATCTGGACCGGGCCGTAGGAGGTGTTCGCCACCTTGCCGTCGACCGCGGTCTCGTTCGCGGGCAGGTTCTTGGCCAGCGACCCCTGCGGGAACTCACCGGGGACCGTCGTCGTCTGCCCGCTGGACGCCGCCTGCCCGCCCGAGGAGGAGGACGAGGACGAGGACGAACTGCCGCCCGACCCGCCGGTCGTCGCTGCCACGGGCACGGACGGGACGTGCGACTTGAACGACAGCAGGGCCACGAGACCGGCGATGGTGCCGGTGACGGCCAGGATAACCCGGCGCATTTCCGCGGATCCTCTCCTCAGAACTCGAACGACTCGAAATGGATGCGCTGCCTGGGCACCCCGGCGGCGCGCAGCGCGCGGACCGCGGCCGAGGTCATCCCGGCCGGCCCGCAGACGTAGGCGTCCTGCTCGTCCAGGTCGGGCACCAGCGACCGCAGCACCCGGGGAGACAGCGGGTCGCCGCCGATCTCGGCGCGGGACCCCACCACGTAGTGCACGGTCGCGCCCCGCGCGGCCGCGATGGCGTCGAGCTCGTCGCGGAACACGATGTCCCGCTCGCGGCTGGCGCGGTAGATCAGCGTGACGCGTCCGGGCAGCGTCGCGAAGATGGCCCGGAGCGGGGTGATGCCGACCCCGCCGGCCAGCAGCACCACGCCGCGGCCCGAATCGCCGGGGGTGAACGCGCCGTAGGGTCCCTCGGCGAAGACCCGGGTGCCTGGCCGCAGCCGCGCGAGCGCCTGGCTGTGGTCGCCCAGGTTCTTCACGGTGATCCGCAGCATGTCGGACCCCGGCGCGGCGGACAGCGAGAACGGGTGCGAGGACCACCACAGCGACCTGGTCAGGAACCGCCAGCGGAAGAACTGCCCCGGCTCGGCGTCCAGCTCGTCCAGCTGCCTGCCGCCGATGTAGACCGAGATGACGCCGGGCGCCTCCGCCTTCACCCCGATGATCTCGAAGCGGTGCCTGCGGAACGAGAGCAGCGGCACCGCGACGCGGTACCACAGCACCAGGACGAGGACCGTCAGGTACATCGCGGACCACCAGAAACGCGCGGCCAGGCTGCTGACGAACGACGCGCCGACGGCAAGCTGGTGGCTGAACGCCAGGGCGATCGCCAGGTACGTGTACAGGTGCAGGAAATACCACGTCTCGTAGCGGACCCGCCGCCGGGCGGCTCGCATCGAGACGATGCCCACGCCGAGCAGCAGGAAGCCGGCCACGGTCGCCATCAGCACGTCGGGATACTGGGTGAGCAGCGTGGCCGTCTCGCTGGTCACGCTGGCGTGCGCGGTGACCGCGTAGCCCCACACGATGAGCAGGCCGTGCGCGGCCACCAGGCTGACGATGTACCGGCCGCCCATGGCGTGCCAGCGGGCCAGCTTGTCGGTGCCCAGGCCGCGCTCGAGCGGCGGCAGCCGCGACATCAGCGCCACCAGGACCACCACGCCGTACCCGCAGAGCAGGCCGAGGATCTCCCCTGCGCCGGTCAGCCAGCTGCCGAGCCCGTGGACGCCGGGCGTGCTGTGCCACCACAGGGCGATGACCATGATCGCGCCGGCGATGATGGCGGCCAGCACCCCGCGCGGGCCGACCCGGGCGGGGCGGTATCCGGGTCCAGCGGGCGCTGGTCTCGCCTGCGGACGGCGGGACGGGCCGGGACGGGGCGCCGCGGGCGCCTGCCTCGGCCCCGGGTACGCCTCCGCGCCGGCCTTGCGAGCCGGGCCAGATCGCCTGGCAACGCTGGTCACCCGCACCTCCCCTTAGGACGGTCTAGCTGGATCGTATGCTCACCCGAGCAGGAAGGCCGCGGTCCGGACCGTGCTGGCGGGCATGCCGGGGCCTTCGTGTCACGGCAGGCCTCCATCCACGGTCAGGATTTCGCCCTCATGTCCCTAGTTACGACTACGTGGTGCGATTCTGCACGGTTCAGCCGGCTCTCGTAAGCGCTTTGTAATCGCCGCCCCGGATATGTGTCAACCTAGGTTGACACATATCCGCTGTCAACATAAATTGACAGTATGGACAACGCACCCGCCTTGGCGGCCGCGGCGGACAGCTCGGACCCGCGCACCGGGCTCCGGGCCGTCGCCGCCCTCCGCAGGCTGCTCGAGCAGCTCGAGGCGCTCCAGGTGGACAACGCGCGGCGGAACGGCTGGTCCTGGCAGGAGATCGCGGAGATCCTCGGCGTGTCCCGGCAGGCCGTCCACAAGAAGCACGCGCGCCGCTCAGACGGCAGCCATCCCGCCCGCCGCGCGCGGCTGCGCTGATACCCGAGGGGACACCGACGATGTTCGAGCGATTTACCGGCAAGGCCCGGACGGTCGTGATCCTGGCCAAGGCCAAGGCCGCCGAGCGCGGCGACCAGATCCGCCCGGTGTACATGCTGCACGCGCTGGCGTCCGCCCAGGGCGTGGCCGCCCGGGCCCTGGCCGGACTGGGCGTCGACGCGGCCGCGGTCGAGCGCCAGCTGGACCGTACCGTGCCGCTGGGCAACCCGCTCGTGGGCGCCGCGGCGGGCGGCGACGCCGAGGCGCTGGCCGCGATCGGCATCGACCTGGACGAGATCAAGCGCAAGATCGAGGAGAGCTTCGGGCCCGGCGCGCTCGAGCGCGTGCCGCTGGCGCACCAGGGCCCGGTCAACTGGACCGGGCGGACGGCGCTGACCCGGGAGGCGAGGCAGGCGCTGGCGCTCGCGCTGAAGGAGGCCCGGGCGCTGCGGCACAACTACATCGGCACCGAGCACCTGCTGCTCGGCCTGCTGGGCGCGGCCGAGCGCAACCCGCGCGGGGATTTCAGCCCCGATACTCTCCGTGACCTCGGCATCGACCCCGCCCAGGCCCGGCAGCGCGTGCTCGACGAGCTGCGGCACGCCCCGGCGTGATCCTCCGGCCGCCCGGAGCCCCTGGCCGGCGCTGGTACGGGACGGCGGCGCTGGGGGCGGTACTTACCTTTCAGTTAGGTCTTGCTGGCAACCAGGACAGGACATACTAACTACACAGAGAGTATCTATATGACTACACAGAGCCATAATCTGTTCCTGGGGACATCACGGATAGGATATGGACAAATGCTCAGAGTAAGCGACGTTTGGGAGCGAGCCCTTCACGCACCCTCCATGGCCGTCGCCAAGACAGGAGACGTGGTCGTCATCCGCTCCGGCGGCAGCTACGACGGCAAGCAGGGCTTGAGCCTGGCCACCGGCGTGAGCAGCGAGTCCGCGGGCGCCCAAGGCCTGTGCCTGCATCTGGTGACGATTCCCCCGGGGACCCGCGGCGTGCCGCACGTCCACGACGGGCACGAGTCCGCCATCTACACCGTCAGCGGAGAAACCGAGGTCTGGCACGGTGAGGGCCTGCTGCAGTGCACCGTGGTCCACGCCGGGGACTTCATGTACGTCCCGCCGGGCACCCCGCATCTCCCGGTGAACCGCAGTGACGTCATGACGGTGGCCGTGGTCGCCCGCACCGACCCCCAGGAGCAGGAGAGCGTGGTCACCATGAAGCTGCCGCCACATCTCGCCGAACTGGACGCCTTCCCCGTCGCCAGCCACTGACCCGGCCCGCCGGCAAGCCTGTAACCCGCGGCGGCCGCGGTTGTGGAGCCGCTTCCTGCCAGCCCGGCCGCCGCATCCCCGCCGCGCCCGCCCCCTCCCGCGTGCTGCGAGTGCCGCATCCCCTCCCCACGCGCCCCGCCCGGGGCGCAGGCGGTATTCGCAGCAGGGGCGGGCGCGAGCACGTTCCCGCTCAGCCGGCGAAGGCCTCGGGCGGGGGGCACGCGCAGACCAGGTTGCGGTCGCCGTAGGCCTGGTCGATGCGCCGCACCGGCGGCCAGTACTTGGCCCGGCGGTCCACGCCGGCCGGGAAGGCCGCCTCCTCGGTGTCATACGGGTGCTTCCACTCCCCCGCGATCAGCATCCCGGCGGTGTGCGGGGCGTTCTTCAGCGGATTGTCGAGGGCGTCCCACTGGCCGGAGGCCACCCGCTCGATCTCCGCCCTGATCGCGATCATCGCGTCGCAGAACCGCTCGAGCTCGGTCAGGTTCTCGCTCTCGGTGGGCTCGATCATGAACGTGCCCGCAACGGGGAACGACATCGTGGGCGCGTGGAATCCGTAGTCGATCAGCCGCTTGGCCACGTCATCCACGGTGATGCCGGTCTCGCGGGCCAGCGGCCGCAGGTCGATGACGCACTCGTGCGCGACCAGGCCGTTCCGCCCGGTGTACAGCACCGGGTAGTGCGGCGCCAGCCGCCGGGCCACGTAGTTGGCCGACAGCACCGCCACCTGGGTGGCCCGGCGCAGCCCGGCCGCCCCCATCATCGCCACGTAGGCCCAGGAGATGGGCAGGATGCCCGCCGACCCGTAGGGCGCGGCCGCCACCGGGCCCGCGATGCCCCGGCCGGGCAGGAAATCCGCCAGGTGCGCGCGGACCGCGACCGGGCCGACGCCGGGGCCGCCGCCGCCGTGCGGGATGCAGAACGTCTTGTGCAGGTTCAGGTGCGACACGTCGGCGCCGAACGACGGCAGCGCGGCCACCCCGACCAGGGCGTTGAGGTTCGCCCCGTCGATGTAGACCTGGCCGCCCGCCGCATGCACGGCCGCGCAGATGGTGCTGACGTTCTGCTCGTAGACGCCGGCCGTGGACGGGTAGGTCAGCATGATCGCGGCCACCTGGCCGTCGTGCGCGTCCAGCTTGGCCTGCAGGTCGCCGAGGTCGACGGCGCCGCCGGCGTCGCACTTGACCACCGCGACGCGCAGCCCGGCCAGCACCGCGCTGGCCGCGTTGGTGCCGTGCGCCGACTCCGGGATCAGGCAGACGTCACGGCCGTCCTCACCTTGCGAGGCGTGGTAGCCGCGGATCGCGAGCAGGCCGGCCAGCTCGCCCTGGGAGCCGGCGTTCGGCTGCACGGACACTGCGTCATAGCCGGTGAGCCTGGCCAGCCGCAGCTCGAGGGACTCGATCAGCTCCAGGTAGCCGCCCGCCTGGGAGACCGGCGCGAACGGGTGCATCCCGGCGAACCCCGGCCAGCTGACCGGCTCCATCTCCGCCGCCGCGTTCAGCTTCATGGTGCACGAGCCGAGCGGGATCATCGACCGGTCCAGGGCGATGTCGAAGTCCGACAGGCGCCTCAGGTAGCGCAGCATCGCGGTCTCGCTGCGGTGCTCATGGAACACCGGGTGGGTGAGGAACTCCGACGTGCGCCGCAGCTCGCCGGGCAGCCCGCCGCCCGTCCCGGAGAGCCCGGCCTCGGAAAGCTCCACGTCCGCGGGGTCCGCCACGAAGCACAGGGCGGCCACGAGCTCGCGCAGCCGCTCGTCGGTGGTGGTCTCGTCGCAGCTGACCTGCAGGGCGTCGTCCTGCGCCAGGTAGAGGTTGTACCCCGCGACCCTGGCACGTTCCAGGGCGTGAGCCGCCTCCTCGCGCCCGCCGTCGAAATGAATCCGGATCGTGTCGAAGAAGTCACCCGCACCCGTTCGGTGCCCGAAATCACGCAAGGTGGCCGCGAGGGTGGCGGCGCTACGGTGAGCACCCCGTGCGATGGCGGCCAGCCCGTCAGGGCCGTGGTAGGCGGCGTACATGGCCGCGGTCACGGCCAGCAGGACCTGCGCGGTGCAGATATTGCTCGTTGCCTTCTCGCGGCGGATGTGCTGCTCGCGGGCCTGCAGCGCGAGCCGGTAGGCAGGCTGGCCGTCGGCGTCCACCGAGACCCCGACCAGCCGGCCCGGCAGCTGGCGCTTCAGCGCGTCGCTGACCGCGATGTAGCCCGCGTGCGGGCCGCCGAACCACAGCGGCACGCCGAATCGCTGGCTGGAGCCCACCGCGACGTCCGCGCCGGCCTCACCGGGCGGCCGCAGCAGCGTCAGCGCCAGCAGGTCGGCCGCCACCGCGGCCAGCGCCCCCTGGGCGTGCGCCGCATCGATCAGCGGCGCGGGGTCACGGATGACGCCGGAGGCGCCGGGAAACTGCAGCAGCACGCCAAACAGGTCGCCGCCCTGCCTGGCGATCGCCTCGGCCGTCACCGGCTCGACCACGAGATGGATGCCGAGCGGCTCGGCCCGGGTGCGGAGCACGGCCAGGGTCTGCGGCAGGCAGTCGGCGTCCGCGAGGAACACATGGCCCTTCTTGCTGGCCCGCCGGGCCAGCGTCATGGCCTCGGCGGCGGCGGTGGCCTCGTCGAGCAGGGACGCGCCGGCCCAGGGCAGCGCGGTCAGGTCGGCGATCATGGTCTGGAAGTTCAGCAGCGCCTCGAGACGGCCCTGGGAGATCTCCGGCTGGTACGGGGTGTACGCGGTGTACCAGGCGGGGTTCTCGAGCACGTTGCGCCGGAGGACGGCCGGGGTGATCGTGTCATAGTAGCCCAGGCCGATCATCGAGGTCAGCACCTGGTTCCGGCCGGCCATCCGGCACAGCTCGGCCAGGGCCTCGGTCTCGCTCAGCGGGTCCGGCAGCCTGAGCGCGGGACGCTCGGTCCCGTCGGGCAGGGCGGCGTCGGTGAGCTCGTCGAGCGAGGAATAGCCGAGGCTGTCCAGCATGTGCTGCTGCTCGGCCGCCGACGGGCCGATGTGGCGAACGGTGAAATCGGTCATTGGAGCCCTCCCCGGGACGAACGCGGTCGCTGGCTCCCCGTCTGTCACGGCGCCCTGCGGGTGCCAGGAGGTCGCCCCCGCGGCTGGCACAGCGCGCCCGCTCCAGAGATGCCTGTCCCGGCCGGTCCATGTGCCTGAGAGGTTCCGGGGATGTTGCCCCTTCGGCGCCCGCGGCTTACGCGGAGACTCTCCCGGCCGGTGTCATCAGCATCTGAGATCTTACCCGAGCCAGGACCAGATTGTGGGACAGGCCCAGCTAAACCGACGGCGAAACCGGTCAGCTAGTCCGGCGCAGGCGGCGTTTGGCCAGGTCATCCTGGCCGCCGGGGGGTACGGCGAGGAAGCCGTCCTCGGCCCGGACGGCGGGCAGCACGGCCAGGTCTCCCTCCACCTCGCGCCAGACCCGGCCGAGCGCGATGCCGAACACGCCCTGCCCGCCCTGCAGCAGGTCCACCACCTCGTCGGTGGAGGTGCACTCGTAGACGCTGACCCCGTCGCTCATCAGCGTCACCTGGGCCAGGTCGGCGCTGCCGCGATCGCGCAGGTGCTGGACCGCGGCCCGGATCTGCTGCAGCGAGATCCCGGTGTCGAGCAGCCGCTTGACGACCTTCAGCACCAGGATGTCGCGGAAGCTGTACAGGCGCTGAGAGCCGGACCCGTGGGCGGCGCGCACGCTCGGCTCGACCAGGCCCGTGCGGGCCCAGTAGTCGAGCTGGCGGTAGGTGATGCCGGCGGCGGCGCAGGCGGTGGGCCCGCGGTAGCCGACGTCCTTGGAGTCGGGGTGCCCGGCACCGGGACCGGGCTGGCCCGGAGCATCCTGGGCGGACGGCTGCCCCGGGGCACCGGGACCGCCGGCGATCTCGGTGTCGTCGAACAGGGTGCCCTGCGATCCGGCCGCGACGGGGGTCCTGCTGCCTGCGCCTCTGTCAGTTCCTCTGGCCCCGTCGTCACCCCTGGTAACCGCCACACCCACCTCCACGGGAGCTGACTACCCACGGTACTGGCACCGTAAGCCGGCCCAGGTGGCGGCGTCAACGACCGCGGGCGGCGCGTCGCGACATTCCGGCTAGCACCGGGCCAGCTAGCACGGCGCCGGCTAGCACGGCGCCGGCTAGCACCGGGGGAGATCAGCACGGAGGCATGCCAGCCCTCAGGGGGCTCAGGTAGCCCGGCCGAAGTCGTCGGGCGAGATCGTGTCGAGGAACTCCCGGAACTTCTCGACCTCGTCTTCCTGCTCGTCCGGGATGGCCACGCCCGCCTCGTCCAGGATCTCCTCGCTGGCGAAGATCTGCGCGCCGGTGCGCAGCGCCAGCGCGATGGAATCGGACGGCCGCGCGCTCACCTCGGCGCCGTTGGAGAAGACCAGGTCGGCGTAGAAGATCCCGTCCCGGAGCGCGGTGATGTTCACCGTGCGCAACTGGACGTTCAGCACCTCGAGCACGTCACGGAAAAGATCGTGCGTGAGCGGGCGCAGGGAAACCATGCCCTGCTGGGCAAAGGCGATCGCCGTTGCCTCGACCGCCCCGATCCAGATGGGCAGGTACCTATCCCCCTGCGCCTCCTTCAGCAAGACGATGGGGCTGTTCGATGGCATCTCGACCCGGACGCCGATGACCTCCATCTGCCGCACTACAGCTCCGTCCTCACGTGCCTGGGGAACCTCTGCTTGGCCACCACTCCCTTTGCCAAGGTACACCCGTAATCGCCCGGACGCCGACCGCAGGCCCCCCGAGGCGGGCCCGGTCGCGCCGGAAACCGGGCCGGATGCGGCCGTATCCAAGGTCTCGAGCTCGTGATCGCCGGCCCGCAGCGGCGCCGAGGATAGCCCGGCCTCGGCGAGCGCGGACTCGACGAGCGTGGCGTGCAGCCGCAGGGTGAGGTCGGCGATCTGCCATGCGGTCCTGGCCGCCGCGTCCCGCGCGCCCGGGCCACGCTGGCGCAGCTGGGGCGCCACCACCTGCTCGACCAGGTTGGCTTCCCGGTCGGCGGACGCCTTGACCGCGCGCAGGTGCCTGGCCTGCACGCCGTACTGGCGCAGCGCCGCCAGCGCCCTGGCCACCGCGAGCGCGTCCCCGCCATATTGCCTGCCTACCCGGCGGACCAGGCCGTAGTCCTCGAGTTCGGTCAGCTCCGCCTCGCTGATCTCCGCCGCGTCGAGCAGCTGGCGGCGGCTCATCTCGGCGGGCGCCCGGTCCGTCCCGTGCTGGCCGTTGCCGGCCTCCCCGCCGCTGGCCAGCCGTTCCCTGATCACCCGCAGCGGCAGGTAGGAATCCCGCTGCATGGTCAGGATGTACCGCAGCCGCTCGATGTCAGCGGCGGAGAACCGCCGGTAGCCCGAGCGCGACCGGGCCGGCTCGATCAGCCCCTCAGCCTCCAGGAAACGGATCTTGGAGGTGCTGATGTCCGGGAATTCCGGGCGCAGCTGGGCGAGCACCTCACCGATGCCGAACTGGCCGAGTGCTTCCTGGGCACTCATGGGATGCCCCCCGCGCGCTTGGCGGGCCTTGGCCGGCACACGCTCATGCGTAATCCTGGGCGCCTCGGCCTCGGCGGTCGGCGGGGGTCGGGCCGAGGTTCTGGCTGGTCAGGAACAGCAGCCGGAACTTGCCGATCTGCACCTCATCCCCGCCGGTCAGCTCGGCCTCCTCGATCCGCTCGCGGTTCACGTAGGTGCCGTTCAGGCTACCCACGTCACGGACGGTGAACCCGGCCCCGTGCCGGTAGAACTCGGCGTGCCGCCGGGAGACGGTCACGTCGTCGAGGAAGATGTCGCTGTCCGGATGGCGGCCCGCGGTGGTCAGGTCGCCGTCGAGCCGGAACCGGCTGCCCGCGTTGGGGCCGCGCATGACCAGGAGCAGGGCGCTGCCCGGCGGCAGCGCGCCGAACGACGCGGAGTCGGGGACCAGGTCCTCTCCGAGATCGTCGTCCGTCCGGCCCAGCGAGATCGTCGAGGTGGTCTCGCCGGGGCGTGCCGCGGACCCGCCGGGGTAGCCGCCCGGCCCGCCGGGAGCGGCCGGCCCGGCCGGCATCCCGGACCCGGGAGGCACCGGCGCGGTCAGCTGGGTCCCGCAGTACGAGCAGAACCTGGCCCCGTCCGGATTCGGCCGGCCGCACCGGGCGCAATAGACGCGTGGCATGGCTCCGCTCGGCCTCCCCTGGTTGTGCTCATCGTCGTCGAGCGACCCAGCCCAAGGTACGCGAGAGGAGGCGGAGCGGTCCATGCGCCACGCGAACAGCCTGCGCCATCCGCGTCGGCTATTTTCGTCGCGACGCTTCCGCCACACCGCCGTCTCACCTCCGCCGTGCACCCGCGGCCATGCACTCTGCCCGGCCAGGCCCGCTGCCGGACCCGTTACCGGGCCGCCCGGCGGGCGGTGACCGCCGGCCGGATCGCAATGGGCGCGATTCTCTCACATACGCGAATCCCGCGTGGTTGGCGCCTTTCGCATCATCGCGTGAAAGACCCAGCTTACCTGGCTACAGAGCGAATATCCGGGGACCTGACCGCAGTATCGGGGACATCTGGCGGCATCCGCCAGCCCCGTCCGGGCACCGTCCCTCGTTCCCCGTCCCTAGTTCCCCGCCCGTTGCACCACCGACGCCCACTCGTCGAGCAGCAGCTGCGCGGTGTCGGCGTCGTTTCCCTCGGCCCACAGGTGGGTGACGGCATCCGCCGGGTCGGGCAGCACCAGCACCCAGCCGCGGTCCCGCTCCACCACCCGGACGCCGTCGGTGGTGTCGATCTCATGGTCGCCGGCCGCCTCCATGACCATGCGCATGACGCCGCCCTTGGCCGCCCACGGCGTCGGGACGGACCGCCGGAGCAGGTGCGCGACCGGGATCCTGGCGTCGATCTGGCTCAGCGTCAGCCGGGTCCGCGCGACCAGGCCGAGCAGCCGGACGAACGCCGCGATGCCGTCGATGGTCCGGGCGCACTCGGGCACCACGAACCCGCCGTGGCCGTCGGCCGCGAAGATGACGTCCTCCTCCGCCGCGGCCAGCGTCAGCGCGTGCATCGAGGTCGGG
>Ga0335069_10002291_pt1 | contig 29610 bp, 28 predicted proteins | sample Lox_Sample_11_FD_206714 | JGI IMG/M metagenome (GOLD analysis project Ga0335069, IMG submission 206714) | Soil microbial communities from Loxahatchee National Wildlife Refuge, Florida, United States - Lox_Sample_1.1 | ecosystem: Environmental > Terrestrial > Soil > Wetlands | place: USA...
CGACGACGATCACGTTGATGCAGATGCGAGTGCCACCAGCGATGCGCGGCCGCGTAATGAGTCTCAATACGCTGCTGCTGATGGGTGCCCGTCCACTTGGGGACTTCCCGGCCAGTGCCGCGATCGCGCTGCTTGGGGTACGCGCGACCGTCCTGATCGCGGCCGGTATCGTAGGATGTGGGGCGCTATGTGCAATACGGCCGCGACGAATCGCGGCCGTATTGGACCAGTTTGTTTGAATTAAGAGACTTAGAGGGAGCCGGAACCTTTCGGCCACGGCGCACGCACATTTTGGCGCAGCTTCTGAAATGCCTTGGCCTGGAGTTGCTTAACCTGCGCAGGGGTCATCGAGAACTTCTTCCCGACTTCGTTCAAATTGTTGGTTCCCTCGACACCGATACCAAAGCCGCAGCGCAGCACCATCTCCTCCCGAGGAGTTAGTACAGAAAGAGCCTGGCGGGTGCGCTGACCCAAGCTCGACGATTCCGTTTTACCGTCGTTGCCGTTAACCAGAGTGAGGGAGCGCCGTCCGTTTACAGTCATGCGAACTACCTTCCGTTTGCGATCATTCGCGCTAACGTCATTATGCGTTCAGGCCCCGGATGTGGCAATTCAATTTCTTCTATCTTCGGCCATCAATGTTCATCTTTGATGACGTTTATTAACTCTAATCTGCGATCATCCTGACTCGCTTTGCCTCTCCTAATGTCGCTCTTTAGTTACCGGATCGCAACACCTGACCGGGCAGTGTCTCGCTGACACGGCCGTGCTCGTAGAGCATCTGGCCGTTCACAACTACATGCTCGACACCACGCGCCGGCATCACCAGACGTCGACCGCCGCCGGGTAGATCATTGCGCATCTCGCCCCGCTTGTTCGACCCGATAGTGTTGAAATCGAAGATCGCGACGTCAGCAGCCATCCCGGGCATCAGCCGGCCGCGATCCTTGATGCCGAACAGATCTGCCGGTTCGGACGTAATCCGCTTGATCGCATGCTCGAGCGTCAGAGCCTGGCGATCGCGCACCCAGGTGCCGATAAGGTAGGTGCAGTAGCCCGCGTCACAGAGCATATCGACATGCGCGCCACCGTCGCTGAGGCCGATCATCGTACGGGTATCGGTCAGCAGTTCGGGAATCCGAGCCTCGTTGGCGTTGAACAGCTCCATCGAGAACTCGACATTAACGTCGTCTTCGACCGCAAGATCGAGGAACGTATCAATACCGTCGCATCCACGCTCATGAGCGACCTGGGCAACTGTCTTGCCGACGAGCCGCTGCAGTTCGGGTTTCGCAACCTGCTTGATCGTGAGGCGCTCCCACTTGCCGTTGAAGATCGCGGGACGCTTGAGCGACTCCCGGAACGCATCACGGAAGCCGTTGTCAGCATAGATCTTCTTCTGTTCCTCGGCCGTCTGATTAAAGACCGGCTGCCAGCTCGTAATGTTCGCGAAAATGAAAGGGTTGCGCATGTTGATTTCGACGATTAGCGGTCGGCAGGTAACCTGCGGAATACCGCCGCGCCGAATCAGAGGCTCGACTTTGCGCAGGCTCTCCTGACAGGCCTCGGGAATATCGTCCCGATTCAGCAGAGCGAGCCATGTTACAGGCCGGCCGCTCTCGGTGAGCATGAAATCGAGGAACTCGGCCTCTTCGTCACTGACGACGGATACGGCCTTGGTCAACACCATCTCGATCGCGCCGCGCCCCATTTCCTTCAGTGCGTTGGCGTAAGCCTTGTACTCATCGCGGCTGGCGTTGCGACAGGCCAGCGGGCGTCCCTTGTAGCCGATATGCTGCGGGGCAGTCGTCGTGGTGAAGCCGAACGCGCCCGAGCTAACCGCCTCTTTGAGTAGAGCCTTGATTTGCGCGGTCTCTTCGGTCGTCGCGGCCCGCTCCATCGACTCCTCGCCCATCACGTAATGGCGAAAGGGGGTAAGCGGTGCGAGAAAGCCGAGATTCACTCCGGTGCCGCGCTTCGAGGCCGCGTCGAGATATTGCGGGAAGGTCTCCCACTCCCACTTGATACCCTTGCCCAGCACTTCGAACGGAATTGCTTCGACGTTCACCAGGTCCCATGCCGCGATCTCACGCACTGCGGGTTTGCAAGGTGCGATACCGACGCCGCAATTCCCCATCATCACGGTGGTAACGCCATGCCATGAGGACGAAGTCAGATAGGGATCCCAGCAGATTTGGGCATCGTAATGGGTATGTGGATCGACGAAGCCGGGAGCGACAATGAGGTCACTCGCATCGATCGTCTTCTTCGCTCCTTCCGTTACTTTGCCGATAGCAGCAACTTTGCCGCCCGCGATCGCGACATCGGCGCGGCGTGAAGGCGCGCCGGTGCCATCCACCACCGTCCCGTTTTTGATCAAAAGATCGTACGACATGAGCAGGTCTCCTCTGTGTCCCCGCTGCGCGATAGATCCCTGCGTGCAGATCAATCGGCACAATCGTTTCGTGTGTGTTTGAAGCTGGAGCTCTGGCTATGGTCTAGCAGCGTTGAAGCGTTTTCGGCAAATCTTTTTTTGCCGCACAAATCCACAAGCCCTTAGCGTTAGAAATCGAAGATTCGGCGCATCGTCTGCAGCATGTTATTGGCCTGGGCTGTCGTTGCTGCGGTGGCGACCGCGGCTTCGGTATGTGCGACCGTAGCTTCGATACGACGCGCGGCAATCTTGGCGATGCGGGTCGCGATTTCGGGACGCGCCCGAAACAGATGGCCGAAGCCGTCGCGATCGATCCGCAGCACCTCTACGTCGGTTCGCGCACGCACGGTGCTGTTACGTGGTTCGCCGGTCAGCAGGGCAATCTCTCCGAAGAAGTTGCGTGACGCCGTACTCTCAATCGCACTGACAACCAGGGGCGGAGCACCATTGCCACTTTCGCGCAGGATATCCACGACGCCGTGGCGGAGAATAAAGAAGCAATCACCGATCTCGCCCTGATGGATCAGCAATTCGTCGCGCGCAAATTCCATCAACTGGATTGAGGGCAAGACGATCCGCAGATCCTCGTCGCTCAGATCACGGAAAAGATCGACGCGTCGTAAATCGTTGAGGATGCGGTGCTCGCCGGCAATGGCACCGTTGGCCATGCCATTCTGAACCTCACGCATTTGGATCATCGGATAGGGAAAGCTTACCGAGTTACGATGCATCACGTACCAGAGGCTGCGATTCAGCTTGGCGCGGATATTCTCCTGATGAGCGTAATCGGCGATCCAGTATCTGATGCGGTAACGGATCGCCCAGTCGTTAAATTCCCATGGGCCGATTTCGGGGCGCGGATCATTCAGGACCTCTGGCATGTCCGCGAGAATCGAGGTGACGAGTTCTTCGATTTTCCCCGGCGCATCGTCATAGCCGAAGCCGACAAAGATCTCATCGGCGACTCTTCCGGACGCGGAGTAATTGGTAAGGACGCTGTGCGTGATCATATCGAAGGGCACAGTCACACTTTCGCGCCTACGCGTACGGATTCGCGTCGTTCTCCATCCAGTCTCAAGCACTTGCCCAACGTGATCGCCGAAGCGCACCCAGTCTCCCGGCATAAACGGCCGATGCGTCTGGATCAGAAAGCCTGCCAGCATATCGCGATGTTCGAGGAATCCCTTACCCAGGGCGAATAACACCGGGAGTGCCAGCAACTGCCGGATGTCGAAATGAAGGATCTTGCTCGCGACGAAGAGCAGAGTTCCCCCGTACATCAAGGTCAGCGAGAACTCCGTCGCGACGGTCGAGATATGCACGCGATGGCGTCGGATTAGCGCCTCGATGCTTTCGACCACCAGGCGAATGAGCCCGCACAGCATCAGCGCGATACCGCCCGCGCGGATGTAAAGCGCCCAATCAGCCCCACCCTCACGCGGGACCATCAACTCCAGCATCATGCCCATCGAGAGCATGATGAAACCGACCGGGGTTAAGCCTCGAGTGCCGCGACGGAACGCTACGGCGGCCAGTGCCGCGCCAAGAGCTACGACACCCTGGCTGATAGCTAGGAAGATCTCGCCCCAACTCTCGTGCATCGCGGCCTTAGCATTCCACAGTGCGCATCATGAAGCGAATACCAATTGGCCTGCCTATGGATCGGAAAATGGCCGCGTCTGCGGGCGATGCGGCGAGGTTCCAATCTTGGCGGTGCAGGCTACGTCACGATTGCGATGTCGTATGCAGGCGGTAGCTTGTCGCTTACCACTGAGACGGTGTAGGTGTGCTCATCGATACGGATGATACCGCCGTCGCTCAGCGCTCCATAAATGACCTGGTTGTCCTCAGGATCAGCGATAAACCGCATCACCATCCCATGCATCGGATGAATCATCCCGTCATTAGCGGCGATCACGTAGAAGGTCGAACCGCTCTCATCACTGCGGTACATGAGGGCGTCGGCACCGCGATCGTCGAGCGACCAGGTTGCCGGAGGACCGGCCGACCCCGCGGTATAGACGACGCCATTGCCATTGGGACGCAGCAGTAACGGGATCGCATAGTTGCGCTCGAGCCCTTTGATCGCTGTCCAGGCCGGACTTTTCTTTGTCGAGACGTAGAGGCCGCGCCCCGTGGTCGCGTAGATCCGCCCTGGATCGTCGGGATCGACCGCAACGCAATGGATATCGGCATGGATATTCTGGCTGAGCGGCTCGAAACTTTTACCGCGATCGCGCGTGCAGTAAACCCCGCCCTCCTCCACGCCGACGTAGAAGATATTCGGGTTATGTGGATCGAAGGTTAGCGAGCGAACGTGAGGCACGCGACTCTGCGGAAAGGTCCATCGATCGCGGCCGGGCAGCTTCTGAAAAGCTGCACACTCGCGAAAGCTGTGTCCTGCGTCATCGCTACGGAAGATGCGCGCATGCGAGGTGCCAATGAACACCTGATCGGGCTGGTCGGGCGCAGCAGCGACGGCCCAAACCTCTTCGTCGCGAGCGCTGCCGGGAGTGATATCGCGCCAGATGCGGCCGCCGTCATCGGAAACCGCCAACGAACTTTTGCCGCGAGCGCTGCCGGCCTGCACGTTATGAACCGAGCCGGCGTAGATCAGGTTCGGACGCTCACAATCCTGCGCCATGCACCAAACGGAGGGCGGATCGGCGGAGACCATCAGTGGTGTCGCACCGCGATCGGGATCGAGAATCACGATCCCCTTGGCCGTTCCCACGCACAGCCTCATCCTGGGCTCCCCCTTTCGGCGCCTTCTTCTTCGCCTAGCTTGCGCAGCCGGTTACGGCATTAGCAAGACGCCAGATGGCGAAATCTTAACGCGACGATCGCCGAGCGGCTATACGACTGCTCATCCAGTGAAAAACGAAGCGTTTTCTAGATCTGACGCTCCCCGCTCGCCATCGCGACGTACGCGAGGGCTCCGACCGCGTAAACCATCGCAATGAGATAAAACACCGCAGAGAAAGATCCGGTAGCTTCCAGGATGAAGCCGGTGGCAGCCACCCCGATAATTCCCGGAAGGGTCGCGAAGGTGTTCGATAGCCCCATCAGGATACCTGCGTAGCGCGGCGCAATATCAATGTGGTTCACGATAAATCCGCCGGCGCCGATACCCGTTCCAGCGAGCGACAGCGTCGTAAGAGCCACGGCCGCGCCAGCCGAGTGAATCGTGGGCAGGAGCAGCAAGGCACTTCCACCCAGTGCAAAGCTCGTCGCCTGCATCATTTTACGCACCGTCGTAAGACTCATCCCACGGTGATGAAGCCGGTCAGCAAACCATCCGCTGAAATTTTGCATCGTGAAGGCTGCTACGTAGGGAATTACCGAAAGTTTCCCCAACTGTTTCATCGGCACGTGGAATTGATGGTCGAGATAGCTCGGCAGCCAGAGCAAAAGAATGTAGAAGCCGAAGTTGTTGCAGAGATGGGCGATCACGATTGCCCAGACCGATTTCTCCGTGAAGATACGACGCCACGGAATCGATTCCGCCAGCGGCATATCCGGCCTTCCAGCCTTAATCACCGCAAGTTCGTCGGGCGATAGGTCAGCGCAATCTTCGGGACTATCGGCCGCTTTCCTCCACCAGAAGAGCAGCCAGATGATCCCGGTCGCTCCCGAAATATAAAAAACCGCACGCCAGCCGAGGTAGATGATGATTGGCGGACTGATCAGAAGCGCGATGATGGTTCCGAATGCCGTGCCGCTGAAGTGCAGAGAGATGGCGCGGGCCCGCTCGGACGCGATCGTCCATCGGGCAGCAAGACTATGCACGGCAGGAAAGTTGAGTGCCTCCCCCACCCCGAGCGCTGCTCGCATGAAGAAAAGCATCCCGAACGAAACCGATGCTGCGAGCGGGGTCAGGAAGGTCGCCAATGACCATAGCGCGACGCCCACAGCCAGCACGCGCTTGCCGCCGAATCGATCGGCAATCCATCCGCCGATCATCTGCGGCCAGGCGTAACCCCAGAAAAAGGCTGAGAGCACAACTCCCCGCGTGGCAGCGTCATAGCCCTTATCCTTCGCCAGCGGGATAATGGCGATCGATATATTGACCCGATCGATGTAACAGAGCGCGGTGGCAAGAGCGAAAAGAACGACAACGGTGTAACGACGCGGCCAACCGGCGCTTACGAGCTGCTCGCTCTCGGTCGCTAGGGTCTGCGGGCTGCTGGGCGGCATCGCCGGAGCCTAGCGATCTTGATCGTCTTTTTGAAGAAGAACGAAGGCTCGATTACAGGCGCATCGCTATACGATCGATCAACGAAAGACCTTCGCGATGCGGCGCAGGCGATCGCAAGAGTCTCACCGATCCGAACTCGCGGACCAAGGGCCGTGGAAAAGCTCAACTTAGACGAGGCTATAAAGCGGGGGGACCGGCCGCTTCTGCAAGCCGCTCGTGAGCGCACCGCCCACGGCCAGGGGTTCAGCGTCCCAAGGCATGTCTTATGGTGTTCAGGATATAGATAAAATCGCGCGCCGCGGAGATTTCTCCGAGACGCGCGATCTTTTCGAGTATATCCATTTCGTCGCTTGAGATGTTGTGCAGCCGCTTCGAGTGGTCGTCGCGGCGGAACTCATCCCAAGCCGAGGCTTTGTGGCCGTCTCCGTCAGTTTGAACGAGTTCCAGTGCCGCCGGGTTAGCCAGGAAAAAAAGTTCGCGGCGCTCCAATCCTAGTACTTCCGCCAAACGCGCGATCACTTTATCCGACGGATGGCGTTTGCCGGCTTCGAGATGGCCAACGTACGGTGTCGAAGTCTTGATGCGGCGCGCAACTTCGTTTTGAGTCAGATCGAGCTTGCGTCTTCGCTCGCGCAAGAGCTGACCGAAGCTGCGCTGTTCCTTCTTCCGTCCCATCAGGGCACTCCCCTCACTCCAACGAAAGTATCAGCCGCTTCTATTACTCCTTGTTTATAGCCAAATTATCAAGTTTTTCTCGTATGCACTCGCAACTAATCTGACACTCCTCGTTGGTCCACACACCTTTGATATCTAATCGCGAGTTCTATTGGCCTAATATGACCGAGGCAGATTCAACACGTGTTCACTTATTGTGTTGAGGACCATCTCCTGCGAAACCGGGGCGATACGGGTCAGACGACACTCGCGGAAGAAGCGTTCCACGTCGTATTCCTGCATGTAGCCGTACCCGCCAAGGGTCTGGACGGCGCGGTCGCAAGCCTCGAAGCCGGCATCGGCAGCGCGGAGCTTGGCCATGTTCGCTTCTGGCCCGCAGGGCTTGCCGTGGTCATAGAGCCAGGCGGCCTTCATGACCATCAGATTCGCGACTTCGAGCTTCGAATAGGAGTCGGCCAGCGGATGGGCGATCGCCTGGTTCTGCCCGATCGGGCGCCCGAAGACGACCCGCTCCTTCGCATATTTCACAGCGCGATCGAGCGCCGATCGTCCCATACCGACGGATTCCGCGGCCAGCAGGATGCGCTCCGGATTGAGCCCATCGAGGAGAATCTTAAAGCCGCCGCCCTCCTTGCCGACCATATCGGAGGCCGAGACCTTGAGGTTGTCGATGAAAAGCATATTGGTATCGACGGCGTGCCGACCCAGCTTCATCAACTCGCGCACTTCGACCGCTTCGCGATCTATATCAGCGAAAAAGATCGTCATACCGTCGGTCTTCTTCGATACCTCTTCGAAAGGCGTCGTGCGGGTCAGGAGCAGCATCTTGGACGACTCCTGCGCCTTGGTGATGAAGACCTTGCGGCCGTTCACGACATAGTTATCGCCCTCGCGTCGGGCGAAGGTCTTGATATGCGTGATATCGTTGCCGGCATCCGGTTCGGTCACACCGAAGGAGACGTGTAGCTCGCCGCTGATCGCCTTAGGCAGATGGCGTCGCTTCAGGTCCTCGCTGCCATGCTTCACCAGCGGCATCAGCCCGAACATCCCGAGATGAATTGCGCTCGCAGCATTCATCGCTCCGTGATAGGCAACCTCCTGCATCAGGAGAGCCGCCTCGGTGATACCAAGACCGCTACCGCCGTATTCTTCGGGAATCGCGATACCTAGGTAGCCGGCGTCGCCGACGGCCTTATAGAACTCGTGCGGGAATTCGTGGCGTTGGTCGTGCGTGCGCCAATATTCGTCGGGGAAGCGCTGACATAGAGCGCGGATACCCTCGATTATCTCGTGATGAGCGTCGGACATTTCGAAGTCCATGAACAATCTCCCAAGGCTATCGGATTCTTCTCGGATAATAGATTATGCGCGCGTAGGAGATCATTCAAAACGATCGACTCGATCGAGTGAGCAAGGATTCCGGTTCGTCTGGCAAGGGCGACGGCATCGCGCTTGCTGATAGATGCATCCCGGAGGTGAACAGCCTATCGCTCTAATGATAATAAATTGAGATTAAAGCGTGATTAGGCACGACCTTGGAGCTAATTCGATGCATTGGCCGCACGGTTGTGCACGCCCATCTGGCGTGCAGTTGCCTAAGTTATGGGCGTTGAACGAGCCCCTGGATAGTCCCAAACCTAGAACTCAGTAGGGGCTTAGGATAAAAACTCTGAACGCAATCGCGGCCGCTCGATAGCGGCCAGGAGGACAACTGGTCAGATGACTCCAAAACAAGTTCTGCAGATGATCAAGGACAAAGGCGTCGTGATGGTCGATATCAAGTTCATCGACCTCCTCGGCACCTGGCAGCACTTCAGTGCGCCGATCAGCGAATTCAAGGACGAGTCTGTTTTCGAAGATGGTCTCGGCTTCGACGGTTCGTCGATTCGCGGATGGCAGGCGATCGATAACAGCGACATGCTCGTGATTCCCGATCCGAGCACTGCGGTGATCGATCCTTTCATGAAGGAGACCACGCTCTCGCTCATCTGCAATATTCAGGATCCGATCACGCGCACTGACTACAGCCGCGACCCGCGCAATATCGCGCGCAAGGCCGAGGCGTATCTGAAGTCGACCGGTATCGGCGATACTGCGTTCTTTGGACCTGAGCCGGAATTCTTCATCTTCAATGGCGTTCGCTACGACACCAATCAGCACTCCAGCTACTTCTTCATCAACTCCGAGGAAGGTATCTGGAACAGCGGAAAAGAAGGCGCCAACCTCGGCTACAAGCCCCGTTACAAGGAAGGCTACTTCCCAGTAGCGCCCAACGACAGCCTCCAGGATATCCGCACTGAGATGGTGCGTGAGATGGAGAAGGTCGGCATCATCGTCGAGAAGCAGCATCACGAGGTCGCGACCGCTGGTCAGGCCGAAATCGATATGCGCTTCAACACGCTGACCAACATGGGCGATTGGCTCACCTGGTACAAATACATCTGCAAGAACGTCGCAGTCCGCCACGGCATGACGGTTACCTTCATGCCGAAGCCGATTTTCGGCGATAACGGTTCAGGGATGCACACCCATCAGAGTATCTGGAAGGGTGATACCCCGCTGTTCGCCGGCAATGGCTACGCGGGCATGTCTGAACTGGCGCTGCATTACATCGCCGGCATTCTTCATCACGCACCGGCACTCGCGGCCTTCACCAATCCGGGCACGAACTCCTATCGCCGTTTGGTGCCGGGCTTCGAGGCCCCAATCAACCTGGCGTACTCGAGCCGGAATCGTTCGGCCTCCGTGCGTATCCCGATGTACTCGCCATCACCGAAGGCCAAGCGTATCGAGGTTCGCTTCCCCGATCCGACCTGCAATCCGTACCTCGCTTTCTCTGCGATGCTGATGGCGGGTCTCGACGGTATCCAGCGCAAGCTCGATCCGGGTCAGCCGCTCGACAAGGATATCTACGCGCTCACCCCGGCGGAGTTGGCCGAGGTTCCGAGCATGCCGGCCTCGCTCGAAGCCGCCCTCGACAACCTGAAGAAGGACCACGAGTTCCTGCTCAAGGGCGATGTCTTCACGGCGGACCTGATCGAGACCTGGATCGACTACAAGTACACGCGCGAAGTCAGTCAGTCGCGCCTGCGTCCTCATCCCTATGAGTTCGCACTGTACTTCGACGCCTGATCTGAATCCCAACAAACTGACTGCCTAAGAAACGAGGCGATGGGAGTAACTGCCCATCGCCTCGTTTGCGTTTCGCGAAACACAATCGCCCGTCGTTTTTGCATTTCGCATATTAACAAGCTCCCAGCTTGCTATAAGAGAACCTTCGAGCCTGCCTATATAGAATAGATTATTCAGTTAAATCAATCACTTACGCGCCTTTTACCGACTTACCCACTGTTTCGCAGAAATTTGGCACGATCGTCGCTCAAAGCATGTCCCAACGCGAGACACTGCATGGACGGTCCAGCAGGTACTCAGCAAAGAAAGAAGAAGGAGCTTTAGTGATGAAGACAGTAGGGAATTTGGCGGGAGTAGCGGTTGGACTCTTTTTGATCGGCGCGGTGCTGGTGGCGCAGAGCAACTATCAAAAGAGCTTCGGCGGTAGCGAACAGCAGACGGTGAGCCAGGACACGGCCTCGATTGCTTCCTACTCGGCGGGCTACGAAACGGTCGCCCTTAAGTAGCGCAAGTCGCGATGGTCGAGCAGAGCAACTTAACGGACAAGAGGGAGCAAAAAGATGAAGGCAGCAATCGGCAATCTGGCAGGAGTTACAGTTGGGCTTTTTCTTATCGGCGCGTTGATGATCGCGCAGTGCGACTACCAGAAGAGCTTCGGCGGCGTGCAGCAATCAGCGGCAAGCGAAGAGGCCGGATCGATCGCATCTTATCCGATCGGCTACCAGACGGTGGCTTTGCAGTAAGACCAGGTCACATCGCAGACTCCCCCGGCTGCGATGAGGATCGATAGGCGGGAGGCGGAACTTACACCCAAGAATCCGTCTCCCGCTTTTTCTTTGCCTAATTAGTGCAAGTCTAGTCGGATGTAACCTCCTTGATGCGCTCGTTCAGATATTTTTCACTTCGTGCTCAGGAACGACCTCGGACAGTCTAACTGAAAGCCTCCCAAATCCCGCGCCATTCAGCGATAACTCCTTTAAAATCAGACAATTAGCTCAATTCATGGCCGGCTTCTCCGGCAATCGGGCAAGCCACTTTACGCTGGCACGATCATCGCTTTAAAGCTTCACATCACATCGCTAAGTGAGATTAAACATCTCAAACAGTGATACAAACTCGGAAGGTCGAAGGATTAGTGCGATGAAAAAGATGGGTAATTTCGGAGCGCTCATGAGTGCAGTCTGTCTGTTCGCAGCCATGATCTCAGCTCAACACGATTACAGGAATCACGTCGCGCGCGTTCAGCAGACCTCCCTCACGGACTCGGTAGTGTCACTCGGGTCCTACGGAGTCGAATACACCTCCACCTCATTGATGAAATAGCCCCAACGCCCCCCCGATACGACGCAACTTGCCCCCGTTGTGTCGTATCACCACCAGCGGGAGGCGGAGCCTGTACCCCCCAGGAGTCCGCCTCCCACTTTCTTTTCCGGCAAAGCCAACGTGTCCCAAACCTTCAGATCGTAAGTAGCACCAGCAGCGGGCGGGTTCGCCCCTATTGAGTGGTCGATCCAAGATCAATAAGTTACGTTTCTTGCAACCGAAAGGATCGTGAAAACATGCACCGATTAAATTTCCGCGGTGTTACGCGGCTGGCTCCCGTCCTGATCGCGGGCCTGGTTTTGGTCTCGGGCTGTGCCTCCAGCTCGGGCGGCTCCAACACGGCATCGACAGCGAACTCCGCTGCAAGCACGCCGCCTCCACCACCACCTCCACCGCCCCCGCCACCACCACCTCCTCCGGTGATGGGTCCGACGGAGCATCTCGAAGGGGTTGGATCAGCCTCGGTCATCACCCTGCACGGCAAGATCGTTTCGGTTAGCCAGAAGAAGAAGCAGGTTACGATCGAAGGACCGGGCGGCAAGGTCGTAACACTCAATGTAAAGAATCCTTACAACCTGAAGGCCGCCAAAACCGGCGAGCCGGTGGTGATCAAGTTCTATGAGATCGTTACGGTCCGCAAACTGAAGAAGGGCGAAACGCTCCCGCCGATTGCTGCAGCACAAGGTATCGCGACTGCGCAGCCGGGTCAGACCCCGGGCGGTGCGGTCGGCGAGGCGATCCAACTCGTAGCGACGGTTGTAGCGATCAACACCGACAAGGGTACTGTCGATGTTAAGGGTCCGGACGGTGCGGTCGAAACGGTGAAAGTCGCCAATCCGAAAAACCTGAAATACATCAAGGCCGGCGAAGATATCGTGGTCACCCTGACCAAGGTGATGGCGGTAGGACTCGATAAGGACGCCCCCGCCGCGACCTCGACCACTACAGGTACGACCAGCGGTCAGTAAGCTTTTCCATTCTCTCGCCTGGTCCAGCCAAACCTATCGAATCGTGGGTTTGGCTGGACCGCTAATACCCTCTACATTGTTGCGCGAACACTCCAACTGCATTGGATAATACGCGGATGACCGACGCTAGACGCCGACTGATTGAATTGATTCGCACTACTTCATTGAAGGTCGAGGCCGAGCCGGTCTTCCGGCTGGCGTCGGGCAAGATGAGTCGCTTCTACGTCGATTGCAAACAAGTGCTCTCCGACCCGGAAGCGCGCGGCCTGATTGGCGAGATAACCGCCACGATTATTCAGGCGGGTAACTTCGACGCCGTCGGCGGACTCGAACTCGGCGCCTACCCGATCGCGATCGCTATCTCGGACGCTGTCTATCGCCGGAGCGGAGTCAAACTGCGCGTGTTCGTCGTACGTAAAGAGCCGAAGAGCCACGGGATCAAGGATCTAATCGCGGGCGACGTCGCCAAGGGTGATCGTGCTTTGATCGTCGACGATGTCGTGACGACCGCCGCCTCAACAATCAAGGCGATTCGCGGCGCGCGCGAGGCAGGTTTGGTTGTAAGCCAGGCCGTCTCGCTGATCGATCGCGAGGAAGAGAACGGCGCCAGAAATCTGGCCAACGAGGGGGTCGGCTTTCAACCGCTTTTTACTCTCCGCGATCTTACCGACGCAGCAAAATAGCAGCGATTAAGCTTGGGGCGCGCCGCGAAAAAGTTATAGAGTTGGGCCTATCGACATTCGGCCAGAGGCCGCTGACGGAGGAGTCACGCGATGGAAATCAAATCGAGCCCACGACTGAAGGAAGTTTTTGATTCATTGCTCGTGACTCTGCGGCAATTCATCCGCGACCATAAGATCAATCACGACGAATATCGGCAGGCGGTGGCCTTCATGCTGCACAGCGCAGAGAAGGGCGAGATTCCACTACTGATGGACGTACTCCTCGAGGCGACGGTCGATCAGGTCGACAGCGAAGGGCGTGATGGAACGGCGAGCTCGGTCGAAGGACCCTTCTACGTCGCCAATGCGCCCGCGATGAATACGCCGGCCGTCGTACCCCATCGGCCGAACGAGCCGGGCGATATCGTCTTCGTATCGGGCACCGTCCGATCCTCGAGCGGAGCGCCGCTGGCAGGTGCGCTGATCGATATCTGGCAATCCGATGCGCATGGGGCCTATTCGCATTTCAATATCCCCGAGAGTGAAGCACCGTTTAATCTGCGGGCTCGAGTCAGCGCCGACAAGGATGGCGGGTTCGAAATACAGACTTGGGTGCCGTCCTCCTATGAGATTCCGAAGTTCGGCCCGACCGGCGATGTCCTGAAGGCGACGGGACGCCATCCGTGGCGGCCAGCGCATATTCATTTCCGCCTGTCCCATCCGGGGCACGAGACGCTGACGACCCAGCTCTTCGTCGCCGGTGACCCCTATATCGATTCGGATGTCGTTGGTGCAGTTAAGGCGCCGCTCGTTATCAAGTTCGAGCGCCACGAGAAGCCCGCCGAGCTGCGCGAGCGCGGTCTGGATCGGCCCTTCTACACGGCGCGTTACGACTTCGTGCTCGCGTCGGCGATGGCGAAAGCGGCATAGGCCACGCGGCCTTTTTTGCGATCGCCAGCGACTTAGTTCGTCCCGCCACCGGCCGCTCGCGGTGGATCATCCGCCGGCCTCCCTTGAGCCGATGGTGCAGAGTTCTCGGGCGCAGGCTCGTGATGTTCGCGGGCGTGCTCGATACGAGTACCCAGAATCTCGAATAGCGCCGGGAGCACAAGGAAAGTCGCCGCCAGGATGAAACTGACGCCAACAGTCATCACCCATCCAAGGCTCGAGATCCCGTGGTGATCGGCGGGGATTAGCGCGGCAAAGGCCGCGATCGTCGTCAGCGAACAGATCGTCACCGATTTGCCGACGGCCTTTGTCAGAATCAGCGATGACTTATCGGTCTCTTCGCGCCAGCGATAAATCATGTTCACGCCGTTATCGACGCCCATCCCGATAATGATCGGCACGGCGAAGAGGTTCGCGAGGTTGAACTCCCATCCGAGGATCCCCATCGCTTCGAGCAACCACGCACCGCCGTATACCAGCGGCACCGTGGCCAGTAGCGCATCGCGGAAATTGCGGAAATCCGCGAAGACGAACACGAACACCGCGATTAGCGCGAGCACCGCAGCCCGCTCGTAGCCGTGGCGCATCACATTGGCGAGCACATAGGTCTGCACCGGCGGCCCGGTCACGTCGCGATCGACGGTCCGCAATGCATCGATAAACCGCTTGAGCGACGCATCCTCCCAAACATCGCCTTTCGGATAGATCTGAACCAGGTACGAGCCCGACGCGCCGATAAAGCGATCGCGGATAATCTTCGGCAGGTTCTTGTCGGTGACTTCGTCGGGAGCGAGTTGCTCTTTCAGCATCCCGAGTTGTTCACCCAGCCCGCCGGCAAGTTGCTGTTCATAGGTATCGAAGGCGTGTGGGTTCGCACCCAATTTCGCGAGCGCCTGGTCGACCAGCGCGCGCGTCTTCGCCACCGAATCAGTGGGGGAATGCTCCTCGACAGCGGCCAATCGAGCTGAGAGCCCACCCAACTCTTGCTGCAATTCCTGCGAATTACTTGGAGAAGCCGCAGGCCGGATCTGAATCGGATCAAGTCCGACCTTCAGACGGGCCAGAAGCGCCAACTTTTCCGCCTGATGGTCCGGGATATAGGTGCCGATGGTCTCGACATCGGTGACTTCGGGTAAGCGCTTGAACGCCGCAGCTTTGCGATCGGCGCCGCTTCGGGTGGGCGCGAACGACACTGCGAACCACGAGGACCGACCGGAATCGTGCAGAAGAATATTTTCGAATCGCACCGCTTCGGCATCGTTGGCCTGCAGCTTGAGAACGTTCTGGTCGAAGCGAACCTTGGCGATCAGCGGACCAGCTGCCACTGTGCCAATAGTGAGCACTCCCGCAATCAGGCCCGGCCACGCGAAGAGTTTTTCGAGCGTTGATTTGCGGGGAGCCAGCGAGAGTGCGGGAGGCTGACGCCTCGAAGCGCGCCGATCGCGCAATGCAATCAGGGCTGGGAAAACCAACAGCGCAGAGATAAGACACAAGAACAAGCCCGCGGCGGAGATCTCACCGAGTTCGGCTATCCCGACGAAATCGGTGAATTTTGGCATCAGGAAGGCCAACGCCATGATACAGGCCGATGCAAAAACCCCAGTACCGGTATTAACCACGGCGAGTTCGAGTGCCGCGGGCATCGGATGGCCCTTGCGGCGCGCCTCGTCGTATCGCGCCATCAGATGGATCGGAAAGTTGATGCCGATTCCGACCAACACGCTGGTGAATACGGCCGAGAGCAGATTCAGATGGCCGACGGCCAACGTGGTGTAACCGAACGACCAGGCACATCCGATTAGCAGCGCGACTACGGCAAAGAATGGTTCGACGATCCCGCGGAACGGGATCACCAGCAGCAGCAACATGCCGATAACCCCGATCACCGAACCCTGCATCATGTCGTGCTGGGTAGTGGACTCCTCGGCGTGGGACAAAGCAGGCCCACCGGTCATCCCGGCGAAGACGTGCGGGAATTGTTTGCGGACGGCATTGAGGTCGCCTTGAATCACGTCGACCGGATCGGGGCCGTCTGCCACACCATCACCGGGAGCCACGTGAAGCAGGAGATAGCGTCCGTTCGAGGAGGTCAGGTAGTTGTCGCGCATCGCGCCGTTGCGCTCATCACGCGGCATCAGGGCTGCGAACGGTGAGTTGAAGGTCGTGCCCTGGCCGAGCATCCCAGTCAGCAGAGGATCGAGCATACTGAGCTGCGCCATCGGATCCCCGCTGGCCGTCGCGCTCGATTGATTTTGCATCGCCTGAGCAGCGGCCGCATCGAACATCTTGTTCGTCATGCCAAACAGATTGGCGAGCGTCGGTTGGCCGGCATAACCGGCCAGTAGCGGCGTGCTTGCGCCGACTTTTGCGGCGAGCGCCTGGAGATCGTCAAGTCCAAGATAGAGCAGACCGCGATTCCCCATCATCTTGGGGTCGATCTGATAGAAGACACTTTTGACGTTGGTCTTATCGCGATTGAGACGATCGGCGAGTTGATCGACGTAATGCTCCGCATCGGGCAGCGACGGTTCGACGCTGACGACGATAATCAGCGCGTCGAGATCGGGAAATTCCTTGGTGAAGCGGAGGTAGTTGCGACTGTCGCGGTTGTCGGCGTGAACCAGGTCATCCTGGCCCGTGCGGAACTCGAGTCGGGCCTTGGTGTAGAGGATGCTGATAATCGCGAGCGCAAGGGCTATCCCAAGGACGGTCCATGGCCGCTGCTCGTCGAGTCGTGCGATAGCGGAAAAAAACCTTTGCCGCCAATTGGATGGAACCGTTGTCATCGAGATTCAAGACCGGAATTTAGAGAATAGCGATGGCGAGTCATGAAACGCGCGTGATTCCCCCTCCTCACAACTGCCCCCCACGCGCGCCTACGCGGAGTGTGACCGCCCAAGACTCTACCAGTTGAGACCTTATGGGCGAAGTATTTTGGTATCTATCCCAAGCGACCGGTCGGCCGTTGACCGTTGTGTGTCAGCCGCTTGAGCGACTAGAATTGAAGATTCAGTCGGCCGCGCGGAGAGCCTCAGGCGGCCTGCTGAGAGCGGGTAGAATCAAGACCGATGCCGACGGATTCGTTTAATCGCAATATCGACTATCTGCGCATTTCGCTGATCGATAACTGCAATCTGCGCTGCGTCTATTGCATGCCGCTCCAAGGGCTGCAGTTTCTGCCCAAGACTGAACTGCTGACGCCCGAGGAGATCGAGCGTGTCGTTCGGGCCGCAGTCGGAATCGGCTTTCGCAAATTTCGTCTGACCGGTGGCGAACCGACCCTGCGCGCCGATCTACTTGAGATCGTGCGACGACTGAGCTCGGTTCCCGGCGTCGGTGATCTGGCCCTGACGACTAATGCGTTACTCCTCGAAAAGCTGGCGAGACCGCTCAAAGAGGCCGGACTGAGCCGGATCAACGTTCATCTGGATAGTCTCAACGCCGAAACGGTTGAGCGCCAGATGCGATGGGGCAGTTTGCAGCGCGTATGGGACGGCATCATGGCCGCGGAAGCTGCGGGACTGGTCCCAATCAAGCTGAATGCCGTCGTGGCCGCCGGCTATAACGAGAACGAAGTCGTTGATCTCGCGCGGCTGACTATCGAGCGCGACTGGCACGTTCGTTTTATCGAACTGATGCCGCTCGGCGGCGGCGAATGCGCTTCGCTCTCGATCAAGCGATACGTTTCGAATATCGAGACGCGACGGCGAATCGAGGCCGCCCTCGGGCCGATGACGGAGCTGGCAGCGACGAGTCTTGCCGACGAATCGCGCAACTATCGCCTGCCCAATGCGCGGGGTGTGGTCGGCTTTATCAGCCCGGTGAGCGAACCTTATTGCGGTAATTGCAATCGGATGCGACTAACGGCCGACGGCAAATTCCATCTGTGCCTGCTCAATGACGGCGAACTCGACGTGCGCAAGGCCCTGCGATCCGGCGCGACCGATGGCGGCGCGAAAGAAGTCGCTGAGATCCTGCTACGAGCCGTCCAGATCAAGCCCACGGGGCATCATCTGCTCGAGGGCCGATCGACGCGCGACCGCTCGATGTACCAAATCGGCGGCTGACACCCTTCCAACTCCTGTCACTATAGACGTTGCCGTTAGCGGTTTTCGCCCGATCGCTCTTGAGCGATTGATCTTCGTCTGTATCAGAAACGATCACTGTTTCATCCAGCGGTGCTAAATCGTCGTTTCGCAAAGGTAGCCATAAATGGTTCAAAGTATCCTAATCGGTCTCTTTAGTGTAAATGATTAAACAATGTAGACTTGTGCTTTTTATTCTACCTAAATATATTCTTACATACTCCAATCGGCTTTAGGGGCGAGGTGACGGGATGAATCTTGAGGATGCGATTAGGAAGGTCAGGCTGCTCGAGAACGTCAGGGAGGGCCGCGGTTTTACTCAGGCTGAGATTGATGCAGCCCGTGAGCTATCGCAGCGCCTGATGACTCAGTTCTCGATTCGCGAAAGGCCTGCGACGGTTGGCAACCCTATCCGATTGAAGCGAACCCCATCCTGGGAACACTGGGAACAGATCGCCGGGGAGTTCGGCCTCCGACTCCATCGCTTCGGCAAGCGCGCCAGCATCGCGATCATCGAAGGCAAGCACGTCATTTCAATTCGGGGCGAAAGCGAAGAGTGGACCGCGCAGCAATCTTCGGCCGGCGGATGGGAAAGCGTCGGCAGCGGGAACGGACCGCGCGCGCTGCAGACCTATCTTGCGGCAAATGTCGTCCGCGGCTATTCCTTTTTGCGTTCGCGCTAGACGAACATCGATTCCAATGACCCGGTGTGCTATCCGATTGGATGGCACCCGGAGTCATCGACTCAGGCGGTGCGACTAACTGTTTCTACCGCCCAGTGTCAGCAATTAACGTCTGAGGGCGTTCCACAAGGATCGTGGAACAATAAGAGAGAATCGCCGTGGATTCGAATCCGCGCGAAAACTATCGCAATCTCTTCGACGCCTGCCCGGATCCTATCGTCATCACGCGCGTGCGGGACGGACGAATCGTCTTAGTTAATCGTGAATTCGAAATCGCTTCGGGCTTCTGCGCCGAAGAGGCCTTGAATCAAACCTCGGTCGGCTTAGGGCTTTGGCCTAAACCTGAAGAGCGCGAGCGATGTTTCAAGCTGCTGCAGGAGCACGGCGAATTCCGCAATCTCAAAATGACGCTGCGGATGAAGGATGGGCCCGAACGTCCTTATCTGCTGTCAGCGAGCACGGTATGGTTCGACAACGAGCCGTGCAATATGACCGTGGCCCGCGACGTCAGTGAACTGCGCGCTATTGAAGCGGCACTGATCGCTGCTCGTAACGCAGCCGAATCCGCTTCGCTGGCGAAGTCCGAGTTCCTCTCGACCATGTCGCATGAAATCCGCACTCCGATGAACGCAATTCTCGGGATGACGGAACTGCTCGGTGAGACGAGACTCGACCAACAACAGAAGAAATATCTCGCTCTGATGCGCAGCAACGGCGCCGCCCTGCTGGCGCTGATCGACGACATCCTCGACCTCGCGCGGGTTGAGGGCGGTCGGCTGGAACTTGAGAAGACTTCCTTCGACCTTCCAGCACTAGTGAGCACTGTGCTGCAAACGCTCCAACCCAAGGCGAACGCCAAAGCGCTCGACCTGATTGCAGAGATGCCGCGTGAGTTGCCGGTCCATTGGAACGGCGATCCACTGCGTTTACGGCAGATTCTCGTGAACCTGATTAGTAACGCACTCAAGTTCACCGATAGCGGGAAGATCGTCGTTTCGATCAGGGACATCCCTCAGGAACCGGAGATGCTCCACTTTGCGGTGGCCGATACCGGCATCGGAATTCCAGCCGAGAAGTGTGCCGAGATTTTTTCCCGGTTCACGCAAGCTGATTCCTCAACGGCTCGTCGCTTCGGCGGAAGTGGCTTGGGTCTCGCGATCGTAGCCCGCTTGGTCGAAGCGATGGGCGGTCGGGTTTGGGTTGAGAGTACCATCGGGCGCGGTAGCACCTTTCATTTCACCGTCAGGATGGAAAAGGCGGCTCAAGAGCGCACTACGAGCGACTCGGCTATCTCCGAATTGCAAACTGTTGGTCGATCGGTAGCGCAGTCGAAGGATTGCTGTGCATTGCGCATCCTGGTTGCCGACGATTCCATCGATAATCGCTTTCTGCTGAAGGCGATGCTTAAAGCGGCGCCGTATCAGATCGACGAGGTCGAAGACGGACAACAAGCGGTGGAGCGCGTTCGATCCGCATCGTACGATCTGGTCCTGATGGATGTGCGGATGCCGACGATGGACGGTCTTGCAGCAACGCGTGCAATCCGCATGTGGGAGCAAGACCATGAGCGGTCACCCATACCGATAATCGCACTGACGGCGTCGGCCTTGAAGGAAGATGTTGCCGAATGTCTCGAGGCCGGGTGCACGCTGCATCTCAGTAAACCGATCACCAAGGCCAATCTTTTCGCAGCGATCGACGAAGCAACCAATTCGTCGTCATCTATGGGCGAACGACTCGCTGGATAGTCCGGTCCGTTGCTATCCGTCAGCTCGGTCACTTAAGCTCATCAGAACCGAGGTGGCGATGGCTCAGGGTGCGATCAATCATCTGGCGCTGACAGCGAGTAAACTCGATCAGTCAGCTAACTTTTACGACCAAGTGTTGGGACAGATGGGCTACGCTCGGGTTGAGGTGCCGCAGGCCACCCAGCAGGCGATGAAGACCCCGTTACTGGCTTGGGCGAGCCCTAACGGATCGCTAACCTTGCGGCCAGCTAAAGGATCGTCGGCCGATAAGCCCCACGATCGCGACGCCCCGGGACTGAACCATCTAGCCTTCAACGCCGAAAGTCGTGCCGAGGTTGATCGCATGCATGAACTCCTGCTGCGTATCGGAGCGCGCGTGCTCGATCCACCCGCCGAATATCCATACTTTCCTGGCTATTACGCGGTCTATTTCTGCGATCCGGACGGCATCAAGATGGAATTCGTCCATTGGCCGCAAAGCTAGTCCGACCACCGCGTAGCTCGCTCCCTCAGGTTTAATGCGCTCAGGCTTGACGACTATTCGGTCATCAGATATTTAACCTGGCGGCTAATTAACCGCATAGTTTATTAAATGCAGACCGATCACTTGAGCTTAACGTTCGCGGCTTTGGCCGATCCCACCCGCAGAGCCATCCTCGCGCGCTTGGCCTCAGGTGAGCGCTCGGTCATGGAATTAGCGCAACCCTTCGCGATGAGCCTCCCGGCAGTCTCGAAACATTTGAAGGTGCTGGAACGTGCGGGCCTGATCGAGCGAGGACGTGAAGCGCAATGGCGTCCCTGTCGCCTGGAGGCGAAACCCCTAAAACAAGCCTCAGAATGGCTCGAGCGTTATCGGCACTTTTGGGAAGGCAGTCTGGACCGGCTCGCCGACTTCCTGCGCGAAGCTCAACGCAAGCCAGACAAGCTGTCGCGATCGAGAGCAAGGGGTAAGTAGATGGACAAGCACGAGCTCGTTATCACTCGAGTCTTCGATGCTCCCCGCACAATTGTCTGGCAGGCATGGACCGACCCCGCGCTGATCGTGCGATGGATTGGGCCGCGTGGCTTCACCGGTGAGGTCGAGAAACTCGAGCCGGGTATTGGCGGGGCGTATCGCTTTCGACTGCGAGAGCCTGACGGTACCGATCACTGGATGCAAGGCATCACACGCGAGTTCGTTCCGCCGGAACGGTTGGTGAATACATACGTATGGGCTGACGCAAAGGGCAATCCAACCGGCCCGGAGACGCTACTGACGATAATCCTGCATGAAGATAAGGGAAGAACCACTCTGACTTTACGCCAGATGCTTTTCGAAACAGTCACAGCTCGCGATGCTCATCGCGAGGGCTGGAACAGCTCACTCGATCGCCTGAACGACCTGATCATAGAGCTGTCTGCGGCGAAGGCAAACTAAGTTCTGGGTCGAGGTAAATAAGAGATGAAGAAGAATCCGATTGTCTCGCAACAAGAATGGGAAGCCGCCCGCAAGCAACTTCTTGCCAAAGAGAAACAGCTCACTCATCTGCGCGATGAAATCAACGCCGAGCGGAGCAGGCTACCCTGGGTGCGCGTCGACAAGGAATATATTTTCGACGGTCCCAACGGCAGAGAGACGCTCGCGCAGCTCTTCAATGGGCGCAGTCAACTAATCATCTATCACTTCATGTTCGGCCCCGATTGGGAGCAGGGGTGCGTCGGCTGCTCATTTCTTTCTGACCATCTCGATGGCTCGCTGATCCATATTGAGCATCACGACGTCTCCTATGTCGCGGTCTCGCGCGCCCCGTGGGACAAGATCGCAGCGTTTCAGAAGCGGATGGGTTGGCAGTTCAAGTGGCGATCGTCCTTCGCATCCGACTTCAATTACGATTATCACGTCTCGTTCAAGCCCGAAGAGATCGCGACGGGGGCGGTTTATTACAACTTCGAGATGCAAAAACCGCACGGTGAGGAATCACATGGCCTGAGCGTCTTCTACAAAGATGAGGATGGTTCGATCTTCCACACCTACTCGTCCTACGCGCGAGCCGGTGAGAATTATCTGGGGACTTATCAGTTGCTCGATATCACGCCGAAGGGGCGCGACGAGAATGGGCCAAACTTCGCGTTCCCGGATTGGGCGAAACATCACGACCGATACTAAAAGGGCAAAACAGCTTATTTCCTACGCTTCAAGGCTCACGATTTGGGTTTGTCGCCCCAGGCACCGCTAGAGGGGAGTCATTGAGATCCCACGGACGTTTCCCGTTGAGTATTGGCTTCGTGCGCTGCTGATTGTAAGAGATGAACCAACCGAGCTGAGCGTCGCGACTATCTGAAGTAAACAATGCATACTCCTTGGTCGACCCTACAATGTCCTCTTCACGGTCATGCTCGCGAGCACCAGCATCAGGAGCGTGAAGATGACGAGGAAGGAGACATCATCGGCGATCGCTGCAATATCGGCGCCTTTAAAAAGAATCGACTTGAGGGCGCTGACCGCGTGGGTCTCGGGATTGTAGTGCGCAAAGGTGCGCAACCAGGTGGGAAAACTCTCGGTTGGATAGACCGCCCCGCTCGGGAAAAAGAGAATCACGTTAAGAAAGCCGGCTGACACTCCAACGATGCGCGGGTTATCGGCACGCGCGAGCAACGCGAAGGTCATCGCGAGGATCCCGGTGGCCCCGATGATGATCACCCCGACCAGCATCAGCATCGCTGACGAACCTCCGGTGACTGTTCCACCGGTGATTAGTAGTCCGATAATCAGGACGATAACCGACGCAATACTCGTGACCAGCACGCTCGAGGCGAGCACGCCTCCCGCCAGATTCCAGCGTGAAAGCGGCGTAACGAGGTAGCATTCGGTGACGCCCATGAAACGATCCATTACCCAGTTGAAGACGCCGGAGGTCAGTGACCCCATAAACAAGGCCATCACGATAACGCCGGGAATCAGCGAACGATCGTAATCGACGGTCGTGAAAAGGCGGCTGGGTCGCAAGAAGATCTGATCGAGTTTGGGCTCACGCGCCGTGACATAACCGACGCGAAGTACCGCAACGGCCTGCGCGATCAATCCATTCAGAGTGGACGAGCTGATAGTATCGACATTGTCAGTAAAAAGCCCGAGTTCACCGATGCGACCTTCGGCGATATTGTGACTGAAATCGGGCGGGATAATCAGCGCACCCTTGTAACGCCCATCGCGGACATCCTGAATCGCCTCAGCGGGATTATTGTTATAGGTAATCGTGATGTACTTCGGCCCGGCGGCAAGCGCCTGCATCTGTTCCATGACGCGGACTGCGAAGGGACCGCTGTCCTGGCTTACAATCACGATCGGCAGATGCTTCAAAATGCCCTGAAACGAATTGCCGAAAATGATTAGATAGATAATCGGCAGCAGAACACTGGTCAGGATCGTTAAGGGGTTGCGACTCAACTTGAGCAGATCGCGACGCATCACCGCCCACGTCTTTCCCACCGTGCACCTCGCTTAAAGGCTGCGGCCAGAGGGCGGTCGTGCCATGCCCAAGCTGAAAAAACCGCCGTTGTTATGAGCCGGCTCGTCGCGTAGGCGGCGTCCGGTGAAGCGAATAAAGACGTCTTCCAGCGACATCCGTTCCAGGCGAACCGAAGTAACCGATGCGCCAACGCTTTCGACCTGATCGACGATCCGTGGCATCAGATGAGCGCCGTCGTCAGTCGAGACGATCAACGTACCGGGCGATTCACGCGTGACTTCATGCACGCCCGCCTGCTCGCGCAGAAGTGCGATAACTTTCTCGTCGTCACCTGTGATCTCGAGTTCGACGTGATCTGAACCTTTGACCATCGCCTTGAGTTCGGTAGGGGTGCCGAGCGCGATTATCTTGCCGCCGTCGACAATCGCGATCCGATCGCACAGCATCTCGGCCTCGTCCATATAGTGAGTAGTCAGCGAAATAGTGAGACCAGTTTCGCTGCGTAGTTGTTCGAGTAGATCCCAAACCGCGCGGCGGCTTTGCGGATCGAGCCCGATCGTTGGCTCATCGAGGAACAGCACTTGCGGGGAGTGAATCAAGCCGCGCGCTATTTCGAGTCGACGCCTCATCCCGCCGGAGTAGGTACGCACAAGATCGTTCGCCCGTTCGCTCAAGCCGACCATGTGCAGCAGATGTCTCGTGCGATCGCGGCGCATGCGACGCGGGACATCATAGAACTGGCCGTAGATATCGATATTTTCCCATCCGGTCAGATCGAGATCCGAGGTCAGTGCTTGCGGGATAACACCGATCGCTTCGCGCACCTGCGACGGTGCGCGGTTGATATTGTGACCGGCAACTTCGGCCTCGCCCGACGTTGGAACGATGAGCGTCGTTAGCATTCGCGTGACGGTGGTCTTGCCGGCGCCGTTGGGACCGAGCATCCCAAACAGTTCCCCTTGGCGTACCTCGAAGGTGACCCCATCGACCGCGGCGAAATCACCGAAGCGTTTAACCAGATTGCGAACGTCAATCGCAGCCGAGGCGTTGTCCATCGGAATGACTCAGCCTCCTTTGGACGGAGGCTGCTCCTCGGGTTGGCCCACGGGCGCGGAGTTATTGATTCGCGAAAAGCTGACTTCGGCAGTCATACCGGGTTTGAGATCGCCATTAGGTTCGATCACACGCACCTTGATATAGAAGGTGCGCAGATCCTGGCGCCCGCGCCGAACATCGGTCTCGGTCGCAAACTGCCCTTCCTGACCGATAGCCATCACTCGACCATTGTAGACCTGCGGCGGCTTCCCGGGCATCGTGATGCGCGCCGCGCCGCCAATCTTGATCGAGGTGAGATCGGTCTCTTCAACATCGACACGAGCCCAAATCGTCGAGAGATCGTCGATCGTTAGAATCGCAGTGCCGGGCGTTACCCATTCGCCCACCTGGAGATTCTTGCTCACCACGATGCCGGTTATCGGCGAGCGGATAACCGTGTCGGCCAACTGGTCGGTGTAGAACCGCACACTCGCTTGCGCTGCGACGACGGCACCGCGCGCGCGCTCGATATGAGTGATCGCGTCGTCGCGGTCCTTCGCGGAAATCACATGCTCGTCGTAGAGCTTGCGATAGCGTGCCATAGTGCGCTCGGCGTCGTGCAGGTCTCCCTCAGCGTTGGCGAGGTTACCTTGGGCCTGTGCAAGTTGATTCCGGATATCGACGTCCTCGATACGGCAAAGAATCTGGTCGCGCTCCACGTGATCCCCTTCTAGCGGGCCGAGCTGAAAGATACGGCCGGCGATACGGCTGGTAACATTCACTTCCGGCGCTTCGATAATCCCCACAGTCTGTATCGTCGTCGTATCCGGCGTAGGCCAGACATAGCGATTGCCGAGGTAGTAGCCTCCGTACACCAACGCGATGAGTAAGGTAAGGCTAAGCAGCCGTCGAAGGAGTCGCCTCATCGTCAGTCGCAGCCCTGGTGGAAGTTAATCAAATGAGGTTACGCACCGATGTCACCAGACATTCGGCAGCAGGCTGTCCGTGACACGCATGTAGCTGGCGTAATCATCGCCGAATTGCGCGAGCAATTGGGCCTCTTCCTCGCGTACCTGCCGTCTCACAACCATCGAGCCGATAATCGCCGCCAGAGTGAAGGCGATCGGAGCGCCGTATTCAAATGGCCACGCCAGCAGGACGACCAGTTCGCCAAGAAAAATTGGGTGCCTGATGAAGCGGTAGAGGCCGTTGCGCACTAGTACGGGAGCCTCGTCGCTCGACGGCCGGGGCGAAAAGAATCCGAGTTGGATGCGAGCGCCGAGCACCAGCCACAGGCCGATCAATTCAATCAGCAGACCCAACGCCGCCATCCAGCGCGGAACCTCGCCGCCATAGATGTAGGTTCGCTCGAACGGCGCGGCAAAAAAGAGAATCAGCAGCGGGATTTCGTACATCACGCGCTGCATGAAGCGTGGACCTTCCATACCAAGCGCGGCCGGGTCGCGCACCATCAGATCGGCGAAACGAAAGACTCCGTAAGCGCTCAGGTACGCAGCTACGTAAGGATGTTCGGCCAGGTACTTGCTCATCCCAAGGCCTAGTCCGACAGCACCCACAATCGCCGACATCAGGACGATTAGTTCGGCAATCCGGACCGTGAAGCCGCGGCTCTGATGGGTATGGGTCGAGATGGCTACCGAATCGGCAGAAGCGTCTTTAAGTGAACCGGTGGGAGCTTTCAGCTCTCCGGTTGACTTGGATGGAGGCGCTCCTGATGCTTCGGCCGTTTGATCCATCGGTAGATTTTTTCAGGATGCGGGACCAGAAGCAAAACGCGTCAGCCTACTATGGTGACCCGTGGGACTTTGTTTATCGGCAACAGACGCTTTGACGCCCGCTACCGACCACTGGGAGATCAAGCGTGCTTGGCTTCGAGCCAGCGTTCGGCGTCGATCGCCGCCATGCATCCGGTACCAGCGGCGGTTACCGCCTGCCGATAAACCCGATCCGCAACGTCGCCCGCCGCAAAGACGCCATCGATATTCGTGTAGGTCGACCCGGGTCGCACCTTCAAATAGCCGAGTTCGTCCTGGTCGAGTTGTCCCTTAAATATCGCCGTGTTGGGCTGATGGCCAATCGCCATGAAGACTCCGTCGACTTTGTGCTCAGTGATCGCACCCGTCTTTACATTCTTGAGACGCGCCCCGCTGACGCCGGTCTTGGGCTCGCCGAGAATCTCTTCGATCACGGAATCCCACGCGAAAGCAATCTTGGGATTCTTATGAGCGCGATCCTGCATGATCTTCGATGCGCGCAGTTGATCGCGCCGATGGACGATCGTCACCTTGGTGCAGAAACGGGTCAGAAAGGTCGCCTCCTCGACAGCAGTATCGCCGCCGCCAACGACCAGGACTTCCTTGTTCTTGAAGAAAGCGCCGTCGCAAGTTGCGCACGCGCTAACACCGTAGCCCATCATCCGCTTCTCCGATTCGATCCCGAGTAGCTTGGCCGATGCACCCGTGGCGATAATCAGCGTTTCGCACCGAACGGTGTTGTCATCGACGACGAGCTCGAACGGATAGGTTCGCAGGCGGGCCTCGGTAACTTCGCCGGAGATGAAGCGCGTGCCGAAGCGCTCGACCTGTTTGCGCATCACATCCATCAGCTCCGGCCCCTGGATACCGTGTTCGAAGCCGGGGTAGTTCTCGACCTCTGTGGTAATCGTGAGCTGGCCACCGGGGGTCACGCCTTCGATAATCACGGGCGAGAGATTCGCGCGTGCGGTATAGAGCGCTGCGGTTAAGCCAGCGGGGCCTGAGCCAAGAATTACAACGCGATTCAGTTCGTCTGCCATGGATTTGCTCTTTAAGAAAATCTGCGAGAAGTCAGGATAGACGTTCGATTTTTATAAATATAGGCGGGAGCATACACTCCTGAAAACCATAGAAACGATGCCAGCGAAGAGACACAACGTCAAAAAAGTAGCGGCGAGCCGCCTGACCCATCTGGATACGCGCGGACGGGTACGAATGGTCGACGTCGGCGAAAAACCAGTCACCCGGCGCGAGGCCATCGCGCGCGGCGAAATCAGGATGGAACCGGCGACCCTGGACGCGATCGTCGGCGGGACCCTCAAGAAAGGCGAGGCGCTCGCGGCCGCGCGCCTCGCGGGGATCATGGCCGCCAAGAAGACCCAGGAGCTGATTCCGCTGTGCCATCAGATTCCGCTCGAGAGCGTGGCAGTTAATTTTCGACCTGATCGCAAAAGGTCAGCGCTGGAAGTTCAGGCTCGGGCGGTCACTCAGGCGAAGACCGGCGTCGAGATGGAAGCGCTAACCGCTGCCAGCGTTGCCGCGCTGACGATTTACGATATGGCCAAGGCGATCGACCGTGCGATGGTGATCGGAGCTATCCGTCTGGTCGCCAAGAGCGGCGGTCGCAGCGGTGATTTCACTCGGCCCGACGAAGCAGAGTGGTCCTAGCCGCGATGCAGATTCGTGGGCGCGTCACTCTCAAGGCCGGACGCGACGGTCCGGTGCGCGGCGGAAATCCGTGGATCTTCTCGCAAGCAATCGCCCGCGTCGAACCGAGCGATCTCGCGGTCGGAGATTGGGTGCGCGTATGCGATCAGCGCGGCGAAGTGTTGGGGGTCGGCTACTACAATCCCAAAACGACGATCGCCTTGCGGATGATCGCGTTCGATCCCAGTACACCGCCAGATTCGATTTTGTCGCATCGGACCGACGCCGCGATCGCCTTGCGCCAGAGGATCGTCGCTTCCGACACGGACTGCTATCGACTCATCAATGGCGACGGGGACAGCCTCTCCGGCGTGATCGTCGATCGCTATGGCGAAGCGCTCGTAATGCAACTGCTGACGGCTGGCGCCGAACGGATGCGCGACGCACTCGCCGCTCATCTGAACGAACGCCTGCAGCCCGCCCTCGTCGTCGAACGCAGCCAAGGGGCCGTTCGTCGTCAGGAGGGGCTCGACGATCGCGTAGGTATCGTATCCGGTGAGCCACGCAACGAAATCGAGGTCACCGAAAACGGTATCAAGCTCGTGATCGATCTCGAACAGGGACAAAAGACCGGCTACTTCCTCGATCAGCGCGAGAATCGCATGCGCCTTCACCAGGTTGCTCGCGGAGCCCGCGTCCTCGACGCCTATTGCTACGCAGGCGGCTTCAGCCTCAATGCGCTGAAAGGCGGTGCGCGCGAAGTCGTCGCAATCGACAGTTCGGCGCGCGCTTTGGATTGGGCGCGGCAGAATCTCAAGCTCAACGACCTGGACGACCGATGCAACCTC
>Ga0335069_10002292_pt1 | contig 29600 bp, 35 predicted proteins | sample Lox_Sample_11_FD_206714 | JGI IMG/M metagenome (GOLD analysis project Ga0335069, IMG submission 206714) | Soil microbial communities from Loxahatchee National Wildlife Refuge, Florida, United States - Lox_Sample_1.1 | ecosystem: Environmental > Terrestrial > Soil > Wetlands | place: USA...
AATACGAGCCCGGCCAGCGGGAACGCGAGACCACCGGGGGGAACAGCCAGTGACCCGGGTACTAGTGGTGGACGACGAGCCGCAGATCCTTCGGGCGCTGCGGATCAACCTGAGGGTGCGCGGCTACGAGGTGCACGTCGCGGCGACCGGGACCGAGGCGCTGGAGGTGGCCGGCCGGTATCCGCCCGACCTGGTGATCCTCGACCTCGGCCTGCCCGATCTGGACGGGGTGGAGGTGATCCAGGGCCTGCGCGGCTGGACCAAGGCGCCCATCATCGTGCTGTCCGGACGAGCCGACAGCCCCGACAAGGTGGAAGCGCTCGACGCCGGTGCCGATGACTACATCACCAAGCCGTTCGGGATAGAAGAGCTGCTGGCCCGCATGCGTGCCGCGGTCCGGCGGACGGGAACCGCCGAGGACCTGCCCCGGATCCGGCTCGGCGAACTGGTCGTCGACCTGGCCGCCAAGCGGGTCACCCGGCAGGCCGCGGTCCCGGCGGGGAGCGGCGGCCCGGCGGACGCCGGCAGGCCGGCGGCCCAGGGGGATGACATCAGGCTCACCCCGACCGAGTGGCACCTGCTCGAGGTGCTGCTGCGGAACCCGGGTAAGCTGCTCAGCCGCAACCAGCTGCTGACCGAGGTGTGGGGTCCGGGATACGCCGACGCCACCGGCAACCTGCGGCTGTACATGGCCCAGCTGCGCCGCAAGCTCGAGCCGGATCCCCACCGGCCGCGCTGGCTGATCACCGAGCCGGGCATGGGCTACCGCTACCAGCCGAGCCCGGAGCCGGACGCCGATTGATGCTGCCTCATCGGAGGGCTGGCTTACCAGGGGAAGGGCTGGCCGTCCCGGGTGAGGGTGCCGGTGGGTCCGCCGTTGGGGATGGTCACCGCCCAGATGACGCTGGCCGCGGCCTGGCTGAGCGACCGGCCCTCCGGATGGCGCTCGCTGGCCGGCCAGCCCGGGCAGACCGCGTTGACGAGGATGCCGTCCCTGGCCAGCTCCCCGGCGAGCAGCCGGGTGAGCGCGTTGAGCCCGGCCTTGGAGACGCCGTAGGCGGGCGAGCCGCCGCTCATCACGGCGATCGAGCCGCCCTCGCTGCTCACGTTGACGATCCTCGGCCGGGTGCTCGAGCGCAGCATCGGCAGCAGGGCGTGAATCACGCGCCACGGGCCGAACAGGTTGACGTCGATCGCCTCCGCCACCGTGCCGAGGTCGGCGTTGCTCGCCGTCGCCCACCGGTCGTACATGGTCGACGCGTTGTTCACGAGCACGTCGGCCCGGCCGAACCTGTCCTTCACCCAGTCGGCCATCGAGGCGACGCTGATGGAGTTGTCCACCTCGAGCTGGCAGGCGACGATCCGGTTCCCCTCGGGATCGAGCTCCTTCGCGGCCAGCTCCCCCTTCCGCAGGTCACGGGAGCCGAGCACCACGGCGAAGCCGAGCAGGGCGAGCTGCCGGCACACCTCGCGGCCCACGCCGCGGTTGCCGCCGGTCACCACCGCCACCGGCAGGTCAGCGTACACGCGCATCACCGGCGCCAGCCACGGCCGCGACGATTCTCATGGCTGTCATCTTGCCATCCGCCGATCACCGCCCTGACCCCCAATAAGCCAAATCGTCACCTAAACGACGGGACCGAAGGCCTGCTCCCGCGGACCGGAAGCCGCTTGGCGGCCGGGCGGCGCGGGTCTATCGTCGTAGGCAGGTGAGCCGGGAAGACTGGTCGGCACGTTCGCGAGTATCGGACTTGTCCATCAGGAGGCACAATGAGCACACCGAACGCACCCGCCCCCAGCCTTACCGCCGCGGGCACGCCGTCGCTGGCCGACGCACCGCCGGTGCCTGCCCCGCCGAGCTGGCCGTGGCGCCGCGGCGCACTGATCCTGGCCGGCGCCGCCCAGCTGATCACCATCTCGGCGCTGGTGGGCGTCGATCCGCTGGCCGTCACGTGGTGGTCGCTGCTGCTGGCCATCGCCCCGGCGCCGGTCCTCGCGGTGGCCGCGTTCGCCCCGGCCCCCGTCAACCTGCTGGCCGCCGCGGCCGGCGTGCTGATCCTGGTCGTGGGCATCGTGGGCGGGATCCTGCACATCGGGCTGTTCTTCGTCCCGGCGCTGGTGGTGCTGGCCGTCGGCACCGTCAAGCTCTGGCGTGAGCGGCCCTGAGCCGGACGGAGGCGTCCGCGATGTCTCGCTACCTGACCAGGGACCGGGCAGCGGTCCTCGCCGCGGTGGCGGCGCCGCTGGCGCTGGCCGCCATCCTGGTGCCGTTCCGGGCCAGCTTCCCGAACACCGACGCCGCGCTGGCCATGCTGCTGGTAGTGGTGGCCGTGGCCGCGAACGGGTACCGGCTGGCCGGGATCCTCGCGGCCATATCGGTGGCGGTGTGGTTCGACTTCTTCCTCACCCAGCCTTACGAGCGGTTCACGATCACCCGCCGGACCGACATCGAGACGACCGTCCTGCTGCTCGTGATCGGCGTCGCGGTCACCGAGATCGCCGTCTGGGGCCGCCGCCAGTACGTGACCGCGAGCAGGCGGGCCGGCTACCTCGACGGGATCAACGGCGCCGCGCACGCGGTGGCGGCCGGCGGCTCCGCCTCGGCGCTGACCGGCCAGGTCACCGCCCAGCTCACCCAGCTGCTCTCGCTGCAGTCGTGCAGCTTCCAGTACGGCGTCGCCGGGCTCGGCCGGCCCGCGCGGCTGCGGCACGACGGTTCGGTCACCATCGGGCAGCGAGCGTGGGATGCGGATGCCGAGGGTCTCCCCGTCGGCCTGGACACCGAACTGCTCGTGGAAAGCGGCGGCGTCTTCCAGGGCCGGTTCCTGATGACCCCGGCCCCGGGCGCGCGGCCCTCGCTGGAACAGCGGCTCCTGGCGGTCGCGCTCGCCGACCAGGTCGGCGCCGCGCTGGCCACCAGCCACCCGGTGGACCAGAACTGACCGGACTGTTCGCCGCCGGGGTGGCGGTAAGCCCCGATGCTCGGGGGGCTGCTCGTCATGCCCGTGAGCATGCTCCGGGACACCGGCCTCCGACGGAGGAGTGCTCATGGCCCCAGGATGCCACCAGCGCCCGGGCGGGCTCGTGACGGCTACTGCCAGGTGACGACCAGGCCGTCCTTCTCGCCGAAGCGCTCCAGGTGCCTGCCGGTCACGTCCTTTACCCGGTCGAGCGTCTCGGCGTCCTCGGCGTCGGCACGCATGACCAGGGCATCGGGCTCGACGGTGAGCGTCGTGGTGCCGCCGAACCCCCACTTGAGCACCGTGCCCGACGGCTCCTCGGCGACCTCGACCTTGTTCCCGAAATGGCTGGCGAGCTGCTTGCGGTAGCGCTCGCCGCGTTCCGTCGCGACCCGCGACGTGGCGGTAACACTCATCCCACCAGGCTAGAGCCTGCCAGGCGATGGGGCCTGCTAGGCGATGGCCACGATGACGATGATGATCGCGATGACCACCACGCCCGCTACGATCAGCATGGCGGGAGACACCGGCGAGCGTCCCCGCCGCGAAGCATCCTCGTCGCCGCGTTCGACAAAAGCCCGGAAGCGCCCGGTATTGGCGCTCGGATCCTGCTCAAACTCCGACATGGGCACGACTTTAGCTGGTCAGCGGCCGCCTATATATCCGATTCAGCGCAACGGTGCCAGTGCGTCCGCCCGGTCGACCAGCCGGGAAAGCACGATCACGCTCCTGGTCCTGACCACGAACGACTCGGCGCGGATGCGCTCCATCACGTCCTCGAAGTGCCTGACGTCGGCGGCCCTGATGTGCACCAGGGCATCCGCCTCGCCGGTGACCGTGCACGCGTCCACCACCTCGGGGTACCGCCGGACCGCCATGGCGATCTCCTCGGGCGAGGTGCGCCCGCCGCAGAACAGCTCCACGTACGCTTCGGTCGTCCAGCCCATGGCCGCCGGGTCCACCCGGGCCGAGAAGCCGGTGATCGCGCCCGCGGCCCGGAGCCGGTCGACCCGCCGCTTGACCGCGGGGGCGGACAGCCCGACCTCATTGCCGATGAGGGCGTAGCTGGCCCTGGCGTCCCTGATCAGGGCGGCCACGATGCGCGCGTCGATATCATCCATGTCCCCCTCCAGACTCAGTCGACGCCGTCGTACAAGGCGGGGATGCGCGGCGGCTTCACCTGGGCGAGGTTATCCTGCGCCGGGTGCGCCCGCCCGGCGGGGCCCGCCGCGAAGGCCCGGAGCAGGTTCTGCGTGGCCCGGTCGACGAACCGCTCGGCGGCCCGGGTCAGGCCATGCCCGCAGGACGGGCCGCGCATCGCGCACACCCAGCGCATCGTGCCCGACGCGAACACCCCGGCCCCGCTGGCGACCGTGTAGTACACGGAATCGGAGAAGGTGGAGAAGCCGTCGCAGGTCAGCGGGGAATGCGCGAGCACCTGCATCGGCCGGGGGAACGGCACGGCCGGGTTGAGCCGGTCGTACTCGGGTCCGACCATGCCGGGGAAGCTTTCTCCCTTGTAGGCGCCGGTGCCGGCGAAGATCCAGTCCGACGGGTCGTAGACCACGTAGGGCGCGCTCACCGGGTTGCATTCGTAGAACACCCCGGTGATGACGCTCTCCGGCCGCGGGTCGGGCGGGTCCCGCCACTGCTGCGTGGTGTCCGCGTTGTCCTTGCCGAACAGCGGGTCGAGGGTGGCGACCTTGTAGCAGATGATGACGCGGTCCCCGTCGGCGAACCTGATGTGCCGGTAGATGGCGTTCGCGCCGAGGAAGGCCAGGTTCGTCCCGGCGTCCCTGGCTTTCATGAGCGCGTCGCGCATCGCCAGGGAGTAGTACTCGTCGTGGCCCAGGGAGATGACCGCGCGGGCCCCGGCCAGGATGCCGGGATGCTGGTCGAGGTCGACGTCGGTCTCGTAGGCGAGCGGGACCCCGGTGCGTTCGGCCAGCGCGATGGCGGCCTCGTCGAAGGCGAGGAACCGGACCGCGCCGTCGCCGTCGTAGGGGCGGTCGAAGCTCACCGCGAAGCCGCGGTCGGACGGCAGCCCGTCCGGGCCCTGGTAGAGGCTGTACCCGCCCCAGGCGTTGTACGCCTGCCAGGTGGTGTTGTCGTTGAGGATGACCACCGCCCCCGCCGTGCTCGCCGACCGGACCGTGATCGGCACGCACCGCTCGGCCCCGCTGGACGCGTCCAGGCGCAGCAGGTAGGAGCCCGCCGGCCAGTGCGTGGTGATGACCGTCATCGACGGCCGCCATGGCGCGGTCACCATGTGGGTGCCGGGCGCGATGCTCACCGCCGTCTGCCGCTGCCCGGGGACCGGCGCCGACTCCCAGACCAGGCGCGCCTGGTGGCCCGAATACCAGCCGAAGCGGAACGCGTCGACCCGGAACGACTTCGCCGTGGTCGACACGTACAGGCGGAAGCTCTGGCCGGGCAGGACGCTCTGCTGGTCCGCGTACCCTTCGATCGCGTCGGCGGCCCCCTGGTCGGTGATCCGCCAGGCCGACGTGCCCGGCAGCTTGTTCTCTTGCGCCGGGAAGGGAGCCACCGGGGAGGGCGGCGCGGGCCGGGTCACGGCCGACGGCGCCGAGGTGGGCGAACCGGGCCCGGCGCCATGCCCGCCCGGCCCGGACGCTCCGCTGCACGCCGCGGCCGGCAGCGCCACGGCAAGGACCACCGCCACGCCGGCCGCACGGCGCGTTCGTATCCGATTCATGGTGACCAGGCTCACGGAACTCCATCATGGCACTGCCGTGCGGCGTGCTCGCCCGGAGTCATGACAATCCGCGAACGGCGGCCCGTCACCGCCCGTCCCACGCATAGCAGCCTGCATCCCGGCAGCGACCTGCCGCTCGCGGCGGGCGGCACGGCCGCGGTGCTGGCCGGGCTGGGCATCACCCTCGTTACGCTCAGGCGCAGGCGCGGCTCGATCAGCTGAGGAACGGAACATGGCATCCCCGCGACGCCGGAACCGCAGCCAGCCCGTGCCGAGCCTCCTGCTCGGGCACGTGGATTCGGTCACCGGGAGCTCGGTGTTCTACGACATCAAGGAGCTGACCCGCGGTGAGCTGGTGGAGGTGATCCGCGCGGACGGCAAGCCCGCCACCTTCTCGGTGGACGGGGTGCAGGAGGTCGCCAAGGCGACATTCCCGTCGGCTGAGATCTACGGCAACACGCGCTACCCCGAGCTGCGGCTGATCACCTGCGGCGGGCCCTTCGACACCGCGACCCGCCAGTATCTCGACAACATCGTCGTGTACACGCACCTGGTCGGCTGACGGGCCAGCGGTCAGGGCCCGGGCAGGCCCGGGCAGACGACCCCGGGCATACGACGAGGCTCGGCGTCCCGCTTTCGCCGAGCCTCACTAGATGAGACGCGGAGCCTGCCATCCTGGTTGACGCGATCCGCGTAAAACGTCGGAATTCACGTTCGCGGCCCGCGGCGGCTCAGGCCGGTCTCCGCGTCCTCGCCGTACCTGGCCATTCGCGCCCGACCGGACAGCCTTCGGAGCATGGCCGGGGCGTCCCCCGCCAGCCACGTCGCTGCAGGACCCGCGCCTGCAGCACGGCGGTCCGGCAGGCGCGTACTACGGGGGGAGTACGTGCGGGGGAGTACGCGGGGCGGGGAAGTGTCTTCGGGCGGGGGACGCGCTGGGGGGGCTGGGCGGGGAGCCTGGGAGGGCCGATTCAACTCCGCTGGCTCGTAGGAGATCGTCATGTCACTTGGCCGCCTGGGCAGCGCCTGTTACCGGCACCGGTGGGTCACCGTCCTGGTGTGGATCGCCGGGGTGGCGGCGCTGATCACGCTGTGGACGCGGTTCGGTGCCGCGGCACAGAACGACTTCACCGGCAGCGACCGCGGGCAGGCGCTGCTGAACCGGCATTTCGCCCGGCAGTCGGGGGACACGCTGACGCTGGCCATCCGGTCCCGGGACGCCATCACGGACCCGGCAGTCAAGGCCAGGGTCACTCAGGCGCTGGTCCCGTTCGAGAACGCGCCGCACGTCACCGGGGTGGCCGACCCGTACACCGCGCCGGGGCACCTGTCGGCGGACGGGCGCATCGCGTACGCCACCATCCAGTTCAACGTCCAGGGGGCGAGCATCCCGGACAGCGAGGCCACCGCGCTGATGCACGACGCGACCGCGGCGAGCGGGCACGGCGTGACGTTCAGCCTGGGCGGCGACGTGGTGGACCTGGCCGAGACGCCGTACGGCGGCGCGTCCAACGGGGTCGGCGTGGGCGCGGCCGCGATCGTGCTGCTGATCGCGTTCGGGTCACTGCTGGCGATGGGGCTGCCGATCGCCACGGCGCTGATGGGCATCGGTTCGGGGCTGGCGCTGATCGCGCTGCTCGGGCACGTGTTCCCGGCGCCCGCCTTCTCCCCCATCGTCGCGGCCATGATCGGCCTGGGCGTCGGGGTGGACTACGCGCTGTTCATCGTGACCCGGTTCCGTCAGGAACTGCGGGGGGTTCCGGGCCATGGGGTCCGGGCCCCGGGGGCCCGGGGGCACCCCCCGGGCCAACAGAGCCCCGGGGAAGCAGAGTGTCCCCCCGGGCCAGCACTGCGCAGCGAGCTGCACGAGGGCGCCGAGCCGAGCGAGGCGGTGGTCACCGCGATGGGCACCGCGGGCCGGGCCGTGCTGACCGCGGGTACCACGGTGGTCATCGGCATGCTGGGCCTGCTGGTGCTGCGCCAGGCGCTGCTGAACGGGGTCGCGATCGCGGCGGCGGCCACCGTGGCGATGACCGTGATCGCCGCGCTCACGCTGCTGCCCGCCCTGCTGGGCTTCACCGGCACCCGGCTCGCCCGCCCGTCGCGGCTGAACTCCTTCCTCGGGGGCAAGGTGTTCGGGGGGCCGAGGGGCAAGGTGCCGGGGGAGCCGAGGGGCAAGGTGTCCGGCCGCGCCCGGCAGGTAACGCACGCGGCGGGGGCGGGAGCGGGAAACCCCGTCCGTTCGGCAGAAAATGCGGCGGCGGCCGGGGCGGTGGGCCGGGTGCCTGCGGCGCAGCGGTGGGCGGGGGTCGTGCAGCGGCACCCGGTGCTCGCGGCCGTCGCCGCCGCGGCGTTCATCCTCATCCTCGCCGCTCCCGCGCTGGTCATGAAGCTGTCCATGCCCGACGAGTCGGCGCAGGCGCGGGGCACCATGGGGTACGCCAGCTACGCGACGATGGCGCGGGGGTTCGGGCCGGGCTTCGACGCGCCGCTCATCGTGGCGGCCAAGGCGGCGCCCGCCGGCCGGGCCGAGCGGGGGGGTCTGGGGCCATCGGGGTCTGGGGTGCCCCCAGGGGGCGCTGTGTCCCCCGGGGCCAGCACAGCGCTGAACGCGCTGCGCCAGGCCATCGAGGCCACGCCGGGGATCGCGGCGGTGACGCCGCCGGTCATCAGCCAGGACGGGCAGGCGGCCATGCTGATTGCCTCCCCCGCCACCGGCGAGCAGGACGCCGCCACCAGCGCGCTGGTCAACCGGCTGAACGGCACCGTGCTGCCGCAGGCTCAAAAGGAGGGCCTGACCGCCTACCTGACCGGGCCGAACGCGGGCAACGTGGCGTTCGCCAACCTGATGGGCACGCGGCTGCCCTGGCTCATCGGCGTGGTCGTCGCGCTATCGATGGTGCTGCTGCTGGTGGTGTTCCGTTCGGTGGTCATCGCGGTCAAGGCGGCGGTGATGAACCTGCTGTCCGTCTGCGCCGCCTACGGGGTGCTGGTCGCGGTGACGCAGTGGGGCTGGCTCGGCCAGGTGTTCGGCTTCCCGGAGAAGATGCCGGTCACGACGTGGGTGCCGGTGTTCCTGTTCGTGATCCTGTTCGGGCTGTCCATGGACTATGAGGTGTTCCTGCTGTCGCGGATCCGCGAGGAGTACGACCGGACCGGCGACAACGCGCTCGCCGTCGGGCGCGGGCTGGCCGCCACCGCGCGGGTGATCTCGGCCGCCGCGGCGATCATGGTGGTGGTGTTCCTGTCCTTCGTGCTCACCCCGGACGTCTCGGTCAAGCAGATCGGCCTCGGGCTCGCCGCCGCCGTCCTGGTCGACGCCACCGTGGTGCGGCTGGTCCTGGTCCCGGCGGTGATGGAACTGCTCGGCGGGGCCAACTGGTGGCTCCCGTCCTGGCTGGAGCGGCTGCTGCCGGGCGCGCCGGGCCACGGGGCCGGGCCGGCGGCCGAGCCCGCGGCCGCGCCGGCCGAGGTTCACTGAGGCACCGAACGAGCTCGGTTCCCGCCCCGGTAAGGTGCGTGGCAGCGTCTAGTTGAGGAGGGAATGGCCATGGCGGGCGACGCTGGAGACGATGAGGTCATCCTGCGCGGGATGTACGGCCCCGATGTCACGTTCCTCGGGGTGCCGCGGGCCGAGCTCGACGCGCTGGACGGCCTGGACGTGGTCTTCCTCGGCGCGCCCTTCGACGGCGGCACCTCGCACCGGCCGGGGGCCAGGTTCGGCCCGGAGCGGATCCGGGCCACCGACTACCTGCCGCACGACGGGTCCCGGCCGCACCTCGCGCTGGGCGTGGACCCGCTGGCCGAGCTGCGCGTCGCCGACGCCGGCGACGTGGTCATGCCGTCGGGCGAGACAGAGAAGTCGCTGAAGCGGCTGGAGGACGCCGTGCACACGGTGGCGGCGGCCGGGGCGATCCCGGTGATCCTGGGCGGCGACCACACGGTCACCTTCCCCGACGCGACCGGGGTGGCCAGGCACGTCGGCTGGGGGCGGGTGTCGCTGATCCACTTCGACGCGCACGCCGACACCGGGGACACCCAGTTCGGGTCGCTGTACGGGCACGGCACGCCGATGCGGCGGCTGATCGAGTCGGGCGCGGTCCGCGGCGACCGGTTCCTGCAGATCGGGCTGCGCGGGTACTGGCCTGAGCCGCCGACCCTGGCCTGGATGGCCGAGCAACGGATGCGCTCGTTCGAGATGACCGAGATCGTCTCCCGCGGGCTGGACGAGTGCCTGACCGAGGCGTTCGAGATCGCGGTGGACGACTGCGACGGGGTCTTCCTGTCCGTGGACGTGGACGTGGTCGACCCGGGCATGGCGCCGGGCACGGGGACGCCCGAACCGGGCGGGCTGACCGGACGGCAGCTGCTGGACGCGGTGCGGCGGATCGCCATGTCGCTGCCGCTGGCCGGGATCGACGTGGTGGAGGTCTCGCCGCCGTACGACCACGCCGAGGTGACCGCGTTCCTGGGCAACCGGGTGGTGCTCGAGGCGCTGTCCGGCATCGCCTGGCGGCGGCGCCAGCTGGCCGGCGACCCGGTCCGGCAGCCGGACGCTCCGCTGCTCGAGGGCCGCTGATCTTGATGGATTAGGCCGGAATGGCCACTCTGGGCGGATCGATCGGCAGGATCTATAGTCGGTGCATGCTCGACGTGACCAGGCTGCGCGTGCTGGTCGCGGTGTCCCGGTGTGGTTCGGTCACCGCCGCGGCACGCGCCCTCAACTACGCGCAGCCGTCGGTGAGCCACCACCTGGCCCGGCTGGAAGCCGAGACCGGGACCAAGCTGATCCAGCGGGCGGGCCGCGGCATCAGGCTCACCGACGCCGGGCGGCTGCTGGCCGAGCGCGCCGCCGAGGTGATCGGCAGGCTGGACGCGGCGGAGAACGAACTGGCCGCCTACACCGGGCTGCGCGCCGGGAGGCTGCGGCTGGCGGCGTTTCCCTCCGCGCTCGGCACGATCGTCCCGGCCGCCGCGGCGATGCTGCGTGAACAGCAGCCCAGCGCGGACCTGCGGCTGACCGAGGCCGAACCGCCGGAGGCGCTGCGCATGCTCCGCGCCGGGTACGTCGACGTGGCGCTGGTGTTCCGGTACTCCGCGGACGCGCCCGGGACGGGCGACCCGGAGGCCAGGGACCACGAGGACCCGAAGACCGCCCCGGCCGCTGCGGCCGGCCTGGCCGCCATGGCCGTTCCGGCCGCTACCGCTGCCGCGGCCGCTGCGGCCGGCCTGGCTGATGACGAGGACGGCGGCATCGATATCACCGAAGGCCTGCGGGAACGGCTGCTCCTGGAGGAGCAGGTGCACCTGGTGACCTCCGCCCAGGCTGGCGCCGAACCGCCGGCCGACCTGTCCGGCTACGCCCGCCAGCGGTGGATCGCCGGCTGCGACCGGTGCCGGGCCAACCTGCTCAGGCAGTGCGCGCTCGCCGGGTTCACCCCGAAGATCGCGTTCACCACCGACGACTACGTCGCCGTCCAGGCGGTGGCGGCCGATCTCGGGGTTTCCACCCTGCCGGCGCTCTGCCTGCGCGCCGCCCGGCATCCCGGGATCAGGACCGTGCCGCTCCCGGGCGTCCGCCGGTACGTGTTCGCGGTCCGGTACGGCGACCCGCCCGACCCGCCCGCGGTGAACCTGCTCATGGAGGTGCTCCGCGCGGCGGCCGTGACGTCGTGAACCCGGGCGAGCCCGAACCGATCCCCGGCCAGCTCGCCCTGCCGGGCATGCCGTCGCCGGACGAGGCCCCGGACGGCCAGCTCACGCTGCCCGGGCTGGAGTTCCCCGCACCGGGCGGCGGGGCCGGCTGCGGACGGGCCGGCGGCGGAGGGGCCGGCGGCCGCGTCGCGGACGACGGGGAACTGGCCGGGGTGGCCGCCGAGTTGCGCGCGCTCGACGGCGACGGCTCCCGGATGGCCGCGGCCATCCGGGGCGCGCTGGACATGCTGCTCGACGGCCAGCACACCGGCCGGTACCGCTGGGACCAGCTGCACAAGACCGAGAAGACGCACGCCGGGACGCTGGTGGAGATCGCGCTGGCCCGGGCGCTGGGGCTGGCCGACGGCACGGCGCTGGACTACACGATCGCGGGCACGGACGTGGACTGCAAGTTCTCGCACCGCCTCGGCGGCTGGATGATCCCGCCGGAGGCCGACGGGAAGCTGATGCTGCTGGTCCAGGCCAGCGACGAGGACGGCACCTGGTCGGCCGGGCTGCTGCGGGCGGTTCCCGGGCACCTGAGCGTGGCCGGGAACCGGGACGGCAAGCGCGCCCTCAACGACCACGGCCGGACCGCGGTGCGCTGGCTGCACGCCCGCGTCCCGCTGCAGGAGAACGCCCTGATCAGGCTGCCCGGACGGGACGTGGACGCGATCTTCGCGCTGCCTTCGGGCCAGCAGCGGGTGAACGAGCTGTTCCGGCGGGCGCAGCGGATGCGGGTCAGCCGCACCGTGGTGGCCACGGTGGCCATGCAGGACGACTACATGAAGCGGGTCCGAGGCGGCGGCGGGGCGCGCGACCAGCTGCGCGCCGAGGGCATCGTGATCTTCGGCGACTACGCGGGCGACCAGGCGCTGGCCGCGGCGCTCGGCCTGCCCCGCCCGGGCCCGGGCGAGTTCGTCAGCGCCCGGCTCGTGCCGCTGTCCCGCCGGGCCGGCGGCGGGCCCTGGGATTACGCCCGTGCCATCCGGCTGGCGGGGGCCGACTGGCGGCTCGCCTCGGCCGGCGACCCGGCCGGGCCCGCGCCCGTGCTGCCTCGCTGAACCTGGGCCTTCGCCGCAGTAAGCAACCGGGGCCTCGGGGGCGGTCATTACCCGCAGCGCAGGTGACGGCGCGCCGGACTCGGCGGAAACGCTTGCATTGCCCACCGCGAAACGGAATCGTATGGCGTGTCCGATAGCACCACTGCTCACGCAATGGCAAAAAGGGGGCACCCGGCAGGGCTTACGGAGCGGCGGCCAGGCGCCGCGATCCGGCCAGGATGGATTTCGCGGAACGGAGAAGGAATATGTTGAGGGGATTCAAGAATTTTCTTATGCGCGGTGACGTGATCATCGTCGCGGTCGGGCTGGTCGTGACCCTCGCGTTCAGCATGCTCATCACCGGATTCACCACCTACATCATCAACCCGATCATCGCCAGCTTCACGCCAAATACGAAAAACGGCCTGGGCGTGCAGCTAGGCAGCGACCACAACCCTAAGACCTTCCTGGATTTCGGCTCGTTCATTTCCGTGGTCATCTACTTCGTCGTCTTCATTGCCGTGGTCTACTTCCTCATCATCGTGCCTTACAAGCACATCCAGGCGCGGCGCGGGCAAGTGGTGTTCGGCGACCCGGCCCCGGTCAAGACCTGGCCGGCGTGCCTGTCCACGGATCTGCCGGCCGCCGCGTCCAAGTGCAAGTACTGCGGCACCGACCAGCCCGCCACCGCCTGACGCCGTCTCCGCATGGCGCAGGACAGGCCGGCGGCGCTGGTGACCGGATCGGCGAGCGGGATCGGCCGGGCCGCCGCGCTGCGGCTGGCCCGGGCCGGGTACGACGTCGCGATCAACTACCGCCGGTCCGAGGATGCCGCCCGGCAGACGCTGGCCGAACTGGAGAGCCTGGGCGGACGCCACCTCGCGCTGCGGGCGGACGTGAGCGACGACGCCGCGGTGGCCGCGCTGGCCGAGGAGGCCGGCCAGGCGTACGGGCGGCTGGACGCGCTGGTGAACAACGCGGGCATGACCAGCCGGACGCCGCCCGAGGACCTGGACGGCGTCGACCTGGCCGAATGGGACCGGGTGTTCTCCGTCAACGTGCGCGGGCTGTTCCAGGTGACGCGGGCCTGCGCGCCACGGCTGCGGGCCGCCCGCGGCAGCGTCGTGAACGTGGCCTCGATCGTCGGGCTCCGGCCGGGACCCCAGCCGCTCGCCTACGCGGCCAGCAAGGCGGCCGTGGTCAGCCTCACCCGCACGCTGTCCCGCGTGCTGGCCCCCGAGGTCCGGGTCAACGCGGTCGCGCCGGGCTGGATCGCGGGCGAGTGGATGCAGCGGACGCTGGGGGACGACTACGAGCGGCTGATGGAGCGCCGCGCCAGCTGGACGCCGATGAAGCGGAACGTCACCGTGGAGGACGTGGCCGAGACCATCTTCTCCCTGATCACGTCCAACCCGTTCGTCACCGGCGAGACGATCGTCGTCGACGGCGGCTACGCGGCTACGACCTGAGGCTCTCCGGGGCGATGTCGCCGGTGAGGTAGCGCTGCATGGTGGGGCCGATCGCCGCCACCAGGTCCTCGGTGCTCGCCGAGACCAGCGGCTCCAGGCCGAGCACGTACCTGGCGAAACCGAGGCCGACCACCTGGCTGGCGACCAGCGTGGCCCGGAAGCGGCCCTCGGCGTCCTCGCCGAGCCCGGCGACCTGGGTCAGGCTGGTGATGATCGTGCTGGTCACGAACTCGCGCAACATGACGACCCCCTGCTCGCTGGTCGCGGCGGAGCGCAGCAGCCCGAGGAACGCCGTCCTGATGTCGGCCACGTCCCAGGCCCGCAGCATCGTGCCCATCAGCAGCTCGCCGATGCGCGGGCCGAACTCCTCGCCGAGCCGCTCCCGCTCCGCGCCCAGGACCAGCGTGATGATCTCGCTCGGCACCACGGGCAGCCGCATCGCGTCGGCGAACAGCCGCTCCTTGGTCCCGTAGAAGTGGTGCACCAGCGCCGGGTCCACCCCGGCGTCCCCCGCGATACCGCGGATCGTCGCCCCGTCGTACCCGTGCTCGCCGAAGCGCTTCCGCGCGGCGTCGAGGATCGCCTCGCGGGTCCGGCTCTCCCCGGGACGCCGGCCAAGTCCCCGCCAGGACCCGTCCTTGGTCATGTCCTTGGTCACCGGGCCCCGCTCCCCCGGGCCAGCATCAGCATCCGTTCCTCGATCGTCGCGGGGACCGGCTGCAGGCTGGCCTCGACCCCGGCGGCCCGGAGCACCCCGGCCAGTTCGGCCGGGTCGGCATTGGCCACCCGGATCGCCCGGCCCGCGAGCATGACCGGCGCACCGGCGGCGTTGAGCGCGGCGAACGCCTGCGCCCAGTCCGCGGTGCGGACCGCCACGGCGGTGGTCGAGCCGATGATGTCGGCCTCGCTGCCCGCGGCGACCAGCCGGCCGTCCGACATGAGCAGCAGCCGGTCGCACTGCTGAGCCTCCTGCATGTAGTGCGTGGTCACCAGGACTCCGGTGCCCCGCTCGGCCTGCGCCCGGATCGTGTCCCACAAGGCCGCGCGGGCGAGCGCGTCGACGCCCGAGGTCGGCTCGTCGAGCACGAGCACCTCGGGTGAGTGCGCCAGGGCGGCCAGGAACGCCACCTGGCGCTGCGCCCCGAGCGGCAGCTCGCGCACCAGGACGCCGGCGTATCCGGTCAGCGCGGGCGGCAGCGCGGGCTCCGCGGCGCCGTAGGCCCGCGCGCTGAACGACAGGTTCTCCCGCACGGTCAGGTCACCGTACAGGCCCAGCCCCTGCGGCACGTAACCGAGCCGGCGCCGCCGCTCGCGGTCCGGCGGGCCGCCGAGCAGGTCGACGCGGCCGGAGGTCACCGCGATCAGGCCCAGGAGCATCCGGATGAGCGTGGTCTTGCCGGCCCCGTTGGCCCCGAGCAGGCCGGCCACCTCCCCCGGCTGCACCTGCATCGACACGTCGTCCACCGCCGTGAACGCGCCGAAGCGGCGGGTCACGTGGCTGGCACGCAGGAGAACGGCGGTCATGACGGCACCGCGTTGCGGCGGGCCAGCGAGAGCGCGATGACGATGTCCTCCAGGTCGGGCGCGACGGCGGCGGCCCCGGCCGGCGGGCTGGAAGGGGCTGACGGGCTTGACGGGGTTGACGGGTCGCCGCCGGGCCAGTACTCGTGCAGCACCCGCCCCCGGCGCCAGGACCATTCGGCCCGGACGGGGTGGCCGGCTTGCGTGACCACGCCGGCGAAGCCCGCGCGCACCTGGTCGTAGGACCCCTGGACGAGGATCCGGCCGCGGTCGAGCACGACGAGGTGCGCGGCGCGTTCGGCCTCGTCGAGGTAGGTCGTCGACATGAGCACGGCCGCGCCCGACGCCGCGGCCTCCGACACCAGCCGCCACAGGTCGATGCGGCTCACCGGGTCGATGCCCGTGGTGGGCTCGTCGAGGATGAGCAGGGCCGGCCGGTGCACGATCGCCATGACGAAGCCGAGCTTGCGGCGCATCCCGCCGGACAGCTGCGAGGCGAGCCGGCCGGCGGCGTGGGTGAGCGATGCCCGGTCCAGCAGCTCGGCGCGGCGGGCCGCGAGCTCCTCGCCGGCCAGCCCGTAGATACCCGCGACGAAGTCGATGTTCTGCGTCACGGTCAGCGCGGCCCAGCTGCCCGACGACGCGGGAAGGTAGCCGAGGCGCTGCTTAGGCGGCGTTTCGACCGTGCCGGCGTCCAGCGGCACCTCGCCGGCCAGCGCGCGCAGCAACGTCGACTTGCCGGCCCCGTCTCCGCCGACCACGGCGACCACGGACCCGGCGGGAACCTCGACGGTGACGTCGTCGAGCGCCACGGCAGTCCCGAAGCGCACCGTGGCCGAGCGCACCGAGTACGTCACGCGGCGCTCACCGTCTCGGTCGCGGCCGGCTGGCTGCCGGCCGGGCTGGCGGGCCTGCCCGGGGCGAGGTCCCGGCGGAAGCGCAGCGTCGCGCCGGTGAACACCACGACCGCCATCACGGTGAGCACGACGAACGGCAGCCACAGCGAGGCGATCGGGGCGCCGCGCAGCATGATGCCCTGCGAGATCATGGTGAAGTAGGTCAGCGGCAGCAGGTAGCCGATCCAGCGGACCCCGGCGGCCATCGCCTCCAGGGGAAAGATCATCCCGGAGAGCAGTATCTGCGGGAGAAGGAAGAAGAACGCGGTCTGGATCGCCTGGCCGGCGGTCTGCGAGATCGTCGAGATGAACACGCCGAGGCCGAGCACGACGAACAGGAAGATCGCGGCCCCCAGCGCGAACGCGAACGGGCTGCCGTTGAACGGGACCGAGAAGAGCAGGATCCCCAGCACGGTCACGATGATCATGTCGAGCGACGCGACCAGGAAGTACGGCGCGATCTTGCCCAGGATCACCCGGCTCGGCCTGATCGGCATCACGGCGAGCTGCTCGAGCGTGCCGGCCTCCCGCTCCCGCACCATGCCGATGCTGGTGATGATCGTGCCGATGAAGGTCAGGATGAGGCCGATGATGGCCGGCACCATCACCCACGACGTCTTCAGGTCCGGGTTGAAGAGCACCTGCGTCTTGACCTGGCTGCCGGCCTTGTTGAGCGCCGCCACGGCCGACTGCGCGGCGAACAGGTTGGACCCGTTCACCAGGGCGAGCACCGGGGTCTGCCCGGTGACGAAGGCCACGTCCACCTTGTTGTCCCGCAGCAGCGTCTCCGCGTCGGCCTGGGTGCCGGATGGTTCGGTCACCGTGACGTCGAAGAACGACGGCAGCGCCTTGGCCGCCTGCGCGGCCTGCGGGCCCACCACGGCCGTCTTGAGGCTGGAAACGTAGAAGTTCGCCGCGTAGCCGAAGATCACCAGCAGCAGCAGCGGCATCACGATCAGCATGCCCAGGGTGCGCCGGTCACGGACGAGTTCCCGGAACTCCTTGACGATCATGGCCCTCATGCCAAGCACGATAGGAGCCCCCCGGAGGATAAGTCAACAAATGATGAAATTTGCCCGGCGGGGCCACGCGAGCGGCGGGGAGGACGAATTGGCGAGTGAGCCCGGATCTGGTGGATTGGTGAGATGACGAACTCCACGCGGCACACCGGGCGGTGGACGCTCGAGGACCGCTTCGCGTCCCCCTGGCACTACCTGCCGGTGGAGGTGCCCGCCGGGACCGCCGGGCTGCGGGTGGAGCTGGAGTACGAGCGGGCCGCCGGCACGGTGCTCGACCTCGGCTGCCTTGGCCCGCGCGGGTTCCGCGGCTGGTCGGGCAGCGCCCGCGAGTCGTTCGTCATCACCGCCGACACGGCCACGCCGGGATACCTGCCCGGGGAGATCGAGGCCGGGACGTGGCAGGTCATGATCGGCGTGCACCGCCTCCCGCCGGACGGCGTGGGGTACCGGCTGACGGCCGAGACCACGCCGTCCGGCACCAGCCTGCGGCCGCTCCCTGCCCCGGCCGCGCCGCCGCCGCCAGAGCGGCCGCCGCGCCGGGACCTGCCGGCCCGGCCGGGCCGCCGCTGGCTGGCCGGCGACCTGCACTCCCACACCGTGCACTCGGACGGGGTGCTGACCGTGGCCGAGCTGGCCGCCCTGGCGGCCGGGCGCGGCCTGGACTTCCTCGCGGTCACCGACCACAACACGGTCAGCCATCACGCCGAGCTGCCCGCCGCGGCCCGCCGGTACGGGATCACCCTGCTGCCCGGCCAGGAGGTGACGACCGACGGCGGGCACGCCGGGGCGCTGGGCGACGTCGGCTGGATCGACTTCCGCCGGGAGCCGGACGACTGGCTGGACGCCACCGAGGCGGCGGGCGGCCTGCTGTCGGTCAACCACCCGTTCGCCGGGCCGGTCAGCTGGACTCTCCCGATGCGCCGCCGGCCGCCGCTGCTCGAGGTGTGGCACTGGAGCTGGCTGGACCTGCGCTGGACCCTGCCGCTGTCCTGGTGGCTGGCCTGGGACGCCACCGCGATCCCGGTGGGCGGCAGCGACTGGCACCAGCCCGGATCCGACGCCCTGCCCGGTCACCCGACCACCTGGGTCGAGTGCGCCGGGGAGGCCCCGGGCGACGTGCTGGAGGGCCTGCGCTCGGGCCATGTTGCCATTTCGGCCGAACGGGATGGGCCCGTGCTATTCCGCCACGACGGCGCCCTGCTGGCCGTCGCCGCGGACGGCCTGACGCTGGCCGGACCGCAGGGGCCATGTGCCCGGGTGCAGGGCGACCGGGCCAGCCTCGGTGCCCGGCCCGGCCCGCACCGCCTGCTCGACGCCGCCGGGGCGGCGCTCGCGCTCACTCCCTAGGGGCTGGCCCTCGCCTGCTAATCCTGCTCGCGTTCCAGGAGACGCCGTTTGGCCGCCTCGAAGGCGTCGTCGGACAGCACGCCCTGGTCGTGCAGCTGCGCCAGCTTCTGCAGGTGCGCCAGCCACGAGTCCTGGTCATCGGCCGCCGGCGGCGGAGGCGGGACCGGGGCGGCCGAGGCAGCCGCGGGCGGGGGCGGCGGCCGGGCCGGGCCGGGCGGGGCGGCCGGACGGGGAGGCGGGGCGGCACCGGGGTGGGCCGGGGTAAAGAGCTGCTGGCCGGCCGGGTTGATCCCGAGCCGGCGCCAGAACTGCCCGGCCTGCGCCAGGTACCGGTCCTGAGGGAGCCGCCCGGCGCGGAACGCGGCGGTCGCCCGGGACATCGACCGCACCTGCGGCAGCTGCCCGCTGCTGACCTGAAGGCCCCGGCTGCAGACGGGGCACACCAGGTAGTCGTCGGTCCCGTAGGGCACCACGGGCACGAAGTACAGGCGCACCGACTTCTTGGACCGGACGTGGTGGAAGAACACCTGGTTGTGACAGTTCGGGCAGACGGCCGCCGCCACCTCGCCCTGATCCTCCGGGCTGCCCGCCCCGAAGCCGAAAATCACCACCATGGGGCCATTGAAGCAACAGAGCCGGCGCGGCGGTTCACCTTTCGCAGGTGATAACGGCGGCGCCGGCCGGTGCCGGTGGTTCACGGCGGGCGGGTGCCGATGATCTCGGGGCTGGCGGTGCGCCGGGTGCCAGAGCACGATGCCCGCGCTGCCGGGACGGCTGGCGCGGACATCGTGCGGATCGCTCAGGCGCGGGCCACGTCGATGGCGACGGGGACGGGGTTGCTGACGATGTCCCGGACGGGTGAGTAGCGGGTGAGGCTGGCGAGCTCGGCGAGCTGGTCGTCGTCGAAGTCACCGGCGGCCTTGATGGTGACCCGGATCTGCTCGTAGCCGGGGCGGACATCGCCGTTCAGGCCGAGGAAGCCGTGCAGGTCCAGGTCACCCTCGATCGTGGTCTCCAGGCCGTCCAGTGCGACGCCGCGGGCGGCGGCGTGGTAGACGATCGTGCCTGACAGGCACGCCGCGAGGGCGTGCAGGACGTATTCGACGGTGTTGGGGGCCCGGTTCTCGCCGAGCAGGACCGGCGGCTCGTCGGAATCCACGGTAAACGGCTCGGTGCGGGTGGCGTCTTCCTGTCCGGCGCCGTAGAAGTCCTTGATCGTCGTGCGGCTGTAGCCGCCGTCGATCCAGTGGTTGCGGGCGCGGAACTGGAACCGCGCCAGCGTGGGTTCGGCGGTGACGTGGTCGATCGTCCCGGAGAGGCGGTCGAGGTCGACGCCGTTGACGATGCTGGTGACGTGCATGGTGAGCTCCTTGTGGTTGAAGCGGGTTACTGGGCAGGCGGCCTCGCTTGAGGTCACCGTATAATTAGCACGATCGTTCGTGCTAAGTTGAACAGTACGACCGATCGTGCTATTTTGTCAACATGACGACCGGCACGATGAACCAGCGCGGCCGCGCGCAGCGGCACCCGCGGGCCGACGGGGAACGCACTCGCGCCGCGATCCTGCGCGCTGCCGCGTCGCTGGCCACCGTCGAGGGGCTGGAGGGCCTGTCGATCGGGAACCTGGCCGCCGCGACCGGCATCAGCAAGAGCGGCCTGTACGCGCACTTCGGCTCCAAGCAGGAACTCCAGCTGGCCACCGTGGAGGAGGCGGAGCGGATCTTCACCGCTGAAGTCGTCCAGCCCGCGCTCGCGGCCCGCCCCGGCCTGGCCCAGCTGGCGGCGGCGTGCGAGGCGTTCCTCGGCTACGTGCAGCGCCGCGTCTTCCCCGGCGGCTGCTTCTTCGCCGCCACCGCGCTGGAGATGGGCACCCGCCCCGGGCCGGTCAAGGACCGGATCGCCGCCATCTCCTCCGGTTTCACCGCGCTGCTCCAGTCCTTCGCGGCCACCGCGGTCGAGCAGCACGAGCTTCCCGCCCGCGAGGACCCCGGCCGGCTCGCCTTCGAGCTGCACGCGATCCTGCTGGGCGCCGACACCGAATTCGTCCTGCACGACGATCCGGCCGTCCTGGACCTGGCCCGCCAGGTCGTCCGCCAGCGGCTGGGACTGGACAACGGCACAACCGCCGGCGACAGCTGACGCCGCGGCCTAGTGCGGGGCCCGGCTGGCCAGGACGCGCTGCCGGGTGATCTCGTACAGCACGGCGGTCGCCGCGGTCGCCGCGTTCAGCGAGCTCGCGGCCCCGGTCATCGGAATCCGGACGATCCGGTCGCAGAGGTCGCGCCACGCGCTGCTCAGCCCGGTGGCCTCGGTTCCCACCACCAGCAGCACGGGCTGGGTGAAGTCGAAGTCGAACACGTCGAGGTCGCCCTGCTCGTCGGTGCCGGCCAGCACCATCGGGACGCCCCGGGCGCGCTGCGCCGCCACCCACGCGGCCGCTTCGCGGTGCGAGGGACAGCGGACCACGGGCCGCGCGAAGAGCGAGCCGGTGCTGGCCCGCACGGTCCTGGGGTCATAGACGTCGGCGGCGTGGCCGGCCACGATGATCCCGTCCGCGCCGAAGGCGTCCGCCGACCGGATGATGCTGCCGAGGTTGCCCGGGCTGGCCGGGCGGTCCAGCGCGAGGCCGAGAAAGGGCTCCCCCGCCGTCCGGGCGACGGTCCGGACGGCCGGTATCCGGTCCAGGTCGTCGTCCGGCATCTCGACCACCGCCACCAGCTCGGGCGGGTCCTCGGTCTTCTCGCCCAGTTCGGCCAGCAGGGCGGGCGACATCGCCACCTGGACGGCGTCCACGTCACGCAGCATGCGCTCGGCCCAGCCCGACAGCGGGCGCTCGGCGTCGTAGACCAGCGCGCGGAACCGCCAGCCGAACTGAGCCGCCAGCGTGATCGGCCGCACCCCCTGGACCACGAACTCACGGGCCCGCTGGCGCTTGCCGCGGTTGCCGAGCAGGGACTCCCACTGCTGGAAACGAGCGTTCCGTGACGAGATCCGCAACACTCTCGTCACGTGAGCCTCCTGTTCGATGAATCCGGCCCGCGCGAGCCGTCTGTCCTGCGAGCCAACTCCGGGAGGATATCGCCATGAGCCAGGGAACCACCGGGTATGCGCCGGTCAACGGGCTGCGGATGTACTACGAGGTGCACGGCGCCGGGCGGCCGCTGGTGCTGCTGCACGGCGGGCTGCTGACCATCGACCTGTCGTTCGGCGAGGTCCGGCCCCAGCTGGCCGCCGACCGCCAGGTGATCGCCACCGACACGCACATGGGCGTCATGCGGCGGGCCGACCTCATGGTGCCCCTGGTCCGCGGGTTCCTCCGCTGACCACCCGCTCCCGGTTCAGGGAAAGTGGCTTTCTGCCGAATCTTCCGGTGGGATGGCCTGCTGAGGGCCATCCCCTGCGCGGTACCGGCACGGTTTCATGTCCGCCGGGCGCCTGGCAGACTGGGCATAGCCGCAAGTGCAGGTAGCAGTCTCGCGGTGCCTGTTACTTCACGTGAGGAAAGTAACCCAGGTGATGCCCGATGGCGACCTTCAGAACATACGCGTGGCGTATCTCGGCAGGTGGCCTGGCGTGTTGTCGAATTTGCCGTCATCGGTCAGCAAGGGCAGGCCGAGGGTCTCGGTCTCGGCCAGCGCCACGTACTTGGCGTCATGGGCGGTGAGGTTGTGCCGGAGTTCGAACACGCGGACCTGCAGGGGGCTGCACGGGATGTCGTACGATCCGCGGGCCCGCGTAGTCGGCCAGCATCTCTCCCGCCCGGGCGGCCGTGATCCGCTTCGGTGAGGCCGGGGAGTCAGCTCAGGGCGGTGAGCAGGTCGAGGCGGGCGCGCAGCAGTGCGCGGTGCGCCACCACGTCGTCGACCTGGTCGGGCTGCTCGGGACACTCCCCCGCGCTGATCGCGCGCTCCAGGCGGAGCCGGGCGCCGTCGGCGTCGATCATCTCGAACACCACCAGCGGGTCACGGCCGGCCTCCCGCTCGGTGTCGGTCCGCAGCCCGGTCCCCTTGGTGACCCAGGTGTCCCTGATCTTGCCGCCGTGACCGTGGTCGATCAGCACGGAGACGGCGTGCTGCCGGTCGCCGTAGGCGAAGGTCATGGTCAGCGACTCCTGGCGGCCGCCGACGTCGGCGTAGTGCCAGCAGTCACCGACCCGCGGGGCGCCGATCACGCCGGCCCAGGAGGGATCGGCCACGTCGTGCGCGCGGACCCGCGCGGCCGCCTGCCCGGCGGCCGCGCGCAGCGCCGGGGAGCCGACCGCGGCGAAGACGCGGAGCAGGGCCAGGGCCTCCGGGGTGGACGCCGCCTCGGCCGCGGGCACCAGCGACTTGGTGAGCGTGTCCATCAGCGAGCTCTGCCCCGCGGCCGACGAGGCCAGCGCGCCGATCAGGTCCGATCCCCACAGCTCGGCGTCCACCGGGTCGTCCAGATCGGCGAGGACCTGGCGGGCTTCGGTCAGCACCCCTTCGAAGGTCTCCTCCACGGCGACCGGCGCGAAGAGGCTGGCGACGTCGGGTTCCCTGGGGTCGTCGGCATCCATGCCGTGCAGGATAAGCCCAAAGACCCCGGCCGGGACCGGGTTCTTCGCAGTCGGCCCGGCGGCGCGGGCGACGGCTCGACCCGGACCGCGTCCAGCAGCCGCTCGTAGGCGGCCAGGTCCACGTGATCCCGGTCTTCGGCACCGCCGGGGGTCCTGGTCCACGCCCCGGCACCGCCCGCGGCCAGGGCCAGGGCGTGCCTGAGCCGCGGCTGAGGCGGCTGCGCCGCGGGCGGCTAGCGATCGCGGCAGAAGCAGGCGGCCAGGTGGTCGTTGACGATCCCGCAGGCCTGCATTGTCGCGTAGGCGGTCACCGGGCCGGTGAACGTGAAGCCGTGCCGCCTGAGCTCGGCGCTGAGTGCCTTCGAGGCCGGCGTCGACGAGGGCACGTCGGCCAGCGTCCGCGGCGCCGGGCCCGGCTCGCCCGCGTACTTCCACACCAGCGCGGTCAGGCCGTCGGGCAGGCCGAGCGCGGCCCGCGCGTTGGTGATCACCGCGTTGATCTTCGCCCGGTTCCTGACGATGCCGGCATCGGCCATCAGCCGGGCCACGTCCTGCTCCCCGAAGGCCGCGACCATGGCGGCGTCGAATCCGGCGAAGGCGGCGCGGAAGTTCTCCCGCTTGCGCAGGATCGTCAGCCAGGACAGGCCGGATTGGAAGCCCTCCAGGCAGAGCCGCTCGAAGATCGCCGTGTCGCCGCGCACCGGGCGGCCCCACTCCTCGTCGTGGTAGGCGAGGTACTCCGGGGCGCTCAGCCCCCACGGGCAGCGCAGGTTGCCGTCGGGACCTTCGGCGGCACCTTCGTCCGGCGCCTGGTCGCTCACCAGCCCTGCTCCTCGGCCGCGGCCTGGCGCAGGGCCTCCTCGCGTGCGGCTTCCTTCTGTTCGGCCCACCAGCCGTGCGTGTCGTAACCGCCCTGAGGACCGTGCGCGCCGTGGCCGTGCGGGGGCGGGGCCTCCGAGGGCTGCGTCTCCGACGGCAGGGTCTCGTTGGGCTGAGTGGTCTCGTGCGGCCCGGGATCCTGGAGGGTCTCGTTGGGCTGGGTCTCCCCGTGCGGTTCGGGGGCCGGGGGCGCCTTGGCGCCGGAGGCCTTGAGTACCAGCGGGGTCCGAGGTGGGCTCGGGACCGGGAGGGCCTCGGGCCGGGTGTCCTCGGCAGGCTGGAGGGGCTCTGCGGGGTCAAGGGGCTCTGCGGGCCGGGAGGTCGCCAGGATGTCGGTGAGCTTGGCGATCTCGCTGGGCTCGTCGGTCTCGGCGGGCTCGGTACGGTCGGCGATCTCGGCTGCCTCGGCGTGGCCGGCCGGGCCGGTGATCTCGGCGGCTTCGGGGAACGGCTGGACTTCGGGCGCCTCGGGGCTCCCGGGAGCCGACCGGGCGAACGCGCCCCCCCGTTCGGCGCCGGATCCGCCACCCGCCAGGCCGGCGAGCTGTTCCTGCAGGCAGGCGATCGTGACGTCGCGCTCGCGCATCGCCCGGGCGATGTGGTCCAGGGCCTCGTCGGTCACCTGCATGTTGTAGCCCCACATCGCGGTCGGCGGGCGCAGCAGCGCGACGTCCGCGGCGGATACCGGGCCGAGGTCGAGCGGAGCGTAATCGGCGTGCTCATAGGCCATTTCGCCGCCTCGTCCGGTGGCAGCGAAGAAGATGCCGACGAGCACGGCGACGATCATGATCAGGAATACAACAGGCACATACGAATCGTGCCACGCTCGACGCGTGATGTCGCATCCGTGGGGAGGCTCGGCGGGGTTTTCGACCCGCGATCATGCTGGCGGCGGGGTGCTGGCCGCCCAGGCCGTGCCGTCGTGGGCCTTGCGGATGATCCCGACCACTTCGTCGGCGTCGTCGGCCAGGCTGATCAGCGAGAACTCAGCCGGGCCGATGTTGCCCTCGGCCAGCATCGTGTCCTTCAGCCAGGCCAGCAGCCCGGACCAGTACTCCCGGCCGACCAGGACGATGGGGAACTTGGTGATCTTGCCGGTGGCGACGAGGGTCAGCGCCTCGAACAGCTCGTCCATCGTGCCGAAGCCGCCGGGCAGCACCACGAACGCCTGGGAGTACTTGATGAAGCAGGTCTTCCTGACGAAGAAGTAGCGGAACTCCAGGCCCACGTCGACGTAGTCGTTCAGCCCCATTTCCTTGGGCAGCTCGATGCCCAGGCCCACCGAGACGCCGCCGGCTTCGGCCGCGCCCCTGTTGGCCGCCTCCATGATCCCGGGCCCGCCGCCGGTGATCACCGCGTAGCCCGCCTTGACCAGGCCGGACGCGATGCGCTCGGCGGTCCGGTACTCGTGGCTGCCGCGCGCGCTCCGCGCCGAGCCGAAGATCGAGACCGCGGGACCGAGCTCGGCCAGCAGGCCGAACCCCTCCACGAACTCGGCCTGGATCCGCATCACCCGCCACGGATCGGTGTGTACCCAGTCCGATGGCCCCCGCCGGTCGAGGAGCCGCTGGTCGGTTGTTGTCGCCGGTATCTGCTTACCACGCAGCGTGACGGGTCCCTGGCGACGGACCCGCCGGTGTGGCTCTGAATTTCCGTTCATCGACTACAAAGGTAGTCGCGTCGAACGGCCACTATGAGCAGCCACGCGCCGTCTGGGTCAGGCGTCCATGCCGTGGTCGCGGAGGATGGCGTTCAGCTCCGCCTTGTCGTGGCGGACGCCCTCGGGCAGGCGCTTGAGGACCAGCAGGCACGGCATGCCGAACTCGCCGCCGGGGAACTTCCGCGGCCGGGTCCCGCCCACGCACACCGACCAGGCCGGCACCTCGCCGCGGGGCAGTTCCTCCCCGGTCTCCACGTCGATGACGTGCGTCGTCGGGGTCAGGATGGCCCCCGCCCCGACAGTGGCGCCGCGGCGCACCCGGGCGCCCCCGACCACCATGCAGCGGGAGCCGACCATCGCCTCGTCCTCGACCACGACCGGCACCGCGTTCGGCGGCTCGAGCACGCCGCCGATCCCCACCCCGCCGGAGAGGTGGACGTTCTTGCCGATCTGGGCGCCGGACCCGACCGTGGCCCAGGTGTCGACCATGGTGCCCTCGTCCACGTAGGCCCCGATGTTGACGAACGAGGGCATCAGCACCGTGCCCGGCGCGACGTAGGAGCCCCACCGCGCGATCGCCCCCGGCAGCACCCGGACGCCGTCCAGGCGGGTCTTCAGCGGGACCCGGTCGTCGTACCTGAAGTCGCCCACCTCGGACCTGGCCATCGGCAGCACCCGGAACGCCAGCAGGATGGCCCGCTTGGCCCGCTCGTCCACCACCACCTGATCGGTCACCGGATCGACGTACGCCACCCTGGCCCGCCCGGCGTCCACCGCGTCCACCGCGCCGACCACCGCCGAACGCGCCTGCGTGTCAGCCGGAGACAGTTCGGCCCGCCGCTCCCACAACTCGTCGATCACGTCAGGCAGCACAGACTCGCTCATGTTGGGCGAGCTTAGCGGCATCGCCGGTGTCGTACGCGGCGCCGGGCGCTGCGGGGCCCCGGTGACGGTACCTTCTGATGGTGTGCCGCACAATCCCGCCCGGCTCCGTGCCAGAGCCATCGTCGGGACCACGCTCGTGCTGGTGCTGGTGGTAGCCGGCTACGTCATCTATCACGGCTTCCGGAACGTCACCGCCGCTCCCCCGCCGCCCGGCTGCCAGGTGGGCGCCGGCGAGCAGGCTCTCACCCTCGACACCGACCAGGCGGCCATCGCGGCCACCATCGCGGGCGTCGCGGCCAGGCACGGGCTGCCGAGGCAGGCGGTCACCATCGCCTACGCCGCCGCGCTGCAGGAATCGAAGCTGCACAACCTGGACTACGGCGACCGCGACTCGGTCGGCGTCTTCCAGCAGCGGCCCTCGCAGGGCTGGGGTCCCGCCGCCCAGCTCAAGGACCCCGTCTACGCCACGACCAGGTTCTTCGACGCCCTCACCCAGGTGCACGGCTACATCGGGATGCCCATCTACCAGGCGGCGCAGGACGTGCAGCACAGCGCGGACGGCGCGGCGTACCAGCAGTGGGCGGGGATCGCCGGGCAGCTGACCGGCTACTTCACCGGCCAGTCGCCGCACGGCGTGTCCTGCTGGTACACGCCCGCCGGTAAGGCGGATCTGACCGGCGCGATGCGGCGGCTGACGCAGACGTTCGGGTCGCCGGGGCGGGATGCCGTTGTGTCCAGCATCACCCTGGACCGTTCGGCTCAAAAAGACGCGGGAAGCGCCGCGGTCCTGCACGTCCGGCGGGACGCGGGCTGGACGGTGGCCAACTGGCTGGTGGCGCACGCGCAGGCCTATGACCTCAGCGAAGTACGGTACGCCGGTTATCTGTGGAACGCCGCGACGGGCAGTACGGGCTGGCAGCGCGACCCCGGCCCTTCGGGCTCTTCCAGCCCCGCTAGCCCGACATTGCCGTCAGGAAAGACCGTTCCGCCCGGCGGGATTGTCGCTGGCTGAGGCGGCATCCTCCGGTGACCCGCCATACTGTGTTAGCAGCAGGACGACGACAGGAGTTCACCCGTGACCTACATCATCGCGCAGCCCTGCGTTGATGTGCTTGACAGAGCATGCATCGAGGAATGCCCGGTTGACTGCATCTACGAGGGCGAGCGCATGCTGTATATCCACCCCGACGAGTGCGTGGACTGCGGCGCGTGCGAGCCCGTCTGCCCGGTCGAGGCGATCTACTACGAAGACGACGTGCCCGACCAGTGGAAGGACTACTACAAGGTCAACGTCGACTTCTTCGAAGACCTCGGCTCCCCGGGCGGCGCCTCCAAGACCGGCAAGATCGGCAAGGATCACCCGCTGGTGGCGGCGCTCCCGCCGCAAGAAACCGAGGAATGACGCTCGCGAGCCGGCTTCCCGCCTACACCTGGGACCGGATCGCGCCGCTGCGCGAGAAGGCCCGGCTCCATCCGGACGGCCCCGTGGACCTGTCCATGGGGACGCCCGTCGATCCGGTACCCGGCCTGATCCGCGACGCCCTGGCCGAGGCCTCGAACGCGCCCGGGTACCCGGCCACGTGGGGAACCCCGCGGCTGCGGGCCGCGGCGTCCGGGTGGCTGGCTCGCGCGCACGGCGTGTCCGTGCCGCCGGACGACGTGCTGCCCGTCGTCGGCACCAAGGAGTTCATCGCGTGGCTTCCGGTCATGCTCGGGCTCGGTCCCGGCGACGTGGTGCTCCAGCCCGAACTGGCGTACCCGACCTATGACACGGGCGCGCGGCTGGCCGGGGCCTCCGGGCTGGCCTCGGACAGCCTGCTGGCGGCCGGGCCTTCCCGGGTCCGGCTCGTGTGGGTGAACTCGCCGTCCAACCCCACCGGGCGGGTGCTGCCCGTGGAGCACCTGCGCAAGGTAGTGGCGTGGGCCCGGGAGCGCGGGGCGGTGGTGGCGTCCGACGAGTGCTACATCTCGCTGGGCTGGGAAGCCTCGCCCGTCTCGGTGCTGCACCCCGACGTGTGCGGCCCGTCGCGGGACGGCGTGCTGGCCGTTCACTCGCTGTCCAAGCGGTCCAACCTGGCCGGATACCGGGCCGGGTTCGTGACCGGCGACCCGGCGCTGGTCGCGGGCCTGCTGGCGGTCAGGAAGCAGGCCGGGATGATCATGCCGGGCCCGGTGCAGGCCGCGATGACGGCGGCGCTCGACGACGACGCGCACGCCCTGGAGCAGTTCCGCCGGTATGCGGCGCGGCGGTCGCTGCTGCGGGCGGCGCTCGAGCTGGCCGGGTGGCAGATCGACCATTCCGAGGCCGGGCTGTACCTGTGGGCCACCCACCCGGCCTACGACTGCTGGTCGGCGGCCGGGGCGCTGGCCGCCGAGGCCGGCATCCTGGTCGCCCCGGGCGAGTTGTACGGGCCGACGGGCAAACGGCACGTCCGGATGGCGCTGACGGCCACCGACGAGCGGATCGCGGCCGCCGCGAAGCGGCTGGCCGCCCTGCGCCCCTGAATGCAGCTGGGCGCCCCGCGCCCCTGACCAGCGAGTGTCCTCGCGGGACGCAATCGATTGAACCGGTCGGCGGCGGGGCCCGTACCTGTGGGTGGAGGTTGTAGCTGACACCAAGGGAGGGGTCCGCATGCCCCAAACACTCCACCTACTCCGCCGAAGGGCCGTATTCACGGCCGCAGCCGCAGGCACCGCACTCGTCCTCGGCGCCAGCGCCGGCGCCGCGTTCGCGGCGGCCACCTGGACCATCGTCACCGCCCCGCCCACCGGGGCGAACGCCACGCTGCAGGGCGTGGCCACGGTATCCGACAGCGACGCCTGGGCTGTCGGCTTCCGCAACGGCGCCGCCAACACCAACATCGGCGCCAAGGCGCTCATCGACAACTGGAACGGCACCGCCTGGTCACAGGTGACGACGCCGGCCACGCCGGGCAACACCGCCCTGCTCAACGCGGTGAGCGCGAGCGGC
>Ga0335069_10002293_pt1 | contig 29587 bp, 22 predicted proteins | sample Lox_Sample_11_FD_206714 | JGI IMG/M metagenome (GOLD analysis project Ga0335069, IMG submission 206714) | Soil microbial communities from Loxahatchee National Wildlife Refuge, Florida, United States - Lox_Sample_1.1 | ecosystem: Environmental > Terrestrial > Soil > Wetlands | place: USA...
ACGGCAGCGCCAGCGGCGGGCAGTACGTCTTGAAGGACGCGTCGGACCAGTTGCGCTGGTCCTCCGTCTCGAAGGTGTCGCCCTCCATCCGCACCTCGGCCGTCACCCCGGCCGCCGGCTGGTGGGCGATCGCGCGCAGGTCGAAGAACGGCTGGTGCGGCGAGACCAGGCGCGGGAAGACGGCCCCGTGCCGGCGGCCGTCCACCGTCTCCAGCGTGCAGGGCTCGCCGGCGCAGGAGAGCGGGTGCAGCACGCAGAAGCCGACGCGGTTGCGCAGGAAGGTCGAGCCCGCCGTGCCGTCGATCGAGTACACGATCCGGCCGTCGCGAGAGCCCTCGATCCGCGCCTCCCAGTCCAGCCGGACCGCCCCCCGCCGGTGGCGGGCGACGAAGCGGACGCGGAAGCGGTCGGCGTCGGCGTCGAGCTGGAGGTCCTCGATCTCGGCCGGCACCGTGGCCCAGCCGGCCTCGCGCACCGCCGCGTAGATGCCGCGCAACACCTCGCGCTCGCCGAGGCGGACCCAGCGCAGCCAGCCCCGGTCGAAGACGAGCCGCAACGGCCCCGCGCGGAGGGGGACGGCGAGAGGGGGAGCGGCGTGCGGCGGGGCGGCCGGCGGCGGCTCGGCAGACATCGCGGTCCCCCAGTATAGGCGTCGGTGCAACGGAACGCCGACCGGCGCGGCTCCGTAGTACGTTGTCGACGTGATCTGCCATCCAACCGCCGCCCTTTCCAGGAGGCCTCTGCCCATGACGCCAAGCCGCAGGAACGTCGTCCTGTTCCTGGCCGCCGCCGGCCTCGCCGCCTCTGCCGTGCACGCCCAGTCGCGAGGCTCCCTCGACACGCCCCGGCCGGCCGTACCGGCCGCCGAACGGCCCACGCCGCCCGGGGCGGAAGCCCGCGGGCTGCCGCCGCTGCTCGACCGCGAGCTGTTCTTCGGGAACCCCGAGATCGCCGCGGCCCAGCTCTCGCCGGACGGCCAGTACATCGCCTTCCTCAAGCCGTGGAAGGACACCCGCAACGTCTACGTGAAGAAGACGGCGGAGGCCTTCGACAAGGCCCGCCTGCTGACCGCCGAGGCGAAGCGCCCGATCCCGGGCTTCTTCTGGACCCGCGACAGCAGACAGATCCTCTACGTCAAGGACAACGACGGGGACGAGAACTACAACGTCTGGGCGGTCGACCCCGCCGCGCCGAACGCCGACGGCAGGGAGGTCCCGGCCTCGCGCAACCTCACCGACGCGAAGGGCGCGCGTGCCTACATCTACGCGGTCCCCAAGAAGGACCCCGACACCATCTACGTCGGCCTCAACGACCGCGATGCCGCCTGGCACGACCTCTACAGGGTCAGCATCTCCACCGGCAAGCGCGAGCTGCTGCGCAAGAACACGGAGAGGATCTCCGGCTGGGTGTTCGACCTGGGCGGCAGGCTGCGGCTGGCCGAGCGGGTAGCCGACAACGGCGACACCGAGCTGCTGCGCGTCGACCCCGACGGCTTCAAGAAGGTCTACTCCTGCTCGGTCTTCGAGAGCTGCGGCGTCGAGCGCTTCCACGTGGACGGCAAGCACGTCTACCTGCAGACCAACAAGGGTGACGCCGACCTCACCCGGCTGGTGCTGTTCGACCCGGAGAGCGGCGGCGAGCAGGTGGTCGAATCCGACCCCCTGAACAAGGTCGACTTCGGCAGCGCCATCTTCTCCGAGAAGACCGACGAGCTGGTCGGCACCGCTTACCTCGAGGACCGGGAGCGCGTCTACTTCCGCGACAAGGGCTGGGAAGCCGACTACCGGCTGCTGCAGTCGAAGTTCCCGGGGCGCGAGTTCGACCTGTCCTCCACCACCGCGGACGACCGGCTGTGGCTGGTCACCGCCTACAGCGACACCGACCCCGGCGAGCGCTACCTCTTCGACCGCACGAGCAAGGCACTGACGCTGCAGTACAAGGTCCGCGAGCGCATCCCCCGCCAGCACATGGCGGCGGTGAAGCCGATCCGCTATGCCTCCTCGGACGGCCTGGTGATCCCGGCCTACCTGACGCTGCCGAAGGGCATCCCGGCGAAGAGCCTGCCGACGATCGTGGTGCCTCACGGCGGCCCCTGGGCGCGGGACAACTGGGGCTTCAACAACCTCGCGCAGTTCCTGGCCAACCGCGGCTACGCGGTGCTGATGCCGAACTTCCGCGGCTCCACCGGCTTCGGCAAGAAGTTCCTGAACGCCGGCAACCGGCAGTGGGGCGAGAAGATGCAGGACGACGTCACCTGGGGCGTCAAGTACCTCGTCGCCCAGGGCATCGCCGACCCCAAGCGCGTGGGCATCATGGGCGGCTCCTACGGCGGCTACGCCACCCTCGCCGGCGTCGCCTTCACCCCCGACCTCTACGCCGCCGCCGTCGACATCGTGGGGCCCTCGAACCTGATCACGCTGCTCGAATCGATCCCGCCCTACTGGGAGGCCGGCCGCATCATCTTCCACGAGCGCATGGGCAACCCCAACACGCCCGAGGGCAAGGCCCAGCTGCAGAGGCAGTCGCCCCTCAACTCGGCCGACAAGATCCGCACGCCGCTGCTGGTGGCGCAGGGCGCGAACGACCCGCGGGTCAAGAAGGCCGAGGCCGAGCAGATCGTGATCGCGCTGCGCGACCGCGGCTTCCCGGTCGAGTACCTGCTCGCCCCCGACGAGGGCCACGGCTTCCAGCGCCCGGTCAACAGCATGGCGCTGTGGGCCGCGTCCGAGACGTTCCTGGCCAAGCACCTGGGCGGCCGCTTCCAGGAGGGCGGGACGCCGGAGGTCGTCAAGCGCCTGGGCGAGATCACGGTCGACCCGAAGACGGTGGTGCTCAGCCGCAAGGCCGACGCGGCGGCCGTCGGCGTGCCGAAGGTGGCCTTCCCCATCCTCACCGGCGAGACCCGCTACCAGGGCACGATCGCCACGGGGCCGCAGTCGATGCCGCTCTCGGTCAGCCATACGATCCGCGAGGAGGGCGACGCCGTCGTGGTGACGGCCACGGCCAAGCTGCCCATGGGTGACGCCCTCGACGAGACCACTCTCGACAAGGCGACGCTCGTCGAGCGCCAGCGCAGGGTCAAGCAGGGCCCCGCCGACGTCGCCCTCGTCTTCTCCGGGGGAAAGGCGACCGGCACCTTCGCGCTCGGCGGCACGCCGAAGCCGGTTTCCGTCGACCTCGGCGGCGAGCTGTTCGCGGACGGCGCCGGCGCCCACGAGTCGATCGCCGCCCTGCCGCTGGCCGACGGCTTCAGTGCGAGCTTCCGCAACTTCGACCTGCAGCAGCAGAAGGTGCAGCTCAAGCAGGTGAAGGTGACCGGCAGCGAGGAGGTGACGGTGCCGGCCGGCGCCTTCACCGCCTGGAAGCTGGAGATCGCCTCGGCCGAGGGCGAGCCGGGCACCACCACGCTGTGGATCGACAAGAAGACGCGCCGGGTGGTGAAGAACAGCACCACCGTGCCGCAGATGGGCGGGGCCGTGATCACGCTGGAGCTGCAGTAATCGGGTCAGGTCGTGCGTGCCGGTCTGGGTGCCAATGCACGACCTGACCCCGTCGCCTCCGGTTGACAGCGCGGTGCCGGCAATGGCACCGTTCCCGCCTCATGAGGATCCTGGTCGTCGGAAACGGGGGCCGGGAGCATGCGCTGGCCTGGAAGGTCCGGCAAAGCCCCCTGGTGACGGACGTTTACTGCGCCCCGGGGAACGCCGGCATCGCCGACATCGCCGACTGCGTGCCGATCGACTCCTCCAACATCGTCGAGGTCGCTGACTTCGCCCAGACGATCAAGGCGGACCTGACGGTGGTCGGCCCCGAGCTGCCCATGGTGCTCGGCATCGCCGACGAGTTCGAGCGGCGCGGGCTGCGCGTGTTCTCTCCCTCCCGAGGCGCGGCCGAGATCGAGGGCTCCAAGGCGTTCGCCCGCGAGTTCATGACCCGCCACCACATCCCCTCACCGCGCTACGAGGTGTGCGGGACGGTCGAGGAGGCGGCCGCCTTCGTCGAACGCGTCCCCTTCGGCTATCCCTTCGTGGTGAAGGCGGACGGACTCGCCGCCGGCAAGGGCACGGTGGTCGTCCGGGACGGGGCGGAGGCGAGGGCCGCGGTCCAGGAGATCATGGGCGAGCGCAAGTACGGCTCCGCCGGGGCCAAGCTGGTGATGGAGGAGTTCCTGGACGGCGACGAGGTCTCGTTCCTCGTCTTCTCCGACGGCTCGCGGGTGCTGCCGATGACCTCGGTGCAGGACCACAAGCGCGCCCAGGACGGCGACCAGGGTCCGAACACCGGCGGCATGGGCACGGTGTCCCCCAGCACCAGCATCAGCGTCGAGGGCCACAAGCGGATCATGCAGGAGATCGTGGTGCCCACGATCGCCGGCCTCGCCGCGGAGGGCCGCCGCTTCCAGGGGGTGCTGTTCGCCGGGCTGATGATGACCGAGGCCGGGCCCAAGGTGCTGGAGTTCAACTCCCGCTTCGGCGACCCCGAGACGCAGGTGATCATGGCCCGCATGCGCTCCGACCTGGTGCCCATCCTCGAGCAGTGCGCCGACGGGCAGCTCAAGGAGACCCGCATCGACTGGGCGAAGGAGCCGGCGGTCTGCGTCGTTCTGGCCAGCCGCGGCTACCCGGGCACGCCCGACACCGGCAAGACGATCAGCGGCCTCGAGTCGCTGAAGGACTGGAGCGACGTGGTGGTGTACCACGCCGCCACCGCCCGCGACGACGGCCAGCTGCGGACGGTCGGCGGGCGGGTGCTGGGCGTGACGGCGCTCGGCAGCAACCTGGAGGCGGCGATCGCCCGCGTCTACCAGGCGATCGGCAGGATCCACTTCGAGGGCATGTACTGCCGGCGCGACATCGGCCAGCGCGCCCTCGCGCGCCTGCACGCGCCGCGTCCGTAGCGCGGCGAGGGCGATGGGCGGGCGCTGCGCCGCTCTGGCCGCCGGGCTGGTGGCGCTGGCCCTGTGCCTGATCGGGCTCGACTGGGGCCTGCCCTCGCGCTTCCACCCGGACGAGAAGGCCGACGTGGTGGCGGCCATGGTGCGCGAGCACCGGCTGCTCCCCGACTCCTACGTCAACCCCTCCCTGCCCCTGCACCTGACCGCACCGCTGGTGGCCGTGCAGGCGCTCGCGGGATCGCGCCTGCCCGAGCCGTGGTCCGACCCTCTGCTCGCCGCCCGGGCGCTGGCGGCGGTGCTCACGGGGCTGGCGGTGCTGCTGCTCGGGACGACGGCCGAGCGGGCCACGCCGGGCACGGGCGCCCTCGCCGCCTTCCTGCTGGCGCTGGCTCCGGGCGTCGTCAACCTCGGCCACTTCGCCACGCCCGAGCCCTGGGTGCTCGCGGCGGCGACGCTGGTGCTCTGGTCCGCCGTACGGCACCTCGAGGGCCGCACGCCGGCGTGGGCCCTCGGCGCCGCGCTGGGCCTGGCCGCCTCGACGAAGTACACCGCCGCCGCGCTCGCCGCGCCGGCGCTCGCAGCCGTGTGGTTGCGTCGCCGGCAGCCGTCGGGACGCGGCGACCGCTTCGCCTGGGGCGCGGCCGGCACGGCGGCGCTGGCGGCCGGCGCCTGGCTGGCGGCCCCGCCCGGCGCGTCGCTCGCCGCCTCGCTGCACCTCAAGGACCTGCGCCTGCTGCACCCGGAGTCGGCCCGCGCCTTCGTGCAGGCGCTGGCCAGGGGCTGCCTCGCCACGGGCGCGATCGCCCTGGCCCTCGCGCTGCTGGCTTCCTGGCCCCGGACCGCCCGCTGGGCGGGCGTGGTCGTCCGCCGCGAGGCGGTGGTGCTGGCGCTGGCGGCCGGCCTCGCCTTCCTCCTGGGAACGCCCGGGGCGGCGCTGGAGCCCCGCGCCTTCCTGAGCGACCTGGCGTTCAACGCCCAGACCCGCCACGAGTACAAGGGCCTGGTCGGCGAGGCCACCTCGTTCCTGCCCTACCTGCGTCTGTCGGCGGAGGCGCTCACGCTGCCGGTGCTGGCGGCGGCGATCGTCGGCCTGGTGCTGGCCCTCGAGCGGGCGTGGCGCGGCAGGCGCCTCCTCGTCGTGGTCGCGCTGGCCGCCCTCGCGCCCTACCTGCTGGTCGCCTCCTCCGGCCACCGGGCCATGCGGTTCGTGGCGCCGGCGCTGCCGGCGGCGGCGTGGCTCGCCGCCCTGGCGCTGCGGCAGCTGCCGGCACGGCGCGCGCGGCCCGTGCTCGCGGCGGCCGTGCTCGCGCGCTCGGCCCTGGCCGCGGTCCTGGTCGTGCGCCTGTTCCTGGTCGACTCGCGGCTTTCGGCCGAGCGCTGGATGGAGGCGAACATTCCGCCGGGCTCCACCATCGACCTCCTCGCGAACCACCCGGGGTACCTGCCGCGCGTACCGGACGGGCGGGAGGGCCGCGTGCTGCGCACGCTCTCGCGCGAGATGGCGCCGGCCGAGCGCTTCGAGGCGGCGGCCCGGGCCCTGCCGGCGGAGGCCGCGCCGTGGCTCGTCACCACGGCCGCGTTCTACGACCGCTTCCTCGACAACCCGGACCAGATGCCGGAGCGGACCCGCTTCTTCCGCGCGCTGCTCGGGGGCCGGGCCGGCTTCCACGTGCTCGCACGCTTCAGGCAGCGGGGCTGGTTGCGGCCGCCGGCCGAGTTCCTCGACCCCGAGATCGTGATCCTGGGAAGGGACGAGCCGGTGCCAGGTCGTGCATCGTCGTCAGGACCGCGCGCACGACCTGATCCCGACTAGCCCCCGGACAGCCCTGCCGCGGCGACCTGGAAGCGCAGCACGTCGGTGGCGGCGCCCGGCCTCGCCCCCGGACGCGCCTGCAGCTCCAGCCCGTCCACGTCGACGATGCCGGGGAGCAGCAGGATCTCGACCACCCGTCCCGGCCGCAGCAGGTCGCCGGGGTCGATCGCCAGCGTGCGCAGGCCGAGGTCGTAGCTCACCTTCACCGCGTCGAGGTTGCGGTCACCCGGCTGCGGCCGGCCGGCGTAGCGCAGCACCACCCGCCCCTTGAAGCTGGGCTCGTCCATGTCCTTGTTGAACTGCACCTTGAACACGGTGTTGGCAGGCACCTCGCGATCGCCGTCGAGCGGCAGCGAGAAGACGACCACCGGCGTCTTCTTCGGCCGGGGCGGCGGCGGCGGCGGCGGGAGCGCCGCCTCCACCGGGGCCCGCGGGCCCGGCTCCTTGGTGAGCGCCACCTCCGTTGCCTCGACGGTGACGACACCCTTCTCCGCGTGGACGCGCCCGGTGACCAGGATCCACTTGCCCGAGTCCCGCTTCAGCCCTGCGTCCAGCTCCCAGCCCGGGCCTTTCGGCTTCTTCCCGGTCACCCAGACGGCGAACAGGTCCTCCTTGATCACCCAGTCGGATGAGTGACGGCGGCTGGCGGAGGGCAGGTCGCCGAAGAGGTTCTGCCCGCGGAACTGGCCGCGGACCTTCACCACCTTGCCGGTGAACTCGCCGGTCTTGGTGAGGAGGTCTTCGAGCGTCGTCTCGCTGGGCGGCGGGGCGGCCTTCTCGTCGGGCGGCCCCAGGAAGCCCCAGATGGCGATGTAGTAGTTGGGGGCGGTCCCCTGGAACACCCCCGAGACCTCGACGGTCTTCCCCAGCCAGCGCCGCGCCTGCTCCTCGAAGTAGGTGCCCATCTCGGCGGTCGGGACGATCACCACCATGCCGCCGAAGGTCCCACGCAGCGCGTAGGTCTCGCGCGCGGCGGTCGGCACCATCTCCAGCTGTCCATGGGTCTTGACGTTCCGGTTGTTGTACTGCTCCGGCATCTGGATCAGGTCGTCGATCGAGACCTCGATCGTCGCGCCGTACTGGGACTCGTACGGGGCCTGCGCCGCCACCAGCCGCGCCGTCCCGGCGAGGATGGCCACCGCGACGATCGGCAGGAGGCGCCGGACCATGTCTCAGTATAGGCACAGCCACGTGAGGCGGCTCACTTGACCGTGACGCGCGGCGCGTGCTACGGTCGCCCGATTGCACAGCTCGCCCGCAAAGAGAGCGCCATCAGGAACTTGCGGGAGAGCGAGACCATGAAGCTCCGGGTCCTCGGCTGCTACGGCGGGAACGTGCCCGAGCACGGGATGACCTCGTTCCTCGTGAACGACACCGTCTGCCTGGACGCCGGCTGGGTGTCCGGAGCGCTGAGCCTGCGCGAGCAGGTCAAGGTGAAGGACGTCATCATCTCCCACTCCCACCTCGACCACACCTGCTCGCTGCCGTTCCTGATCGACAACAACTTCTCGGCTCCCGGCTTCACCCTGCGCATCTACGCGATCCCCGAGGTGATCGCGTCGATGAAGAACCACCTGTTCAACAACCACACCTGGCCGGACTTCACCTGCCTGCCCAACGACCTCACGCCGGTGCTCAAGCTGGTCGAGGTGCCGGTGGAGCAGCCGTTCCGCGTCAACGGCCTGACGGTGCGGCCGGTGCGGGTCTCGCACATCGTGCCGACCACCGGCTTCATCGTGGAGGACAAGAACGGCACGGTCGCCTATTCCAGCGACACCGCGCCCACCGAACGATTCTGGGAGGTGGTGAACCGGATCGACAACCTGAAGGCGGTGATCACCGAGACCTCGTTCCCCAACGAGCTGCAGGACCTGGCCAACGTCTCCGGCCACCTGACCCCGCAGACGCTGGACATGGAGCTGCGCAAGCTGCGGCGGGAGGTCCCGGTGTACCTCTACGGCTGCAAGCCGCGCCACAAGACGCTGATCCGCAGGCAGGTGAACGCGCTCAAGCGGCGGCGCGTCTCCTTCCTGACGCAGGGACGGACGTACCGGTTCTGATCAGACCCGCAGCCGGATCACGCTGAGCAGGCTGCCGGCGACCCCGACCGCCATCCCGCCCGCCACCAGCAGCGGCGCCACGCCCGACGGCAGCCCCAGCGAGGCACGCCCCAGCAGGTCCGAGGAGGCGAGGCCGCGCGCGACCCAGGCGAGCGCGCCCCACAGCAGCAGGCTGGCGGCCGCGCCGCCCAGGCCGCCGTGCATCATCCCCTCGGCCACGAAGGGGCCCCTGACGTAGGCGCGGCTCGCCCCCACCAGGCGCATGATGTCGAGCTCGTCCTCGCGGGCGTAGATGGTCAGCCGGATCACGTTGGAGATGGTGAAGACCGCCGCCAGCACCAGGATGCCGCCGAGGAAGGCCCCGGTGCCGCGCACCAGCTTGACGCCGGTCGCCAGCCGCTCGATCCACAACAGGTCGTACTGGATCTCCTTCACGCCGGGGACGCCGGTGAACGCCGTCGCCAGCCGCTGCACCTCCGCCGGCGACTGGTGCTCAGGCCGGAGCGTCACCTCCAGGGAGGCAGGAAAGGGGTTCTCGCCGAGGTCGTCGGGCAGCGAGCGGAGGTCGCGGAAGAGCTCGCGGAAGCGCGCCAGCGCCTGCTCGCGGCTGACCCGGTCGATGGCGGCCACGGCGGCGTCCTGCCGCAGGCGGTTCTCCAGGCTCTCCAGCACGCGGGACTCGATGCCGTCGTCGAGGTAGACGATCACCTGGATCTTCTCGGTCCAGCGCGAGACCACCTCGCCCATGCGGCTGGCCACCGTCAGGAAGGCTCCCAGGACGAACAGGCTGACGGCGATGGTGCCGATGGAGACCGCGTTGACCAGCCTGCTGCGCCAGAGGCTGGTGAGCGCCTCCTGGAAGAAGTACAGGAGCGCCCGCAACCAGGCCATGGGTCGGGGATTATAATCCCCGCGCCATGACAGTGCTGGTCGGGATCGCCGGCGGCACCAGCTCCGGCAAGACCTCCCTCGCCACCCGGATTCAGGAGCAGATCGGCGCCGACGACTGCCTGCTGATCGCCCAGGACTCGTACTACAAGGACGGCAGCACCCTCTCCCCCGCCGCCCAGGCGGCCATCAACTACGACCACCCCGACGCCTTCGACAACTCGCTGCTGGTCGACGACCTGCGCGACCTGAAGGCGGGGCGGCCGGTGCCCTGGCTCACCTACGACCACGCCACCTACTCGCGCCGGGTGCTGCCCGACCCGCTGGTGCCGAAGCCGGTGGTGCTGCTGGAGGGCATCCTGGTGCTGGCGGAGGAGCCGCTGCGCCGGCTGATGGACATCAAGCTGTTCATCGACACCGACGCCGACGTGCGCATCCTCCGCCGGCTGCAGCGCGACATCCACGACCGCGGCCGCAGCTTCGACTCCGTGCAGAGGCAGTATCTGGAGTCGGTGCGCCCGATGCACCTCGAGTTCGTGGAGCCGTCCAAGCGCTGGGCCGACCTGATCATCCCCGAGGGCGCCCAGAACCTGGTGGCGCTGGAGGCGGTGGTGGCCCGGGTGCGGGCCATGCTCGCGCGCTGAGCGATCCGGCCACTGCCAGAGACGCCGTGGGTGGTTCGCCGCGTTCAGGCCGAGGCCAGCCGCCCCTTGTCGAGCGCGATCACCCGCTTGCCGATGCGCTGGATCATCTCGCGGTCGTGGGTCGCCACCAGCACCGTGGTGCCGCGGGCGTTCACGTCCAGGAAGAGCCGCATGATCTCCTGGGCCATGTCCGGGTCGAGGTTGCCCGTCGGCTCGTCGGCCAGCAGCAGCATCGGCTCGTTGATCAGCGCCCGAGCGATCGCCACCCGCTGCTGCTCGCCACCGGAGAGCTGCAGCGGGTAGGCGTGCATCTTGTGGTGCAGTCCCACCGCCTTGAGGGCGGCGAAGGCGCGGCGCTTCTGCTCCTTGGCCGGCACGCCGAGGATGCGCAGCACGAAGGCGACGTTCTCCAGGACGGTCTTGCGCTTGAGCAGCTTGAAATCCTGGAACACCACCCCGATCGAGCGGCGCAGCTCGGGGATCTGGCCGTCGGGGATGGCGGTCACGTTCCGCCCGCCGACCAGGATCTGGCCCTGCGAGGGCAGCTCCTCGCGGAAGACGAGCTTGAGGAAGGTGGTCTTGCCCGCCCCCGAGGGCCCGGTGAGGAAGCAGAACTCGCCGCGCTCGACGCTGAGCGTCACGTCGGAGAGGGCCGTCGACTCGCGGTCGTACTGCTTGTAGACGTGGAAGGCCTGTATCATCGAGCCACGGCCCGGGCCGCGCCGGGATGATAGGCGCGGCCGCGGGCCTTTTCCACCGGAGGACGAGAGCGAGGTGCGAGCAGCGGCGAGCCAGGCGTTCCGGCCTCCGCGCTGGCTGCGGGGCGGGCACCGCCAGACGGTGGTCGGTCACTGGCTGCGCCGTTTCACGCGCTGGCCGCTGCCCTGCCTCGACCTGACGGTCGACGCCGGCGAGGGCGTCCGCCTGCTGCTGCGGGCCAGCTGGCAGCCGGGGCCCCGCGAGCGCCACCCGGCCCTGGTGGTCGTGCACGGCCTGGGCGGGTCGGACGCGTCCTCGTACGCCGTGTCCGTCGGCCGCCTCGCCTTCGCCCGGGGCTGGCACGTGCTGCGCATGAACATGCGCGGGTCCGGAGACGGCGAGGCACTGTGCCCGCTGCTCTACAACGCGGGCCTGGACACCGACCTGCTGGCGGTGGTGGACGAGGTGGCGCGACGGGTGCCAGCCCTGGCGGTGGTGGGCTTCTCGCTGGGCGCCAACCTGGCGCTGCTGATGCTGGGACGGCTGCGGGGCGCGCTGCCGCACGGCCTCGTGGCCGCGGTCGCGGTGTCGCCGCCGGTCGACCTCGCCGCCTGCGCCGACGCGGTGGAGAGACCGGCGAACCGCCTGTACCAGCATCGTTTCATGGGCATGCTCCGCGACGCCTACCACCGCCGTCACCGGGCGCGGCCGGACCTCTTCCCGGCGGGCCTCGAGCGCGGCCTGCACACGGTCCGCCAGTACGACGAGAGGATCACCGCGCCTTTCGGCGGCTACGTGAACGCCGCCGACTACTACGCGCGCGCGAGCGCCGGGCCCTGGCTGGCGCACGTCGACCGGCCGACGCTGCTGCTCGCGGCCGAGGACGACCCGATGATCCCGGCCGCCTCGGTGACGCGCTGGCCCCTGTCGGCGGCCGTCGCGCGCGAGATCACCTCCACAGGCGGCCACGTCGGCTTCGTCGGACCCACGCCCGCCCCCGGCTGGTTCTGGGCGGCCGAGCGCGCCATGGCGTTCCTGCAGGAGCGGCTCAATGACACTCAGTCTCGATGTCGGCGAGACGGCGACGAGCGGAACCGGCAGCCGACGACCGGCCAGCGAGGTTAGGTCCACCGGCCGAGGGGGGACTCCGTCCCCCCTTCAACCCCCCCGGGGCGTCAGAGCAGCGGCCGCAGCAGCGTCCACACGTTCTCGGCCACGCGCAGGTGGCCCGCGGCGTTCGGGTGGACGCCGTCCGGCTGGTTGAGACGCGCCTCGCCGGCGACGCCGGCGAGCAGGAAGGGGACCAGCGTCGCCCCGTTCTTCCTCGCCAGCTCCGGGTAGATCGTGCGGAACCGCCGCCGGTACTCCTCGCCGTAGTTGGGCAGCGCCTCCATGGCCACCAGCACCACCTTCGCCGCAGGTTGCCGCCGGTGCACCTCGTCGAGTATCTTCTGGATGTTCGCGCGCGTCGCCTGCGGATCCTGGCCGCGCAGGCCGTCGTTGGCTCCCGTCTCCAGCACCAAGACGGCGACCGCCTGCCGCAGCAGCCAGTCGATCCGCCGCAGCGCGCCGGCCGAGGTCTCGCCGCTGACGCCGGCGTTCACCACCCGATAGCTCAACCCGGCGGCGTCGATCTTCTTCTGCACCAGGGCCGGGAACGCTTCGTCCGGGTCGACGCCGTAGCCGGCGGTGAGGCTGGTGCCGACGAAGAGCACGACCGGGCGGGTGTCGGTCGCCGGCGGGACCGTGGCGCTCGTCGAGGGCGAGCTGCCGGAGGCCGGGCCGGAAGGGCCGCGGCAGCTGCCGAGCAGGCAGGCGAGCACCGTCACCGCTAGCGCCAGCGGTTTTGCCGATATCATGCCCGCAAGGGCAGAACCTCTCCTCATGACGATCCTGGCTTCGGAAGGGCTCGCGCGCACCTACGTCTCCGGCGGGCGCGACATCACAGTGCTTACAGATATCACGTTCGCGCTCGAGGCCGGCGGCTTCCTGGCGATCACCGGGCCCTCGGGCAGCGGCAAGAGCACGCTGCTGGGGCTGCTGGCCGGACTGGACCGTCCCACCCGTGGCCGGGTGGTCCTGGACGGCCACGACCTCTCGACCCTCAGCGAGGACGAGCGGGCGCGCGTGCGCGCCGAGAAGGTCGGCTTCGTGTTCCAGGCCTTCCACCTCATCCCCACGCTGACCGCGCGTGAGAACGTGCAGGTCCCGCTGGAGCTGCGCGGCCTGGACGGCCGGAACCGCGCGGACGAGCTGCTGGAGCGGGTGGGCCTCGGCGACCGCGGCCACCACTACCCCGCCCAGCTGTCGGGCGGCGAGCAGCAGCGGGTCGCGGTGGCGCGCGCCTTCGCGCACCGGCCGCGCCTGCTCTTCGCCGACGAGCCGACCGGCAACCTCGACGCAGCGACCGGCGCCAACGTCATCGCCCTGCTGGCCGGGCTCAACCGCGAGCTGGGCACCACGCTGGTGCTGGTCACTCACGACCACGACCTTGCCGCGCTGGCGCGCCGCCAGCTCCGGCTGCGCGACGGCGCGGTGGTCGAGGACACGGCGCTCCCCGCCGTCTCCGCGTGATCTCGCCCGGGGCCGCACCCGGCCTTCGCTTCACGCTGGCCCTCGCCTGGCGCGAGGGTCGCGGAGCCGGCCGTCGCGCGCTGCTGATCGTGCTCTCGATCGCCATCGGCGTGGGCGCCCTGGTCGCCATCAACTCGTTCACCGACAACCTGCGCGAGTCGGTGCGCCAGCAGGCGCGGGCGCTGCTCGGCGCCGACCTGCTCGTCGCCTCCGGCGAGCCCTTCTCGGCGAAGGACGAGGCGCTCGTCGACGAGCTGCGCCACTTCACCCGGCCGCCGGCTGAGGAGGCGCGGGTGGTGACCTTCGGCGCGATGGCGCTGGTGCCCGGAGGCCTCACCACGCGGCTGGTCCAGGTGCTCGCGGTCGACCCCGCCTACCCCTTCTACGGCACCATCGAGACCGCTCCCGCCGGCGAGTGGCCGCGGCTCGCGCAGACGGGAGGGGCCGTCGTCGACACCGCTCTGCTGGTGAGTCTGGGCGCACAGATCGGGGACGAGCTGACGCTGGGCGAGGCGCGCTTCCGGATCCGCGCGGTGGTCGAGAACATGCCCGGCGACGTCGGGCTGCGCAGCGCCATCGGGCCGCGCGTCTTCATCCCGCGTGCACGGGCGGGCGACACCCGGCTGCTGACCTACGGCTCGCGCGGCCGCTACGAGGCCTACTTCCGCCTGCCCGCCGCCGCCGACGCGCAGGCGATCGCCGACCGCTTCCGCAACCGGCTCTCGGGCGAGCGGATGACCATCCGCACCGTTTCCGAGGACCAGCGCCGCCTCTCCGAGAGCCTCGGCCGCTTCGGCAACTTCCTGGGTCTGGTGGCCTTGATCGCGCTGCTGCTGGGCGGCCTCGGCGTGGCGAGCGCCGTGCACGTCTTCGTCAAGCGCCGGATGACCACGGTCGCCATCCTGCGCTGCCTGGGGGCGACCGCGGGAAAGGTCCTGGGCGCGTACCTGCTGCAGGCCCTGGCGGTCGGCCTCGCCGGCAGCCTGGCCGGCGCCGGCCTGGGCCTCCTGATGCAGCAGCTGCTGCCGCGGCTGCTGCGCGACCTGCTGCCGGTGGACGTCGGCTGGCAGCCCTCCTGGAGGGCCGTGGCCAGCGGGATGGCGATCGGGCTGTGGGTGGCGGTCGCCTTCTCGCTGCTGCCGCTGCTGGCCGTCCGGCGCGTGTCGCCGCTGGCGGTCATCCGCGCCGACTACGAGGCGACCGCCCGGGGACGCGACCCTCTGCGCCTGCTCACCCTGGCGGCGCTGGCCGCGAGCCTGCTGGCGATGGCCGCGATCCAGGCCGGGCGCGTGGTCGTGGGCCTGTGGTTCGCGGTCGGCACAGGCGTGGCCCTGGGCGCGCTGTGGCTGGCGGCTTTCCTGCTGGTGCGCGGTCTGCGCCGCTCGTCCCCCGCCGGCCTGCCCTACGTCTACCGCCAGGGCCTCGCCAACCTGCACCGCCCCGCCAACCAGACGCTGCTGGTGGTGCTGGCGCTCGGCTTCGGCGCCTTCCTGCTGAGCACGCTGCTGCTCGTCCAGCACAACCTGCTGCGGGACCTGCGGGTCGACCGCGACGCCTCCCGGCCGAACCTGGTGTTCTTCGACGTGCAGGGCGACCAGCGCGAGGACGTCCTGGCACGGGTGCGGGCGGTGGCGCCGCCGAGCGGCCCGCCGGTGCCGATCGTGCCCATGCGCATCCAGTCGATCGGCGGGCGCACCACGGCGGAGCTGCTGGCGCTGCCCGACCGCGCGAAGCGGCCGGAGCGCTGGGCGCTGCGCCGCGAGTACCGCAGCTCCTACCGCGACGCGCCCACCGTCTCCGAGAAGTTGGCGGCGGGGTCGTGGTGGCGTGCCGGCGAATGGCTCTCCCGGCCGCAGGGGACGGTGGTCCCCATCGCGCTGGAGGCGGGGCTCGCACGCGAGCTGCGGGTCTCCCTCGGGGACGAGATCGTGTGGGACGTGCAGGGCGTCACCCTGCCGTCGCGGGTGGTCGCCCTGCGCGAGGTCGAGTGGGCCCGCTTCGAGCCGAACTTCTTCGTGGTCTTCCCCGAGGGGCCGCTGGCCGACGCCCCGCAGAGCTACGTCCTGCTCTCGCGCGTCGACGACGCCACCGCCCGCGCCCGGCTGCAGCGCGCCGTGGTGGAGGCGCACCCCAACGTCTCCGGGCTGGACCTCGCCCAGGTGCAGCGCGCGGTCGAGGGCGTCCTCGACCGCATCGTGATGGCGGTGCGCTTCATGGCCCTCTTCAGCCTGGCCGCCGGCGCGGTGGTGCTGGCGGGCGCGGTCGCCGGGAGCCGCCTCCAGCGGGTCCGGGAGGGCGCCCTGCTGCGGACGCTGGGGGCCACTCGTCCGCAGCTGGTGCGCATCCTGCTCGCCGAGTACGCGGTTCTCGGCACATTGGCGGCGCTGTCCGCCATCCTGCTCTCCTCCGCCGCCGGCTGGGCGCTCGTGCGCTTCCTGTTCGGGGGCTCGTTCGCCCTGCCGGGGCCGTCGCTGGCGGCCCTGCTCCTGGTGGTGCTGGCCCTCACCGTGGTGGTGGGGCTCGCCGGCAGCACGGAGGTCTGGCGCCGCCCGCCGCTCGAGGTGCTGCGGACGGAGTAGCTCACGGCGCCGGCGGCGGCTCCTGGACGGTGACCTTCATCTCCACCCGCTCGGCCGCCTTGTCCCCGTTCACCGGCGTCTGCCCGATCTGGTCGACCACCTCCATCCCGGAGACCACCTCGCCGAAGATCGTGTACTGCCCTTGCAGCGAGGGCTGGTCGCGCAGGCAGACGAAGAACTGCCGGCCGCCGCTGTCGACGCTGGAGGGTCGCCGCGCCGCCGCCACCGTCCCGCGGGTGAACGGCCGGTCGGAGAACTCGGCCGGCAGCAGCCCCAGGCCACCGGTCCCGTACTGCGCGGCCTTCGCGGGGTCCTTCGAGAGCGGGTCGCCGCCCTGGATGATGCCGCCGGCGACGATGCGGTGGAACGTGGTGCCGTCGTAGCCACCGGCCTTCGCCGTCTTCACGAAGAGCGCCGCGTGCCTGGGCGCGATCTCCGGCAGCAGGCGGATGGTGAAGGAGCCCTTGGACGTCTGCACCACGGCCGTGGTGCCGGGTGCCACCGCCTCCAGCTTCGCCGTGGTCGTCGTCCCGGGTGCCGCCGGCTTCGTCTGCGCCGAAGCGAGGGACACGGCCGCGGCCACCGCCGCCCCGAACAGGATGGTCTTCATGCTGAACCTCCGGTCCGCTGATCCTAGCGCGGGGGTCAGGTCCTGTGTTGCGGCGCCGCGGCCCGCGGCCGCGAAGACGACCTGGGGCGGATCGGGACCGCGGGGCACGGGGCCAGGGGTCGACCAGGGAAAGCCTGGCCCGACGCTGCTATGCTCCGAGCGAGCGAGGCACGGCATGGAGTCGTCCAGTCTGCTGCTGTCGGCCCTGCCCGGCATCCTGCTACGCGCCGCCTTCGCGGTCCTCTGCGGCGGGGCGATCGGCCTCGAGCGCGAGCGGCGGGGCAAGCCGGCCGGGTTCCGGACGAACATCCTCATCTGCGTCGGCGCGACCCTCTACATGCTGGTGGGAGAGCTGGTGACCTCGGCCGGCAGCGCCGGCCCGGACACCCGGATCGCCGCCCAGGTGGTGAGCGGGATCGGCTTCCTCGGCGCGGGGACCATCCTGCACGCGCGGGGCGCGGTGGTGGGCCTGACTTCGGCGGCGACCATCTGGGTGGTGGCCGGCATCGGCCTGCTGATCGGCGCCGGTTTCCCCGTCGTGGGACTGCTGGCCACGCTGCTGGTGCTGCTCACCCTCGAGCTGCTGGCCCGCTTCGAGACCAGCATCCTCGGCCGCTGCCGGATGGGCGAGCTGGACCTCGACTTCGAGGCGAGCGGGCGCGCCCGCGCCGAGCTGATGCTGATCCTCTCCGAGCAGCATCCGGGCGTCTGCCGCTACTCCTTCGACGAGCGCGACGGCCGGCTGCACCTGCACCTCGCCTACTGCGAGAGCCACCCGGCGCACCACCGGTTCCTGGCGGAGGTGCTGGAGGTCGGCCGCTCCTGAACCCCTCTGCACGCCGGAGCCACGCGGCCTGGCACCGGCCTCAGGGCTGGCGGACGGTGACGATCTGGTCCGCCTGGACGCCCTCGCCGCGGGTGGTGGTCCCGTCGGGCCAGAGCACCTCGACCACGTCCGCCTGCTCGGCGGCTCCCAGGCCGAAGTGCAGGCGCTTGTCCTCCTGCGAGAGGTAGCTCGAGCCGCTGCGGACGGCGCGCATCATGCGGAGCTTGCCGGCGCTCACCCGGGCGACGGCGCCGATGGCATCGGTGTTCTTCCCCTTGCCCACCAGCTTCAGCATCAGCCAGTGGCCCGGTGCGGGGAGCTCGTTGTGCAGCACCTCGGGCGTTCCGTCCAGGTTGTTCACGACCACGTCGAGGCGGCCGTCGTTGTCGAGGTCGCCGACGGCGAGGCCCCGGCCGACGCGCGGGCGCGTCATCACCTCGCCGAACTGCTCGGCCACCTCGTCGAAGCGCCCGTCGCCGCGGTTGTGGTACAGGAGCTTGCGCTGGCGGTAGCCCGCGGAGGCGCCGAGCGCCATCTGGTCGGCCTGCGGGTAGACGTGGCCGTCCACCACCATGATGTCGAGGAAGCCGTCGTTGTCGTAGTCGAAGAACGAGGTGCCCCACTTCACGAAGGGCAGGCTGCTCGGCGCCGTCAGCGAGCGGAAGGCGACGTCGTTGAAGTGCGTGCCCTCGTTCTTGTAGAGGGCGTCGTACTCCTCCGAGAAGTCGGTGACGAACAGGCTGAAGCGGCCCGAGTTGTCGTAGTCGCCGACCGCCACCCCCATGCTGCCCTGCTCGCCGCCGTCCTCGCTGACCGCCACGCCCATCGGGAAGCCGACCTCCTTGAAGGTGCCGTCCTTCTGGTTCTGGTAGAGGTAGTTCGGGTGCGAGTCGTTGGCGACGTAGAGGTCGGGCCAGCCGTCGCCGTCGTAGTCGAACCAGCCGATGCCCAGGCCGAAGTAGTGGTGGGGATCGTCGACGCCGGCCTGGGCGCTGACCTCGGTGAAGTGGCCGTTGCCGTCGTTGTGGAACAGCAGGTCCGAGTCGCCGGCCAGCCCCCGTGGCCCGCACTGCACGGCCACGCCGCGGTACTGGCAGGTGGCGCCCCGGCCCTCCCCCTTCATGCCGGCGCCGCCCTTGCCGAACTCGGGCAGGCTGGCGAGGTTCATGCGGATGTAGCGGTCGACGAACAGGTCGAGGTGGCCGTCGCGGTCGTAGTCCGCGAAGCCGCAGCCCATCGACCAGCCGCCGCCCGCCAGGCCGGCCTGCTCGGCGACGTCGGTGAAGGTGCCGTCGTGGTTGTTGTGGTAGAGCGTGTTGCGCTCCAGGCCGGTGACGTAGATGTCCTCCCAGCCGTCGCCGTCGACGTCCGCCGTGCACACGCCCATCGCCCAGCCGGGGTGGCCGACGCCGGCCCGGTCCGTCACGTCCTCGAACCTGCCGTTCCCGAGGTTGCGGTAGAGCGTGCTGCGCGCGGCCTTGGGGTCCCTGGCGGTGTCCACGGTCAGGGAGTCGGTGAGGTAGATGTCGAGCAGGCCGTCGTTGTCGAAGTCGAGCAGCGCCAGGCCGCCGCTCATCGACTCCATGATGTACTTCTTCTCGGGGGCGGCGTGGTGCAGGAAGGCGATGCCGGCCTCGCGGGTGATGTCCCGGAACAGCACCTTTTCCGCACCAGCCGGAAACTGCGCCATGCCGGCGGCGGCCAGGACCACCAGGCCGATGGCGACGAGCGGCAGCCTCAACGCTGCGGCGCGCGGGCGCGCGCGGAGTCCCAGCCGGCGCGGGCCCTCGATCACGGGCCTCATTCTAGCGGGTGAGCGCGACGACCCGGTCGCCGTCGCGCCCTGAGGGGCTCTAGCCCTCCTCCCACTCGCCGTCCTCGATCATCCGCTCGCGCTGCGCCATGCGGCGCAGGACCTCCTCGCGGTCGCCGAGCGTCGAAGCGCCGATGCCTTCGACCACGCAGGAGGCGGCGCAGGCGCCGAAGGCGGCGGCGTCGAGCGGGTCGGCGGTCTCGTGGTAGCGGAGGAGGAAGGCCGTGGCGAAGACGTCGCCGGCGCCGGTGGGGTCCACCTCCGGGCGCGGCAGGGAGGGTACCTCGTGCACGGCGTCGCGGGTGAGCAGCGTCAGGCCGCGCCAGCCGCGGGTGAGGGCCACCATGGGCACCGCCTCCAGCAGGTGCCGCGCCCGCTCCTCGGCGTCCGGCAGGTCCTGCTCGGAGAGGAAGAGCACGTGCACGCCCGTGAGGTCGCGCGCGGGCCGCTCCCAGTCACGGGCGCTGACCGTCCCGTCGGGAGCGATGGCGCGCACGTAGCCCTGGGCGATGGCGCCGACGCAGCCGGCCGAGAGCTGGGTGGCCGAGACGGAGAACAGCTCGCCCGCCACCGGACCCAGCAGCAGCACGTCGGGGTCGCGCCAGGCGTCGGGCAGGGGCGGAAGGTCGACGTCGTCGGCCCGCGCCGTCACCACCTGGCGGCGGGCGCCGGCCGCGTCGTACTCGTTCACGAAGCGGGTGGTGGCGGTGGCGGGCTGCACGAACACCTCGATGCCCGGCAGCTCGGCCTCCGGCGCGAAGTCGGGGCCGGCCGAGGTGAGGATGGCCGCGCGCCAGCCCAGCCGGCAGGCGGCGAGCGCTGCGTAGGTGACCGAGCCGCCGAGGACGAAGCCGCCGGGACGGTGGTCGCGGGTGACGTGGCCCAGGGCGAGCAGGCGCGGCGGGCCGGCCGCGCCCACGTCAGGCCCGCGCCTTCTCGAAGAGCCGCAGCTGCGAGTCGTCCAGCATCGACACGGCCACCGGGTAGCGGCCGGAGAAGCAGGCTGTGCAGTGGCGGCGGCCGGCGCCGTCGTCGACGGCCTGGAGCAGGCCCTGGTGGGAGAGGTAGCCGAGGGTGTCCGCCTCCACGAAGCGCCGGATCTCGTCGACGCTGTGGGAGGAGGCGATCAGCTCGCTCTTCAACGGGGTGTCGATGCCGTAGTAGCAGGGGTTGATGGTGGGCGGGCAGGAGATGCGCATGTGCACCTCGCGCGCCCCCGCCTCCCGCACCATGCGCACGATCTTGCGGGAGGTGGTGCCCCGCACGATCGAGTCGTCGATCAGCACCACCCGCCGCCCCTCGATCACCTGGCGCACCGGGTTCAGCTTGATCTTCACGCCCGCCGTGCGCAGGCCCTGCCGGGGGGCGATGAAGGTGCGGCCGATGTAGTGGTTGCGGATGAGCCCCCACTCGAAGGGCAGCCCGCTCTGCTCCGAGAAGCCGAGCGCCGCGCCCACCCCGCTGTCGGGCACCGCCACCACCACGTCGGCGTCGGCCGGCGCCTCGCGGGCGAGCTGGCGGCCCAGCATGATGCGCGACTGCAGGACCGTGCGGCCGAAGACCAGGCTGTCGGGCCGCGCGAAGTAGACGTGCTCGAAGACGCAGTGGGCCGGCGGCTCCGGCGGGAAGGGGTGGAACGAGCGCAGGCCCTCGGCGTCGACCACCACCAGCTCGCCCGGCTCCACCTCGCGCACGAACTGGGCGTCGATCAGGTCGAGCGCGCAGGTCTCCGACGCGATCACGGTCGCGCCGTTCAGCCGGCCGATCACCAGCGGCCGGAAGCCCCAGGGGTCGCGGGCGGCGACCATCGCCTCCGGCGTGAGGAAGAGGAGCGAGAAGGCCCCCATCACCTTGAGCAGGCTGGCGGCGATCGCGTCCTCCAGCCGCTCGCGGTGGCTGCGGGCGTAGAGGTGCAGGATGACCTCGGTGTCCGAGGTCGACTGGAAGATGGACCCCGCCGCTTCCAGCTCCCGGCGGAGGATCGCGGCGTTCACCAGGTTGCCGTTGTGGGCCACCGCGATCGGCCCGCGGTGGCACTGGATCATGTAGGGCTGCGCGTTCGAGGCCACGGTGTCGCCCGCGGTCGAGTAGCGCACGTGGCCGATCGCGCGGTCGCCGGGCAGCTGCTCGAGCCGGCCCTCGTCGAAGACCTCGCTGACCAGCCCCATGCCCTTCTCGATCCGCAGGGTCCGGCCCTGGCCGGCGACGATGCCCGCGGACTCCTGGCCGCGGTGCTGCAGGGCGTAGAGCCCCATGTAGGCGAGGTGGGCGGCCTCGGGGTCGCCGAAGATCCCGAACAGGCCGCACCTGTCGTGGAAGCGGTCGTCGTCCTCGAGGCCGGAGCGCACGAACGGCGGCGCCGGGGGCTGGCTCACCGGTTCATGTTAGCCGATCCGACGGCTGGCGGCGCTGGGGCTCACGCCCTTCCGGCCCCGAACACCCTTTCGAAGATCGCGTCGACGTGCGTCAGGTAGCGCTCCAGGCGGAAGACGTCCGCGATCTCCTGCTCGCTGAGGACGGCGCGGATCTCCGGGTCGGCGGAGACGCGCTGGCGGAAGTCGCCGTCCGTCTTCCACGCGTCCATGGCGTGGGCCTGCACCGCCCGGTAGGCGTCCTCGCGGCGCATGCCCTTGGCGGTCAGGTCGAGCAGGAGCTGGCCCGAGAAGACCAGGCCCTTGCCGAGGTCGAGGTTCGTGCGCATGCGGGCTTCGTCCACGGTCATGCCTTTCACGATGCGGGTGAAGCGGGCGAGCATGTGATCCAGGGCGAGGAAGCTGTCGGGGACGATCACGCGCTCGACGGACGAGTGGGAGATGTCGCGCTCGTGCCAGAGGGCGATGTTCTCCAGGGAGGCCAGCGCGTTCGCCCGCAGGAGCCGCGCCAGGCCCGCCACCTGCTCGCAGCCGACCGGGTTCCTCTTGTGGGGCATGGCCGAGGAGCCCTTCTGGCCGGAGCCGAACGGCTCCTCGACCTCGCGGACCTCGGTCCTCTGCAGGGCCCGGATCTCGGTCGCGAACTTCTCCAGGCTGGCGCCGACGAGCGCGAGCGTCGTCAGCACCTCGGCGTGGCGGTCGCGCTGCAGGATCTGTGACGACGCCGGCGCCGGGCGCAGGCCGAGCCTCGCGCAGACCGCCTCCTCGACCTCGGGCGGCAGGTGGGAGAAGGTGCCGACGGCGCCGGAGAGCTTGCCCACGGCGATCGTGGCCCGGGCGTGATCGAGGCGCTCCCGATGGCGCTGCAGCTCGGCGTGCCAGAGCGCCATCTTCAGGCCGAAGGTCATCGGCTCGGCGTGGACGCCGTGGGTGCGGCCGATCATCGGCGCGTGCCGGTGGCGGAAGGCGCGCTCCTGCACGGCCTCCATGAGCGCCGACACGTCCTTCTGGACGAGGTCGCAGGCGTCGCGCATCAGCATGGCGAGGGCGGTGTCGACCACGTCGGAGGAGGTCAGGCCGTAGTGCAGCCAGCGCCCCTCCTCTCCCACGCTCTCGGCCACGTTGGAGACGAAGGCGATGACGTCGTGCTGGACCTCGCGCTCGATCTCCTCGATGCGCGCGACGTCGAAGCGCGCCTTGTCCCGGATGGCGGCGAGCGCCTCCTGCGGAACGACGCGGCGGGCCGCCAGCACCTCGGTGGCTGCGATCTCCACCTGCAGCCAGGCGGCGAAGCGGCTCTCGTCCGACCACAGCCGCGCCATCTCGGGGCGGGAGTAGCGTGGGATCATCCGCTGTCCACTCCTGGAACGGCAGGCAGCCTACCACGCCGGGGCCGGAAGCCGTGGTACCGTACGCCCCGCAGGCGGGCGGAAGGAGGCCGTGTAAGGGGTGGCTCGTGTTCTGGTCGTCGACGACGCACGGGTGGCGCGAGCGTTGCTCAGGGAGGTGCTGGAGAGCGCAGGTCACGAGGTGATCGAGGCCACCGGCGTCGAGGCGGGCCTGCAGGCCGCCGTCGAGCAGCACCCCGACTGCGTCACCGCCGACCTGCTGATGCCCGGCCTCGACGGCCTGACGCTCGTCGACACCCTGCGCGCCCGCGGCGTCGACGCGCCCGTGCTGGTGGTGACGGCCGACATCCAGAAGAGCACCCGCCAGGAGTGCCTGCGGCGGGGCGCCGCCGCCGTGCTGGGCAAGCCGGTCGACGCCGCCGAGCTGGTGCAGGCGGTCGAGGACGCGCTCGCGGGCCGCACCCGCCCGCCCGCCCGGCGGCTGGACGAGGCCGCGCTCGACGCGCTGCAGGAGATGATCAACATCGGCGTGGGCCGCGCGGCCGCGGCGCTCAACGAGCTGGTCCAGCACCCGGTGTCGCTGGCGCCTCCCCGGGTGGAGCTGCTCGACGTCGACGACCTCCCCGGCGTGTTCGGGCCGCTGGGGAAGAACGACGTCTCGTCGGTGCAGATGGCCTTCCACGGCCCGCTCGAGGGCGGCGCGTTCCTGATCTTCCCGCAGCCCTCCGCCTCCCGCCTGCTGGCCGGTCTCACCGGCGAGGACGCGCTGGGCGAGGACCTCGACTCGCTGCGCTCCGGCACCCTGACCGAGATCGGCAACGTCCTGATCAACTCGATCCTGGGCACCATGGCGAACCTGCTGGACCGGCCGCTGCGCTACAGCAGCCCCGTGTACGAGGAGGGCCCGGCGCTGGCGCTCGTCACCACCGAGGTGCACGCCAGCCAGCCCCTGCTGCTGCTGGTGCGCACCGGCTTCCGCATCCGCGAGACCGAGATCGAGGGCAGCCCGCTGCTGCTGTTCGAGCTGCGCTCCTACGAGGAGCTGATCTCGGGGCTCGCGACGCGGCCGCGGGCGGGGCCCTGAGATGAGCGAGCGCTTCGCCCTCCTCGACTCCGTCCCGCTGGGGGTGATGGTGCTCGACCGCGAGCTGCGGGTCCTCTTCTGGAACGCCTGCCTCGAGGAGTGGACGGGGCTGCGGCGGGAGGAGGTGCTGGGTCGCGACGTGCGGGAGCGCCTGCCGCATCTGTGGCAGCAGCGCTACGCCACCCGGCTGGCCGGCCTGTTCGAGTCGGGGGCCCCCGCCGTCTTCTCCTCGCAGCTGCACCCCCACCTGCTGCCGGCGCCCCTGCGCAGCGGCCGGCTGCGCGTGCAGCACACCACCGCCGTGGCCATCCGGGCACCGGAGGGCGGCTACCATGCGCTGCTCACGCTGGAGGACGTCACCCCGCTCACCGACGCCATGGCGGCGCTCCGGCGCGCCCGCGACGAGGCGCGCCGGCGCGCCTCCGTCGACGCCCTGACCGGTGTCGCCAGCCGCGCCCACTTCCTGGAGGGCGCCGCCCGCGCCCTCTCCCTGGCCCGGCGCCACGGCCGCGAGCTGTCGCTGCTGATGCTCGACATCGACCGCTTCAAGGCCGTCAACGACGGCCACGGCCACGCCGCCGGCGACGCCACCCTGGTGACGCTGGCCCGGATCTGCTCGCACACGCTGCGCGACGGCGACGTCATCGGCCGGCTGGGCGGCGACGAGTTCGCGGTGCTGCTGCCCGAGTCGACCACGAAGGCGGCCTCGCAGGTGGCCGATCGCCTGCACCACGCGCTGGCGGCCAGCGGGGTCGAGTGGGAGGGGCGGCGGCTGCCGCTGGAGGTGAGCGTCGGCGTCGCCACCATGAACGCGGAGGACGAGCACATCGACGAGCTCCTCCATCGCGCCGACGAAGCCCTCTACGAGGCGAAACGCCAGGGTCGCAACCGCGTGGCCGTGCGCTGAGGCCCACACCGAATCGCCCGAATCGCGTGAGCCGGCCACAAGCCCTGCTCACCACTCCCATTTGGCGCTCTTATTGCAGCTTCCTGTGTGCGGCGCCGTGGGGCCGCAATTCGTGCGGCGCGGCCTCGGGCGCGGGTGTTTGGCGCGCGGCACGAGGAGGTCTGCTTTGGAACCCTATCGCCTCAAGCGTGACGAGGACGGCAGGTCGCACGTCGAGGTGCCCTACCGCGGGCAGCGGTTGCTCCGGCACCCCATGTACAACAAGGGCACGGCCTTCACGCGCGAGGAGCGCGCGGCCTTCGGCCTCGAGGGCCTGCTGCCGGACGCCATCAGCACCCTCGAGCAGCAGGCGGCCCGCATCCACCGCAACATCCTGCGCAAGGCGGACCCGCTGGAGCGCTTCATCGGCCTCTCCTCGCTGCAGGACCGCAACGAGGTCCTCTTCTACCGGCTCCTGGTCGACAACATCGAGGAGCTGATGCCGATCGTCTACACGCCGACGGTGGGCCTCGCCTGCCAGGAGTACAGCCACATCTTCCGGCGCGCCCGCGGGCTGTGGATCACGCCCGGCCACCGCGGCCGCATCGAGGAGGTGCTGATGAACGCCCCCTTCGAGGACGTGCGGCTGATCGTGGTGACCGACAACGAACGCATCCTCGGCCTGGGCGACCAGGGCGCCGGCGGCATGGGCATCCCCATCGGCAAGCTGGCGCTCTACTGCGCGGCCGCCGGCATCCACCCCTCGCAGACGCTGCCCATCAGCCTCGACGTGGGCACCGACAACAAGACGCTGCTGGAGGACGAGCTGTACCTGGGCTGGCGCCACCCCCGCCTGCGCGGCGACGAGTACTACTCGCTGGTGGACGAGTTCGTTCGCGCGGTGAAGTACCGCTTCCCCAAGGCCCTGCTGCAGTGGGAGGACTTCAAGAAGGCGAACGCCTTCACCCTGCTCGACAAGTACCGCAAGCAGATCACCTGCTTCAACGACGACATCCAGGGCACGGCCGCGGTGGCGGTGGCCGGCATCATGGCCGGCTGCCGGGCCACCGGCATCCCGCTGACGGGGCAGCGGATCGTCATCCTGGGCGCCGGGGCCGCCGGGATCGGCATCGCCCGCCTGCTGCGCGACGCGCTCTCGCGGGCGGGGCTCTCGGGCGACGCGCTGGTGCGGGCGATCGCCAACCTGGACAGCCACGGCCTGGTGGTGGACGACCAGGAGATCAAGGACGAGCACAAGCGGCCGTTCGCCTGGCCGGCGGCGCTGGCCGAGAGCCACGGCCTGGGCAAGGGCCGCCCGCGCGACCTCGCCGCCGTGATCCGGGCGGTGAAGCCGACGGTGCTGATCGGCACCTCCGGCGAGCCCTCCACCTTCACCGAGCTGATCGTCCGCGAGATGGCGGCGCACGTCGAGCGCCCGGTGATCTTCCCCATGTCGAACCCCACCTCGAAGTGCGAGGCGAAGCCGGTCGACCTCATCAACTGGACGGGCGGTCGCGCGCTCATCGCCACCGGCAGCCCCTTCGAGCCGGTGCCCTACGGCGGGCGGACGGTCAGGATCGGCCAGGGCAACAACGCCTTCGTGTTCCCCGGCGTGGGCCTGGGAGTGCTGGTCTCCGAGGCGCGGGAGGTGACCGAGTCGATGTTCGCCGCGGCCGCCGTGCGCCTCGCCAGCGAGGTGAACCAGGAGGACTTCGACGCCGGCATGCTGTTCCCGCCGCAGTCGCAGATCCGCCGGGTGTCCCGGGCCATCGCCGAGGCGGTGGTGAAGCAGGCGCGCGAGGACGGCGTCGCCGGCCGGGTGCTCAGCGACGCGCAGATCCCGCAGGCGGTGGCCGCGGCCATGTGGGAGCCCGCGCACCCGGGGCTGGTGCCGGCTTGACGCACCCGAGGAAGCGAAGCGTCTTCCCGGACGGCGCGTAGCTTCCGAGGGATCTGGGCCACACTGCTTCCGAGGACGCGAAGCCTCCGAGGACACAGCGAGCCGGGCGTCGTCCCGGTTCGCGTCTGAGCCCGCGTAGTACACTGCCTTCCGCCAACCCAGGAGGTCCTGCCGATGGAGGCGTTTCGCCGCAAGCGGGGAGCCGACGGCCGCGAGCGGGTCGAGGTGCGGCTGCGCGGCCCGGCCCTGCTCAACCACCCGATGTACAACCGCTCCACCGCCTTCACCCGCGAGGAGCGGCGGGCGCTGGCGCTCGAGGGACTGCTGCCGCCGGTGGTCAGCACGATGGAGCAGCAGGCGCGCCGCGCCTACGGCAACATCGCCCGCAAGAGCGACCCGCTGGAGCGCTTCATCGGCCTCGCCGCCCTGCAGGACCGCAACGAGCACCTCTTCTACCGCGTGCTCGCGGACCACCTCGAGGAGTTCCTGCCCATCGTCTACACGCCCACGGTGGGCCTCGCCTGCCAGCAGTACAGCAAGATCTTCCGCCGCGCGCGCGGGCTGTGGATCAACCCCGGCCACAAGGGGCGGATGACCGAGGTGCTGGCCAACGCCCCCTACGAGGACGTCCGGCTGATCGTGGTGACCGACAACGAGCGCATCCTCGGCCTGGGCGACCAGGGCGCGGGCGGCATGGGCATCCCGGTCGGCAAGCTCGCGCTCTACTGCGCCGCCGCCGGCATTCCGCCCTCGCAGACGCTGCCCATCAGCCTCGACGTGGGGACGGACAACGCGACGCTGCTGGCCGACGACCTCTACATCGGCTGGCGCGAGCCGCGGCTGCGGGGCGAGGCCTACGACGCGATCGTGGACGAGTTCGTGCGTGCGGTGAAACAGCGCTTCCCCAAGGCCCTCCTGCAGTGGGAGGACTTCAAGCAGTGGAACGCCTTCCGACTGCTGGAGCGCTACCGCCACGAGCTGCCCTCCTTCAACGACGACATCCAGGGCACCGCCGCGGTGGCGGTGGCCGGCATGTTCGCCGCCTCCCGCGCCGCCGGACGCCGCCTGGCGGAGGAACGCCTGGTGATCGCCGGGGCCGGCGCCGCCGGCGTGGGCATCGCCCGGCTCTTCCGCCGGGCCCTGGAGCGCGAGGGGGTCTCCGGCGAGGCGTTGCTGCCGCACGTCGCCCTGCTGGACTCCAAGGGACTGGTGGTCGACGCCGCGGACACGTACCGGAGGGAACTGGCCTGGACCTCCGCCCTCGCCTCCGCCCACGGCCTGCACGCCGGCTCCTCGCTGCTGGAGGTGGTGAAGGCGACCAGGCCCACGGCGCTGGTGGGCGTGTCCGGCGTGGCCGGCCTCTTCGACGAAGAGGTGGTGCGGGCGATGGCGGCGCAGGTGCAGCGGCCCGTGATCTTCCCGCTCTCGAACCCGACCAGCTCGTCGGAGGCCCGCCCGGCCGACGTCATGGCCTGGACCGGCGGCCGCGCGCTGATGGCGACGGGGAGCCCGTTCGACCCGGTGGAGATCGACGGGCGCCAGGTGCGCATCGGCCAGGGCAACAACGCCTTCGTCTTCCCGGGCGTGGGCCTGGGCGTCCTGGTCTCGGAGGCAGGCGAGGTCACCGACGCCATGTTCGCCGCCGCCGCCGACGCCCTGGCCAGCCAGCTCTCGGACGACGACCGCGCCGCCTTGTGCCTCTTCCCGCGAATCGCGACGCTGCGCCAGGTGACCGCGGCGGTGGCCTGCGCGGTCATCCGGCAGGCGGTGGCGGACGGCGTCGCCGGCAACGCGCCGGCCGACCCGGCGGCGGCGGTGGCCGCGGCCATGTGGGAGCCGGCCTACCCGGTCATCGAGGTGGTCTAGCCCGCGTCATCCTCCGAGCCGGATCCGGGCCGGCCGGAGGTGGCGCCGGCCAGGGGCGGAGAGACCCTGTCGGCGTGGAAGGGCCGCGCCGCCGGCAGGAAGATGCGCACGCAGGTGCCCCGGCCCGGGGTGCTCTCGGCGTGGATGCGGCCGCCGTGCTCCTCGACGATCTGCCGGGCGATGGCGAGGCCCAGCCCGGTCCCCTTCACCTTGGTCGTGTAGTGGGGCTCGAAGATGCGCTCCACGTCCTCCACCCCCGGGCCGTCGTCCTCGATGCGGATCGCCACCCCGCCGTCCTCGGCGCTCGTGCGCAGCCGCAGCTCCCCGCCCCGCTGGCCCATCGCCTCCAGCGCGTTGTTGATGACGTTGAGCAGCACGCGCTTGATCTGGTCGGCATCGACCTCCACCGCCGGCGCGTCCCTGGCGAGGTCCAGCCGCACCTCGAGGTTCTCGGCCTTGGCCTGGGTGTAGGGCGAGAGCGCCTCCACCACCAGCGCGTTCGGGTCCAGGCGCGCGGCCCGCATTGCCGGCAGCCGCGAGAAGCGCGAGAACTCGCCGATCAGCTCCTTGAGGTCGCCCACCGAGGCGAGGATCATGTCGATTGCCGAGGGGAAGAGGTCGGCGAAGCGCGCCCGGTCGCGGCCCCAGGCGTTCTTCAGCGTCTCGGCGGCGAGGCCGACGGGCGTCAGCGGGTTCTTGATCTCGTGGATCACCCGCTCGACCGCCTCCT
>Ga0335069_10002294_pt1 | contig 29586 bp, 24 predicted proteins | sample Lox_Sample_11_FD_206714 | JGI IMG/M metagenome (GOLD analysis project Ga0335069, IMG submission 206714) | Soil microbial communities from Loxahatchee National Wildlife Refuge, Florida, United States - Lox_Sample_1.1 | ecosystem: Environmental > Terrestrial > Soil > Wetlands | place: USA...
ACGCTCTCCACCTGCTCGATAACCTACGCCGCCGATTGGTTTCCGTATAACGTGCGCGGGCGAGCCATCGGCCTGATCTCCTCCGCCTACTTTGCCGCTCCCATTCTGGGCGTGCCCATCGCGGCGCAGATTGCCGACCGCTACGGCTGGCGGCGCGCATTCCTGTTCTTTGCGGCGCTGGCGGTGCTGGTTGCGATCGTTTCCTGTACTCTGCCGAAGGAGCGGCTGAACTCCGTTCCTTCCGGAGATGTACTGCGCAGCGCGGCGGAGGCGTTCCGCTCCTTCTTGGCCCGGCGAGACACGGTGGCGGCGCTGGCGATTGCTTTCCTGGTGTCGGGCGGCCTGGTGGGGTTCCTGACCTATATCGGCGAGTGGCTGAACACTCGCTTTGGCCTTCCCACCCGGACCATCGGCTGGGTTTTCATGTTGGGTGGACTGGTTGCGGTGGGCAGCGCGCCGCTGGGCGGAATCGTCTCTGACCGCTGGGGCAAGCGGACCGTTTCCATTGCCAGTAATGTCCTGCTGGCCGTAGCCTTGCTGTTTGTTCCCTTCTTGTCGTGGGGTGCGGGGTTGCTGGCGCTCTTCGGACTCGCGAGCCTGGGAGCGGCGTTTCGTCAGGGCCCGCTGACGGCCTTGATTACGGAGCTTGTGCCGTCCGCGCAACGCGGGTCCTTTATTGCCTCTCGAAACATCGCCTCACAGCTTGGCATTGCGGCCGCGGCCTATTCCGGCGGTTTGCTCTTCGAGCGGTTTGGGTATGGCGCCGTCACTCTGCTCTGCGCCGTGATGACCGCAATTGTCGTGGTCCTGCTGGCGACACACATTGCGGAACCGCGGGGAGCGGGGGAACGCGCCTGATCAGGGCGAATTAGAGTATTTACAATTCTGAGCGTGTCTCGGCACGTCAAGTGCGGCCCCTTCGCCATCGTGGACGCACACGGCTAAGTGCCCGCGTGCGATGCTATGGGCAACTCTCTTCATTCCTGGGGATGATTCCTATGCTCGTGGGGCGCTTCGCAAGGCAGCACCTGCAAGCAAGGCGACGTAGGAGGAACCGTGGCAGCGATTTCGCGCTTCTGGAAAATCGTCCGTAATGTCGCATCGATCCTGGCTGCGTTGGTTGCGGCTTTCTTCCTACTCTTCGTGCCCTGGTTCTTCTCGGGTCTTGTAACCACGCGACAATACCATTACCCCGATCGCAACGACGGCAAGAGCCCGAAGTCGTACGGCCTCGATTTCCAGTGGGTCGAATTCCAGTCGCGGGATGGAATTTCATTAAGGGGTTGGTATGTTCCGGCCGATACTATGGCACGGGGGACGATCATTTACTGTCACGGACTCAATCGAACTCGAATCGAGATGCTGCCGGAGGCGGTTTTCGGTCATCATCTGGGCTACAACGGATTGCTCTTTGACTTCCGCCATCAGGGTCAGAGTGGTGGCTCCATCACCACTCTGGGTTACCAGGAACGCTGGGACGTGGAAGCTGCCGTCCGTTACGCACTTGAGAAACAGCAGGCGGCGCGGCCGGTGGTTCTTTGGGGTGTGTCCATGGGTGCCGCTGCAGCCCTCATGGCAGGTGCTGAAACCGGCGAAGTCTCAGCCGTGATTTCGGACAGTTCTTTCGACTCGTTCCTTGGAACGGCTCGGCACCACCTGAAGCTCTTTCTTCATCTGCCTTTCTTCCCCGTTGGCTATGAGATTACCTACCTCGCAGCGTGGCGATGCGGTTTTCGACCGTCTGACTTCGACGTGACCCAAGCAGTCGAGCGCATCGGTAATCGCCCCATTCTATTTGTTGCGGTGGAAGGAGACCGGCGCATGCCGCCCTCGATTGCACAGACTCTCTACAAACATGCCCTGAGCCCTCAGAAGAAGATCATCATTCTTCCCGGCAACCGCCACGGGGAGGGATTTAACCAGGCAACGCAACTCTACGAACCGGCGGTGACGGATTTTCTTGCGGGGCTCACCGCGGAAAACTGATGGAACGGTGGGTGGCCGTGTTCCACGGCTTAGCAACACGTCGATGATTATGCGCCGGGGTGAGTTTTGCGGCGCCCGCTGCAGTCTTCCCCAATGGTTGGTCGTTGGGGCGGTGTTCAAGGCTTCAACTTAAGGCCTCAACCTGCTGATTGGAAGACACTTCTTCGCGGGGTGGTACTTTAGTCCGGTACCTTCGTACGATGGTGGGGAATTCGCAGGGCTGGCAATCTGTCTGTCTCAGGAAGGGAGCAGCGGCCTAATGGCGTTACCGCTTGAGGTCTGCTCTCCCGTGTCGCCGTTGCGGCTTTGGCGAGGGACTGAGTCTGTTAAGAGTCATTAGCCTCTTGGATTGAGAGGTTGTATGGACACTGCGGGCAGTTTCGGCCTGTTGTTGGACGTCCCCTTTGCTGAGAAGATGCGGCGGCGACTTTCGTTCATGGTGGGAGGTATGGTTGAGGTCTTGGCGGTGGGCATACTCGCGGTTGTCGGAGCCTACTTCCCGTACCGGCCTCTGCACCATACTAGCCGATATGTTCTGGTGCTGTTGCCAGGTTCCCTGGTGCAGGAACCTGTCACGCCGGCAGTGAAGCTCCCCCCTCCGCGACGACTGTCAGCGGTACGTCAGATTGACCTGTCGAAGTTTTCCACTCCCAGCCACCGGCCCGAGCCGCACCTTGTGCAGGAACGTCTTCCTGCGCTTCCAAAGATTGAAGATCCGCGTGTCCACGTGACGCTGCCCGCTCCGTTCGTGGAAAAACCAGCCGAACCAGTCCGTTTCGCCGACGTACAACCGGTGGCTCCGCGGCCGGCGGCGTCCGTAGTGCGCACGGGCATGTTCAGCCAGTCCCCGGTCGATGCTGCCGACGAGACGACTCCCTTGAAACGCATTCAGACGGGTGGTTTCGGTGATTCGCTGGCGGGTAGCAGATCTCCGGCCGCCAATCCGGGAACCGTAATGGCGGTCGGAACGTTTGATTTGCCCGCTGGCCCCGGTAGGGGTAACGGAACGGGTGGATCACAGGGAGTCCCCCGGACCGTGGCCAGCGCAGGGTTTGGCGGCGCGGGTATTGGGAATGGGGGCCTTGCCGGATCTGGGCAGGGAGCCGCCGCTCGCGTGCGGACAGGCGCGTTCGGTGACGTGCCGCCCTCGGGGCTCGCAGGGGCGAGGCAATCCCCTGCCGCGGCTTCTGTCCCCAACGCGCTACCGGTGGAGATTCTCTCCAAGCCTTCGCCGCAATACACCGAAGAAGCCCGGCAGTTGCGTGTTCAAGGCGAAGTCGTGCTGTCGGTTGTCTTTCGAGCCGACGGCACAATTGCTGTGGTGAGTGTGGTGAAGGCTCTCGGACATGGGTTGGACCAGATGGCGGCGCAAGCCGCGTCACAGATTCGGTTCAAGCCGGCCCAGCAGGGTGGCAGGCCCACGGACTTTCCCGCGATCCTCCGAATCGAGTTTCGCCTGGCCTAGTGTGGTTCGAAATTTTCTTGGTTGAGTTGTGTCTGCCCCTGGTCCTGGCGACAGGCAGCAAGGGGCGAAGCGGATGAAGGTCATTCCGAAGTGTCGGCGCGTCAGGCCGGAGTGGCCCCGGACGGCATCGGAACTGGAGGAAGGTCATGATGGTCTCCCATAGTGGTTACGCTCGCACGTGGTCGATTCTTCTGTTGGCAATGAGCGCGCTTGCGGTTCTGCCTGTCACGGGATACTGCAAGCCGCAGGGAAAGGGGGCGGAAGAGCCGCCGGCTCAGTCTGCCGAAGTGAACAGGATCATCGACCGCGTCGTCACGATGGAGAAGCAGTACGCGCAGGCTTTACGCAAATACTCTCCGCGGGTCGAGACCTATCTCCAGTATGACCGCCCGGATTCGGAATTGGGTGATGTGCCCACGAAAGACGCGTATTTTCTCGGCCGTCTGAGCTTTGGTAACAAGGCCGAAGAAGTGTCGTTTGTTTCCGGCGAGGTGCCCCGCCGCGTGCGGAGCGGTTTTCAGATCTTCGCCGCCCCGCTTCTTCCCCCGCATCTCTTCGTGGATCGCTTCGCGACCTCCACCATGGTGGACGCGCGCAGCTTTGACCAGCAGCACTACGTTTTTGAACCTGTTGGATGGGAATATCTGGGCGACGTGCGCTGCCTCACCCTCGACGTTCATCCCAAGAAGGACGCACCGGACGGGGCATTCGAAGGCCGCATTTGGGTGGAGGACCGCAGCTATGCCATCGTCCGCCTGAATGGGACTCGAATCAATCCCTCCTATTTCAAGTTCTATATCCACTTCGACGCTTGGCGTGAGAACCTCCGCCCGGGTGAATGGCTGCCGGTGTACATCTACAGTGAAGAGTCGGATGTGGGCAACAAGATACACTACAAGTCGATGACCCGGTTCTGGGGATACGACCTCACGTCCTCGCACAGCAGCGAGGCTTGGACAAAGATCCTGGTCGACGCGCCCGCTCCTGTCCGCGACAGCAGCGACGCCACCTCGGATATGTCCCCGGTGGAGAGCAAACGGCGGTTTGAGATGGAAGCTGAACGTAACGTGCTGGAGAGGTTGGAAAAAGCCCGGCTGATTGCGCCAGCCGGCCCTGTGGACAAAGTGCTGGAGACGGTGCTGAACAATCTCATTGTCACCAATCACCTCGATAATCTGCCGCCACTTCATTGTCGTGTCACGCTGACGTCGCCCTTGGAGTCCTTTCCTCTCCGTTACACGATTGTACTCAGCCGCGGTCTTCTCGATGTCTTGCCCGACGAGCCTTGCCTCGCGATGGTTCTTGCCCATGAACTCGCGCACGTGGCTCTGGGCCACCGGCTGGACACCAAATACGGGTTCAACGATCGGTTGCTGATTTCGGATGACCAACTGCTGTCCAGCCTGGATCTGGCCCGCGACAAACAGGAAGAAGAAGCCGCTGATGCGAAAGCCGTGGAGTTTTTGCGGAATTCGCCCTACAAAGACAAATTGGGTAGTGCTGGTCTGTTCCTGCGTGCCGCTGCTGCCACCGCGCCGCATACGCCACAGTTGTTCGGTTCCCATCTGGGCAACCGGCTGGCTGCGGGCCGCGGCGCCATCCGCATGGCGGCATTGATGACCGGCGCCCCGGAACTTCACCCCGCAAAGATTGACCAGCTTGCTGCCTTGCCTCTAGCGGCCAGGGTGCAGGTTAACCCCTGGGATGGAAGCATTGCCTTCCCCAACCGGAAAGCTGTGGCGCTCGTGGATCCCAGTGAGAAATTGCCTTTCCGGGTTTCTCCGGTGTTTCCGCGTTTGGTGCGCTACGACGAGACGGTCAACACCGACATGGCAGCCCGGCAGCCGCAGTAACCCGTCGCGAGGGCGTCCCGCCCGCCGTGGCGGAAGCGCCTCGCTCCCGCGCGCAGGCAAGATGCCCACGCTACTGGTGAACTGGCGGCGACTCCAACTTCCATGTTGCTCCCCGGCACCTGATGTTGTCCTAATTTGCCCGTAGCGCCGCCCTTCAGGGCGGCATTTGCTGGGCTGAACAGGCCGCGGAAAAACCCGTGGTCTCTGACGTGGCGGCGACTTCACGTCGCCATAACTGCAATCGTTGCAACCCTCGCGTGGTGGGATAAACCCAGGGCTATCCAAATTGATGGGGCGGACCGGGTATTGCGGTCGGCTCTGCCGCCCGATTTGAGAAAGGCCTCGGGCTTTCCGGGCCAATCTGCACAGCTGTTTCCCTCTGGCGTCCGCTGGAAGGCTGAGCCTTCCAGCGGGTGCGGGAGAGGATGGTCAGGGGTTGGCGGCACGGGAAGGCGAAGCCTTCCCGCACAGCAAGCGGCGGAGCCGCGAGTAGCCAATCGCAGGCTGGAACGTAGTTTGGGCAAGCTTGGGATAAACCCGCCGCTATACGTTCTTCCGCAGCCTCTGAATCCCGGCGCTACTCCCCACCTGGGGATAGCACTCGGCACCGGCGCGAATTGCAAATCTGGCCCGGCCCAAGTAAAATCGAAAACTTGGGTATGCTTCCTTCTCAATTCCGCGTCGAAGATCCGAGCCTCCGGCCTATCGCCGAAAAGGTCGCGGCGGGCGAGCGCCTGAGTTTTGAGGAAGGTGTCGCACTTTACGACACCGCTGACCTGCTTGCGCTCGGGGCCCTGGCCCACGAGGTGCGCTTCAAGTTGCACGGGATGCGGACCTATTTCAACGTCAACCGGCACATCAATCCGACCAACGTGTGCGTGGCCACCTGCAAGCTCTGTGCTTTCGGGCGCCAGCCTGGCGCAGCGGGCGCTTACACGATGGCGCTTGAGGAAGCGTTCCGAATTGCGGGCGAAAACTGGTCCGAGGCCATCACGGAATTCCACATCGTCGGCGGCCTGCATCCCGATCTGCCCTTTGAGTATTACCTGGACCTGCTCCGCGGCTTGAAGCGGCGCTTTCCGGGTGTGCACCTGAAAGGGTTCACGGCGGTCGAGGTTGGCTACTTCTCGCACATCACGCGGCTTTCGCTAAAGGAGGTCCTCCAGCGGCTAAAGGACGCGGGGCTCGAATCGCTGCCGGGGGGCGGTGCGGAGATTTTTGCTCCGGCCATCCGGCGCGTCATCTGCGACCACAAGATTGGTGCCTATACGTGGCTCAAAGTGCACCGGCTGGCGCACGAGATGGGACTGCCTTCGAACGCCACGATGCTTTACGGGCACATCGAATCATCCGAGGACCGCGTGGATCACCTGCTGCAACTGCGCAAGCTTCAGGATGAAACGCACGGTTTCCAGACCTTTATCCCTCTGGCGTTTCATCCCGCCAATACCGAGCTCGGCAAGCAGGTCCCGCACACGGAAACCAGTGGCTTCATGGATCTGAAGAATATCGCCGTGGCGCGGTTGCTGCTCGACAATTTCCCGCACATCAAGGCTTACTGGATTATGATGACTCCGCGGGTGGCGCAATTGGCGTTGCGCTTCGGGGCCGACGATCTGGATGGGACGGTGGTGGAAGAGAAGATCTACCACGACGCCGGTGCGCAGACCCCTCAGGCCCTAACGCGCGCGCAACTCATCCGCCTGATTCGCGAGGCGGGCTCTGAGCCCGTCGAACGCGATACCCTCTATCATCCTGTCAAACGCACGGAAACGAGTGTCACTGTGCAGGTGTGAAGCTTCGCTGTTCCACACCCTGGTAGCAAAGGCCGCTTATTTGCTGATCAACGGCTAACGGCTCCTGATCACCCGGAATCCGATATACGCCGGGTCGGGCGCATCTGAGGTCTGCGCGTCGGACGGCCGGTCGGCGCTACCTCCAAGAGCCTTGCCTTTGCGGTCTTTCCCCACGCACCATTCCGCGACATTGCCCCCCAGGTCGAAGACCAACTCATCTTCGCCCACGCCGCGGAAGCTGCCCACTTCCTGCAGCAGCGGCGCTGTGCCACCCAGGCTTTTGATCTTGGCCGCGAGGCGCGCCGCGTCGTCAGGGTTGGGTTTGTATCCAGCCCAGTAATCGAGGGTGTTTTCCGTGGGCGCGGGCGTCGCGTAGAGCGACGCCATCTCCGCCTCGCCGCCCAGGCGATACGTCGCGCCCGTAAGCTTGCTGAGCCAGGCGCAATAGGCGCGCGCCTGTTCAAAGCTGAGGCCGTTCGCGGGATAGTTCTCCCGGCCCGGCTCCACCTTGTAGTTCCTGTCGAACGCCGCGTACTGCGCACGGGTCACTTCGAAGCGGCCGATCTCGAGTCCTTTCCACTCGACGGTTTCGGGCACCAGGGTGGAGTTCACGTTGACCCCGTAATTCGCTCCCACTTTCTTAATCCGCTGCCGCTTGATCAGGTCGCCCAACGGCGAATCAGTGCGATAGGCTTCATTGGTTGTTTCGGATGGCTTGAAGAGGTAGCGGTCGAACCAGGCCAGCTCCTCTTCGAGTTTGCGCCGCCGGTGCGAGAGTTTGCGGAGGCCATGCGGCTCGCCCGGCAGGACGACGAAGCGGGTCTGGGTCAAACCGATCTGTTGCAGTGTCCGGAAATGCTCCCAGGCCTGCGCGTGACCTACGGCCCGATCCTCGGTCCCGGAGAAAATGATGGTCGGCGTGCGCACCTTGCCGAGCTGATAGAGCGGCGACTTGCGAATGTAGAGTTCCGGGTCCTCGTACGGCGTGGCGCCGAAATAGTAGTTGTCGAAAGCCGCGCCGAACTCGGCGTAGGCCCAATCGCTGGGCTGCTCGACGTCCCCGGCGCCCGCGGAAGCAACCTTGTAGCGTGTCGAGTGGACGGTGAGTGCGATGGTGAGTATCGCCCCGTTCGACCAGCCAAGCGTGCCTAGCCGCTCGGGATCGACGTATCCGCGCGCGATCAGGGCATCCACGCCTCTCTCGATATCAGGAACCTCCAGATCGTAGTACTTCCCGCCACCGATCGATTCCGCCCACGCCAAGCCGTAGTTCGCGCTGCCATGGTAATTCGGTTGCAACACGAAGGCCCCGCGCTGCGTGTAGAGGTTGATGGGATAGGCGTAGTCCTCGTCCCAATAATCCATGTCCGCGCCGAATGGACCGCCGTGGATCATCACCACCAACGGGTACTTCTTGCCTTCCACATAACCCTGCGGGTAAAGGAGGATGCCCTCCACTTCTTCGTCCCGCGCTCCCTTCCAGCGGATAATCTCGGACTTCGCCGGAGGCTTCTTCTGCAGCTCGGGATTCAGGTCCGCAAGCTTCGCCGCGCTTCCCAGCCTATTCTCACTGAGGGTTGCACGGAACCACTGGCCGGGCTGGCTGGCGGCACCGAACCCGTACACGATGGTCCGGCCGTCTCTGCTCACGTCGATGCCAAAGAGTCCCGCTGCGTGCTCACCTTCGATCCAGGTGCGTTTCCACGTGGCACCGTCGCGCGTGTAGCGGGCCAGCTTGTAGTGAGCCCCCGCGGCTAAGAGAGCAAGAAAACCGTCGGGGGTGACGGCAACTTCGTCGCGGGCTTCGATGGCCAGTTCATTCGCCCAGCCGAGATCGACCTTCTCGGTGTGCTCGTCCGGCAAGTCGTAATAGTAGAGCCGGTCAACGACTGCTTCTCGATAAATAGGGTGGGTCGAGTAGGGCGAGACCGCGTAGAATCCAGAGCTATCGAGTTTCCACAGAATCTTCTGGGGCAGCACGACGCCATCGGTGAAGATAGGCCGGCTGTTTCCGCTCGCGAAGTCGTAGAGCACCGTGACGGGCTTCACGCGCTCGTCGAACTCGTAACTCAAACTGCGCTGGTGAACGGCCACGGCCTTCTTACCATCGGGCGAAACAGAGACGAGCTGAACCCAATCGTTGTTGCGCGTGAAGCGTGACATTTCCCGGGTTTTCACGTTCAGCTTGAAGAGCCGCACGGGAGGCGCATGGATGGCGTCATCCACGGCGCGCGAGTCGTCCTTCTTTTCCTTTAACATGTGTTCGTAAAGCGAGGGCTCTTCTTCGGCGGCCACCAGGATCGTGTCGGGGTTGATCCAGTCGAAGTCCTTCACCGGCCGTTCGGAGTGCGTAAGCGGCCAGGGCTCGCCCCCGAAGGGATTGATCAACCAGATCTGGGGTTGGGATGCCTCGGCGGCCGTGGACTCGTCCTTCGCCGGCGCCTTGGGCAACGGGCGGTCGCTCAGAAACGCCACTTGACGACCGTCGGGCGACCAGCGGGGTGACTCGTCCTTGCTCGCGCCGCGCGTAAGTTGGATTTCGTTCTTTTCCCGCAGGCTGCTCAGGTAGAGGTGTGAAACGCTCTCGTCCTTGTCTGCGTCGGGAACGGTTTTGATCCAGACAACCCACTGGCTGTCAGGAGAGATTCGAAAATCATCGGCCTTCTCCGGCGCGACGAAATCCTGAACTCCCCACGAGGTTTCAGACGGCTCGCCCTCCGCCCGGGTGAGACTTGGTCCGAGTGCGGACAGGCCGAAGACCATCGCCACCAGTCCAGCAGCGATTTCTGCAGCACGCTTGGTGGGTTTTCCCATGGGGCTCTGCCTCCTTGGTTGGATGAGGATGGATTGTACACCAGGCAGGCACGACCACGGGCAGGGGCGAAGCGAGACGGCAGGTTTTCTTCTCAGGCAGCGGACGTGTAGAATCAAACCCACTATGAAAACCTACCGGTTAGCACTTGTGCCCGGCGACGGGATTGGCAAGGAGGTCATCCCCGCGGCCATGCGAGTTTTGGAGGCCGCCGCCCAGGGATTCTCCTTTTCTGCGGAGTTGTTCGATTGGGGGTGTGAATACTATCTGCGCAATGGGTGCATGATGCCCGAGGACGGTCTGGAGACGCTACGTCCTTCCGACGCCATTCTACTCGGCGCCATCGGGTACCCCACGGTTCCCGATCACATCTCGCTGCGCGACCTCTTGTTGCGTATCCGTTTCGGGTTTGATCTCTACATCAACCTGCGCCCCGTGGAAGTCCTTCCGGGCTTCGAGACACCCTTGCGCGGGAAGCGTCCAGAAGATATCCGGATGCTCTTCATTCGGGAGAATAGCGAGGGTGAATACGCCGGCCTGGGAGGGCGATTCAAACAAGGCACTCCAGACGAAGTCGCTATCCAGCAGTCCGTGTTCACACGTAAAGGGGTGGAGCGCGTTGTCCGTTATGCCTTTGAGCAGGCTCGGCGTCGGCCGCGCAAGCGCCTAGCGAGTGCCACAAAATCCAACGCGATGCAGTACACGATGGTGCTCTGGGACGAGGTTGTGAAGGATGTGGCCCGGGAATACCCTGACGTCGCCGTAGCCAATTATCACGTGGACGCGCTTGCGGCCCGCATGGTCACACACCCGGAGAGCCTGGACGTGGTGGTGGGTTCCAACTTGTTTGCGGATATCCTCACGGACTTGGGCGGCGCGCTACAAGGCAGCCTGGGACTTGCGGCGAGCGCCAACCTGAACCCCACGGAGCGCCTAGGGCCCTCACTGTTCGAGCCCGTGCACGGCAGTGCTCCCGACATCGCGGGGAAAGGAATTGCCAACCCCGGCGGCGCCATCTGGGCTGTTGCCTTAATGCTGGAACACCTGGGCGAGCCCGCTGCGGCCGAACGCGTGATGCGCGCACTGAAAGCCGTGACGGCCGAAGGGCGCGTGCGCACTCCCGACCTCGCCGGCACAAGTACAACTGGAGAATTTACCGACGCCGTCGTACGACACGTTAATTTGAGTGATGCGGAGGCCCTTACAGCCAAAAAGGGCAAGGGCAGTGGCAGGTTGAGTTGAGGTGCTGGCCGACTGCCCTTGTTTGTTGCGGGAGGGCTCAATTAGCGGCGTCCACCGGAGGCGCGACCTCCGCCTCCACCACCGCCGCCCCTAGGCGCAGAGTAGCTGCTGTGTCCTCCACCCGACGGAGCCGAGTAGCTTCGGTTGCCACCGCCGGAGGGCGCCGAGTAGGTTCTGCCACCGGAGGGTGCTGAATAAGTTCGGCCGCCCGAGGGCGCAGAGTACGTCCGGCCACTGCCGCCGTAGTACCCGCCTCCCGATGAACGCTCACGCACCAGCGGCCGGCTCAGTTGGAGGGGTGGTCGCGAAGAGCCGTAGCTTCCCCCGCTCGAACGGGGTGCCGCGGAGCTCCACCCACCACTGGAACGAGAGCTGTACTGCGAACCTCCTCCTCCCGTGGGAGCCTGCGCGTGCGAGCTGAAACGCTGCCAACCAGCCTGTCCCCCACGTGGGTTTGCACCTCCAGATTCTGTGGCCCGGGCACCCATGCTGCTTGGGGCGCCGGCGGAAGAGAAGCCCGTGCGGCCGGTGCTGGGAGCGCCGTGCGAGGCGAACTTCTGCCAACCGCCTTGCGTTCCCTGCGAGGCCGGCCCTGCTTGCCTAGCCTGCGTCCCCTGGGGCCCAGTGGCATTTCTCTGGAATCCAGCGGTGCCCGTCGAATTGATTCCGGCGGAAGTCCGGCCTACCTGGCTTCCACTCGCAAACCGCTGCCACCCGGCGTTTGCAGATTGCGCTGGCGCACCCATCGTTCGGGACCCGGCTGCCCCAACACCCGCCTGGCTTTGTGCACCTGTTCGCCCCGTGACATTGGTACGTCCCCCGGGATTCTGGGCGTTGAGGTCACCGCGCGAACCGGCTGCCGTCTGGTTGCCGGTCCTCATTCCGTTCTGCCCAGCCTGAACTTCCCGCCCGGCACCTGCCGTCGGCCCGCGCTGGACCATGTTACGAATCTGCCCTGCCTCGGAAGAGAAGCTGGCCGTGCGGGTTGCCGGCGCGCCGCTCCGTGAGAAGAAGTGCTGATTGCTAGCTGCACCGGAAGCTAGGGCACTGTGGCTGACACCGCGTGTGCCCGGCTGCAAACTGGCCCGGGTGGGCACAACGGGGAGTGTTCCTTTTACCATGCTTCCACTGCGCAGCATGTTCTCGTTCGCGGGCTGTATGTTGTGGGCGACGCGGCCATTCACAAAGTTCTGCGCCGAAACGGTGCTGAGTGCTCCGCGAACGTGCGCATCCGTCATAACAGCCTGCAGGTTGGACCCGATAGGGCCCCGCATGGGGTGGCCGAATCCGCCGGCACGCCCGTTGTTGATATTCGTGATATTCACGACGTTGAAGCTGTGCCCTCTTCCCCACCAGGGGCTGAACGAATCGCGCGGGCCCATCGGCAACCAGCCGATCGACCCGAACCCGAAGCCGACGCCGACTCCCCAGCCTCGGCCTCCGAAGCCGAAGAAGGAGACATAGGCAGGCGCCCAAATGGGACGCGGCCCGTAGAATCCTCGTCCCGGCCACCAATACCAACTGGATCCGTAGGATATCCACCGCCCGTAGTGATAGGGCGCCCAGCCCCAGGGCTCGTAGGAAACCCACGTCCAACCCCAATAGGGTTCCCAAGTCCAACGGCCGTCACTATAAGGTACCCACCCCATGTCCACGTTGGGAGTCCAGCACCAATCGTAGCCTGGTACCTCGGTCCACTGGCCATGCGCATCCAGGTCGCTCGCACCCGTGTAATAACGATCGGTGTGTTGCCAGGCTTGGGCCTGCTCCATCTGCTTGTCGCGATCGTTGTTCCAGCGGTCCCATTCGTCCCTGGCCTCGGCGGTTTCGACACGATACTCTGGGTTGTCCGTGCCCCGGACGTTGATCACCTGATCCCGCTCGACCTTGGTGCTGCCCTGGGGAGTAGAGACCTCTGCTTCACCCTGGCGCACGGTCAGGTGAGTCTCGCCGGCGGAGTCGACCTGAATACGGTAAACACCGTCCTCCAAGGGCCGGATGGCCATGTTGGGCGTATCGATTTCAACCTCCGCCTCCGTGCCCTTGAAAACCACGAAATCCACGAGGCCCGTGGAGACCTGCACCTGCATTTTCTTGCCGCTGAGATCCGCCAGGGTGACTTCGGCTGTCTGGTCCAACCGCATGACGTTGGCAAAATCCAGTTGGACTTCGGCGCGGGAATGGGCAGCCGTCGCCACTTTGTCACCCGCCACGACAGGAGCGTTGACGGTGGCCGCGACCCACTCACCGGAATCACCGCGCATCGTGGAGACGTCGCCATTGATCACACTGACCCGCCCCACGCCGGGCTCCGGCTCGTCGCCGGCCCGAACGTTCGCCGGCGCCAGCAGTCCCACGGCGAAAATTGCGAGCGCGCTTAAAAGGATTCGGTTTTTCATGGCCCACCTCGCTTGAGCTTGCATGGCCAAACTCCCAACGATCTCCAACCCTGTCTAGGGCAAGAACTCTGCCAAACTGAGAATCCGTTAAGTGTTCGTATCTAGCTGTAGGGAGGCATGTTAAGGGTGGCTGCTTTCCGCATGGCGGGGGCAAGGCGAAGTCTCATGCCCAAATTCAGCCGTTGGGTGGCTCATTTCGGCCAGACCAGTCCCCCACGATCTATTGCGGGTACAGTAAGTCGCCGAGGCTCTCAGGGAGTCGCGGTAAGGTCAAGGAGGTCTTGTAAGAGTTCGCAGTCTTTGCAGCCTGGACGCGGCTCAGGGGCGCGCTGCTGGTCGTAGATTTCTCGGACCGTCGCGAGCAGCCTGGGGATTCTCTGCAACGTAAGGCTGACCGGGAGGATGTGAGCGCTGAATTCCATTACAAACCCGGCCGCCGTGAGGTTCACGTCCTTGGTGGCTGTCGCCATGTCGGTGATTGGCTCGGCGTAGACCAGGGACAAGCCTGACACTGGAGAGTATCCGCAGCGCTCGCCGATGAGAGCGTAAGCATTCAATTGGGTTTCGTACATCGGGAACAGCGCGTCCTGGTGCGCCGTGAACTTGGCTGTCTTGTAATCCACAATCATGAAGGAGTCGTCGCGCATCACCAGGATCCCGTCGGGCGTGCCGCGCAGGAGAATGTTCGTCTCTGGATCGGTTACTGCGAACTTCGTGAAATGGGGAGGATTCCTGTAGCCCTTGATGTCGCCCATCGCCGCCAGCCAAGGCGGAGCCGTCTGGTGACGGTCAAACCATCCGTGGACCAGTTGCTTCGCGTACGAGTCAATGGAACTGAAGATCCCGGGAAAGATCTGATAGGGGAGCTTTTCGGCATGCATCTGGATCCAGAAGCAGCGTGGACAGAAACCGGGCAATGCCACGGCGCCTAGAGTCTTGGCGGAGATCGTTATGGTGCCGGACATTGTTGCCTTACCCTTGTGGACTGTCAGCGTGGTCATTGTACGCCAGGAGTCGATGACTACGCAGAAAGAAAGCCGAGGACACTGGCGTGTGCCGAGAAGGCTGCCCTAGGCCCGGATGACTCGTGAAAGCGATTAGGGAGAACGGCTGGAAAAAGGTTTCACACAGAACTTAATTGACTCTCAGGGTTGTCTTTTCACCTCTGTTGCCATTTAATGGCTGAAGACACTGCCAGGCGCTTCGAGGCAGCATTCGGTGCCTCACAGGTCGGGGCAAGGAAGGAGGCAATCAGGTTCTTATGGCGGGCATCGACCTCAAATTCTATTTCGACTCTTTCCCGGATGTGTGCAAGCACAAGTTCGGGCGCACTTACTCCTTCCGTGCTCTGGAAAAGAAGTTCGAGCCGCTGTGCACGGGCAACCGGTGGCTAGCGGCGAAGGATGTCCTCAATATCTTTGATCCTACGGCTACACCCTTCGGGCGCTACTGGCCAAAGCCTAACGAACGCGAGCTTGATCAGACCCTGAAGAAGGCCCGTTTGGTGCTGGGCCCGGCGCCCGTCGACCCGCGCATACTGGTGCGGCAGGCGCTCGAGGTGCTGCATAGCATTGGAATCGTTTCGCTGGTCCTGCGTTTCGTTCACCCCGACCGCTTTGGCGTGTTTTCGACACCCATCATGAATCTGCTACAGGTCTATCGTCCCCGAACGATCGAACTCTACATGGCGTATTGCGACGAGTTGCGGGCGTGGAAAGAACATTTTCGGCTCGAGTCTATCGCCGACACCGAAACGGCGCTGTGGACGTACCACGAACTGGTGTCGGACGAGATCCGCCAGAGCGAAGTCGGTAACGGCCGCGGCGGGTTCGATGCCGATGTCTGGATTCAGCGGCGGCGTGTGGCCCAAGTGCTTCGCCCTTTTCTGCGCAACTATGGACCGCTGGAACTTGCACGCATCCTTGTGGAAGAAGAGCCCAAGTTGGCGGGCAAGATCGCCGGCGAGGAATACGAGCGGCTGCTTCGCGTGGCGGCGCGCGAACTCTGCGGCGGGATGAACCTGAACGTGCGCGGCGCCATCGAAATCCTCTTCGACCGCCTCACCGAGGATGGATACATCTCGCTTGAAGACAAGGCCCAGCTCGATAAAGCCTGGCGCGTCCGCAATGCCGCCGTTCACGCCGGCCGCCCACCCGACCCCGAACAGGTCGATAATATGATCGACGCCATCGAACGTATCTGTAAGTCCTGGGAGATGCCGAGGGAATAGCCGGGAATCGGACTGGGATATAACGGTGCGGGGCGTGTTAGGGGAGGATATGGCAAACGAATACACCGCGGTATTTGAGCGTGACGGGGAATGGCACGTTGCCTACTGTCCGGAGATTCCGGGAGCGAACGGGCAGGGCAGGACGACCGATGAAGCCCGTGCGAGCCTGCGCGAGGCGATCTCGCTTATTCTGGAAGATCGGCGGCAAGATGCCTTGCGCGGGATTCCGCCCGAAGCTGAGTTCGAAGCCATCACCGGCAAGTGAAACGAAGCGCTCTGCTCCAACATCGTCAAGCCGAAGCCTCGTCGTCAGCGACCCCGATCTTGGACAATCGATAGCGTAAAGCGTTTCGCGACAGACCGAGCAGGCGCGCTGCCTGGCTCTTGTTGCCACTCGCGCGGCGGAGAGCTTCGCGGATGATTTCATCCTCGAACTGTTCGAGCGTCATACCTTCGGGCGGGAAAGGTCCCGTGCCTTCAGTTGTGGCGTGCGTGGGACTGGGAATGGCGACGTCCAGCCGGATATCGGGCACGTCGATCACCGTTCCTGCCGAAAGCGCTACCGCCCGCTCGATGATATTTTCAAGTTCACGCACGTTGCCGGGCCAATGAAAGTCCATAAGGACCCGGAGCGCGGCGGGCGTGACGCTATCCAAGGGTTTGCCCGACTCGCGCGCGAAGCGGGCGATGAAGTGGTCCACAAGATAGGGAATTTCTTCCTTCCGCTCTCGCAGCGGCGGGATGCTGATGGGAACCACATTCAGCCGGTAATAGAGGTCCTGGCGGAAAGTCCCTTGCTCGAGCGCGGCGCGCAGGTCTTGGTTCGTGGCGGCCAGCACGCGCACATCGACCTTGAGGGTTTTGGTCCCGCCCAACCGCTCGAACTCCCGGTCCTGGAGGACGTGCAACAGCTTCACCTGAATGGAGCCGGGCACGTCGCCGATCTCATCGAGGAAGATCGTCCCCTTGTCGGCCAGTTCGAACCGGCCGGGTTTGGCATTGATCGCGCCCGTGAAGGCGCCTTTCTCGTAGCCGAATAATTCGCTTTCCAGCAGATTCTCGGGAATCGCGGTGCAATTGATCTTGATGAACGGGCCCGCGGCGCGGCGCGAGTGCTCGTGGATGGCGCGCGCGATCAAGTCCTTGCCGACGCCGCTTTCGCCGCCCAGCAGCACGGTGGAATTGGTCGGAGCCACGCGCTCGACGGTGGCCAGCACCTCTTGCATTTTAGGACTGCGCGCCACGATGTTGCGAAACGCATAGCGCTCGCCCAGCGCTTCCCGCAGCGAGCGGTTCTCTTCGCGCAGGCGGTGGAAGTCGAGCTCCTTGCTCAGGATGAGGCGCATTTCCTCCAAGGAGAAGGGTTTCAGCACGTAGTCGCTGGCGCCAGCCTTCATGGCCTCGACTGCGGTTTCGACAGTGCCGTACGCGGTCATCACGACGACGGGAAGCGCGGCGTTGATCCGTTTCGCCGCCTGCAGAAACTCCAGACCGTTCATCCCCGGCAGCTTCAGGTCGGTAACGATTAGGTCGATCTTTTCCTGGCGCAGGATGTTGAGGCCGGCCTCCGCGTCGGCAGCGGTGTGGACCGTGTAGCCGTCTTCCGTGAGGTTCAGCTCCAGGAGGCGGCGCATCTTGGCTTCATCTTCGACAATCAGCAGGGTGGGCATCAGGCCTCTCCGCGAACGGGCATGCTTCTTGACCCCGCCGGCGTCGGCTTGCCGCGCCGGCGGGATTGAAGGCCCCATTCTACCCCGAGCCGAGCGGTGCTGTCCCAGTTCGAAATGTAGCACCGGACTTCAACCCGGTAAATGCCGCCCTGAATGACGGCGCTACGATGCGATTCGGACAGCATCAATGGAGCGGCCGATAGATGCTATTTCACCTCTCCGGCATAAATCTGCATGATGGTGTTTAGGAACTTCAGGGCATGCTCCCTGGGACGTTGGAAGGAATTGCGGCCGATGATCGAGCCGAACCCGCCACCGTCGCGGATGGCACGGGCTTCGTCGAACACGGCTTCGTCACTGTCCTTCTTGGGACCGCCGGAGAAAATGACGATGCGATGGCCGTTGAAGGCGGCTTGCACCACATGGCGCACGCGCTCGGCCAGTGTGGCGCGCGGTACGTTGGCCTTCTCATAGGCTTTCTTCGCCTCGGGCTGCTCCAGGTGCTCGGTGGGCAGTTTCACCTTAATGACGTGTGCACCCAGTTGCGCGGCAATGTGTGCGGCGTAGGCGGCCACGTCCAGCGCCGTCTCACCTTCTTTTGAAAGGCCCGACCCGCGCGGATAGGACCACACAACCACGGCCAACCCACAGGCTTTCGCCTCTTCCGCGGCCTCGCGCAACTGTTCGTACATCGTCTGCGAGTTCGCGGAGCCGGGATAGATCGTAAAACCAATCGCGACGCAGCCCAGGCGCAATGCGTCGCCGACACTGGCCGTCACGGCGGGGAGAGGGTCTTTCTCATCGTGCAGCAGGTCGTGGTTGTTCATCTTCAGGATCAGCGGAATCTCTCCCGCATGGCGCGCGGCCGCACCCTCCAGGAAGCCGAGCGGCGCGGCGTAGGCATTGCAGCCCGCGGCGAGCGCCAGTTCAAAATGATAGTTGGGATCGTAGGCGGGCGGGTTCACGGCAAAGCTCCGTGCCGGTCCGTGTTCGAATCCCTGGTCAACAGGCAGAATGACGAACTTCCCCGTGCTCGCCAGACGGCCCGAATTCAGAAGCCGCGCCAGATTGGTTTTCACCCCAGGGTTGTCACTTTCATACCAGCTCAGGATCTCCCGGACGCGAGCCGTGTGGCCCACAGTTCGCTCGTGGATCGCCGGCGTAGTTTTCGCGACGGACATAGTAGGAATACCTCCCGTCTAGAAATTGAGTTTCTTTCAGCCCAGAGTTCGATTATCGGTTGAGCGCGCAGGTGAGGCAAGAGCAAAGAGCTCCAAACATGTACCGTAGGGGCGCACGGCGGTGCAAGCTTGTCCAAATTAGCGTCGCCTCCAAAGGCCACGTTCGCGGTGTCGCCTCTGGTTATGCGGCTGACGTGCTGGTCCGGTATAACAACCGAACCACCCAACCTTGTTCTCGAACTCCCCCGCACTTGATCTTCTGTGCCCTCGCCCCCAAGGGGGCGAGGGAACGCATCATGATAATTCCCGGTGTCGCCATAATTTGGACAGCCCTGCACGGCGGTGCGCCCTCACCACATGAAATATGGTGGACGCCTGTTGTCGCTTCTGATGACGGTCTCAAGATAGGATGACGGGGCTTATTGTAGCGGCGCTCGATGAGCGCCGAAGCGACGGAGGTCATAGACCGCCGCTACAGCCGCACCGCCGGTGTGGGGTTTGCACGTCCTCCGGGTCGTCTTATGCGCCCAGCGTTTCTGTGATAGAGTTCCTTCCAGTCCGGCATCTTCGGCCGATGACGCCGTCAACATTCCCGCCAGGAGAGACGCGATGGATCGCAAAGAATTCTTCCAGAAGTCTCTGCAATCCGGTTTTGGCTGTTGTGCTCTGCTCGCGCTGCCAGCCGGGGCCGCAGCCATTGATTCAACCCCGTCAACCGAGGAGATGACCAAGCTGAAGTCCGAGAAGGAGTTCGTGCAGAACTGGCTTTCTGATCTACTCGAAACGATGGATACGGAACTTGATGAGAAGACCAAGGTAAAGCTCATGGAGGGTTGCGGCCGCGCCTGCTTTCGCCGGTTCCAGTTCAAGCAGGATATCGCCGCGCAAGGCAAGGGAGACCTTGCGAAACTTCTGGCGGCTTACAAGAAGAACTTTGAGGTCTGGCAGGAAGGGAACTTCGTGCACATCCGGTATGGCGAGGTTTCCAGCCACTGCTACCGCCCAGCCGCGTACTATCGAGCGGCGAAGCCGCACGACCTGCACTGCGAGTGCACGCGGACCACGCACCAGACCATCTTCGAAACGGCCCTGGGGCGGCCCTTCCAGGTGGACATCCTGGAATCACTTCGCCGCGGCGGGAAGACGTGCCACTTCGTCGTGCACCTCGCGTGAATCTACACTTCGTCCTGGGTCTTATAGTCGCAGGCCTCGCGGCAGTCGGCGCAATAATACTGGCCATCTTCGGTGAGCCGGACCGCGTAGTCGGAATGGCATAGGGCGCAGTACTTGATGCAGGTGCAGCGGTCTTCGGTTTGATCGCAGACCAGACAACGAAATTGCTTGAGGACCATACGGTGGCCTCCCAGGAGATTCCGCACCTATTCTGCTACTTGGCGGCGCCAATATCAAATTGATGGAAGGGAAGGCAGGGTCCTAATTTCAGGTGTAGCGCTGGGCTTCAACCCGGCAAGTGCCGCCCTAAAGGAGGGTGCTACCTTCAAGTTAGGACACTACCGCAGAGAACTGCTGCTGATGTTGTCAGAGAGGACGTCACCGACAGTCGGCGCATTATCTCCGTGCGTAGTGGGGACGGACGGCGTAAGGGATGGGGTCTTCCACACCCGCTTCTTCGAAAGCCCGCAGACGCAAAGCGCAGCTATCGCACAATCCGCAAGCGGTGTCTTGGCCTTGGTAGCAGGACCAGGTCAGCTCGAACGGCGCGCCCAGTTCGCGCCCGCGGCGTACAATTTCGCTCTTGCGCAGGTGGATGACGGGCGTGACGATTTCGATCTGCGTCTCAGGTTTGGTTCCAACCGCCACGACGCGATTGAACGCCGCGTAGTATTCAGGGCGGCAATCGGGGTATCCGGAACTGTCTTCCGAGACCGCGCCGATGAAGATCTTGCGCGCTCCCAGCACTTCTCCCCAGGAAACCGCGATGGCGAGAAAATGGGCGTTGCGGAAGGGAACGTAGCTGGAGGGGATGTCCTGCCGCGCCAAGTTGGCCAGTTCGACCGCCATATTGGGGTCGGTTAGACTCGATCCGCCAATCTGCCGCAAATGGTCCAGCCGGCATACCAAGCGGCGCTCCGCGTGGTAGAAGTCTGCCAGCGCCTGGAACGCACGAAGCTCGCGCGCCTCCGTACGCTGGCCGTATCCCACATGCAACATCGCTAGGCGGTAATCAAGATTCGCGATGGCGGTGGTCACGCAGCTATCCATACCACCGCTGGCAAGAACAACCGCCAGGGGTTTGTCCGTCGTCCGTGGTACGTTGCTCATGGTTGGTTAATAGTCCCCGGTTTTCAGTTCGCGGCAGTTGTCACTCAGGCGCTCACCGGCCGCTGCGGACTGCCCACTGCCTACTGCCAACTGCTTACTGCCTTTTGCCTGCCCTTCCTAAACTCCCCGCGCGGCCGGGTCCCAGATGAACTTGTGGATCTGCAAACCGAGCCGGACCGGGAGCTTGTCGCGCAGTATCCACTCGGCGAGTTGGCGGGGGGGCAACTGGCTGAATACCGGCGAAAGGATGATTTCGTCCACGCGCTCGGCGAGGCGATGTTTCTCCATGAAGTCGCGGGCGTAGCGATAGTCCGCTGCGTCGACAATCACGAACTTGATTTGGTCCTTACGCTCCAAGGCCTCGATGTTCCGGAAACAGAACTTTTCGTGTTCGCCGCTTCCCGGGCATTTCACGTCCATGACTTTGACGACGGCGCTCGGCAGCCGCCCGATGTATTGTTCGCCGCTCGTCTCGATCAGGACCCGAAAGCCCTCGGCCAGCAACTGATCCGCTAAGGGGTAAACCTCTTCCTGGAGAAGGGGTTCGCCGCCCGTCAGTTCCACCAGCTTGCAGCCGAACTGGCGGACTTGGCCGAGGATTTCTCCGACGGTCATCTTCCGGCCACCACGAAACGCGTAACCCGTGTCGCACCAGTGGCATCGCAGGTTACAGCCCGTCAGCCGGATGAAGATGCACGGAAGCCCCGCGAACGTCGACTCGCCTTGAATCGAATTGAAGATTTCCGTGATGAACACTTGGCTTTGGAACCTCCCACCCCTCGCGAGCGCTTCGTTTCATTCTACCCGATTTCCCAGATGCCTGCGGGGCCGTGCGGCTGGAAGTTGATTGGCGGTGCCTGTCCTTGCATGGTTACAGGGCTGGGTAGAAATGCGTTGAAGCAAGGGGTTCGGCGTCCCGAACTGGGGCAATAACACCTACAAAATGTCCTTACAGCAATTGCATATTTGATCTTTGTCAGGATCGGCGCAATTTCTACTCTGCTGAATCTAAGTTGGTTTCGCGAACCGCCGATAAGTAATGTGCGAGGCGTGCAAGCGTTGGCCACTCACTTGCATCCAACAGTACAGAAAGTGAGGGAGCGGGTTATGTTAAGCCACGACGAACTCGAGAAGATTCGGGAAGAGCACGAGGTTATGGATACCTGGCGGACCTATTCCCGGCACGTCGTTGCTGACTTGCTGGAGGTCTGCGCCGTGTGCGGAACGCTCCGCGAGCGGGAAAACCTGACCCGCTGCCGCTGGTGCGAAGATACCTATATCTGCAAGGAAGGTGTCTGCGCCCAGCAGCACCAGGCTGAGCTGCATCCTGCGGTGGCGTTCTGGACGTGGTAGCGCGCCGGTTTCTGTCCGGCTACGCGGGGGTTCCAGGCAGGTAGGTGGCGGAGGTCGTATCTGTCTCCCAGACGGTCACCGCCTGGACGTGAGGACCGTGAGCGCGCACTTGGGGGTCCAGCTCGTCAAACAGATACTTGGCAAGATTCTCGGCCGTGGGGTTTAGCTGGTCAAACGGCGTGAGATCATTCAGAAAGCGGTGGTCCAGGCGTTCAATCAGTTCCTTGATGGCCTTCCGCAATTCCACAAAATCCATTAACAACCCTGACGAATCGAGCTGTTCGCCGCTCACGGTGACGCGGATCTTATAGTTGTGTCCGTGGACGTTCTCGCACTTGCCTTTGTATCCGCGCAGAGCATGGCCGGCGGCAAAGCCGTATTCAACTGAGATTTCAAACATGAAGCCCTCTAAGGAAGGAATCAGGAGCCAGAAGTCAGGAGTCAGAATGGAACCGCCGTTTCTCCAGATTCCGGCTCCTGACTGCTAACTCCTGAATCCTAGATCCTGATTCCTGACTCCTCTTCTAATTATTCTCGCATGAAAGTCTTCACATCATCCAGGCGATTTGTTATGCGGTAGGGCGGAAGGCTTTCGAGGAAGACGCGTCCGTAGGGCTTCCGCACCATGCGGTGATCGAGGATGGCCAGTATGCCGCGGTCGGTTTCACTGCGGATCAGGCGTCCGAACCCCTGCTTGAGGATAATCACGGCCTGGGGCACCTGGTAATCGGTGAAAGCGTTTCCCCCCTCCTCATTGATCTGGCGAATCCGCGCCGCGGTGACGGGATCGCTAGGCACGGCGAACGGCAGGCGGTCGATGAACACGCCGCTCAGTTGTTCGCCTTGCACGTCAACACCTTGCCAGAACGAGCTGGTGCCGAACAGCACCGCGTGGGGGGTCTTGCGGAAACGGTCCAGCAGCTCCGTCCGCGGCATCGAGCCCTGGATCAGGAGCGGATACCGCACGCGGGGCCGCACCCGCTCGTAGACATCGCGCATCTGCACGTAGGAAGTGAAGAGGACGAAGGCGCGTCCCCGGGTCACTTTCAGGAGTTGTACGACTTCCTCGGCGGCGCGCAGCCCGAAGCTGGCGTCGCGGGGGTCCGGCAAGTGGATCGGCGTGTAGAGCATGGCCTGGTTCGCGTAATCGAAGTGCGAATCCAGGATGGCTTCCTTGGCGTTCTCGATGCCCAGGCGGCGTTTCAGAAAGTCGAACGTGCCGCCCACGGCGAGCGTCGCCGAGGTCAGGATGATGGTCTCCACCTGCTCGAACAGCCGCGCGCGGAGGAGTCCCGAGACGTCGATGGGCGTGGCCTGCAGGAAGACGCCCCGGCCGCGCCTTTCCCACCAATACACCAGGTTGCCCTCGCGGCCCTCGAGCACGAGTTCGAACGTAGCGCGCACTTCCGCCGCGCGGCGCGCGAGGTTATGAACCTCTTCCGGGTGCTCGCGCAAGCGGCCGAACTCGGTTTCGAGAAGCAGCAGAGCGTTCCCCAAGGCTGAATACGCGCCGCGGTGAACTTCGAGGAAACTCTCGCGGTTGTCGAAGTTCGTGCGGCCCTCGGTGGCCGGAAACAGTTCAAAGAAGAGGTCCGCGCGCCGCCTTAGGTCGCCCACCGCCGCGAGCACTTCCGGACTCTGCAAGCCTTTCAACCGCAGCGTGGTTTCCGTGTCCCGAGCCAGTTCCTCCACCCGGTAGTTGCTGACTTCCGCGCCGAAGTACTGCGTGGCCACGTCTTCCATTTCGTGCGCTTCATCGAAGACCAGCGCGGCATAGTCCGGCAGCAGCCCCGCGAAGTCGTTCTGCCGCAGCGCGAGGTCGGCGAAGAACAGGTGGTGGTTCACAATGATCAAGTCGGATTCCGCCGCCTGCTGGTGCATCCAGGTGATGAAGCAGCGTTCGAACTGTGCGCATTTCTGGCCGGTGCACGTTTCGCGCCGGGCATCCACGTGTGCCCACAGGTTGCTCGAGTCCGGAAGCCACCCCAGTTCCGCTCGATCCCCGGTTTTCGAGTTCGCTTCCCATTCGCGGAGCTTCGGGTATTGTTCTACCTCCTCCATGCCGTTCAGCACGGGCTGCTGTTCCAGGTCATAGAGCTTCTGGCGGCAGAGGTAGTTCTGCCGGCCCTTCATGAGGGTCACCCGCAGTTCGGGGAAAAGCTTTCGCAGGAATGGAATGTCTTTGTAGAAGAGCTGCTCCTGAAGATTCTTGGTGCCCGTCGAAATCACCGCGCGGCGCCCGCTGCGGATGAGTGGCACAAGATAGGCCAGCGTCTTGCCAGTGCCGGTCCCCGCCTCGACGATCAAATGGCGGCGGTTCTCCAGCGCCGCCTCAACGCTTTCCGCCATCTCAAGCTGTCCCGGGCGATACTCGTAGTTCGGATGATGGCGCGCCAGCCATCCGCCGGGCCCGAAGACTTTTTCAAGCGGAACTTTCTGCGACGGTTGTTGGGTCGTGGTGGACATGAATAGCTTTCAAAGGATAACATACCAGCGAAACTGGTCGCTGGGTTGAAGCACTTCTGAGCTGGCAAGCGACGCTAACCCGTGTTGTTTTCTCGTCACCTTCGAAATACTATGACCTTAACTCTTCCCCGTATCGTGATTCTCGGACGGCCCAACGTAGGCAAGTCCACGCTGTTCAATCGCCTTTGTGGGCGGCGGCGGGCGCTGGTGGGGGACGAGCCCGGCATGACGCGCGACCGCTTGTATGCTCGCGCCGAATGGCTGGGCAAGCCGTTCGAAATCGTCGATACGGGTGGGATTGTCCCGGCGGAGAAAGAACTAATCCCGAGCGAGATTTTCCGGCAGGCGCAGAAGGCCATCGACGAAGCGGCGCATCTGATCCTGGTGGTGGACGCGCGCGAGGGCGTGGTGCCGCTGGATGAGGAACTTGCCCACCGCCTGCACCGCACGGGAAAGAAAGTGGCGCTGGCCGTGAACAAGGTGGACGCCGCGCAGCACTCGCCGCTGGCGGCGGAGTTCCATCGCCTGGGAATCAAAGCCATCTTCCCCATCTCCGCCGAGCACGGCTTGGGAATCGATGACTTGCTGGACCACGTGACGGCTGGATTTCCGCAGGCGGTGGCAACCGATGAATCTCCGCAGGGTGAAAGCCCTGCTTCGATGTCTGCGGAGGGAATGCCCGATCACCCGATCACCGGGTCGCCGGATCAACCGATCTCGGTGGCCATTATCGGGCGGCCCAACGTGGGCAAGTCGACACTCCTGAACACTCTCCTGAACGAAGAGCGATCCATCGTGTCTCCGGTACCCGGGACGACGCGCGACGCCGTGGATGCAGAATTCGAGCGGGACGGCCTGCATTATCGTCTTGTGGACACGGCGGGCATCCGGCGGAAAGGTAAGACCAAGCTGCTGGCTGAGAAACTGAGCGTCATCCAGGCCCGGCAGCACCTTGAACGGGCGGACGTGGCCTTGTTGCTTCTGGACGCCGAGGAAGGTCTTACGGCGGTCGATACCCACATTGGCGGATACGCGCACGAGAGCGGGCGGTCCGTCATTATCGTGGTCAATAAGTGGGACGCCATCCCTAAGGGGCCCACCACCACGCAGGACTTCACTCGGATAATTCGCGAGGGAATGAAGTTTCTCAGTTATGCCCCGATAGTCTTCATCTCGGCAATACGCGGGCAGCGATTGGGGAACTTGCTGAAAGCCATCGCCCAAGTGGCCGAGGCACGTCGGCAACGCGTCGCGACGGCGGAAATGAACCGATTTCTTTCTGAAGTTGATTTTGCCCGCGCCTCCACGCCGTCCGGCAAACCTACCCGCGTTTACTACCTGACGCAGGCGGGCGTGGCGCCTCCTACCTTCATCGCGTTCGTCAACCGTGCCGGAAAGCTTCACTTTTCCTTCGAGCGTTTCTTAGAAAACCGCATCCGCGAGAGATTCGGCTTCGCGGGTACGCCGATTGTGATCAAGACGCGCACCAGCCGTTAATGTCCCGCCTGCTTCGAAGTGCTGACCCTTTGCTTCGGTGATTTAACTACATAGTAAATATATTCTACCCTATACACGGGGCTTTCGCGGCGACCTTAAAGGCGGCCTATGGTATACTGCGCACCGGGTTGTAAGCGCGATTCGTGGGGGCGAAGTGGGTTTCGATCATACATCGGTCCCGGGAGGGAGGTCTGGATTCATGTCTTGGGAAATGACAGGAGTTCGCGCCGTATTCGTCATTGTGATCATTGCGGCCTCCGCACATCTTCATCCGTTCGGCTTGTCTGGGATTAAGTCCTTACTTTTTGGGACAGCTCTGGGCATTTTCTTTATCTTCTTCGAAATGCGGCTGGAGAAGGCCAGTTTGAAGCGCCTGATCGGTGCGGCGGTAGGATCCATTCTTGGCATCCTGGGCGCATTCATGATTAGTCATCTACTGTATATGACGGCGATCGACAAGGGCGCCGTTTCCTTCGTGCAGATTACCTTGCTGTTGTTGATGGCCTATGTGGGATTGGTCCTGGGCGCTAACAAAGGAGACCTGCTCAATCTATCGGCTTTGGGCGGGCTGTTCACTGCTGAACACCATCCCCGAAAGAACCATAAGGTGCTCGACACCAGTGTCATCATTGATGGGCGCATCGCGGACGTCTGCGAGACGGGCTTCATCGATGGCACGATGGTGATTCCGCAATTCGTCCTGCGCGAACTGCAACTGGTGGCGGACTCCTCCGACCCGCTCAAGCGCAACCGCGGCCGGAGAGGGTTGGATATTCTCCAGCGTATTCAGAAGATGACCAACGTTACGGTGCAGATCGTGGAGGAAGATTTTCCCCAACTCCGGGAAGTTGACCTGAAGCTCATCGAATTGGCGCGGCACTATGACGGGAAGATTGTTACGAACGATTTCAATCTGAACAAGGTTGCCCAGCTTCAGGGCATACCGGTGCTTAACATCAACGAACTGGCGAACGCCCTGAAACCGGTGGTGCTGCCCGGCGAGATTATGCGGGTATTTATCCTGAAGGAAGGGAAGGAATACAATCAGGGTGTGGCGTATTTGGATGACGGCACGATGGTCGTCGTGGACAACGCGAAGAAGATGATTTCCAAGACCATCGATATTGCCGTCACCAGCGTTTTGCAGACCACCGCGGGCAAGATGATTTTCGGCAAGTTCGATGAACGAAAAGCGGTGGCCGAAATGGTTCACCAATAGGCAGGGATTGGAAGGTAGGCAGGGCGACGGAGATTCTTTGGTCTCCGTCGCCTTTGTTTTCGTGCGAGAGTCGGCAGGCATCGTAAACACGGAGTGACCATGAGCGTCTTGGCGATAATTCCGGCAGCGGGCATGGGTCTCAGAATGGGTGGGGACACGCCCAAGCAGTTCCTTTCCCTAGAGGGCGAGCCGATCTTTGTCCACACTTTGCGGAAGTTCGTGGCTTCGGACGATATCGATTCCATCCTGCTCGGCTTGCGCGCAGAGGACATCGACCGGGCCGCGGTGGAAGTTGAGCGCGAGCACTTTGGGAAGCCCGTGCGTCTGGTGCCCGGTGGTGCGACGCGGCAGGAGACCGTGGCGCGATGCCTTGCCGAGGCGCCTGCGGACACCGAGGTCGTGGCTGTCCACGACGCCGTTCGCCCCTTCGTCGAGCTTGACGCCATTCACCGCGTGGTGGAGGCGGCCCGCAAAGAAGGCGGGGCTATCCTCGGCATCCTCAGCGTGGATACGGTGAAGCAGGTCGAGCGGCAGAACATTCTGGGAACCATCCCTCGGGAGCGCATTGTGCTGGCCCAGACTCCCCAGGCCTTTCGTTACGACCTTCTGCGCGGGGCGGTCGATCGCGCCCTGGCGGAAGGCTTCATCGGCACGGATGAATCGAGCCTAGTCGAGCGTGAAGGGCACAAAGTGGTTGTCCTGATGGGGTCGGACCGGAACATCAAGATTACCAAACCTTCGGACTTGCCCCTGGCCCGGCTCTATATAGCCCAGGAACGCGAGCATATCCCGCATGACGCTTGAGTCGCGCAGTTCTTCCTCCCGGAGAAAACCCCGCCGGCCGCAGGGCGCCCTTTCCGCAGCAGGCTTGCGTGTGGGCATTGGCAACGACCTGCACCGGTTGGCGCCCGGACGCAAGCTGGTGCTGGGCGGAGTGCGTATTCCCTTTGATCGCGGACCGGTAGGGCATTCGGACGGAGACGTCCTCATCCATGCCATCTGCGATGCTCTGCTGGGAGCGGCGGCGCTGGGTGACATCGGACGGCATTTCCCCAATACCTCGCCGCGTTGGAAGGACGCCTCCAGCCTGCTCTTTCTTAACCACGTGCGCCGTCTGCTTGCGGACGCCGGTTACGGCATTGTTAACATCGACGCCACCGTTGGACTGGAGCGTCCCAAGCTCGCCTCCTATATTCCCCGCATAACACGGAAACTCGCCTCCGCACTCGGCATTAAGGCCGGCCAAGTCAGCGTTAAGGCCAAAAGCGGCGAAGGCATGGATGCCGTCGGCCGCGGCGAAGCCATCCGTGCTGATGCCATCGTTCTCTTGTCGTCTTAAGCAAAGCGAAGAACCTCGGTGGTTCGCTCGTGTCGGAAAGGGTGCGAATAACAGGAATCCTCTGCGGCGCTCACTCGAAAAACGTACCTTCCTTAGTCGTTCCCGCGGAGGCGGGGGGGTGGATTCACGTTTGAAGTGCAACAGTGGAGCAAGCATAAGTGAAGGCCTCGTGAGGGGTGAAGAAGCGGAGGCATTTGCGTGGGGTATGGTTGTAGCGAAGGACGCAAGCCTGGAGTTGATGGGGAGGGAGGGTGGCGAGATCGGTTTTACGGGGGAGGTGGCGGCGGAGGCGTCCGATGGCGTTTTCGATGCCGCCTTTCTGCCAAGGTTTGTGGGGGTCGCAGAAGAAGGTGGGGAGGCCGAGGCGTTGGGTGAGTTGGAAATGCTGGGCGAACTCGGTTCCGTTATCGAAGGTAAGGGATTGGCGCAAGGAGGGCGGTAGAGGTTGGAGCCAATGGAAGAGGCATTCGAGCACGGGCTGGGAGGCCTTGTTGGGGAGGCGGGTGAGGAGGAGATGGCGGGAGGCGCGTTCATGGAGGGCGAGGAGCGCCTGGCCGTATTTACGGAAGAGCATGAGGTCGGCTTCCCAGTGGCCGGGGTGGGAACGGTCGTTGGCTTCAGGGGGTCGGGCGTGAATGGGGACGCGGTGCAGGAGGAACTGCACGGAACTGCCGCCGCGCGGGCCGAGTCGCCCGCGACGGGACTTGTGGCGGGGCAGGAGGCGGTGCCAGTAATCCTTCTGGGCGGAGCGGTGGTAGATAAAGCGGTAGATGGACTCGTGGCTGATAAGCGGAT
>Ga0335069_10002295_pt1 | contig 29585 bp, 22 predicted proteins | sample Lox_Sample_11_FD_206714 | JGI IMG/M metagenome (GOLD analysis project Ga0335069, IMG submission 206714) | Soil microbial communities from Loxahatchee National Wildlife Refuge, Florida, United States - Lox_Sample_1.1 | ecosystem: Environmental > Terrestrial > Soil > Wetlands | place: USA...
CAGGGTAGCCAAGTCGGATCAACCCACGTGGCTTCCGGTTTCGAAAGCCGGCGGGCGCCACGGCCCAAAGGAGCCCGCCACGGGCGCCCCAGACAGGCTGATTTGTGTTCAGCCCCGGGCGGACCCAATCGGCGCCGACAGCAAGAGAAGTTGCCGCGAGAAAGACCGAAACCTGAACAGAAGGCAACGGAGCGAACAGAGGGCAGATCGGTCTTCTCTGCTTGCTGCGGCTGGAACGCCTGCCGATGTTTGCATTCTGCATTCTGCACTCTCCCCTCGGCATTTATTAGTCTTCCGCCCGCTCTCCGTGTGGGGCCATCTTCACTCGTTTCGGATCGAATTGGCCCAGGATGGTCACCAGGTCGTGCTGGGCGGCCATCACCTCGTGGATGTTCTTGTAAACCATCGGCACTTCGTCCAGGCCAGCGGAAATGAGCGTCACGCCCTTGTCCCGCAGGAAGGCGTTCACCTTCTTCCACTCGAAGGTCTTGGTCGCCTGGGTTCGGCTCATCACGCGGCCGGCGCCATGCGAGGCGGAGTTCAACGACTCGGCATTGCCTTTGCCGCTCACGACAAACCCCGGCGAGGCCATGGAGCCGGGAATGATACCCAGCACGCCCTGGCCGGCCGGCGTGGCCCCTTTGCGGTGGACGATGACTTCCTTCTCCACGCCGTTGATCAGGTGGCGCTCCTTCCAGGCAAAGTTGTGGTGGTTCTCCACGTCGAGCAGGACCTCGGCCCCGAGATTGGCGGCCAGGTGCTGGTGGATCAGCGCGTGATTGGCGGCGGCATAGCGCCCCATCAGCTCCATTGCCGCCCAGTATTCCTGACCTTCTTGGGAATCCAACGATAGCCACGCGAGGCGCTTCAACTCGCTCGGCAGGTCTTCGAATTGGCTAAACGCCAGTTTGCTGTAGTAGTCGCAAACGGCCGCACCCGTGCCGCGGCTCCCGCTGTGCGAGAGCAGCGCCACGTAGGTTCCCGGCTCCAGGCCACGGACATTCCCGTGGGCGGTGAAGAGCCCAAACTCCACGAAATGGTTGCCGCTGCCACTGGTGCCAAGCTGCGACCATGCGCGATCCTTGTTCTGCCTGGTGACGGGGCATACGTCCCAATCGGCATCCAGGACCTCATGCTGACGGCGATGCTTGAACGAAGCGCCGATCCCAAAACGCGTCTCGGCCTCGATGGCCCGAGTCAGCCGGTCCTGGTACCGCTCCAGTTCACGCGCGGGGATATCCAGGACCGTCATCTTCATGCGACAGGCGATATCAACCCCTACGGCGTAAGGGATGACCGCGTTCTCCGTGGCGAGCACGCCGCCGATCGGCAGGCCGTAGCCCACGTGCGCGTCGGGCATCAAGGCGCCCGCCACAGCCACGGGCAACAGGCACGCCTTTTCCATCTGCATGACCGCCTCGTGCTCCAGGCCTTCGCCCCACTGGCGATATTTGATGGGCTCCTGGCGCGGCGGCGGTGGGGCGTTGAGCAGGGCCTTGGCCAGCTCTCCCCGCAATTCGTCGGCCACAAATGCCGAAGGAGTAGCGAGCACGGCTTTCAGCTCTTCTTCCAGCCGGGTCTTATCGCCGCCACTCAGGATAAACTTGCTGATGAAATCCGTCGCCCGCCGGGTTGCTTCGCCCAGCGGGACACCGAAGCGGATGAAATCTTTGGTGTTCATGCTAAGAAAGGTGTCTGCTGGAAGAGTGCTCAGCCGGGACAGCAAGGCCACGACGCATTACGCGCCGGAAAGGCCCGCGAGTCGCCGTCATACACTTCGCGTAGCCGCCGGAGACACTCATCGCGGATGCGCTCTTCCAAACCCATGCCCGGCTCGCGATTTGCCGCCAGAATGGCGGATTCGGCGATGGCCTGGGCGGGGATTTCGGGCAACGCGTCGAAGAATGCCTGAGTGGGGGTGAACCCCGTCACATCAGCAATGGCCTGGTTAAAGCAGGCCCAGTCGCGGTGCTCTCCTCCAACCAAAGTGCCGTCGACGTCGAAGATGATCAGGTTGCTCATGGTTATGTCAGAAAGTTGGCAACGCGCGCCCGTGGAGGCGAGCAGCATTTTCGAATGACGCGCCCGGAGCCGGGGGGGCGCTCGCCCAGCGAGCGCCCCGTAAAGCTCTGTTCATTCAGGTGAGGAACAATTTCCAGTCCTCGACCTCAGCCGTATTCCGTATGAGTGCCGGAACCGGCATCTCCTTCGGTGCGCGCGGGACCGAGAGCAGCTTCAGGCCAGCTTCGTGCGGCAAGCGGTCGGCCTTGCGCTGGTTCACTTCCTTGGCCGACCAGACCAGGTTCTCCCAGACGTCCTTGCCGCCGCGCGAGCGGGGCACGACGTGGTCAAGGCTGCCCTCCTCGGGGCGCAGCAAGCGGCCGGTATACTGGCAGCGGTCGCCGTCACGCTCGCGAATGCTCCGGGCGCTGAGCTTCGGGCGCTTCTTGGGCACCTTGGCGTAGTTCACCGCCACAATCACGGTAGGGACGCGGATTGCTCCACGCACCGTGAGCACAGCCTCGTCCTGCTCACGGGTAGGCAAACGAATCCACTCTTCCCAGGCCACCGGGCGGATGTGGTCCTCGCCCTCGATCTCCAGGCCAGTGGCCACGTTGGTGGCCATCATGCAAAACGCCTCCTGGGGCGTGCGCACATTGATGGCCTGCCAGTTGCGATTCAGCACCAGCACGAGCGCTTTGTTCAATATGTTGCTCATACAAAGTTCTTCCGCGCGGGCAGCGGTGTTTGTTTGTTGGGGCGCAGCAAAGGAACGGCTGGCCGCACACGCGGTTATCGTGTATTCTCGCACCAGCGCATTCGAGCTACGGAGTAACCGATGAAACCTCACGTAATCTGCCACATGTGCACGTCCATAGACGGAAAGATCCTCGGCGATCGCTGGGGCAGGCTTCCTGGTCGAAAAGACAGTGCGACGCTGTTCGAGACCACCGCATCGAGCTTCGGTATCGGTGCCTGGCTCGTGGGCACGACCACTATGGACGAATTTGACGGCCCCAAGGTGAAGCTCCCGCGTTCCCGCAAGCCCGTCGCGCACCGAGATCACATCGCCGATAAGAACGCCACCCGTCTGGCGATCGGGGCTGATGCTAAAGGGGTCTTGCGCTTCAGAGAGAACGAGGTTCAGGGTGACCACGTCGTTGTGCTCATTACCGACCGGGTCAGCGATGACTATCTGGCTCACCTCCAGTCTGCCGGCGTCTCGTACCTGTTTTGCGGCAGTAAACAGATCAACTTGCAAGTCGCCCTCCGCAAGCTCGTCAGGACGTTCCATCTGCGAAAGCTGATGCTCCAGGGCGGCGGCAAGTTCAACGGCGCGATGCTCAAGGCGGGGCTCGTGGATGAAATCAGCCAAGTCATCGTCCCAGTTGCAGATGGCGGCGTTGGCATCTCCAGCTTTTTTGATATTCCGGGCAAGCCACCGCCCAAGGCCGCTGCGACTCTCCGCCTCCTGTCTCGCAAAGAACTGCCGGGCGGTGTCACCTGGCTGCGCTACCGGGTGGTCGGCCAAGTGAAGAATGCTAGCGTTTAAACAATGAAGGAAAGGAGTTCAGACTAATATGCGAGCAACCATCATGTACCGCGCGGGCGACGTCCGCGTCGAGAATCTCCCAGACGCAAAACTGGAAAAACCAACCGACGCGCTGCTGCGCATCACCCGCGCCTGCATCTGCGGCAGTGACCTCTGGCCGTACAGAGACATGCAGCCCGCCGCGGCCGGCCGCCCCATGGGCCACGAGGCCATCGGCGTAGTCGAAGCCGTTGGCAAAGAAGTGCGCAAAGTGAAGAAGGGCGATTTCGTCGTCATGCCCTTCGCCTACTCAGACGGCACCTGCGAGTTCTGTCATGAAGGGCTCCAGACCGCGTGCGTCCATGGCGGCTTCTTCGGCTTTAGCGAAGGCGTCGGCGGCGCCCAAGCCGAAGCCCTGCGCATCCCCCTCGCTGATGGCACCCTCTACGCGCTGCCAGTGGGCCAGGACGAGGCACTGCTGCCCGCTTTGCTGACCCTCTCCGACGTGATGGGAACCGGCCATCACGCCGCCGTCACGGCCCGGGTTCGTCGCGGCAGCAAAGTGGCCGTGGTCGGCGATGGAGCGGTCGGATTGTGCGGTGTCATCGCCGCCAAGCGACTCGGCGCCGAGCAGATAATTATCCTCGGTCGCCACCCGGATCGCATCGCCCTGGCCAAAGCCCTCGGCGCTACCGACGTGGTCAGTGAGCGCGGCGAGGAGGGAATCGAGCGCGTGCGCAAGCTCACCGGCGGGCACGGCGTTCATTCCGTGCTCGAGTCTGTTGGCAGCGAACAAGCCATGTTCACCGCGCTCAACATCACCCGCCCCGGCGGCGCTGTGGGCCGGGTTGGAGTTCCTCACTACCAAGGAATCCCGCCGTCCGAACCGACGTTTTACAAGAACATCACCGTCAGCGGCGGCCCCGCGCCCGTGCGCGCTTACATCGCCGAGCTGCTGCCCGACGTGCTCGAAGGCCGCATTCAGCCAGGCAGCGTTTTCGATCGCACCGTCGGCCTCAACGAAGTGCCCGACGGTTATCGCGCCATGGACGAGCGCAAGGCGATCAAAGTGATGATTAGACCTTAAATCGTCCCAATAGAAAGGAATTCAGCATGAACATCCAAAGAGTTGGCTCACAAGCCTCCGCCAAAGGCCCGGCTGACTGGTTTATCGGCACCGTGCGCCTCGATTCACCGTTTAAGGGAACCGAGCCCTCCCGTGTCACCGGCGCACTCGTCTCGTTCGAGCCCGGTGCTCGCACGGCCTGGCACACCCATCCGCTGGGCCAGACCCTCATCGTCACCGCTGGCTGCGGTTGGGTCCAGCGCTGGGACGGCCCGGTCGAAGAAATTCGCCCGGGCGACATCATCTGGTTTCCCCCCGGCGAAAAGCACTGGCATGGCGCCACCTCTACCACCGCCATGTCCCACATCGCCATCCAAGAGGTGCTCGACGGCAAAGCCGTGGACTGGATGGAAAAGGTCAGCGACGAGCAATATCACAAGTGACCACAGCATCTGTTGCGGAAAGGACAGATCAATGCCGCATGTAATCGTAAAACTCTGGCCTGGCAAATCCGAACAGCAGAAGAAAGAGCTTGCCGAGGCCATCACCAAAGACGTGATGAACGTCCACCACGTCAGAATCCCGGGCGTTAGGCGTGTAAACAATGTCCGGTTCGCTCAGAGCCGCGGGGCGCTCGAGCTTCTTCGCGTTCAGGGGTACAAAAATGGTACGCGCGTCCGGTAACGCTCCGGATCCAGGCACTCATCTAGTGCGATGCGGGTTATAAAGCCACCTGCTCTCTTTGAGCTACGCGCGCAATGGCGGAATGCCGTGGGCTTGCGCCACTTGCCCTGATCGGGCACGCACTCGTTAGCACCGAGGCCCGGCTCGCTCGTCCGGTTGGCATTCCCGAAATGGTCCGCGTGGCAGGACTTGCACCTGCAACCTTCCCGGCTTGAGCGGGAAGCCTCTGCTTATTGGGCTACACGCGGTTGGTGCCCACGGTCGGAGTTGCACCGACACCACGCGCGTTTTAAGTGCGCCGTCTCTGCGTTGGACTACGTGGGCCAAATTGGTGCCGCGTGAGGGAGTTCCACCCCCAACCTCTCCGTCCTGAGCGGAGCGCCTCTGGTAGTTGGGCCAACGCGGCGAAATGGCACTCCCGGCAGGACTCCCACCTGCAGCCTGGCGGTTCGAAGCCGCCCGCTCTAATACATTGAGCTACGGGAGCGAGAAGAATTGGAGTAATGGATTGTTGGAGTGTTGGATTAATGGCCAGACGACCAACCGATCTGGAATTCAACAATCCATCAATCCATTACTCCATCACCCCATTCCGAAAACTGGAGCCAGCGGAGAGACTCGCACTCTCGTGGGGCGGTTTGCCCGGCAGTTTACGAAACTGCTGCTCTCGCTGCTGAGCCACGCCGGCCCTGAAATGGTGGGTCGCCACGGTGCTGCCCCGTGCTCTACGGTTTAAGAGACCGCCGCATCGCTGCAATGCTTGCAACCCGATCGCGACACGAAGGCGGAGTTGAACCGCCGCAGCCAGGCCTGTGATTGTCCTGGCCGGCACCGGTGTTCGTGTCGCGTAAAAATGGTCAGGGCAGAGAAGGTTAAAGGATGAATTATGAATGATGAACCGAAACTGTCTTGCAAGGTCCACTTCATCATTCTGCCTTCATACTTCATCCTTCCGAGTTGGAGTCCCGTGCGGGAGTTACACCCACCTGAACGGTTTTGCAGACCGCTGCCTGAGTTGCTCGGCCAACGGGACGTTCAAATGCAGAATGAGGAATGCAGCGTGCAGAATCCTGAGGAGTGGGCGGATGGATTCCCACCCGCCCGCGTTGGATCAACTTTCGCGCTGTGCTTCAGGAGCCGGGCCGGACTTGCTGTGCTTCAACGGAACGAAGCCGCCAGGCACTCCCAGTACCAGAGTGTTGCCTGCGGCCACATGAGTGCCGACTGCGGTGAGGTTAGAGAGAAATGGCGGGCGGGAGCTTTCGCCTCCGCCCGCCGTGTTACCTTGGATCCTTGAACCGGCGGACAGGCGTCAGGTCATCACGCCGCCCGCACAAAGTCCGAGATGACGGCTGGCACGCCGGTGTCGAAGCCGACCATGTCCAGCATGCCGCCTGGTGGCCGTGCGCAAGCACTTCGGGTCAGCCAGGGTGAAACCGTTGGAGGTCATGCCCACAACGACTGCCCTGGCGTTGCCGACGAACTCATCCCGAGACTGCCGCGGCTCGCTACAGGTTTTGTCCTGCTAGAGGTTGGCAATGCGATGAGCCGCGCCGCGTTGCGCTCCCGGTTTGTGGAATTCTACGCTTGGCTCCGCCAGCACCCACGCGTGCGCATCGTGCCTGTGTCCGAGGCATTGTTTGCTCGCGGTTACGAGCTCTATGCGGCACGGGAGGACAAGGACTGGTCACTTACGGACTGCATTTCATTCAACGTGATGCGCGACGAAGAACTGCAAGCCGCCTTGACGCACGACCAGCATTTCGAGCAGGCAGGTTACAAGGCGCTCCTCCGCTTAGCCTCGGCGGCCTCAAGGCATTCGCCGCGATGCTGTCGGTGTAGGTCAGGAAGGCTGAGACCCGTAGCCGGGTTCCACGCGCCCAGGCCATCGGCAGCCCGAAATCGTACCGCCAATCGGGATTGCGCGAACGCGCTGGATGACGTCGTCCAGGCGCATCTGCGGCGAGAGTGCCGCGCGGGTAATGCCCGATTCGCCGCTGATTCCAAGTTTCTATGGTAAGGACTGATACCGACCCGGCAGAGCGCCGCTGACTTTTTCCCTGAACAATGGCGGCGCTCCGCCGAGACGCCGCTACGCCACTTCGCCCAGCGGACCCTGGACGCAATGCTACGTCGGGAAAGCCTCGAGCTGCACCGTCACCGGCCTGACCAGCGGCACCCAATACTGGTTCCAGGTCTGCGCCATCACGCCGCCGGCCCCAGCGCCTGGAGCGACCCTGCCACCAAACGGGGGACCTGAGCGCCGGATGAAATCACGGGACCGGGCTTCCGCCCGGCCCTTCCTTTCTCGGGAGATGGGCTTCCCTGCCCAGCGTGCAACTGCGAGCACAGCCGCAGGCTTGACAGCGCCCGCGCCCCCGGCCCATACTCGGCCGCAACGCTAATGAAACTCGGAATTAATTCCCAGTTTGTGCTTCACTATCTGCTTACTGGGAAGACGTTCCTAACCAATAAACCGCACAGACGACATGACTGGTCATATCAAATTCCTCGACGTTAAGACGAAACTGTGGGGCTTCATCGTGCCACACGACGGCGACAGCAACGATGATGTCCACTTCTCAATTGACGAGTTTGTCGGCAAACTGCCCAGCCTAAACGACAACGGCCGAGCCGTTGAGTTTGAGCTCGAGATTGTCGACGGGCAACGTGAAGCGAAGCGCATCCGCCTCGTGGGTCCTCCAGTTGCAGGTGCACCCTCTGTGCCAAGCGGGCGAATGAGGCCGGGAGAGACGCTTAAGCGGTGGACCTACGTACCTTTCATCCCTTTCCGGCACCACGACGGCGAGGAATATTCCTCTGTGCTGGAGCTTCTGGCGGAAAGCACACTGCGTGAGCGGTGGCATTTCGGCGATTCGCCAAATCCGAAAAACCCCTATCCAATTCTGGATAACTATCTTACCTACACGTTCTACAAGTTGAAGACCGACGGTCTCGTCCTCGAGCAAAGAGAATGGGCGACGTTCAATACTGGGCTAGTCGACAACCTTTTTGATCCCGTATACGCTTTATTCCGAAAAAACGACCGCGGGGATCAACCTTGGAGGTTCTTCGACTTCTGCGTGCCGGGGAAGCGGGATTCTGGGCGGCGCCTGACTTCGGTCTTTGATCCGATTCCGGAACCCGCCCAGTATTTCGACAGCAGCTTCGAGATGGTCCTTGATACTTCAAAGGACATCCATGCGGACTACGAACATATTATCTTTGACGGCGTGGGTCGAGACCGGTTTCCCTATGCATTCTTAGAGCATTACGTCCCGAGAGGATTCGAGTGGCAGCGCTACACTGATCTTGAGCCGCAGGAACGAAGGCAGTTTCTGGAGAGTCTAGCGAAGGCAATTGAGGACGACGTGCAATGTACGCGGTCAATTAAGCGAAGACTTGAAGATGCGAAATTGTTGGCTGAGAAGAGAACACGCTGGAATTTCAAGACTGCAATTCCCCAATACTATCCAAGATTCAACACTATGAGCCTTTTGCTCCCGCTTGCGATCGTCGATGATGAGATCGTAGATATTGCTCTGGTTGTTACGAAGAATCCTTCCGGTTCGTATCAAGGTCGAACAGTGCTACCTTTGGACTGGGCCTACCAAAATGCCCGGCTAGTGTGCCGTCCAGACAGCGACTGGCTCGTCCCGAACAGGATACGGCCGGCGGGCATCGCAGAGGCGGAGGATCTGGAGGCGGAAACCGGAGCCCAAGTTGATGGGGGCTAAGAAGCCAGACGCAGCGGACCGGGCGAGCGCGCTTCAGTTGACAATCGGGGATCACTGGCGCCGGTTGCTGATCTGCAGCGTTAATCTGGTGGTTGTCCGTTTCGGGGCTTGTGACGGCGGGCGGGCAGACGTAGAACAGGGGCGACGGAAAACAAACCAAAGATTGCTTATCTCCACCCCGATCCTCGATCCCAGCTTGCCGGCCGACAACTCGCCGGAGTGGTTGAGGGTTGAGAGAAAGCCTGGGCCTGACGATTTTCAATCCACCCCCCAGACCGACGTGGAGGCGATGGCGGACAAACTGGATGAGCTGATCAACACCCTGAACGCCTGAGCCTTGATTTCGCGAGCCCCCAATGGCACACCCTCCGGATGAGCAAGCTCGAAACCATCGAGGCTGAAGTGCGGAAGCTGCCGCCCGAAGAAGCCTTGCAGCTTCAGGATTGGCTGGCGAATTACCTCGAAGACGAGGCCGAACTGAACGAGGAGTTCGTCGCGAGCATCGAGCGTGGCCAGGCCGACCTGCGCGAGGGCCGTGTGCGGGGGCGCAAGCCCTGACGCGCCGTGAACCAGGCCACGGAGACACTCGTTACGCTCGGCCACCGGCGCGACGTCTATCGCCTTTGACAGCTTCATTTGGTATAGAAGTAATGCCGCCAGGCGAGTTTCTGGCCAAACTGAGACAGAGCAAATGACGGTCCTTCAGGCGCGAGTGCCCGACCCGCTGGCGAAGCAAGTGAAAGAGCTTGCCCGGCAGGAGAACGTCAGCGTTGACCAGTTGGTGAGCATTGCGCTGGCCTGCCAGGCCTCAGCCTGGCGGAAGCGCGATACGATCAGCGAGCGCGCCAAGCGCGGCAATTGGGAAAAGTTTGACCGCGTGTTGGTCAAGGTCAGGGATGTTCCGCCACTGCCGGGGGACGAACAATAGCTGGTCAACTTAAGGCAGGTGTAAGTTGAGCAGTAGCAGGTACTTGTGCACAGGACTGACCTTCCGGCTGGTGCTCTCCAGCGTCTCAGATGCGTAAGCCGCTTTCCTGATAGCACTTACGCCACAACAACAAGGCCACGCGGTGCCGGCACCGTCCCCACACCGTCCCCACACCCTATAATCGCCGTATAATCGCCGTATAATCCCCGTATAATCCCCGTATATTCAAATTTGAATATACGGGGATTATACGGGGATTATACGGCGTGGGGACGGTGAGATGAGGGAGGAGTTGGGGTTGCCGGAACCGCCCAAAAGCCTGGCCGGTTGGTGGAAACCGGGCTAAACAGGCCTCTGTTGGCTGTCGGAATGACGAAACCTCGACACCTGCTTCAGGTTGCCGACCGCCCATTCCCGGTTACGGTTTTTCGTCAGAACCCGGGTCTCCTGAGTTGAGGGTTGGGGTGACCAGCCGGATTCGCACCGGCACAGACGCCGTCACAGGGCGTAATGCTGCTGTTACATCATGGCCACCAATCTGAAGGCAGAATGCAGAATGATGAATGATGAATGAGGAGAACCGGTCGAAGGCCAGATGCAACTCATTCTACATTCTCCATTCTGCACTCTTCATTCGGAAGTGGTGCCCCCACGTGGATTCGCACCACGAGCCTCCTGCTTCGCGGGCAGGCGTGCACAGTCTCTTACACCTTGGGGGCAATGGTATCCGTGGTCGGACTCGCACCGACTAGGCCCGGCTTGAAGGGCCGGCCGCTCGAGCTGCTTTGCATTCACGGACGAGAAGAAATGGGGTCCTGGAGTATTGGAGCGTTGGAGTGTTGGCCGCCCAGCACTCCATCACTCCTCCACTCCATTACCCCGTGTCCTTGGCTTTTGTTTTGTAAGTGAGCAGTGGGCGGAAAGTCGCGACGACCGAGGCAAGCCCAGCCTTCACGAGATCCTGAATCACGGCTTCAATGTTTTTATAGGCGGCAGGGGCCTCCTCGTAGAGGAGGTCGCGCTCTCCACAGATCACGCGGCTGCCCAATACAGTCTGCACGAGTTGCTCCTTTCCGAACCGCTCGCGCATGCGCAGACGCGCCTCGCTCCGCGCCCACTTGCGACCCGCACCGTGGGCCAACGACCACGCCCGGCTTTCGCCATCGCCCAGCGGCTGGACGAGGTAGCTGAGCGAACCGCGGGACCCTGGGATGACCAAGGCTGCCGCTTCGGCGACGACCGCTCCCTTCCGGTGAACCCAAACGGTTTCGCCGTCGAGTTCCTGGGGAGTGACGCTGTTGTGGCAGCCGTCCCAGAGGAGGCCGGCTTCTGCTCCCAGCGCTTGAGCAAAGCGCTCGGCCAGCAGCTTGCGATTCACCTTCGCCCACCGCACGGCCAGGTCATGACCCTGTAAGTAGGCAACAGCGGCAAACGATTCCGCGTCCGAACCGCTGGCAGCATGCTCGGTTACGTAGTCTCGCAGGACCGATTCGCCAAGCCTCCGCGAGCCGCTGTGGACCAGCACAACCAACTGCTGCTTGCCCAGGGCAAGCTTCTTGAACTCGCGAACGTTGAGCACTTCCTCAATGGCTTGCAGCTCGACGAAGTGGTTTCCACCTCCGAGCGTGCCCAGCGCTTCGTCGAACTCGGTGGACTCGAGTTCCTCGTTCTCGACAACCGCCGCAATCTCGTCCGTCCATGCGTGCTCGAGGTCGAACGGGATCTGAGCCCAGCGGTCGAGCTTCACGTCCCGGCGTACCAGGTCGGTCTTGAACAGGGCCATGCCGCAGCCGATGTCCCCGCCGATGAGGTGAGGGTAGATCAGGCCTTCAGTCACGAACGCCGCACCGATCGGGCTGCCTTTGCCCGGGTGCAAATCGGGGAAGCCGACCGCCAGGCGCACACCTTCCAGCCTGGAAGCGGAGTAGAGCCGGCGGAGGGCCTCGCCTTCAATCCAGCCCCTGGCGGAGGCGAAGAGGTGCACATTGGTCTCAGTCAGAGTGTTCATGCTTCCTTTCATGCCCGCCGGAGCGGGATTGGTTTTGGTTAAGTGGCCCCCGAGGTTGGTATTGCGCCAACGTCTCCTCCTCTTCAGGGAGGCGCTAATCTGCCTCAGCTACTCGGGGTTAATGGGCCCGCCGGACCCGAGCCCAGCGAGCGCACGATGGTTGTCCCGGCAGGTAACGCACCTGCGTCGCCCGGTTATTGGCCGGATGCTCTGCTTTTGAGCTACGGGACAGTAATTAACTGCGGCTTGGCGCCGAATCGGTTCACGGGCCGGAACACGAAGCGCAGCTTTGCGCTCGGCCGGATCCGGACAGCCCAAGTGGGCTTATAACTCTTGCGAAAGAGCAATTGGCTGCGATAACGGATTACAGGTTTCATCACGGCTCCTTCCTTAGCGATGGTAGGGACGCGTTCCACCGCGTCCCTAACGTTTGTGTTACTGCCAGCCCTGTCCCCGGGAACAGAACCGGGACGCGGTGGAACGCGTCCCTACCGATTACATGCGCCAATAGATCCGAAACCGGGCCACACTCTCTTCGTCCTCGGTGTGAGTCGGAAGGGGCTGTGGCTTGGGCAGCGTTGGCAGGGTCTGTCGGGCCTTCTTGTTGGCGGAATTGAACTTGTGCGGCGCAGGTTTCCGCGATCTGCTCCGCAGCCATTGTGGCAGGTACTGGGCGATAGTCATCTTGATCTCCTTGGATTGTGGGTTAGACGATGGCGGAAGGCGTGGGTAGCGCGCCCACCTCCGTATAAACGGATCCTGTTTTCGAGACAGGTGCAGCCAGCTTATATCTGCCTGCCTTCCACGAATTGGCTGCCAGGGTTGGACTCGCACCAACACCGAACGGTTTAACAGGCCGCCGTGCTACTTTGACACCACCTGGCAGTGGTTAATTGGCGCTGCCGGCAGGAGTTGCACCTGCATCGGTTCGTTTAGAAGACGAACGCCTCGTCTTATTCGGCCACGGCAGCGCTCTGAAATGGTCGGAGCAGCAGGATTTCCACCTGCGACCCCCCGGTCCCAAGCCGGGCGCTCTGAGTGCTGAGCTACGCTCCGAGAAAATGGCGGACCCGAAGGGACTCGCACCCTCAGCCTTCCCGCAGACAACGGGTTGCTCTGGCTAGTTGAGCTACGGATCCGAAAAGATGGTGGGAGGTGCTGGTAATGCTCCAGTCGTCACTTCCGACAGTTATTTGCGACACCGGTTTTACAGACCGGCAGCCGGAACACCTCCCAATTGGTAGCGGGGGTGGGAATCACACCCACCTAAAGAAGTTTATGAGGCTTCTCTCTGTGCTTTAGTCGAGTTCCCCGCAGTGAAATGGTGGAGTCGGCGGGTAACGCTCCCGCATCGCCTTGCTTGCAGGGCAAGTGCATTACTTGTCTGCCACGACCCCTTGAAAATTGGCAAGCCGCCCTGGTGCTGCCCCAGGCAAGCGGAGTTTTGGAGACTCGGCTGCACCGGCTGGTGCGCGGCTTAAGAGAATTGGAAATTGGTGCGGCTGCCGGGAGTTGCACCCGGACATCCTCCCTGGCGAGGAGGCATTCTGGCTGTTAAATCACACCCGCAGAGAAAGTAAAAGGGCCGGGAGCGTTTTGTCTCACACTCCCGGCCCGCGCCATTTCAACAAAGAACAAACACCTCTTGCTATCTTGCGATACCAACCCACGGTTTCACGGTGGTTCTTTCGGTGTTTTGGGGCACACCTCCTGCGAAGCCCTTAGATTGTAAAATCCGGCTTAAATCATCCGGCGCGCATCGTTGGCGACCGGCCCTCATGCGGGCCGGCGGAGAACCTCGGCTCTCCCGCGCCGCTCTAATCTTCCTGCCTGGTGACATCGTCTAGATGCCGTCTTTCTTTCCTGTCACAGTGCTATGCCTTTCGTTTGAGGTTTACTTCGGTCTCACATGGGCAACAAAAAACCCTGCTTCCGTCGCGGTAAGCAGGGCTGGAAATCCTATGAACCGATGATCCTTACCTGCCTACCAAAAGCCTATCGGGGTTGCTGTACCCGGCCTGATAATGTTTCAAGCCTGACGATAGACTCCGGCTGAACATCCAGCCGGCGACGAGGCCTTCACGATGTGTCGCTCTCGCGAGCAGCCTCGTCGGCCCTATCGTTGCTAAAATGTTCAGACAGGTTTTCATCGAATGTGCCGAGAGAATACGACAAGCACCCTAATCTTGTCCACTTATATCTTTAAGGTGACATATATCTTAAATTTAAATATCTGGATAGGTTGATGCTTGCTTCAAAAAACGGTTCCTTCGCCGGCCATGGCGGCTTATCCTGCTTCCCCGATGCCTGCGGGTGATCTCAAGTTCGATAGATATGGGCGGGAACCAGGCTTTATCCCGCGCCTGGTTCCTTGGACCTCTGCGTTCCCCGTGTACTTCCCGGGGCAAGCCGCCGGCCCGCCGAGAGGTTCACCAGCAGGCAGACCAGGCCGGAAACCAACCCGCTACGACGAGTACCAGATGCGGATGCTGGACAGCGAGCGCTGAGGGTTTGGGGCCGGTTAGGCCCGAGAACGGGCGCGCGCCGCTGAGGAGGGTTCGTGTTCCGCCCGCCATGGCGGAAAAGTATCAGTCATCGGCGGAATTTGCGTAGCGAGCCAGTGCCAACCGCGCGAGGATAATCCCAACCTGCGCTCCTGGCTGCCCCGCGCAAGGCGCATTGACGCGGCACCCTCGGTCGCATACAAACTGAGAACGCTATGAAAAAGCCTTTAATCCTCGTTGCCTTCGCCCTGTGCTCCGGGTCGGTATTCGCTTTGCCGGATTATGAGCCTTTTGCCGATGCCAGCAGCAGTGGCGGCACGACTTACACGATCGGGGCCAACCTGATCGGCCAGACCAATGCGGGAGGCCAGGCATGGTTCCAAGCCGGGCCAGCGAATTCCACACAGCCCACGATTACTGCCGGCAGCCTGTCGTATGCCGACCTGCCGCCGTCGCAGGGGAACAGCGTCGGTTTCGGCGGCAATGGTGAGAGCGCACGGTTGAACACCAGCAGCATAGTCGGCAGCGGGACCCTCTACTTCTCGTTTCTGCTGGATGCTTCGAGCGCTCCGAGCGGCGGCAGCGGCGGCGTCTTCTGGGCCGGATTCAACAACAGCGCCGGCAGCCAAAGCACGACGCCTACTACGATCGCCACGCGGGTCTATTCCAAGCCCTCCGGCAGCGGCTACCTCCTGGGTGTGTCCAAGAACAGTTCCTCCACCTCGGATTGGGTCTGGGACACCACCGTGCACAGCTTCGGTGAGACAGTGCTGGTGGTCGGGTCCTACACGTTCAACACCGCCAGCACCAGCGATGATGTATCGCAGCTATGGATAGATCCACCGGTGATCACACCGGGCGGCGCCGCCCCCACTCCGACGCTCGTGGCGACGACGGGCGGGGACATCACCTCCAGCCAAATCGCCAGCTTCGTGCTGTTCGACCGCAGTGCTTCGGAACTCGCCGGGACGCTTGACGAACTGCGCATTGGTAACTCCTACGCGTCGGTCGTGCCGGAGCCTTCCACGGCGGTGCTGGGTGGCTTGGGCGTGCTGGCATTAGTCACATTCTGGCGCGGGCGCCGGCATTGAGACGTTGACAGGCTTTCCGAGGCCCAGCCTGGCTGCTGGGCCTTTTTTGTTGCAGCGGAGCGCGCCCGTCCTCGGGCGCAGCAACGCCAGACTGACTGGGCGCGCTGCCAGTATCGGATCCTGCTGCCGCCCGAGGACGGGCACGCTCCGGCGATACTGCAGGATACTCCCGGCACCGGGCTCAGGGTTCCCCGGCCATTGACAAATCGGGGGCGAAGGACCCACGATTTGGCAGCGTCAATAAAAGCAATGCGCGGTTTGGTCCTGCTCTCGATCCTGCTGGTCCTCGTCACAGTGGCTGCCTATTGGCCGGTGCGTCATGCCGAGTTCACGAACTTCGATGACCCGGTATATGTGACCAACAACGAGCATGTCTTCCACGGGCTGAGTCGGCAGAGCATCCGTTGGGCCTTCACCACCATTCACGGCAGCAACTGGCATCCGCTGACCTGGCTCTCGCACATGGCCGATTGCCAGGTCTTCGGCGAGTGGGCGGGCGGGCACCACCTCGTGAACGTAGGCTTCCACGCGGCCAATGCCGTCCTGTTGCTGCTGTTGCTGACAAAGCTGACGGGAGCTGTTTGGCGCAGCACCATGGTGGCCGGCCTCTTCGCGCTGCACCCGCTGCACGTGGAATCGGTCGCCTGGATTTCCGAGCGCAAGGACGTGCTCAGCACCTTCTTCGGCCTGCTGAGCCTGCTGGCCTATGCCCGCTACGCGAAGGTCCCGAGTCCAAGGTCCAAAGCTTCGACGCCGCCCGCTTCAGGCACCGTGTCCGCCGCTTCGTGCCTGGGTCTCCCTTTCTATCTGCTCTCGCTCCTGTTCTTCAGCCTGGGGCTGCTGAGCAAGCCGATGCTGGTGACGTTCCCATTCCTCATGTTGCTGCTGGATTACTGGCCCCTCGGGCGCTGGGCGAGTCCTGCAGCCCAAGCGCTCACGCCCACGCAACACGGAACACTCAATACGCAGCACGCACCAGGCTTCCGCCTCCAGCCCTTAGCCTTCAGCCTGCTCGAGAAGCTGCCGTTCCTCGCGCTGTCCGCCGCGTCGTGCGTTGTGACGTTCTGGGCCCAGAAGACCGGCGGCGCGGTAGTCACGATGCAGCGGATGTCGGTGAGCGACCGGCTGATCAATGCTTCGGCGTCCTACGTGGAGTACCTGGCCAAGACCTTCTGGCCCGCGCGGCTGGCGGCGTATTACCCATTCGCTTCGAGTCCGCCGACGGACGAGGCCGTGCTGGGAGCGGCGCTGCTCGTGGGCCTGACGGCCCTGTGCCTGGTCCTGGCGCGGCGGGCGCCTTACTTTGCGGTCGGCTGGCTGTGGTTCGTCGGCACGTTGGTGCCGGTGATCGGTTTGGTGCAGGTGGGCAGCCAGGCCATGGCGGACCGCTACACTTACGTGCCGCTGGTGGGGCTGTTTGTGGCGGTGGTTTGGGGAGCCAGCGAAGCCGCCGGGGCATGGCCCTGGCGCCGCCCCGCGCTGGCGGTGGCCGGGGTTGGCGTGCTGGCCGCGTGTTTCTGCTGCACGCGCATCCAGGGGGGCTACTGGCGTAACACCATCGCGCTCTTTACGCATACGGTGCAGGTGACGGGCGACAACGCCCTCGCGCAGCACAATCTCGGGCACGCGCTGTCGCACGCCGGCCGGCAGGAGGAGGCGATCCAGCACCTCAACGAGGCTATTCGCATCAAGCCGGGCTACCCACAGGCTTACTTCAACCGCGGCAACGCCTACGGTGTCCAGGGCCAGGTTGAGCAGGCCATCGCCGACTACCGCCAAGCCATTCATTTCAAGCCCGACTACGAGCAGGCCTATTACAACCTCGGGAAGGGGCTGGCCCTCGAAGGAAAGCTGGACGAAGCCTGCACCAACTTCATGGCGGCACTGCGCTGCAAGCCGGACTACGCCGAAGCGCATACCAAGCTGGGCAACGCCCTGGTGCTCGAAGGCCGGCTGGACCAGGCTCTGCCGCACCTGCGCGAGGCGGTCCGCATCCAGCCCGATTACGACGAGGGCCAGTATTACCTCGGAGCCGCCCTCGCCCGCCAGCGGCACTACGCGGAAGCCGTTACTTGCCTGCGCACGGCCACCCGCCTTAACCCGAGCTACGCCTCTGCCTTGAACGACCTCGCCTGGCTCCTGGCCACCTGCCCTGATCCCAAGCTGCGCAATGTGCCGGAGGCCGTCACTCTCGCTCGCAAGGCTTGCAAGCTCTCCAGCGACGCGGACCCCATGTATCTCGATACACTGGGCGTGGCGGAGTCCGAATCGGGGCAATTCAAGGAAGCCATCGCCCGAACAGAGAAGGCAATCCAGGAGGCAAAGCAGGCGGACAATTCAGCCCTCGCAGCCCAGTTGGAGACCCATTTAGCCGCCTACCGCGGGGGCAGCAGCTATACCAGAGCATTCAGCGAAGTGCCACGGCTCTAAGCGCCCTCAGAGCGCCCCAACCTCACATATCCGGCGGGAACTTCCACGTCTTCGGGTAGTCATCCCCGCACTCGATCATTGCCTTCCATTTTTTGCGGGCGATCCAAGCGGCGTGGCCATCGCAGAACACCACGTTCCCGCCCGAAATACCGTGGTTGTTGAAGGGATTCGGGCAGTTCTCGTAGGTCCAATCCGGGGGATGCGTGGCCATCTGGTCTATCATCAGGTCGATGAACGCCGGCCCTCCCGGGTCGGGCTGAATCTTGTTCCTCCACCCCACGATACTGGCCTGGCTCTTGCGCGTGAAGGTGGGCGTATCGTACCACGTACTGAACTGCTCGTAGCTGTGCCCGCGCAGGTCGTTGCTGTTGAGCGGCTGCGGGGAGTCACCGCCGGCGGTGTCCACCAGGTCCCGGATGCGCCCGTCGGCCAGGAAGTCGCTGGCGACGGAGTTGTTGATCGTATTGTGCGTGCTCGGGCAGAGGAAGGTCTTGAGGGTCCTGATGTAATCCGGGAAGAGCCAGCTCATGTCGTCCGAGGACTGGATGATATTGGGGGCCGGGTTCGCCGTAAAGCGCTCCGGGCCGGTGAGCCATTTGTGGGGGTCGTCCTCGGCGTACATCTGGCTGCCCAGGCCCATTTGCTTCACGTTGTTGAGGCAGCTAATGCGCTTGCCCTTTTCGCGGGCCAGCGCCAGGGCGGGCAAAAGCAGCGCCGCCAGGATGGCGATAATCGCAATGACGACCAGCAGCTCGATGAGAGTGAACGCCCGGGCGGCTTTCGCGCGGCTCTCCGTGGCCGGCAGCCAGCCCCTTGGCCCTGCGCCCCTATCCGGGGGCGGCCCGAAGTTCAGGCAGACTCTTATCATTTCCACGCCACAAACTGATGTAGTATTCCACTGCATTGTCAAGGGCGCCACGCATTATCAAACGAATTCTGATACTCTTCTGACCTCGACACCCGCCTGGTTCCGGGTCTTGCCCAACTGCTGGCGGACCTGGAGCCGGAAGTCGCGGGGGCTGAGCCCCTTAAGGCTGAGGAACTGCCGGTTGAAGTTGGACAGGTTGGTGAAGCCGCAGGCGAAGGCGGTTTCGGTTATATTCAGGTCGCCCTCCATCAACAGCGTGCAGGCGCGGCCAATGCGCAGCTCATTGACGAACCGAGGGAAGGTCTTGCCCGTGTGCAGGCGGAAAAAGCGGCTGAAAGCGCCCTGGCTCAGGTGCACGACCTGCGCTGCTGCCGACAGCCGCACCGCCTTGCCGATCTGGCCGTTAAGGAACTGGAACACGCGGTCCATGCGCTCCTGGTCGAAGAGGGCGGAATCGGCGGCAAACCCGGCGCTGGCAATCGGCTCGCACTCCTCCGAGCGGGCCAGCAGCGTCAGGATGCGCAGGAACTGCAGCACGCGCTCCATCCCCGCCAAACCGGGCATTTGCTTCATCAGCGCGGTGACCGTGTGATGCGTCGCCCCCCTGACGTGCAGCCCCTGCCTGGACCTGAGCAGAAAGCGCTTCAGCGGCTCCATCTCGGGCAACCGCAGCAGCCCGTCGCCCAGGCAGCGTTCCTGGAACTGGATCAGCAGGCAGTGCACGTGACCCCGGGTGCCGGGCGGCGGCTCATGCTGCCAGATATGGGGCAGCCCCGGACCCACCATCACTAGGTCGCCAGCCGCCAACCGCGAGATGTTGTCGCCCACAATCCGGTAGCCGTCCCCCCGGAGCACCAAAATCAGTTCATACTCGGGGTGAACGTGCCAGGGACAGTCGAAGCTGGAGCTGCGGATCTCCTTGAAGACCATCCCTTGCTCCGGCTGGGTCGTCAGGCGCTGGAACGTAGGCTTCATCGGCTGGTGTTAACTGCAGAGCAGCCCATGCGTCAGGAAAGTATCACATATCGGCGGATATTGCGTAGTAGAATTTGACGCGACGTGCGATATAGGGTTAACGTCGTAGCCGTAAAAAAGTCAAGCCTATGAGAACACTCCTTGCCCTTCTCGGCGCCTTCCTTGCTACTTCTGCCTGGGCCCTGCCAGTAGCCTGGGAACCATTTGCCTACCCGACCACCCCCACCAACCTTGTGGGCCAGGTCAATCCCAATGGGGTGGGCTTCACCTGGTGGCAGGCCGGGCCGACCACGGGCGGCACCAACGTGCCATCCATCTATCCCGGCAATCTCAGCTATCCTGGCCTGGCGCCATCCACGGGCAACGCGGTGAAGTTCGGCGGCGTCGATAGCGGCGGTATGGCCGCCCGGTTCTCGCAAACTTCCGGCGGGAACATCGCGACCTCCGGCACGCTTTACTACTCGTTCATCTTTCAGTTGACCGATACCAACGGCCTCAGCACGACCGCCTACTTCTGGGCCGGCTTCAACAACAGCGCCGGCTCGCAATCCGGGCTCCCGACCACCGTGGGCACTCGCATCAACTGCCGGCCCGCCGTGGGTGGTTTCCAGATTGGGCTAGACAAGAGTTCGGGCACCGGCTCCGCCTTCCAGTTCGCAACCAACCTCTTCCAGCTCGGGACCAACATCTTCGTCGTCGGCAGCTACACCTTCAACACCTCCAGCACCTCGGACGACGTGTCACAGTTGTGGATAGACCCGGATCCCAGCACGTTCGGCACGACCAACCAGCCTCCAGCCACGCTAACCAATTCCACGGGCAACGACCTCGCCCAGATTGCCAGCTTCTGCCTGTTCAACCGCAACCCCGGCGAGCCGCACGGCATCATCCTCGACCAGCTTTCGATCGGCACCTCCTGGGACCAGGTCACGCCTACCAACATCCCGCTGGCCATTACTACGCAGCCGAAGAACCAGCGTGTTGTGGTGGGAGGGCGGGCTACCTTCAGCGTCGGGCAGTTTAACGCCGCAACGTTCCAGTGGCAGCACAACGGCACGAACATCCTGGGCGCTACTCAGAACCCGCTGACGATTAACGATGTGCAGCTTTCTGACGGCGGCACCTATGACGTCGTCGTGGGCAACAGCCCGGCCACCCCTGTCACCAGCAGCAACGCCACGCTGACCGTTTACCCCAACATCTACCCTGTCCTGGTGCCGCTGTTCAGCCTGGCGCCCGGCAGCCGGCCTTACCTCACCACCGATGGCAGCACGACGCCTAACGAGCGGTGCATCGCCTACAACGTGCTCTCCAACCAGGTGCTCCTCGTCAGCCGCACCAACACGATCACCTCCGATACCAACCCGGCTGTCTATGTCCTGGACGGGAATACCGGGGGCGATTTGTATGGCATGAACACCAATGGCATCTACGGCGGGCTGGATATCAACGGCGGCGGCACGAACCTGATTTCGCTTAACTGCATTGACGTCGGGCCCGACGGCGCGGTGTACGCCTGCAATGTCGGCAACGTCGCGGCCTCGCCCGACTGGTTCCAGCTTTACTATTGGCCGGACTCCGACCCGAACACCGCGCCGGTTGCCGTGTTCCAGGGCGACCCGGGAGGGCAATCCCAGCCTTTGCGCTTCGGGGACAGCATGGCGGTGCGGGGCAGCGGGGCCGGCACGCAGGTGCTGCTGATCAACTCGACCGGCGTCGCCGGCACGATCCTGACGCCGGGAGCGGGCGGTATCAATACCCCCAACTCCTGGAATTACAATTACTTCACCAACGTGACCGCCGGCGCGACGGGCGGCCGAACCGTCCTTTATTACGGCACCGACCCCACGTATTGGGAAAAGCACGGCAGCGACGGGCTGACGCTGCTTAGCTACGACATCTCGACCTCCATGGGCACCAGCGCGATCATCACCAACTATCCCAACCTGCCGGGCAGCCCGCCGCTGGTCGCTTTTAACGCCCAAACCAACCTGCTGTTGGCCATCAACATCAGCTCTCCGTCGGGCACGCCGGACACGGTGGACCAATACGACTATTCGGACCCCACGCAGCCGCTCTTCGTGGCCAGTTACAACTTCCCCGTCAACCACCAGCCCAACGGCAATGGCTGTGGCCGTATCATCATCTCGGGCGACCGGGTGTATGCGCTGGACTCCAACAACGGCCTGGTCGCTTACCGCATCGAGCCCACCCTGCAAATCACACCAACCCCGCCCGGCGTCGTCATCTCCTGGTCTTCTGAAGTGACGGGTTACACGTTGACGGCGTCGCCCTCGCTGGCCTCGCCCACGACCTGGACAAACGTCAGCACCGGAACCCTGGTCGGTAACCAGTACTTCGTCACCAACTCCGCTGCGACCGGCACGTTATTCTACCGCCTGCAGAAGTAAGCGGAAACTCCCGTTCCGGACGGCCGCGCCCCCCGGCGCACCGGCAGGCATTCTTGCCTGTCCCAAGTCCCGCCGGGCTGGCGCGATGCAGATGCCCACAGAAGGCAACGAACGACACGACGCACACGATTACAGAGCCAGGCGCGGCCCTGGGTGACGGAAATCCGAAACCCGAAGCCCGAAATCCGAAACAAATCCCAATCGTCCAATTTCAAATGCTCAAAACCCGGCCTGGCCGCAGGTTTCAGTCATTGCTTGTTCGAGACTCTGGATTTGTTTCGGATTTCGTGCTTCGGATTTCGGATTTAGGAACTCAGCGCGGGTGGGCACTGTCGCGATTGGTCTCCGCGCTCCTTCTCGCCTGCCTCTTCGCCTCCTCCCTTTGCGCCCAGACCAACTCGGTCGTCACGGTTGATACCAACAACGTCCTCGTCCTCAACGGGCGCAAGGTCTTTACCATCGGCCTCTCCCCCGGCCCGCCCAATAACAGCACCACGTCCTGGGGCACAGACGCTTTGCAGGAGCTGCGCGACGCCGGGGCATTGCTCTTCCGCATTAACCAGTCCAGCAGTTGGAACAGCCAGTTGATCTCCACGCAGCAGACCGCGCTGGATTGGGCGGCCCAGCATGGCATGTATTGCTGGGTCAACCTGGCCGAACTCTCAGAGTTCGCCTCCACGGACACGAACACCCCCGCCAGCCTGCGCAACGTCGTGGACACCTTCCGCAACCACCCTGCCCTTGGCCTTTGGAAGAACTACGACGAAGCCTGGTGGAGCGGCGTTTCCGCCTCCAACCTCTACAATGGCTACGTGGTCATCAAGCAGGAGGACACCAATCACCCCGTCGTGCAAACCCACGCCCCGCGGGGGACCATCGCCGACCTCCAGCCCTACAACGTCGCCGCCGATGTGCTGGCCCTCGATATCTACCCGGTGAACGCGGCGGGCTCGGCCAGCAACCCGCCCATCACCAACACCCAGATCAGCCAGGTGGGCGACTGGACGCAGGTGCTCGAGCAAGTGGCCGACGGGCAGAAGGAGTACTGGCTCATCGAGCAAATCGCCTTCAGCGGCACCACGCCTCCCGCCCACACGCTCGTGTTCCCCACCTTCACCCAGTCGCGCTACATGGCATACCAGGCCATCGTCAACGGCGCGCGCGGCCTGATGTTCTACGGCGGCAACATCGCCGCCACGCTCAACGCCACCGACGCGCCCTACGGCTGGAACTGGACCTTCTGGACCAACGTCCTCCGGCCCGTCGTCCAGCAATTGGGCGACAGCAGCCCGCTCGCGAGCGCGCTGGTCGCGCCCGCCTCGACGCTGCCCGTGACGTTTACGGGCACCTCTCCGCCCGACATCGAATTCTGCGTGCGGGAAGTCCCTCCCTACATCTACCTGCTGGCCTGCAAGCGCGAGACGACCACCGTCACGGTCACCTTCAGCGGCCTGCCGCCCTTCGTCACCAGCGGCGCCGTGCTCTATGAATCTCCCCGCACCGTCACCGTGCAGAACGGGCAATTCACCGACACCTTCGCGCCGTTCGACGTGCACGTTTACCAATTCTCTAACACCAATCAGAGCCCCTGGATTGGCGTGCAGCCGCAAAGCCTGACGAACAACGCCGGGACCACGGCGGCCTTCAGCGCCTCCGCCTACGGCCCGGCCCCGCTGACCTACCGCTGGTGCAAGAACGGCGTCAGGCTGTCCGACGCCGGGGACGTCTCGGGCTCGGCGAGCCCGACCCTGACGCTCTCGAACGTGCTCGGGGCGGATGGCGCGAGCTACAGCCTGGTCGTCAGCAACGCGTATAACACCGTGACCAGCTCGGTTGCCTCCCTGACGGTGCTGGATCCCGTCATCACCAACCCGCCGGCCAGCCTCAGCGTGCCCGCAGGCAGCACGGCAGTGTTCACCGTCGGCGCGGCCGGAACCCCCACCCTCGCCTACCGCTGGAAGAAGGGCGGCGTAAACCTGAGCAATGGCGGCAACATATCGGGCGCCACTTCGGCTACGCTGACCATCTCGAACGTCCAAAGCGCCGACGCAGCCTCCTACTCCGTGGCGGTGACCAACAGCCTGAGCTACGCCCTCAGCGCGCCAGCCATGCTCAGCCTCGGCTTCCCGCCGGCTATCACCAACCAGCCCGCCAGCCGGACCAACTTCGCTGGCACCGCGGCCACCTTCTCCGTGGGTGCGACAGGCGGCGGGCTCTCCTACCAATGGCTTTGCGCCGGCACCAACCTCGCCGACGGCGGCCGTATCTCCGGTTCCGCCTCCAGCACCCTGACGCTCTCGCCGGTGTTGGGCGCGGACACCGCCAATTACAGCGTGGTCGTCACCAACTCCTCCGGGAGCATCACCAGCTCCAACGCGGCGCTTACCGTGCTCCTTCCCCTGCCCTACTGCGAGCCGTTCAATTACCCCGCGGGAGCGAACCTCGGCGGCCAGTTGAGCCCGTGCTTCATGACGTGGGATGACGTTGGCACGACCACCGCGGGGCCTTACGTCACCACGGTGGCCGGGAATCTGAGCGTGGCGGGCCTGGCGGCGTCCACCGGCAACTGCATCCAGTTCGGCGGGCTGGGCAAGAGCGCCCGGTTCTCGTTCGCCCCCACCGCTGCGGTGACAGTCGGCACGCTCTACTACTCCTTCCTCCTCAAGGTCACCGACCCCACCGGCATGAGTTCCAGCGGCATCTTCTTCGCCGGCTTCAACAACACCCCCGGCACACAGACTAACCAGCCGTCGGTCATCGGCACCCGCGTCTATATCCGCACTGCCGCCGGCGGCTTCAATCTCGGCCTCTCCAAGAACTCCTCGACCTCGAGCGACTGGGTCTGGGACTCCCGCGTCTTCACCAATAACCAGATCATCTTTATCGTGGGCAGCTACACGTTCAGCACCAACACTTCCAGCGATGACTCGGTCAGCCTGTGGCTGAACCCCAGTTCGGCCTCCTTCGGCGCTGCCAGCCCGCCCACGGCTTCCCTGACCACCACCAACGGCTCGGATATCAGCTCGAGCAAGATCGCCAGCTTCGTATTCTTCCAGCGCGACTCCGCCGAGCCGGCGGCCATGCTGGCCGACGAACTCCGGATCGGCCCCACCTGGGCCAGCGTAACCCCCCGCCCATCCGCCGTCCTCAGCACGCTCAGCCACCTAACCCCCTTGACCAACGCGACTTACCAATTCACCTACACCAACACCAGCGGCCAGCCGGTAGGCGTTTACGCCTCTTCTAATCTCACCTCGTGGACGGAAGTTGGTGTCCCCCAACAGGTTGCGCCTGGCGTGTTTCAATTCACCGACACCGCTGCCGCCGGCTTCCCCCGCCGCTTCTACCAACTCCGTGCCCCGTGAGCGCATACCAACCCCGCCGGGCCCAATCGCATGGCTTTCCCCCCCGTCACCCCTCCGTATCCCCTCCCTATCCCCTCCGTAGTACCTCTGATAGGCTATCAGAGGTACTCCGGAGGGGTTCCGGAGAGGTATCGGGGAGGCCACGCAGGAGATCAGGGATCAGGACGGCGGCAGCCAATTTGGAAGCTTTTCGCCTGCCAGGAGCCGGCTTAGGCCTGGACGTGGCAGGCATACAGTTGACTGGCATTCGTGGCGGATGTAACAGATTGTCCTACCATGACTAATCCTACCCCGGAGCGGGGCGCGCGCTCACAGGATGGCGCCGGCCTGCCCACCTTGAAAGGGACCCAGCCTTTGGGGTTGCCCGGCGGCCGGCTCTCCGGTCACCCGGGCGGGAATGGCGCTGAGACGGGCAGCCAGGCCGTCACCGTGCGCGAGGAGGAAGTCGTCTTCCCTACGTACCTGCCCGCGGCGCCGGACAAGCACCCGATGTTCCTGGAACGGCGCGTATACCAGGGCAGCAGCGGGCGCGTCTATCCCCTGCCCTTCACCGACCGCATTGCCGACCGGCCCGTGGACCGCGAATGGAAGGCGGTCTGGATCGAGAATGCTTACCTACGAGTGCTGGTGCTGCCGGAACTCGGTGGCCGCATTCATGCCATCCGAGACAAGACCAACGGCTACGACGTCATCTACAACCAGCATGTCATCAAGCCCGCGCTCGTGGGGTTGGCGGGGCCGTGGATCTCGGGCGGAATCGAGTTCAATTGGCCGCAGCACCATCGCCCGGCGACGTTCCTGCCGGTGGACTACTCGGTCGAGGAGAGTGCCGACGGTTCAAAGACCATCTGGTGCAGCGACCACGACCCGATGGCGCGGATGAAGGGGATGCACGGGGTGTGCCTCCACCCGGGCGAGGCGGTGGTCGAGCTCAAGGTGCGTGCCTACAACCGCACGGCGTTCGTCCAAACCTTTCTGTGGTGGGCCAACGTGGCGACGCGCGTGTACGAGGGCTATCAGAGCTTTTTCCCGCCCGACGTGTATTGCGTGGCGGACCACGCGCGCCGTTCGATGAGCCTGTACCCGCTGGCGCAGGGCATCTACTACGGGGTGAACTACGGCGAGCGGGGACGTAAAGGCGTGCCCGAGAGCGAGCGGCCGAGCCAGTTCGTGCCGCCGCATTGCGGCCCCGGGCGCGACGGCAGTGCCCGGGGCAAGATCCCGGACTACGCCCCGAATGATCTTTCCTTTTATGCCAACATTCCGACGCCGTGCAGCTACATGTGCATCGGCAGCCGTGAGGACTTCTTCGGCGGTTACGATTACCTGGCCGAAGCCGGCATCGTCCACATAGCCAACCACCACATTTCGCCCGGCAAGAAGCAGTGGACTTGGGGGAATCACGCTTTCGGGTATGCCTGGGACCGCAATCTGACGGACAAGGACGCCCGCGGTGAATACGGGCCGTACATCGAGATCATGGCCGGGGTCTATACCGACAACCAGCCCGACTTCAGCTTCCTGCAGCCCGGTGAAACGAAGGCGTGGAGCCAGTTCTGGTATCCCATCCAGAAGATCGGTGCGGCGCGGCAAGCCAATCGCGAGGCGGCGGTGTCTATCGGCCAATCCGCCGAGATGCGCGGCGCGGCAAAGGCCCACATCGGCGTCTGCGTCACGCGGCCCTTGAGGAACGCGCGGGTCACGCTTTCAAAGGGCAGCCGCACGCTGCTGGATCAGCCGTGCGACCTGGCGCCTGGCCGGCCCTTCGAGGGGGAGGTCGTCTTGCCTCCGGGCGGCAAGCCAAACGGCCTGGTGCTTCGGGTCACCGATAAGGATGGGCGCGAGATCATCTCCTGCGCCCCAAAGCCCCGCGTGCGCGGCATGGTGCCGCCGCCGGCGAGCGAGCCGCCGCCGCCGGCTGATATCGCCAGCGCGGACGAGCTATACATCACGGGGCTGCACCTCGAGCAGTATCGCCATGCGACGCGTTCGCCTGTGCCCTATTGGGAGGAGGCGCTGCGGCGCGATCCGGGAGACGCGCGTTGCAATAATGCGCTGGGACTGTGGCGGCTTAGACGAGGGGAGTTCCCGCAGGCGGAACCGCACTTCCGCGCGGCCATTGAGCGCCTGGCCCGCCGCAACGCCAACCCGTATGACGGCGAACCCTTCTACAATCTCGGCTTGTGCCTGCGCTATCGCGCCGATCAATCCAACCCGGCCTCGCCGGAGCTGTTGGAGGCCTCCTACGCATCCTTTTACAAGGCCACGTGGAACGAGGCTTGGCGCTCCGCGGCCTGCCACGCCTTGGCCGAGCTGGACTGCCGTAGAAAGGCCTGGGATGCCGCCCTGGAGCACCTAGACGGCTCTCTGCGCCTCAATAGTGAGAACACCCGCGCCCTGGATCTGAAGACGCTGGTCCTCCGGCAGTTGGGCCGCGCCAGGGATGCCGACGCGTTGCTACGTGAGACGCTTTCACTGGACCCCCTCGACTGGTGGGCCAGGCATATCCTGGGCCAGCCCGGGAAGGCTGATCTCCAGGTGTGCCTCGACCTCGCTCACGATTACGCGCGCGCCGGGTTTTACGCCGAGGCGGTTGGGCTGCTTGAAGGCGCTGAGGCAAGGCACCGTGATCTGCCGGACCAAAGCTGGGGGGCCGCGCCGCTGCGGCACTATACCCTCGCCTGGCTGCACCAGCGAACCGGTGATTCCCGCGCCGCGCAAGCCAGCCTGAAGCGCGCCGCCTCGGAGGCGCCCGACTACTGCTTCCCGGCGCGGCTGGAGGAGATAACCATTCTGGAGGCCGCAATGCGTGCCAACGCACGCGATCCTCGCGCGCCCTATTACCTGGGCAACCTGCTATACGACCGGCGCCGGCACGAAGACGCCATTCGTCTGTGGGAGACCAGTGTACGGCTCGACCCGGTGTTCTCGGTCGTGTGGCGCAATCTCGGCATCGGCTACTTCAACGTCCGGCGGCACCCTGCCAAGGCTGCCGCCGCATACGACAAAGCCTTCCGAGCCGATCCGTCTTCTGCCCGGGTGCTATTCGAACGCGACCAGCTCTGGAAGCGGCTCGGTAGGAGCCCGGCCAAGCGGCTGCGCGAACTGGAGAAGCATCCGGACCTGGTGCGCCAGCGCGACGACCTGACCGTGGAGCTGTGCGCGTTGTATAACCAGACGGGGCGGCACGCGCAGGCTCTGGCGCTGGTCAGTTCCCGGAAATTCCAGCCGTGGGAAGGCGGTGAAGGCGGCGCGCTCGGGCAACACGTGAGGTCCTACCTCGCCCTGGGCCGGCAGGCGCTCGCGCGGGGCGACGCGGCCGGCGCGCGTGACCATTTTGCCGCTGCGCTCGAAGCGCCGGAAAACCTGGGCGAGGCCAAGCACCTGCTGGCGAATCAGAGCGATATCCATTACTGGCTCGGGGCGGCCCTGGACGCGCTGGGGGAAAAGGCCCAGGCGCGGCAACATTGGCGCGCGGCGGCGACCTTCAAGGGTGACTTCCAGGAGATGAGCGTGCGCGCCTTCAGCGAGATGACTTATTACTCGGCCCTTGCCTGGGAGCAGCTTGGGCAAAAGGCCAGCGCGCGCCGGCTGTTGCACCAGCTCGACGCTTACGGGCGAAAGCTGCTGCAGACGGAGGCCAAAGTCGAATACTTCGCCACCTCGTTGCCCACCATGCTGCTGTTCGAGGACGACCTGCAGTTGCGGCAGGAGACGACGGCGCGGTTCCTGCAGGCCCAGGCCTGCCTCGGCCTGGGCAAGCGCGCGCGGGCTGCGGAGCTGCTCCGGACGGTGCTGCGGCGTGACCCCAATCATGCGCTGGCGGCCGACTTGCTGGAGGATGGGCGCGACAGCCGCCTGAAAGGCGGCAATAATCCAGCCCAGGGCAACGCCCCATAAGCGCTAACTTGTTTCTGAAAGGAAAGCCTCCGCTTGGGTTTTGCGCTTTCGTCGTGCTTCTTTGAGCCCTTCGGCAATGTGCTGCC
>Ga0335069_10002296_pt1 | contig 29564 bp, 30 predicted proteins | sample Lox_Sample_11_FD_206714 | JGI IMG/M metagenome (GOLD analysis project Ga0335069, IMG submission 206714) | Soil microbial communities from Loxahatchee National Wildlife Refuge, Florida, United States - Lox_Sample_1.1 | ecosystem: Environmental > Terrestrial > Soil > Wetlands | place: USA...
GGCGGCGTCTCGCCGCACGAGCGGCGAGACGACCTGGGGTGCCGGGCCGGGCACGCCTGGCCCGGCCGCCGCCTCCAGCACATCGGCGGTGATGATGCGCCCGCCCGGGCCGGTGCCGTTCAGCTGCGCGATGACGACCCCTCGCTCGCGGGCAACCCGGCGGGCGTTAGGTGAGGCGAACAACCGCCCAGTGCGGGTGAGCGCGCCGGGTTCGCCGACGACCGGCGTCTGGGTCTCGGCCGGGACGTGCGGCGGCGCCGGTGCCTCCAGGACCGCGGCGCTGGAGGGCACTTCCTCCCCGGCGTCCAGCAACCAGCCGATCAAGGCGCCTGGCGGCAGCTCCACGCCCGACTGCACAGCCGGGTGGAACAGGCCGGCCCCCTCCGCCTCCACCTCGACGTCCACCTTGTCGGTAGCCAGCCGCAACAGCAGGTCTCCTGGCTTGACGGGCGTGCCGGGCGGAACGAGCCACTCCTCGATCAGCCCGGTCTCCATGGTCAGCCCGAGCTTGGGCAGCAGTACCTCGACTGCCACGTCAGCCCCCGGAGCGCTCGAGCAGCCGACGGACCCCGGCCGCGATCCGGTTGCTATCCGGAATGTAGGCGCGTTCGAGCACCGGGCTGAACGGCACCGGCGAGAACGGCGCTCCCAGGCGAAGGACCGGTGCGTCCAGGTAGTCGAACGCCTCTTCCTGGATCTGCGCGGCGATCTCGGCTCCGATGCCGCCGAACGTGACCGCCTCATGCACGACGACGGCCCGATTCGTCCGGCGGACGGAATCCAGGATCGTCTGGCTGTCGAGCGGCTGAACGGTGCGGACGTCGATCACCTCCACCTCGGCACCGGACTTGGCGAGCTCCTCGGCCGCGGTCACCGCTTCGGGCACCATGCGTCCGACCCCGATGACCGTCGCGTCACGGCCAGGGCGGACGGTATTGGCCTGGCCGAGGGGTATTTCGTAGATCTCTTCTGGCACCGGGCCCTTAGTGCCGAGCATCCGCTTGTTCAGTATGACTACGGTCGGGTTGTCATCGCGCACGGCGGCCACCATCAGCCCCTTCACGTCGTACGGCGAGGAGGGCAGGGCCACCTTCAGGCCCGGGACGTGCGCGAGCCACGCCTCCAGGCTCTGGCTGTGCTGCGGACCGGCGGACAAGCCGGCACCGCCGGCGGTGGTCAGCGTGAGCGGTACCGTGACGTCGCCGCCGAACATGAACTTCAGCTTCGCCGCCTGGTTGTACAGCTGGTCGAGCGCTACGCCGATGAAGTCGAAGAACATCAGGTCGCAGACGGGCCGCAGGCCGCGTGCCGCCGCTCCTACGCCCATCCCGATGAAACCCATCTCGGAGATCGGGGTGTCGATGACCCGCTTCTCGCCGTAGGTCTTCCACAGTCCATCGAAGGCGTGGAACACGCCACCGTAGTGGGCGACGTCCTCGCCGATGACGAGGACGTTGTCGTCCTCCGCCATCAGCTGCATGAGCGACTCGGTGAAGGCCTTTACATAGGTGATCTCGCGCACTGGCGTCCTCAGACCGTGTAGACGTTGTCGAGCAGATCCGCCGGGTCAGGATCAGGGCTCTGTTCGGCGAACTTGATCGCGGCGGCGATCTCCTCGCGCGTGTCGGACCATACCTTGTCCAGCTCATCCTGAGCAGCCACGTTGGCGTTGACCAATCGCTGCTCGAGTGAGGTGATCGCGTCCCGTTCCTTCCAGGTGTCTATCTCCTCCTGCGTGCGGTACGGGATGCGCAGGCCCTTGACGCCCTGATGGTCGTAGAACCGGTACGTCTTAGCTTCGAGCAGCGCCGGGCCCTGGCCGGCGCGGGCCCGCTCCACGAGCCGCAGGGCGGCGAGGTAGACGGCGACCGCGTCCATGCCGTCGACGATCTCCCCCGGCATGCCGTACGCCGCCGCGCGGTCAGCGACGTCCTTCAGGAGCATGTGCCGGTCCTGCGGTGTGAACTCCGCGTAACCGTTGTTCTCGCAGACGAACACGACCGGCAGTTGCAAAACGGCGGCCAGGTTGGCGGACTCGTGGAAGGCCCCGATGTTGGTCGCGCCGTCGCCGAAGAACGGCACCGCCACCCAGTCCCGACCCTTGTAGACGGCCGCCAACGCCGCGCCGACGGCGTGCGGGATGCCGCCGCCCACGATGCCGTTCGCGCCGAGCATCCCGATGCTCAGGTCGTTGATGTGCATACTGCCGCCACGACCCTTGCAGTAGCCGGTCACCTTGCCGAACAGCTCGGCGTACATATAACGCAGGTCCGCGCCCTTGGCGACCGCGTGTCCGTGCCCGCGGTGGGTCGAGGTGACCACGTCGTCCGGGCGGAGGGTGGCCATCACGCCCGCGGCAACCGCCTCCTGCCCGACATACAGATGAAGAAAGCCGGGCATCCGGCCGCCCTCCATCAGCTTGCCGGCCTCTTCTTCGAAGAGCCGGATCCGCACCATTCGCCGGTGGAGGTCGTGGAGTACCTCCGGCGGCAGTGCCGACATCGTGTCCTGCTCGGCTGTTGTGGTCATCACTGCTCCGCATCGACCATGCAGTGGCTGCTCATGCCACTTACCGTACTGTCCGGACGAGAGAAACGCTACGCTGTCTCCAGAAAGTATTGCCAGCCCCCGGGGCCGCTGCTTGCCGGGCCTCGGGACCGGGAGGGTTTTAATGCGGACGGCGGTCGTTACGGGCGCGGCGCGGGGGCTTGGTCGTGCGATATCCGAGCGCCTGGTCGCGGACGGCTTCACGGTGTGGGCTCTCGACTCGGACGAGGCCGAAGTGGCCCGCATGGCCGATGAGGTCGGGGCGACAGCGTGCGCCATCGACGTCACCGACGAGGCCGCCGTCGACGACCTGGCCGCCCGGCTCGGGCGATGCCATGCGCTGGTCAACAACGCCGCGATCTGGCGGTACACGCCCCTCGCCGAGACCCCGATCGACGAGGCCCGCCGCGTGCTGGCCGTCAACGTGCTCGGTCCGCTGCTGCTCATGCAGCGACTCGCCCCGGTCATGGCGCGCAGCCAGGGCGCGGCGATAGTCAACGTCTCCTCCATTACCGCGAAATACTCCCCCACCGGAGCAGGCATCTACCCGGCTTCCAAGGCCGCGCTTGAGGCGCTGACCCGCGTCGCGGCCGTCGAGTTCGGCCCGCTGGGGATCCGGTGTAATGCCGTGGGGCCGGGAATCATCCCGACGGAGGGCACCCTCTCCCACTACGGGGACGAGGCGACACGACAGCGGCGCGGCGGGGCGCTCCCCGTCGGCCGGTACGGCCGACCCGAGGACGTCGCCGACACCGTCGCCTTCTTCTGCTCAGACGACTCGCGCTACGTCACCGGCCAGGTCATCTACGTAGACGGCGGATATACCGCGGCGGGGGCGGCCTTCTTCCGCCTGGCCCGCGACGCGGGAGCCTGATGGACCGCGGTCGAGCGGTACGCTTCCTGGCTATCACCGGGGGTCACCGTGTCGACCTGGACGCATTTTCCGGCATGCTCGGTGACATCTGCGCCGAACGCGGCTGGGTGTTCGCCCACGCCGCCCAGCCCGCCGCCCAGGAGTGGCTCGGCCCGGAGCACCGCGGGGTGTTCGACGCCTTCCTCTGCCATGATCTGCCTGGCCTTGCCCTGCGGCGCGGAAGTGCCCCGCGACCCATCCCGCCCGCACCCGAGGTGGCGCGACGGCTGACGGACCTGCTCACCGCGGGCCAGGGCTTCGTGTTCCTGCACCACGCGCTGGCTGGCTGGCCGGCGTGGCCGGGGTGGGCCGAGGTGCTCGGCGGCCGCTACCACTACGCACCCGCCGAGCTTCGCGGTCAGCCCTGGCCCGATTCGGGATTCCGGTACGCGGAGTACACCGCGCGGGTGGTGGATCGGCACCACCCCGTGTGTGCCAGCGTCGAGGACTTCGTGCTGAACGACGAGCTGTACTGCTGCCCGGTTTTCGAAGACGACGTCATCCCCCTGGTCCGCGCTCATGCGCCTGGCGGCCCGTTCCGGGAAACGTACCGGGAGGTGCTGGGCACGCCGGGCACCGGTCCGCCGTGGCAGCACCCGGCACCGAGTGACCTCATCGCCTGGGCCAAGTCCGCCGGAGGCAGCCCCGTGGTCTACATTCAGCCCGGCGACGGGCCGGACACCTTCGGCCGCTCCGCCTACCGTCGCCTGATCGGCAACGCCCTGGCGTGGGTATCGTCCGCGGACGCCCGCTCCTGGGCGGCAGAGCACCGCACGGACATCATCCCGCCGCCGTGAATCATAAGGAGAGGAAACAGTCATGGACATGCAGTTGACCGGCCGCAAGGCACTGGTCACCGGCGCCAGCCGGGGTATCGGACGCGCGATTGCGACAGAACTCGCGCGCGAAGGGTGCAACCTCGCCCTTTGTGCCCGCGGCGGGGAGGCGCTCGAAGCCGTTGCGAAGGAGCTGCGCGAGCTCGGCCGTACGGTCTATACGCAGGCGGTGGACGTGTCCGACGAGGGTGCCGTCACCGGCTTCGCTGAGATGGCGGCGCAGGAACTTGGCGGGCTAGATATCGTCATCTCCAACGTCTCGGCTGGCGGCCTGAAGGGGCCTGACCAGTGGCAGAAGAGCTTCCAAGCCGACCTGCTCGCGTTCGTCCGGCTCATCGAGGCGGCCGTCCCGTACCTCGAGCAGTCCGACGCGGCGGCGGTCGTGGCGCTCGGGACGACCTCGGCGTTCGACACCCTCCCGCCGACGTCGGCGAACTCCTACGCGGCGTGCAAGGCAGCGGTCCTGGAGCATGCGTCCGGGCTGGGGCATGCGCTGGCGCGGAAGGGTATCCGCGTCAATACGGTCTCCCCAGGGCCGATCGACTTCCCGGGCGGCGACTGGGACAGGCTGCACCAGACGCGCGCGGAGTTCTACGACTCGATCAAGGCCCGGATTCCGGTCGGGCGCCTCGGCCGACCGGAAGAGGTCGCGCGCGCGGTCACGTTCCTGGCCAGCCCGGCCGCGAGTTTCTGTACCGCGGTGAATCTCGTCGTCGATGGCGGCTTCGTCAGCCGCGTTCAGTTCTAGACGGCGGGGCTCGCAATGGCAGGGCCAGCGGGGCGTCTGGACGCCGTTCTCGTCTGCGGCGGCCGGTGGCACGACTTCGACTACGCCCGCTACCAGCTTCTCGGCGCGCTCGGCGAGTGGGAGCAGGTCCGCACCCGCGTCTTCGAGGACTACGGCCGCCTGGACACCCTGGAACGCGCGGACCTGCTGGTCACCTACACCTGCGACGTGCGCCCCACACCGGAACAGCAGGACGCCCTGGTCGAATACGTGGAGCGGGGCGGTCGGTGGCTGGCCCTGCACGGCACACATACGGCGCTCGATCCGCCGGCCGGCGCTGGCGTGTATACCGTGCAGCGGGTTTTCGGCAAGGTGGCGGAGCTCCTCGGCGCTCAGTTCCTGGGCCACCCGCCCATCGCGCCGTACACGGTCCACATCACCGCTCCGGAACACCCGCTGGTGGCCGGCATCCAGCCGTTCGAAGTGACCGACGAGCTATACATCCTCGAGCTGCACCCGCCGCTCGAGGTGCTGTTGCACAGCCGGTTCACCGGCCAGTGCCGCGGCTTCGAGGAAGGGCACGTGACCGACGACGAGCCGCGTCCCATCCTGTACCTCAAGCGCTCCGGCGACGGCACCGTCTGCTTTTTCGGGCTGGGTCACTGCCGCGGCCGTTTCGATATGCAGGACGCCGGCAAGGAGGACCTCGGCCGTCGGGACTTCGGCAGCTGGCAGGTTCCCGAGTTCCGCACGGTCCTCGATAGGTGCCTGGCGTGGGCGATCACCGGTGCGTTCCCGGCCATAGAGTAACTTGAATCCGCGTCCGCTTACTGCTTCCGGGCCGGACAGGCGCGGTATAGGGTCCAAGTGACGGTTGCAGGAGGTGTCCGTGCCGGTCGAACCCATCCCGCTGACAACGCGGATCGTCACCCTGGCCGCTCGTCCGCACCGGCGCCCGACGCCCGCGAACTTCGCTCTGGAAGAACAGCGAGTGGACGAGCTCGGTCCCGGCCAGCTGCTGGTGCGCAACGCCTACATGAGCGTCGATCCGGCCATGCGCGGGCGGATGGAACCGACCGAGAAGCACTACACCACTAACTTCTCGGTTGGCGGCCCGCTGGATGGATCGGCCGTCGGGCGGGTCATCGAAAGCCGCGCCGACCGGTTCGCGGTCGGCGCCTTCGTCCGGCACCGCCTGGGCTGGCGCGACTACGCTGTGGTGGACGCGGAGGCGGCCACCATCGTCGACCCGGCGCTGGCACCGTTGCCAACCTGGCTCGGCGTCCTAGGCCAGACCGGTTTCACCGCCTACGTCGGGCTCCGCCGGGCCGGCGAGCTGCACGAGGGCGACGTGGTGTTCGTCTCCGCGGCGGCCGGGGCGGTGGGCAGCGCCGCGGGCCAGTTCGCCCGGCTGCTCGGCGCCTCCCGGGTGATCGGCAGTGCAGGCGGTGCGGAAAAGGCCCGCATCCTCGTCGACGAGCTGGGGTTCGACGAAGGGATCGACTACCGGGCCGGCCTCGCGGAGGGCCTGGCGGCGGCGGCGCCGGACGGCATCGACTTGTACTTCGACAACGTCGGCGGAGATCATCTCATCGCCGCCCTGTACGCGCTCAAGGTGCGCGGCCGGGTCGCCCTCTGCGGGATGATCTCGACGATGGAGGACGCCTCGTCGGCTCCCGGTGTGCAGCACCTGATCCAGGTCGTGCTCAAGCGCCTGACTATTCGCGGCTTCATCGTGCGCGATCACGAAGATCTCCGCCCGGAGTTCGAAAAGCAGGTCGCGAACTGGCTACGAACCGGGGAGCTCGTATCGAGGCAGACCGTGGTCGACGGTCTGGAGAACGCCGTTGACGCGTTCCTCGGGCTGCTTTCCGGAGCCAACGTGGGCAAGATGCTCGTCCGCCTTTCCGACGATGACGCTGCGGCGTCCTGACAGCCAAGGGAATCCAGATGGACATCACCGTGCCGCCGGAGGTCGGGGAACTGGCGAGGCGGACCCAGGAGTTCATCCGAGATGTCGTCATTCCCGTCGAGGAGGAGGTCAGCGGGTCGGTACACGCGGCGCCGGAGGAGCTCCGGCGTACGCTGCAGAAGCAGGCCAGCCAGGCCGGCTTGCTGGCACCGCACGTGCCCGCGCAGTGGGGTGGCTGCGGGCTGGACATACGCGGTCAGTCGGTCGTGTTCGAGGAGGCGGGTTACTCGCTGCTCGGCCCGCTCGCGCTCAACTGCTCGGCGCCCGACGAGGGGAACATGCACCTGCTCGAGGTCGTCGCGAGCGAGGAGCAGAAGGAGAAGTACCTGGGCCCGCTGGCGCTCGGCGAGACGCGGTCCTGCTTCGCGATGACCGAGCCAGCGCCCGGCGCCGGGTCCGACCCGTCGATGCTGTCGACCACCGCGAGCAAGGTCGATGGCGGCTGGCGCATCGACGGACGGAAGTGGTTCATCAGCGGTGCGCGCGGCGCGGGCTTCGCGATCTGCATGGCCCGCACGAGCGGCGCGCCGGGCCAGCGCGGCGGCGCGACGATGTTCCTCGTCGACGCGGACAACCCGGGCATGCGCGTCGTCCGGGACCTCGAAACCCTCGACGAGGGGCTGTTCGGCGGTCACAGCGAGGTCGTCTTCGACGGCTGCGTCGTCGGGCCTGAGTCCGTCCTGGGCGAGGTCGACCGCGGTTTCCAGTACGCCCAGGTGAGGCTGGCGCCGGCCAGGCTGACGCACTGCATGCGGTGGCTGGGCCTCGCCCGGCGGGCGCATGGCATCGCCGTCGACTGGGCCGCGACGCGCAAGTCATTCAGCGGCCTGCTCGGGGACCTCGGCATGGTCCAGCAGCTGGTGGCCGACTCGGAGATCGACATGGCGGCGAGCCGGGCGCTCATCCGGCATACCGCCGCCGTCCTGGACAGCGGGGCCAACGGCGGGACCGAATCCTCGATCGCCAAGACGTTCGTCGCCGAGGCGGTCAACCGGGTGGTCGACCGTTCGGTGCAAATCTGCGGTGCGCTCGGCGTCTCCGGTGACGTCCTGCTCTCCCGGTACCTCCGCGAGGTGCGCCCGTTCCGGATCTACGACGGGCCTTCCGAGGTGCACCGCTGGGCGATCGGCCGGAGGGTGATCAGCCAGCGGCGGCGCGCCATCGAGGGCGGCGAGCAGCCGCGGTGGCAGCGCGCGAAGGGGACGCCGTCATGACCGCGACCGCCGTGGACCCTGCGCTGTTCAGCTCACTCGACCCGCCGCGGCTGGCCGGTTCCCGGTGCGCGAGCTGCGGCACGGTGACGTTCCCGGCGCAGGCGGGATGCGCGAAGTGCACCGGCACCGACATGGCGCCCGCCGAGCTGGCGGATCGAGGAACGTTGTGGACCTGGACCCTGCAGGCGTTCGAACCCAAGGCGCCCTACCGGGTGCCAGAAACCGGCTTCGCGCCGTACGGCGTCGGCTACGTCCACCTCGGCGACGTGATCGTCGAGGCACGGATCCTGGGTGATCCCGCCGAGTTCCGGATCGGCATGCCGATGCGGTTGACGCTGCTGCCGCTGTGGCCCGGTCCCGACGGCTCGCCGGTCGTTACCTACGCGTTCCAGCCGACGGGAGAAGGCGTATGAGCAGTACCAGCACGGAAGTCAGCATCGTCGGCGTGGGCTTGCATCCGTTCGGCCGGCATGATCCCGCCCTGACCGGAATGGCGATGGGCGCGCAGGCAAGCCGGCTCGCCCTGGCCGACGCCGCCGTGAGCTGGGCCGACATCGGCTATGCGGTAGGCGGAAGCAACGTCTCAGGAAAGCCGGACACGCTGGTCAGCGTGCTCGGCCTGACCGGCGTGCCGTTCGTCAACGTCCGCAACGGGTGCGCCACGGCCGGCGTCGCGCTCGCCACGGCGGCGAACGCGATCCGGGCAGGCGAGACCGACCTCGCGCTCGCGGTCGGGTTCGACAAGCACGCCCGCGGTGCCTTCGCGGCCAGCCCGGCGGACTACGGCCATGCGGACTGGTACGCCGAAACCGGGCTGATGATCACGACGCAGTTCTTCGCCATGAAGGACCGCCGGTACCTGCATGCCCACGGACTGAAGGACCGGCTCCTGGCGCAGGTCGCGGCGAAGGCGTTCCGGTGCGGCGAGCTGAACCCCGACGCCTGGCGGCGCAAAGCGCTCAGCGAGGACGAGATCATGCGGGCCCGGGTGATCAACCCGCCGCTTACCCAGTACATGCTCTGCTCACCGAGCGAGGGCGCCGCCGCAGTGGTGCTGGCGCGTAGCGACCGCGCCGCGGACATCTGCGAGCGGCCCGTCCGGCTGGCGGCCGTGGCCAAGCGCACCCGGCGGTTCGGATCATTCGAGGTGTTCGCGCCCTGGCTGCCGCCGGAAGCCGGCCACAGCCCGAGCGTGGATGCCGCCCGGGCCGTCTTCGCGGCGGCGGGCCTCGCCCCGTCAGACGTCCAGGTCGCGCAGCTCCAGGACACCGATGCGGGCGCCGAGATCTACCACATGGCCGAGACCGGCCTGTGCGAGGACGGCGCGCAGCAGCAGCTGATCGACCTGAACGAGACGGCGCCGACCGGGCGGCTGCCGATCAACACCGACGGCGGCTGCCTGGCCAACGGCGAGCCGGTGGGCGCGTCCGGGCTGCGGCAGGTCATCGACATCGTCCTCCAGCTGCAGGGACGGGCCGGTGCCCGCCAGGTGTCCGGCCAGCCGCAGGTCGGTTTCACGCATGTTTACGGCGCGCCCGGCATCAGCGCGTGCACAGTACTAACCGCGTAGGGAGGGAATGCCGATGAGCGGACCGGACATGGAAGCGTGGCGTGCCGAGGTGAGCCAGTGGCTGGCTACCGTGCTGCCGCGGCGGTCCGGGCGGCCCGAGGCCCCGGCGGACTACGCGGTATTCCAGAACATCACGGAGGAGGCTGAGCGTGAGCTGCTTGACAAGGTACGGGCCTACCGCAAGCAGCGGTTCGATGCCGGTTACGGGGCGATCGCGCTGCCCGCGGAGCTGGGCGGCGCGGGCCTGTCGATGCGGTACGTCATGGCCTTCACCGAGGAAGAGCAGGCATTCGAGGCGCCGCAGTCAACCGAGCTGATCAGCGTCACGACGGGGCTCGTGGGTCCGACCATCGCGACCTTCGGCACCGCGGAGCAGCGCGCCAAGTATGCCCGGGCTTTCCTGCGCTCGGACCTGCTGTGCTGCCAGCTGTTCAGCGAGCCGGGAGCCGGTTCCGACCTCGCCGCGGTGGCGACAAGCGCGGTGCGCATGCCGGGGGATGGGGAGGGCGGGGGGTGGCTGCTCGACGGGCAGAAGGTCTGGTCGTCGGGTGCCCGCTTCGCTGACTACGGCCTCCTGCTGGCCCGGACCGATCGGGAGGTCGCCAAGCAGGCCGGGCTGACCATGTTCCTCATCCCGATGGATGCGCCCGGAGTCGAGGTCCGGCCGATCCGGCAGATGAGCGGGGCCGCGTCGTTCAACGAGGTCTTCCTGTCCGGTGTGCAGGTCGGCGACGACATGCGGGTCGGGCCGGCCGGCGAGGGGTGGAAGGTCGCCAACGCGACGCTCGGCTTCGAGCGCACCGCCAGCGGCCAGGCGCAGCGCCGCAAGGGCGGCACCTTCGAGGACCTGCTCCGGCTGGCCACCAGGCTCGGCAAGTCGGGCGACCCGGTCGTCCGCCAGCAGCTGGCTGACGTCTACGTGCGGACGCAGCTGCGGGCCGCCACCACCGAGCGCGTCGCCCGGGCGGCCGCCGCCGGCGCTCCACCGGGGCCCGCGGCGTCCATCGGCAAGGTGGTTGCGTCGGCGAACCTGATGCGCATCGGCGAGGTAGCCGCCGCTCTGCTGGGATCCCGGATCGCCGCGGACACCGGTGAGCCGGACGGATTCGCGTGGACCGAGCACGTCCTGGGCGCGCCGGGCTACCGGCTGGCGGGCGGGACTGATGAGATCCAGCGCAACATCATCGGCGAGCGGGTCCTCGGCCTGCCCCGGGAGCCGCGCGTGGACAAGGGCCTGCCGTACTCGAAGCTGCCGCGCAGCGGCTGAGACCGACGACCTACCGAACGGTGAAACCAGCGTCAATCCTCAGCTCGGGATGCCGAAGCTGACCGATCGTTCCCGTGATCCAGGGGATTACTGCGCGCAGTAGCCACCGTCTATCGGAAGGGTGTGGCCGGTGATCCAGCGCGCCTCGTCAGAAGCCAAGAATGCGACAGCAGCGGCGATGTCCTCGGCCAGCGGGATGCCTGGCATGGGGTTGTACTTCTCCATGGCCGCGCGCATCGCGGCCGGGTCGGGCGCGTTCTGCGCGAACCGCTCCACCAACGGAGTCCATACCACGGTGGGCGCGATCGCGTTGACGCGAATGTTCTGGGCGGCATATTCGATGGCGGCGCTGCGAGTGAGACCGACCAGCCCTGCCTTCGCGAAGGTGTACGGCGAGATATTCACCTGCCCGGTGAGACCGGCCGTCGAGGAGGTGTTGACGATGCTTCCGCCGCCTGTTTTCAGCATCTCGGCGATGCAGTATTTCATGACGTAGAAGACGCCATCGCCGTTGATGCCGCGGACCTTCCGCCAGTCGTCGACAGGAAGCTCGTGCAGCGGTTGTTGTGCGCCGGTGATGCCCGCGTTGTTGAAGACCACGTCGATGCGACCATAGCGCTCGACCGCGCGGCGGACCGCTGTCTCGACCGACGAGGCGTCAGCGGTGTCAACGGCGACGGCGAACCCGCCGGGCAGTCGCTCGGCAAGTCGGCGGGCGCCGTCCTCGTCGATGTCGGCGACGACGACCATGGCGCCCTCGTCGGCGAAGCGCGTTGCCGCCGCCGCGCCCAGGCCGGATGCGCCGCCGGTTACGAAGGCGACCTTGCCCTGAAACCGCATCTGATTCGGGGATCCACCATCCTGAGGCTCAGACATGTTCGCGCCGTCTACCTTCCGAGATCGTAGGCCGGAAGTGAACTGGTACCACGCGTGCCCTCGCTGTCGCTGGACCGAGGACCTGCGTCGTTTCTTGACGAAGGCTACAGTTAGTCACGGCTGGGCACAAGGTCACCGAGTGCTGGAGGCTCCGTGTCGCTAGGTGGTTAGCGGCGCGCGGTCGTCACCGGCAAGCCCGGCTGCGCGCTCCGCGGCGAGGGTCAGCACGTGCCGGTTCCCGCGGTTCCAGGTGACGGTGAGCTTCTTGGCCGCTATCTTCCAGCCGCCGCCCGTCCGCACCAGCCGGTCGGTGTAGTAGCCGCCGAGCGTAAACCAGTTGTCACCGAGGTCGTTGGCCAGGAAATGCTCGGCCTGGACGTAGATCACGCATGCCGCATTGTCGGCGTCGATATCGATGAGTGGGTTGTACAGGCAGTGCTGGGATGCCTCCAGGCCAGTGAACAGCGCCCTGGCGCGAGCCACCCACGCGTCGGCCTTCATCCGCGCCGCCGAGCCTGCCCGGTACGAACTGTAGTCTACGTCGATCTCCTCGGTGAAGACCGACCGGTACAGATCCCAGTCCCGCATGTCGATGCCCGCCGCGAACTGGTAAAGCGTCCGGCAGATCCCCGCCTGATCCGCCAACTCGGCAACACCGGCACGGGAACTGCTCATGTCACCGGTCACCGTCGGGTGCCGGGTCGGCCAGCCAGCGGTCGAGCAGGTGGTGGAAGTGACGGATCTTGCTTTCCTGGTAGACGCCGAAGCTGACCCCCGGCTTCCGCGTCGTCCGCAGGCCCTTCTGCACCGCCTCGAGGTTGAACTCGTCCTGGTCGAACACCCGCGCCAGCGAGCCGAGCTCATCGACGGCGCTGCGCCACGGCTGGTCGGGACCGAGCCGGCGCTCGGCTGCCGGTGGCGGCCGCTTGCCCTGGAATGGCGACAGCAGCAGCACCTCCATGATGCAGCTCCGGTGATCGTCGCCGTTGGGGCGGAAGCGGTAGGTGATCTGGTTGAACCCGCCCCACGGATGCATGTTCGGGAATACCGTCAGGTAGTAGCTGTCGACGAGTTCCGCGTCGGTGAGCGTCTCCACGTAAGCCGGGTCCAGGACGGAACGTAGCGAGCGGCGGGCGGCCTCGGCCAGCGTCTTGCGAGCGGTGCTTCCTTCCGGCACCTCGAGCATCGGCGGGTCATCCATCCGCTGGTCGATCTGACTGTTCAGCCGTTGCTGCTCGTCAGGCGCCCAGGACAGGTAGGGGCTCGGCACACCCCGGGCCGAGATGGCTCGCGACACGTTGCCGAACACGTCGTACTGGCTGTTGGCGTCGGCGAACCCGGGCAGCAGCTGAGGGTGGGTCGTGATGACGTGGAAGGACTCCATGAATGCCTCTTGGGCTACCTTCCAGTTCACCTTGAGCACCTTGGACACGTGCACCCGCGTGTACCGGTCCTCCAATGGCCACCGTTCAAAGAACGTCGGCAGCTCCCCGAGGAAGTCCTCGAGCGGCTCGCAGTCCGGATCGGGGTTGATGAAGACGAACCCGCCCCAGGTTCCGACCCGCACTTCGGGCAGCCGGAATCGCCCCGGCCGGACCTGCGGGAAGTCCCAGGCACTCGGGACCCGCTTGAGGCGGCCGTTCAGCGACCAGCAGAAGCCGTGGAACGCGCACAGCAGCTCGTCGACGTGGCCGCGCTCGTCGCGCAGCGTCCTGCCGCGGTGCAGGCACGCGTTGTAATACGCCTTGATGCCATCCGGGCCAGGAGCCGCCCTTACCAGCAGGATCGACTGGTCGCAGATGTCGTAGACCTCGGTGTCACCGACCACCGCGAGGACCTCCTCGCGGCAGGCCAACTGCCACACCCTGCTCCACAGCCTGGTCTTCTCCAGCTCGTGGAACTCTCGGGAGAGGTAGCGGTCGACCGGGATGTCCGCGTCCCCGAAGTAGCCCGGCTCGCCCCTTCGCAGCGACGCCGGTACCTGCTTGCTGTCGAGGTCGAGCAGGTCCTGATAGCTCGGGCCGTTCCCGCGGAACCCGGTAAGCCTGGCCGACGCCCGCGGCGCGGTCACGAGAACGTCTCTTCTGTTTCGAATCGCCGGCTCCGCGCTGCGGCGCCGCCCGGCTTGCGTCCACCGCTCTCGATCCAGCGGCACAGTTCGGGGTCGGCGACGCGAAGCTCACCGGTCACCCAGCGCCCGTTTCGGTCGAACCGGCCCTGCCGCCCACGCTTGTCCGTGACCTGTATGGGCCCGAGGTCGTCCTCGGCCCACTCGTACACTGCACCGGTCAGCGCGTGCTGAATCTTGCGCACGACGCTCCTTCCACCTCAGCGGGACGAACCAGACGGCGGCAGGCAACAGCCTGCCCGGCCGCCCAGTCGGCAGGTATCTTACTGTAGTCGGTACCTAGTTTAGTTTCCAGGCCAGTTGCCGCAACGCGGCACGGGCAGCGCGCCGCGGCGAGCCGCAAAGCGTTCGGTGGCCGGGCTCGGCGCCTTACCACTCCAGCAGCGTCGCCAGCCGTTCCCGGTGCACCGCCGCGTCGCCGAGCAGTCCCTCGTCCGCCCGCGCGCGGCGGAAATACAGGTGCGCGTCATGCTCCCAGGTGAACCCGATCCCGCCGTGGATGTGGACGTTCTCCGTCGTGACCGTGGTGAACGCGTCGCTGCACCAGATCTTGGCGACCGCCGCGGCTTCGGCCAGCCGCGGCGGGTCCTGCTCGACCAGCAGCGCGCGGTCGATGGCCGAGCGGCCCATCTCGACCAGTAGCAGCAAGTCAGCGAGCTTATGCTTGATCGCCTGGAAGCTGCCGATCGGACGGCTGAACTGGTGGCGGATCTTCGCGTACTCCACCGCCATGTCAAGGCACGCCGCCGCGCCGCCGACCTGCTCCGCCGCGAGCACCACGAGGGCGACGTTCAGCGCGGCCGCCACCGCCCCGGCACCGCCGCCGCCGGTGGTCAGCGGGGTGCCGACGGCGCCGTCCAAGGCGACCGATGCCTGCCCGCGAGTCGGGTCCAGCGTTTCCAGCGCCCGGCGGTGGACGCCCTCGCTGTCGCCGCCGACCAGGAAGAGGTCGCAGCCGGCCAGCGTCCTGGCCGCGACGACCAGGTGAGCTGCGCTCGCGCCGTCGAGGACGAACTCCGCCGTGCCGCGCAGCCGCCACGCGGGCGGCTCCGCCTCCGCCTCGACCGGCAGGCGGTCGGGCCGCCAGCATCCGTCGGCGTCGGTGCCGGCGAACGCGGCGAGTTCGCCGCCGGCCGAGAGCCGGGTCAGCACATCGCCTGCGGTGTCCGGACAGCGGCTGAGGATCTGGCCAGCCAGGACCGTGGAGGAGAAGAACGGGACCGGCAGCAACGAGCGACCCAGTTCCTCGGCGACGACGGTCAGCTCGGCCAGGCCGCCGCCCGCGCCCCCGAGGTCCTCGGCGATGCCCAGGCCCGCGAGGCCCATGTCTCCGCCGAGCAGTTGCCATGCCTGCTCGTCATAGCCGGGCCCGGCCTCCAGCCGCCGGCGAGCCGGCGCGATGCCGCCTGACCCGGCGATGAGGTCACCGACCGCCTCGCGCAGCGCGGCGAGTTCGCCGGCGCGCTCAGCGTCCTGCTGCGCGGTGGTCATGTCCGCCCGCTGACGAGGCGCTCCTCGCGGGCCTCGTCGTCCGCGCGGGTAAGGCCGAGCATCAAGATCAACTCCTGGTGCATGTGCATCCAGACCGTGTGGTACGAGTCCACCAGCGGGGACGCGAGCCAGTTCGACTCCCCTTCGTCGAACTTGTCCAGCGCCTCCTGCAAGCGCGGACGGTAGCCGGCCAGCCGCGGCTCAATCGCCGCCATCCGGCGCAGGACCGGGCCGATGGCGGAGTGAACCTCGTCGAGCCGGTCCCGGATCGTGTCGTCGTACCCGCCGTCGCTGTGGTCATTGGGCGTCCCGTCCGGGCGGGTCTGCCAGGCGGAGCAGACGTCGCGCAGCCGCCGGTTGATCGGCAGGAAGCCGTCGAAGAGCGTGTCGAGTTCCCGCTCTTCCTGGCTGCCCGGCGGGAGGCGGAGCAGCTTACCGGCGGCGGCCGTGCCTTCCGGCGTCGGCATCGTGATGGGCCCCTTCGTCATGGCCAGACCCTGCTCGACCAGCCTGGCCGTCGCCTCGTCTGGCGCGCCTCGCGCCATGCCGCGGACGACCAGCGTAATCAGGGCCTGCTGAGCGAGGTCGGACGGACCTGTCGAGTCGGGCATGGCCACGGCACCTCCTTGGGTCGGCGTACCACGGTGTACGGATCGATCCTCGACTGAACTGTGGTCAACGTCAAGAAACTCGGGTATATCTCGGATATAAAGCGAATAGGGACACCGGCATCGGCGCGCGGCGCGCGGCGCAGACGTTGCGGGCCCGGCTGAGGAGACGCCCATGGCGACCTGCGAAACGCTGCTGGTAGACCGGCCCCGAGCGGGGATCGCCGTGGCCACGCTGAACCGCCCAGATCACCTCAACGCGCTCACCTTTCAGATGTTCGAGGAACTTGCGCAGCTCGCGGCCGATATCAGCGCGGACGATCGGGTGCGGGTGCTGGTGCTCACCGGCGCCGGCCGCGGCTTCTGCGCTGGCCTCGATCTCAGGGACGCCGCGACCCTGCCGGGCATGACCACGGCGATGTTTCTCGATGGGCAGGAGCGCTGGTCCCGGGCGGTCACCTCGTTCCGGCGGCTGCCCAAGCCGGTCATCGCCGCGGTAAACGGCCCGGCCGCCGGGGCCGGATTCTCCCTGGCGCTGGCTGCCGACATCCGGATCGCCGCGCCCGACGCACGCTTCAACGCGGCCTTCATCAAGATCGGACTCACCGGCGGCGACTGCGGAAGCTCCTGGATGCTGCCGCGCATCGTGGGGCTGGGACATGCCTACGAGATCTTGCTGACCGGCCGTCTGGTCGAGGCCGACGAGGCGGCCCGGATCGGCCTGGTGAACCGGGTCGTTCCGGCCGAGGACCTGCTCCCCGCCACGCTCGGCACAGCGGAACTTATCGCCGCGAATAGCCCGCTTGGCGTGCGGCTGACCAAGCAGATGGTGCAGGTCAACGTGGATGCCCCGTCACTAGAAGCCGCCGTCGAACTCGAGAATCGCAACCAGACACTGTCGGCCGGCACCCAGGACATGGAGGAAGCCTTCATGGCGTTCCGCGAGAAGCGCCCGCCCGTGTTCACCGGCCGCTGAGGCGCTCGCGCGCCTTGCCCCGGCCCGTCGCCAAGCTCGCCCCGGCTGATCGTAAACTAGACTTGAACTACAAAAAGTGGACAGGCAGGAGGCCCAGGTGACGCCAGCTGGCACGCCGGCAGCAAGTGACCCGATTACCGATCGGCCCAGTCCCGTCACGCAGATCGGGAGGCTCTACCGCAGTGGCTGGCGGCTGGCCACCGGACTGGCGGGCATCGCGCTGGGTACGTCGCAGGTGAGCCCGGCACCTGGCGACTGGCGATTCAAGGACCCGGCATGGGCCCAGCATCCCTACTACCGCAGGCTGGGGCAGGCATACTCGGTCAGCTGCGCCTTCGCGGACGAGGTGCTCGACGGCCTGGCCCGCACCGGGCGATCCATGAGCGCGGCGCGGTTCCTGGTCAACATCGCCGAAAGCGCGGCCGCGCCGACGAACACGCTCCTGGGCAACCCCGCCGCAGTGAAGCGCGCGTACGAAACCGGGGGCCTCAGCCTGCTGCGCGGCACGAGGAACCTCCTGGACGACATGGTGCACAACGGCGGCATGCCGTCCACCGCGGAACGCGGCGCCTACCAGGTCGGCCGCGACTTCGCGACCACGCCCGGGGCGGTCGTGGACCGTGACCCGTACGCCGAGCTGATCCAGTACACGCCCAGCACCGAACGGGTGCAGGCGCGCCCGGTCCTGATCATCCCGCCGCCGATCGGCCGCTACTACTTCCTCGACCTGCGACCCGGGCGCAGCATGGTCGAGTACACAGTCAGCCGGGGACTGCAGGCCTTCATGCTGAGCTGGCGGAACCCCACGCGCGAACAGGCAGGCTGGACGCTCGACACGTACGCCGGGCGGGTGCTGTCGGCCATCGAGGCGACTCGCGAGATCACCGGGGCCCCGGACATCGACGTGATCGGCTTCTGCGCGGGCGGCATCCTGCTGACGCTGGCGCTCAACCACCTCGCCGCGCTCGGCGAGGAGCCGGTGCATTCCGCGAGCTACGCGGTGACCCTGCTCGACTGGGGCCAGGAAGTGCCGATCAAGGCGTTCTCCGCGTCCAGGCTGCTCGCCCTGGCCCGGTGGAACTCCGCGCGGGCCGGCGTGATCAGCGCCCGGGACATGGGCTCAGCGTTCACCTGGATGCGGCCCGACGACCTCGTATGGAAGTACTGGGTCAACAACTACCTGATGGGCGACAAGCCGCCGGCGTTCGACATCCTCGCCTGGAACGCCGACGGGACCAACCTCCCGGCCGCCTTGCACGCCCAGTTCCTCGACATCTTCGAGCACAATCCGATGGCCACCCCGGGCGCGCTGACCTGCCTCGGCACCCCGGTGGACCTCAGCACGATCACGGTGCCGACCTACGTCACCGGCGGGGTGACCGACCACCTCACGCCGTGGACCAGCTGTTACCGCACGACGCAGCTGCTCGGCGGCCCCAGCACCTTCGTGCTCAGCAACGCCGGGCACATCCAGAGTCTTGTCAACCCGCCCGGCAACCCGAAGGCCACCTTCTACACCGGAACCGAGCTGCCCGCTGACCCGCAGGCGTGGCGGGCCGCCGCGGAGCAGCACACCGGGACCTGGTGGACCCACTGGGCGGACTGGGTCATCGCACAGTCAGGCGAGACGAAGGCCGCTCCGGGCCGGCCCGGCAGCGCGGAGCACCCGCCGCTGGACGACGCGCCGGGGTGCTACGTGAGAGATCTCGACCCAGCCCACGTCCGGCCTTGACCACGGCGACCACGACGGATACATACTGAAGTCGGCCTCAAGTTGCCTCGCCGTATCCGAGAACCGTTAGGAGTTGCCATGCAGCTGGACGGCAAGATCGCAGCGATCACAGGCGGCACGGCGGGCATCGGTCGCGCGATCGCGGAGGCCTTCCTCACCGAGGGCGCACATGTCGTGGTCAGCGGCCGCAACGCCGACCGCGGCAAGGAGGTGGTAAGCGAACTCGGCGAGGATCGCGCCACCTTCCACCAGGGTGACGCGATGACCAAGGAAGGTGTCGAACAGACCGTCGAGGCGGCGATGGAGCGCTTCGGCCGCATCGACATCATGGTCAACAACGCCGGCGGCGCCGAGCGGCTCGCCCCGCTCGTCGATCTCTATGACGAGGACTGGGACCTCGTGATGAAGTGGAACCTCTACTCCACCTTCTGGGGGACCCGCGCCGCCTTGCGCCACATGCTGCCGCAGAAGTCCGGGCGCATCATCAACATCTCCTCGGTCGAGGGCAAGCACGGCAAGCCGGTACTGACCGCCTACGTCGCCGCCAAGCATGCCATCAACGGGCTGACCAAGGCAGTCGCCAAGGAGGTCGGCCCCCAGGGCGTCACGGTGAACGCTATCTGCCCGGGCCTGGTCATCACCGACATCATCCAGCGCAACGGCCCCGCGACCGCGCAGGCGATGGGCCTTACGTTCGACGAGATGGTGGCCCTGTTCGCCGCCGAGTCCGCCATCAAGCGCCCGAACACGCTGGAAGAGGTAGCCGCGGTCGCGGTCCTGCTCGCATCCGACGCCGCGGCCGGCATCACCGGCGCGATCTACAGCGTCGATGGCGGAACGGCAGCGTACTGAGCGTGGTCGGCACCCATTTCCCCGACGACCGCGACGTCATGGAGTCCGCGCTGCAGCGAATGCGCGAGGCCTTCGAGGCGCTGCGGGACGGCCGCCTGGGGCCGAACCGTGCCGAGGAGGAGTTCCTGGCGGGGTATGGCACGGTGCGCGACATGGTCAGCACCTTGTTCCTGGCGCGACCGACGTCCCCTTCCCGGGATGACCGGGCTTCAGACCAGCTGAGCCAGCGTGACTGATGAGTGAGTAGGAGTACCCGTGGCAGACAACCGGTGCGACCTGGTGATTCTCGGTGGCGGCAGCGGCGGCTATGCGACTGCGCTGCGGGCTGCGGAGCTGGGCAAGTCCGTGGTGCTGGTGGAGAAGGACAAGGTAGGCGGGACGTGCCTGCATCGTGGTTGCATTCCGACCAAGGCGCTGCTGCACGCCGGGGAGATCGCCGACCAGGCGCGGGAAAGCGCGGCGTTCGGGGTCAAGACGACGTTCGAGGGCATCGACATGCCCGGGGTCCACAAGTACAAGGACTCGGTGATCGCCAAGAACCACAAGGGGCTGACCGGGCTGATCAAGGGCCGCGGCATTCAGGTTGTGGAGGGTGAGGGCCGGCTGGCGGGGCCGAGGACGGTGCAGGTCGGCGAGGACACCTACACCGGAACGAACCTGGTGCTCGCCACCGGCTCGTACTCGCGCACCCTGCCGGGGCTGGACCTGGACGGGGACCGGATCATCGCCAGCGAACACGCGCTCCAGCTGGACCGGGTGCCGGCCACGGCGATCGTGCTCGGGGGCGGAGTGATCGGCTGCGAGTTCGCCTCGGCGTGGACCTCGTTCGGCAGCAAGGTGACCATCGTCGAGGCGCTGCCGCACCTGGTCCCGCTGGAAGATGCGGCCAGCTCCAAGCTGCTCGAGCGGGAATTCCGGCGCCGCGGCATCGGCTTCAAGCTGGGCGCCCGGTTCGAGCGCGCCGAACCCGCCGACGACGGAGTCCGGGTCCACCTGCAAGGCGGCGAAACGCTGGATGCCGAACTGCTGCTGGTCGCCGTGGGCCGCGGTCCGGTGTCGGCCGGACTGGGCTACGAAGAGCAGGGCGTCCGCGTCGAACACGGCTTCGTCACCGTCGATGAGTACTGCCGCACCTCGGCCGGGGGCGTGTACGCGGTCGGCGACCTTGTCGCCACGAGCGACGGAGCGCACCCGCAACTGGCCCACGTCGGCTTCGCCGAAGGCATCCTGGTGGCCGAACACCTGGCCGGGTTGCCCGTCGTACCCATCGACTACCCCGGCGTGCCCCGCATCACGTACAGCCATCCGGAGGTCGCCTCCGTCGGCTATACCCAGACGCAAGCAGCCGACAGGTTCGGCCCGGACAACATCACCACGGTTACCTACGACCTGTCTGGCAACGGCCGCAGCGCCATCCTCACCACCAAGGGCGCCGTCAAGGTCATCGCGGCCAAAGACGGCCCGGTCCTCGGCATCCACATCGTCGGCGACCGCGTCGGCGAACTGATCGCCGAAGCCCAGCTCGTCTACAACTGGGAAGCCTTCCCGGCCGAAGTGGCCCGGCTCATCCACCCCCACCCCACCCAGTCCGAAGCCATCGGCGAAGCCCACCTGCTGCTGGCCGGCAAACCCCTGCACGTCCACGGCTGAGCGATGGGGCCATTCGACTGCGCGGCGGTTACGCTGCCGGCCTGCCGGGCCGTGCTGCGGCGGCTCACCGAGGACGACCTTGCCCGCCCGACGCCATGTGCCGGGTACACCGTTGGCGATGTCGGTCAGCACCTGGTGCGGTCCATGGTGCTGCTGGCCTCGGTCGCCGGCGAGCAGATCGACACTCCCGCCGCGGGCACGCTCGACACCAAGGTGGCAGCGGCCGCCGAAGCGGCGCTGGCGGCCTGGCGGCGCCGCGGGCTCGACGGTTCGGTGGCGGTCGGGCGCAGCGTGCTGCCGGCCAGCCTGGCCGTCGAGATCATCCCGCTCGAGCTGCTCGTGCACGGCTGGGACATCGCCCGTGCAACCGGCCGCGACATCGCAGTACTGCCCGGGGTGGCAGGCTATGTCCTGGACCGCGCCCAGGAGCTCATCACCGAGGACAAGCGGGGTCGCAGCTTCGCCGCCGAGGTGCCTGCCGGACCGGACGCCACGATCTTGCACCGGCTGGTCGCGTTCACCGGCCGGGCGCCGTGAGGCTCAGCGGCTGGTCACGGTGACCGAGACGGCCGGCTGGGCCAGCTCGGACGCATCGGCCAGGAGCCCGGCCCGGCGGGCGGCGGCGGCGGCCAGGTTGACTACCGGCCCGCCGGCCGCGTCCGGCTCGTGCCCGGTTGCCGTCCGGAGCCGCCGGAAGAAGCTGTCGGCCGCCGTGCCGACGTCGACCTCGCTCGAGCCCTCGGCCGGGACCGCCTCCCACACCAGGATGGACGTGTTCGCCCTCCACCGCGACAGCGACGTGCTGACCGTCGTCCACGGCCGCCACGTGCCCAGCTGCCCCAGCAGGTGCCCTAGCTCGGCGATCCCGGGCCGGGTCGCTGTCGGCTCGGCGAGCTTGACGAGCGCGTCGGCGCCGGCAGCACCGGCCGTCGCGCCCTGATCCGGCGAAACCGGCAAGGTGAGCGGGCAACCGAATCCGAGCGCCACCTGCTCACCGTCGTGCAGCGCATGGAAGACCGCGTCGAAAAGCTCAGCCGACGAAGCCCCTGAGCTCGCATCCGGCCTGTCGTCGTCATGGCGCCGGCCCCCCCACCGCATGCGCCCATCCGACCCCGTCTGCACCGCGATGACCAGCACCTGGCACCTCCTGATCCGTGTCGTCGAGACGCGCTGCCGTGGCAGACTACGTGTCGTTCCCGGCGTTGTGCAGGTACGCCGGAAGCTCGGCGGGGGCCGGCGCCCGGTGGGGCCAGCGCTTGCGCAGCTCCCACGCCAGCCCTCCGGACACGAGCTCGGCATGGGTCATCGCGTACAGGGTCCGCACCTGACGAGACGCGAACCGCCACCGTCCGTCCAGGCGGACGTACTCATCGGCGTACCGGAACGACGTGACGACGGTATGCCGGTCGGATGCCTGCTCGGAGAACCCCAGTACCTCGCCGCGAGCGTGATCGTCGTCGAGGAAGTCCAGCACGAAACCGCGCGCCTCGTGCAGCGTGATGGGGTACACCTGGCCGAGCGCCCGATAGTTCGCCACTATTGCCTCGCGGCCCCCGTGCGTACTGCCCGGCGAGCCGAACCGGGCGTCCGGCGCGAACAGCTCCCCTAGCGCCTCGAACTCGTGGTCGTCGAGCAGGAAGGCGTACCGGGCGAGCAGCTCGGCGATCTCCGCGCGGGCCTCCAGACGGGCGATCCGCCGTTCGGTGGATTCCTCAGCCATCACCGTGCTCCACAGTCACCGGCACCGAGGACCTCTGCTTCCCGGCGGAGCGCAAGGAGGCCGCCCCGACCGGGGCGGCCTCCAGCGATCTTGCTGACGTTACCACTAGCCGCTGACGTGCCAGAGCGTCAGGAACTGAGAACGGTAGTTCGCCACACCGACGTAGTTCCCGGCCGAGTCCGCCACCATGGAGTTCACGTTGTCCTGGGTGAGCAGCTGCGTCGGCAGCGCCGCGTTGATGGTCGGCATGCCCTCGAACTTGCGGGCAAAGGAGTCGACCTGGCGGTACGCGACGATCGGCAGCGAGTAGGCGGTCCAGACATCCTGCGTCTTGTCCTTCAGCGCCGCGATGTTCGGGGTGTCCGCGGTCAGGCCACCGATGTGCAGGCCGTGCAGTCCGGCGGCCGACAGGGCCGCGTTGACCCCAGTCGCCAGGTCACCGAGGTCGAAGATCAGCCAGGTGGTGTTCGGAGCCCGCGTGACGGAGGAGACCACCGCCTGCGGAGTCGCCGTGCCAATGTCGGAGCCCTGCTGCGGGTGCTCGGTAACCGTGCAGGCTGTGCACCACTGCTTGATCGCGGCCTCGAATGACTTGTCGAACACGTAGAGGATCGGGAAAACCGGCAGCGAGAAGTCCTGGATGACGGCCTTGCCGTTGGACTGGACAACCACGTATGCGGCGACCATCTTGCCCCACTGCTCGAGCTGAGCGGGGTTCGCGATAGACGTGTCGAACATGGCGCCGCTCGGCGGGGAAGTGGTCGCGCTGCTGTTCACCCAGATGCCCTTCTGCGCCGCGAGGTTGAGCTGCGTCTGGATCGTGGCGTTGGGTATCCCGCTGGTGAGGATGCCCGCCGGGTTCAACTGGATGGCCGAGTTCATGGCGGACTGCTGTGTGGCCGACGTTGACCCGGAGATCAGGTCCTTGTACGTCCAGCCGGCATCCTTGGCGGCCTGCGCCCAGTACTGCGCGAGAACCTTCGCGCTCCCGAGGCCGGAGTCCAGGCCGACCAGCAGCTTCCCGGCGGTGGGCTTGCTCTTGAGCGGCGTGCTGACGTTGATGGAAGTCGGCGCGCTCAGCCACTGAGTTTCGTACGCCTTCGCCGCCGCGACGCCGCTGCTGGTGGATCCGCCACCGCTGCTGCTGCTACTGCTGCTGCTACCGCTGCTAGTGCTAGTGCTGCTGCTACTACAGCCGATGACGACCAGCGCTGAGGTAACCGCGATGACAGCGCCGAGTGTCTTCCTCATACGCGCCTCATTTCTTTCTGGCGAGCGCCTTGGGTGCCGAGCTGTTCAGGCTCAACCTAGTCAAGTCTCAACCTGGGGTTACTGAGTTGATTCTCAACCTAGGATTCCGGACGGCCTGCTGTCCATACGTGGCGCGCACCGAGGCGAAGATGTTATGCGCGGTGCCCGCGGCGGCGAACGAACCATCTTCTGGGCCGCCAACTGGGGTTATCTCAACCGGACTCGGACCAGAAAGACTAGGCGGTTCGCGTGAATAGCCGGAACGCTGACCCGTTGACCCGCCGGTGCGCGGGCAGTAACTTTGTAGAGCCTGCGGTAAGCCACGACCCTCCGTATGCGGGTCTGGGCTGTACCTCACAGCGAAGCTATGCTCCGGATAGAGAGTCCTAACATCGGTGCCCAGCCAAGAATGTCGCGCTACGAGTTAGACTCGCAGCCCCGGGCTCCAGGAGGCCGCATGACGCCCGCGCTGACCGTGACGAACATGTCGAAGAGCTTCGCTGGACCACGGGTCCTTGACAGCGTGAGCCTGTCGATCGAGCCGGGCGAGATACGCGCGCTCGTCGGCGAGAACGGGTCGGGTAAGTCGACGCTCATCAAGATCCTCGCCGGGTTCCACCTGCCCGACGAGGGATCGGCCGAGATAGCCGGGCAGCCACTGCACCTCGGCGACGGCGCGGCGAGCGAGGCACTCGGATTGCGATTCGTCCATCAGGACCTCGGCCTGGTCAACAGCCTCGACGCAGTGGACAATCTCGCCCTCGGCGTCGGATACAGCAGCTTCCGCGGCGGTATCCGCTGGCGGCAGGAGCGCAGGCGCGCACGCGCGGCGCTGGCCGAGCTCGGGTATCACTTCGACGTCCGCCAGACGGTCGACCGCCTAGCCATGAGCGAGCGCACCGCGCTGGCGGTGGCCCGCGCGCTGGCCCCCCGGCAGGCCCCGGCCAAGGTACTCATCCTGGACGAGCCGACGGCGAACCTGCCGAACGCAGAAGCCGAGCGGCTGTACGCGCTCGCCCGGCGTGTCGCGGACTCCGGCGTGGCCGTCGTGTTCGTGTCGCACCACTTCGACGAGGTGTTCGAGCTCGCGCAGAGCGTCACCGTGCTGCGCGACGGCAAGCAGGTCATCACCCGGCCGGTAGCGGGCCTGACCGAGGACCAGCTCATCGAGCTCGTCATCGGACGCAAGCTCGAGGAGGTCGAACACGACGTCAAGGCCGCCGAGCGGCAAGCGGTCGTCCTGGAGGCCAACGGCCTGTCCGGTGACGTGCTGAACGACGTCAGCTTCGTCGTTCACGCCGGCGAGATCGTGGGCGTGGCCGGCATCACCGGCTCCGGCCGGGACGAGGTCGCCAGGGCCCTGTTCGGCGGCTGTGACCGGACGGGCGAAGCCAAGATCAACGGTGCCGTGGTGCCGCCGCTGCGCCCGGACCTGGCCATGGCCATGGGCATGGGCCTGGTTCCGGCCGAACGGCACGCCAACGCCGCGTTCATGGCGTCGACCCTGCGCGAGAACATAACGGTGGTCCGCCCGGGCATCCACTGGCGGGGCGGCATCCTGCGCAAGAGCGCCGAGCGCTCGGACGTCGCCAAGTGGCTCGAGCGCCTCGACGTGCGCCCGAGGAACGGCGAGTTCGCGATGTCCGACCTGTCCGGCGGGAACCAGCAGAAGGTAGTGCTGGCTCGCTGGCTGCGCCTGGAGCCCAAGGTGCTCGTCCTGGACGAGCCCACTCAGGGTGTGGACGTCGGCGCCAAATCGGACATCCACAAGCTCGTCGACGAGGCCGCCGCGCAGGGCACCGCCGTGCTCGTGGCCTCTACCGACCATGAAGAGCTGGTCCGGCTGTGCCACCGGGTGCTGGTCTTGCGGCGCGGGCGGATCGCGGACGAGATGTCGGGCGGGCGCATGGACCACGACCTGATCACCGCGGCCACCATTGGCCGTGACCAAGCCGACGCCGCCTGACGGGCCGTCAACGCGCTGCGCCCGCCAGACTACATACCTTGCAGGACGTGACCGGGAAAGAGGGACCAGGATGACTGTCGACAAGCAGATGACGGAGCCGGGCGTCGAACGCGAGGCTGGCGGGCACGCCGCGCCCTCGCGGCGGAAGCTTGCTTCCGTCCTGGGCCTGGACCGGTTCAGCGGCCTGTACGTATGGGCGGCGCTGATCCTGATCTTCTCGCTGTGGGTTCCGAGCTTGTTCGACACGGCCACCAACGCGCGGATCATCGCCGGGTCGCAGGCCATCACGGCCATCGTCGCCATGGGCCTGATCGTGCCGGTCGCCTGCGGCGCGTTCGACCTGTCCATCGCCGGCACGCTCGGCGTATCGACCTGCGTGGTCATCTGGTTCCAGGCCAACCACCATGGCTGGTTCCTCGGCATCATCGTCGCCCTGCTGGTCGGGCTGGGGGTCGGGCTGGTGAACTCGCTCATCGTGGTCAGGCTCCATGTCGACTCGTTCATCGGAACGCTCGGCATGAGCAGCATCCTGCTGGCGGGTACCGAGTGGATCACCGGAGGCAGCCAGATCGCTAACGGAGTCTCTCCCACGTTCACGAAGATAGGCCAGACCCAGGTCTTCGGCCTGCCGCTGCCGGTCTTTTACATGGTCGCTCTGGCCATCGTGCTGTGGTGGCTGCTGGAGTACACGCCGGCCGGCCGTTACCTCTACGGCATCGGCGGCAACCCGCAGGCCGCCCGGCTGGCCGGTATCCGCACCGGACGCATCACCACCGGCGCCTTCGTCCTCTCCGGCCTGGTGGCGGCGTTCGCGGGCGTCATCCTGGCCGCCCAGCTCGGCTCCGCGAGCCCGGACGTGGGCGGCCCGTACCTGCTGCCCGCATTCTCCGCCGTCTTCCTCGGCGCGACCCAGGTCTTCCCCGGCCGGGTCAATGTGCCCGGCACCCTCATCGCGATCTTCCTGCTCGCCACCGGGGTCAAGGGCCTGCAGCTGGCCGGCGCTCCCTCCTACATCAACGACCTGTTCAACGGCGCCGCCCTGATCATCGCGGTGGCCCTGGCCGCCCGCGCTCACGCCTCGCGCCGCAAGGCGTAGCGTGCCAGTGATCACCGAAGCCGACTCCGCTCTGGCGGGACGGCGCATCGAGGTCGCCACCGCGCTCTTCAGCGCGTGGTCGGGCAGCGACCTGGACGGCCCGCGGCGCTACTTCGCCGAAGACGGCGTGCTCTTCGACATCATCGGCGGCGAGTACCGCGGTTGGCCCGCCATCCGCGCCTACTTCGGGCACGGCCGGCAGCGGTACCCCGACCTGCTTCTGGAGCCGACCGGAGACTTCTGGTCGCGCCCGGACGGGCTGGCGATGCTGTGGACGATGAGCGCCACCCAGACCACGGGCGACCTGGGGCCCGAGCTGGTCGGGCGGCGCTGGACCGTTGAGGGGATGTCTTACCTGGTCTTCGACGGGCTGACCGTCGTCCGCGAGGCGGACTACCACGACAGGGGGTCGCGGGAGCGCTCACTGCGCGGTGGCTGATGCGCCCGTCAGCTCAACGGCGCGGCTGAGGAAGCGCAGGTGCACGGCGACCCCGATGGCCAGCAGGTCCGGCGTCGGGCGGGTGGTGCGGCGGAAGACGTCCAGTGCCGTCAGGTTCACGCAGGCGCCCTTCACAGAGTTGAAGGCCTCCCAGGCCTGCCAGGTCGGCTCGTCGTACTCGACGCCCACCGTGGCGGCAAGCCGGGCCTTCCAGCTCTGCGGGGAGCCCAGCCGCCGACCGCGGATCAGGGCGAGGTAAGCCCAGTCCTCAGCCGCGTCGCCGGCGTGGGCGAGCTCCCAGTCGATGACGGCAGCTACGCCGTCCTCGTTCTGCAGCGCGTTCCCCGGCCCCGGGTCGCCGTGCACGATGACTGATGGCGCGGTGGCGCGCAGGTTGGCGCGCAGCCACGCGAAGCTCCGCTCGAGGAGCGGGATCGGATAATCGACGGCCGAGCGGTACACGTCATGCCAGTGGCGCAGCTGGGCGTCGATCGCCTGCTCCGGCTCGTGGCCGGCCGGAAGGCCGTCGAGGGCCGCGATCTCGTCCACCGCTTCCTGGCCGAGGCGGTATAGCTGGGCGAGCGACCGCAGCATGTCGTCGAGCCCCTCGTCGTCGGTCCGGGCGCGGCCGGCCACGTGCTCCATGACGAAAAACGGATGGCCGAGAACGCCCGGGTCGGGCTCCTCCCACATGATGGCGGGAACCGGATATCCGCGCGCCCGCAGGATCCGCATGACGGCCGCCTCGCGGCGGCCCTCGGTGGCGAACATGCCGTCCTGCTCGATTCGCACGACGCCGTGCCCGCCCGTCCAGCGCACGTCGAGCATGAGCCGGCTGAACCCGCCGGAGATGACGGTAACGTCCTCCAGCCGGGCGCCTGACCCGGCTCGTTCGGCAATCCACTCCGCGAGCCGGCTCACAAGCTCAGGGTCGGCCTGCGGCGGCCCGCCCTCGGGGTCCCGGTGGTGGCCTGTGAACAGCTCGAGCAGCGGCGCTGCTTCCTTGACGTCCTCGTCGAACCATTGCTGGCACAGTGCGTGCACCTGCCTGGCCAGCGCCGCGGATCCGCCGTTGCCCGTCACCTCGTCGCCGAGCAGCCGGCTGGCCTGGTCGAGCACCGCACGGTCGTCCGCGCCGGGCAGGCTCAGCAGATCGCGCAGCACCGCCGCGCGTTCGGGGTTAGGGTCAGGCCGCCGTGCCGCGCCGTACGCGGCTATGTCCCGCCAGCGCTGCTGCTCCGCGGAGCCGAGCGGGAGCCGGGCGGCGCGGTCCCGCGCGTCGTGCAGCGTCGCGTCGTCGACGAAGACGGTCATAGCAGCGCCACCGCCTTCGCTTCAGCCGCAAAGTCGTATCCGGCACCCCAGACCGGGTCGGACATCGCGTCCGGCGCATCGGCGAGCGGCGAGGACAGGAACCACTCGTAGGTCTGCCGGTGCCCCTCGACGAAGCCGCGCTCGGCGGGCAGGCTGAGCCGTCGCGCCTTGTCCGTCGAGAGGACGCCGTGATGCCGGACGCCGAACAGATGGCCGAACAGCGGGCCGGGTACCCTTCCCAGCATCTCGTCGGGAAGCAGGCGGATCTCCGGGGCCGTCCCGACGATCTCGGCGAGCGCGTTAACGTACCCCGATGTGGTGATCGCCTGCCCGGTCGCGTTGACCACCTCCCCCGAGACCGTCTCCGGGGACCGCGCCATGGCGATCAGCAGCGCGCACAGGTCGTCCACGTGGCCGTA
>Ga0335069_10002297_pt1 | contig 29553 bp, 19 predicted proteins | sample Lox_Sample_11_FD_206714 | JGI IMG/M metagenome (GOLD analysis project Ga0335069, IMG submission 206714) | Soil microbial communities from Loxahatchee National Wildlife Refuge, Florida, United States - Lox_Sample_1.1 | ecosystem: Environmental > Terrestrial > Soil > Wetlands | place: USA...
CGAGACCGTGGTGGAGCGGCTGCGGGCGTTGCCCGGGTTCGGAGACTGGACCGCCCAGTACCTGGCGCTGCGTGCGCTGGGCGAGCCGGACGCCTTCCCGTCCAGCGACCTCGTGCTGCGGCGGGCTGCCGCCGGCGGCGGCAGGCCGTCGACGCCGCGCGAGCTCGTCGCCCGCGCCGAGGCCTGGCGGCCCTGGCGCGCCTACGCCGTCTTCCACCTGTGGAATGCCGCGGCCACCGCGCCGCGGCCGGGTGCCCGCGGGCGCCGGAGGAGAGACTGAGGAATGCGCTACGACGTCATCGAGAGCCCGATCGGTCCGCTGCTCGTCGCCGGCGACGAGGCCGGCCTGCGCCGCATCCAGTTCCCGCGCCAGGGCAGGGCACAGGCGCCGGAGGCGGGGTGGGTCCGCGACGGCCGGCCGTTCCGCGAGGTCGCACGGCAGCTCGGCGAGTACTTCGCCGGCAAGCGACGGACCTTCAACCTCGTGCTGGCGCCGGAGGGCACACCGTTCCAGCGGGCCACCTGGCGCGCGCTCACGGAGATCCCGTACGGGTCGACCGTGTCCTACGGCGAGCTGGCGCGCCGGCTGGGGCGGCCGGGCGCCTCCCGTGCCGTCGGCGCGGCGAACGGAGCCAACCCGCTGCCGATCGTGGTCCCCTGCCACCGGGTCATCGGCAGGGACGGCTCGCTCACCGGCTTCGGCGGCGGCCTGCCCGTCAAGCGCGCGCTGCTGGCGCTCGAGGGCGTGGACTGCCGCTGATCAGCTCTTCGGCTGCGCCTCGGCAGGCGCAGCCGGCGGCTCCTCCACCACCTCGTAGCTCTCGACCAGCGCCGTCACCAGCGCGGCGACGAGCGGCCCCAGCACGATGCCGATGAAGCCGAACGCGCTCAGGCCGCCGAGCAGGCTGATGATCAGCACCAGGGTGTTCAGCCGCGAGCGGCCGGAGAGCAGCAGGGGTCGGATCACGTTGTCCACCTGCCCCATGATCAGCACCCCCACCGCGCCCAGGATCAGCCCCTTGGTGACCGACCCGGAGAGCGCCAGCCAGATGGCGGCCGGGCCCCACACCAGGCTGGCCCCGACCACCGGCACGAACGAGAGCACCGCCATCATCACGCCCCACAGGGCCGGTCCCTGGATCCCCAGCAGGGCGAAGGTCACGCCGCCGATCAGCCCCTGGATCGCCGCCACCGCCAGCGACGCCGTCACGCTGGCCGAGACCAGCTCCGAGGCGACCGCCAGCAGCAGCGCGTTCTGCTCGGCCCCGAAGGGAAGCACCCGGCGCACGGTCACGGCGAAGCGGTCGGCGTCGCGGAGCAGGAAGAACAGCATCGCCAGCGTGATCACCAGCGCGAACACGACACCGGCGGCGCTGGCCAGGAAGCCGCCCGCCTGCCCGGCCAGGTACTGGACGAAGGTGCCCAGGCTGGCGGTGATGCGGCCGATCACCTCCTGCTCGGGGGGCAGGAACGAGGCCCGCGCCCGGGCCCAGGTCCAGGCCGCGTGGAACCAGGCGGCCGGCCCGCCCTGGCCGCGGAGCTGCTGCTCCAGGTAGGCGATGGCCGGGCCGCCCTGGGCGACCGCGGTGGTGGCGATGAAGACGAGCGGCAGCACGATCAGCAGCAGCACCAGCACGGTCAGCAGCAGCGCCGTGCGGGCGTGGCCCAGCCGCGGCGCCAGCCGGACCCGGGCCGGCTTAAGGCAGATCGCCAGCACCACCGCCCAGGCGATCTCGGTCAGGAACGGCAGGACGATCCGCCAGGCCAGGTAGCCGATCAGCAGCACGGTCGCGTAGAAGACGAGCTGCGAGATGCGCTCCGCCTCGGGGCTGCGCTTCATGCTCACTCCGCTCAGGGTGCGAGCAGTCTATCAGTAGGCGGGAGCCGCCGCCCCCGGCCAGAAGCTGGTCGCCACCAGCATCACCGTCAGCACCGTGAGCAGCAGCACCGTGCCCCAGGCCACCAGGTCGTAGCCGCGACCGTTGGTGAACTCGCCCATCAGGCTGGCCCGGTTCACCAGCAGCAGCATGAAGACCAGGATCAGCGGCAGCAGGACGCCGTTCAGGACCTGGGAGACCAGGATGATGCGCAGCAGCGGCGCGCCGGGCAGCAGGATCATGCCGGCCGAGCCGATGATCAGCAGCGTGTACAGCCAGTAGAACTCGGGCGCCTCGCCGAACGAGCGGTCGACGCCCGCCTCCAGGCCCAGCCCCTCGCAGACCGAGTAGGCGGTGGCGAGAGGCAGGATGGAGGCGGCGAAGAGCGAGGCGTTGGCCAGGCCGACGGCGAACAGCCAGCTCGCGTAGCGGCCGGCCAGCGGGGCGAGCGCCCGGGCCGCGTCCGCGCCGGAGGCGATCTCGTGCAGGCCCTCCTTGTTCAGGGTGGCGGCACAGGCGACCACGATGAAGAAGGCGACCACCACCGCCATGATCGACCCGATGATCACGTCCAGCCGCACCTGGCCGTACTCGGAGACCTTGGATTCCTTCTCCACCACCGAGGACTGCAGGTAGAACTGCATCCAGGGCGCGATGGTGGTGCCGACGATGCCGACCACCATCGAGATGCCGGCCACGTCCAGCGGCATGCGCGGGATCACCGATCCTCGCAGCGCCGCGCTCCAGTCGGGACGCGCCAGCAGGCCCGAGAACGGGTAGGCGAGGTAGATCAGGCAGGCGATCAGGAACGCCTTCTCCACCGACTTGTAGGTGCCGAAGACGACCAGCCACCACACGAACACGGCGCCCAGCGGCACCGACAGGTAGCGGCTGACGCCGAACAGCTCCAGGCTGGAGGCGACGCCGGCGAACTCCGCCACCGCGTTGCCGAAGTTCGTGACCAGCACCGCCATCATCACCAGGAAGGTGACCCGCAGGCCGAAGTGCTCGCGGATGAGGTCGGCCAGCCCCTTGCCGGTGACCGTGCCCATGCGCGAGCACATCTCCTGCACCACCACCAGCGCCACCGCCACCGGCACCAGCACCCACAGCAGGGAGTAGCCGTAGCGGGCGCCCGCCACCGAGTAGGTGTAGATGCCGCCGGAGTCGTTGTCGACGTTGCTGGTGATGACGCCGGGGCCGAGGATCGCGAACAGCCAGGCCAGGCGGCGCCACTGCAGGCGGAGCCGCCGGTGCCAGCGGATCCGCGTCACCGCCGCCTCGACAGGCGGGTGAAGACGTCCTCCACGTTGATGATCCCCATCAGCGCCTCGTGCTCGTCGACCACCGCCAGCGTCCGCAGGTGGTACTTCTCGAACCAGCTGACCACCTCGGCCAGGGTGGCGGAGGGCCCGACCGACGGCGTCTCGGCCCGGCAGGCGGCGGTGACCGGCGCGTCCGCCGGCGTGCGCACCAGTGCCGCCAGCGGCGCCACCCCCACCAGCTTGCCCTGCTCCGTGACCACCGGCACCTCGTCCAGCTCGCTGACCGCCGGGTCGTCGAGGCCGCGGATCGCCTCCAGCACGTCTCCCGCGCTCCACGATTCGCCGGCACGGAAGAACTCCGTGGTCATCAGGCCGCCCGCCGAGTTCTCCTCGAAGGACAGCAGCTCGCGGACGTCGTCGGCGTCCTCCTCCTCCATCGCGTCCAGCACCGCCTGCGAGCGCTCCTCCGAGAGGTCGCCCAGGATGTCGGCAGCCTCGTCGGGCGGCATCTCCTCGAGGAGGTCGGCGGCGCGGTCGGGCGTGATCTGCTCGACCACCGCCGCCTGGACCTCGGGCTCGGTCTCGGACAGCGCCTGGGCGGCGGTCTCCGGGTCCAGCGAGGAGACGATGGCGCTGCGCTCCACGCGGCCCAGGTCCTCGATGATGTCGGCCAGGTCCGCCGGGTGCAGCCGTGCCAGCTGCTGGTGGACCTTCAGCCGGATGGTGGCCGAGCGTGGATCGACCAGGCCGACGTAGTCCCAGCGGATGTCCCGGTGCGGGAAGCCGGCGGCCAGCCGGCGCACCACCCGCGGCCGGACCAGCCCCGCCAGCAGCCGGCGGATCGCGCCGGCGAGGCCGACGTCGACCCGCCGCAGGTACAGCCGGCCGTCCTGCTCCTCGAGGGCGATGTCGTTCACGCGGACGACCTTGCGGCCCTGGGTGTCGATGATCTGCTTGTCGAGCACGTCGCGCTTGAGGGCGAGCATCTCGCCCTCGCTCCCGCCGGCCTCCACCAGCGTCGGCTCCGCCCCGTCAGCCAGCTCGGCGCGCCCGTGGTCGGGCGACAGCGAGGCCACCTGCGACCAGGGCACCGCCAGCCGCTCGTTGCCGCGGCGCAGCACCAGCCGCTGCACCGCGGCCTCGCTGGAGTCGACCACCAGGTCGTCCACCCTGCCGAGCCGCTTCAGCTCGGAGTCGGTGACCGGCAGCGCGAGCACCTCGGAGAAGTGGATCATCGTCGCGTCTCATCATACGACCCGCCACCTCGACGAGCCCCGTCTACAACTCGCAGTCGACCGCCACCACCGACCCTGCCTTTGCCCAGCGGACCAGGTTGCCGCCGACCGGCTGGCCGTCGACGGTCAGGCGCGCCGGCTTCCCGGTGCCCTTGTTCGTCACCTTGATCCGGTACTCGGCGCCGCGGCACCTGCGGACGACCGTGAAGCTCGGGATCTCGGCCGAGATGCAGGGGTTGATGCGCAGGCCCGCCAGCTCCGGCTTCACGCCCAGGATGTGCTGGGAGATGGCCACGAAGTTCCAGGCGGCGGTGCCGGTGAGCCAGGAGTTCTTGGCCTCGCCGTGGCGCACGGCGTCCCGGCCCGCGATCATCTGCGCGTAGACGTACGGCTCCAGCCGGTGCACCTCGGAGATCGCCTCGCGGTAGGAGGGGGCGATCTTCTTCCACAGCTCGAACGCCCGCTGGCCGCGCCCGACGACGGTCTCCGCGATCATCACCCACGGGTTGTTGTGGCAGAAGATGCCCGCGTTCTCCTTGTAGCCTGGCGGGTAGGAGCTGATCTCGCCCAGCTCCAGGTGGTACTCCTTGTACGCCGGCTGGTTCAGCACGATGCCGTGCTCGGTCTCCAGCCGGTCGCGGACGGCATCGAGCGCCTTGCGTGCCTGGCCCGTCTCCACGCCGATCCCGGCCATCACGCAGTAGCCCTGCGACTCGATGAGGATCTGGCCGTCCTCGCACTCCTTCGACCCGACCTTGTGGCCGAAGAAGTCGTAGGCCCGCAGGAACCACCCGCCGTCCCAGCCGTGCTGGAGGACGGTCTCCTCCATCTTCTGCTGCTCGCCGCGGGCGCGCTTGGCCTCGTCGCCGAAGCCCATCTTCTCGGCGAGGTCGGCGTAGTCGGGCGCCACCTGCACGAAGAGCCCGGCGATGAACACCGACTCGGCCGTGCGGCCCACGCGGTTGCCGGTGGTCTGGAAGGACTCGCCCGGCGTGTCGGAGAAGCAGTTGAGGTTGAGGCAGTCGTTCCAATCGGCGCGGCCGATCAACGGCAGCCCATGGGGTCCCAGGTTCTTCAGCACGTGGTCGAACGAGCGCTTGAGGTGCTCGAACAGGCTGGCCGTGTTCCGGGGGTCGTTGTCGAAGGGGACCTTCTCCTTCAGGATCGCGAGGTCACCCGTCTCCTTGACGTAGGCGGCCGTCCCCGAGATGAGCCACAGCGGGTCGTCGTTGAAGCCCGAGCCGATGTCGTTGTTGCCGCGCTTGGTCAGCGGCTGGTACTGATGGTAGGCGCTGCCGTCCTCCTTCTGGGTGGCGGCGATGTCGAGGATGCGCTCCTTGGCCCGCGACGGCACCAGGTGCACGAAGCCCAGCAGGTCCTGGTTGGAGTCGCGGAAGCCCATGCCGCGGCCGATCCCGGTCTCGAAGTACGAGGCGGAGCGCGACAGGTTGAAGGTCACCATGCACTGGTAGGGGTTCCAGATGTTGACCATGCGGTCGAGCCGCTTCTCGCCGGACCTCACCTGGTACGTCGAGAGCAGATCGGTCCAGTAGTCGCGCAGCGCGGCGAGCGCCGCGTCCACCTGCTCGGTGGTCTGGAAGCGCGCCAGCAGCTCGCGGGCTCGCTTCTTGTTGACGACGCCGAGGCGCTCGAACTTCTCCTCGACCGGGTTCTCCACGTAGCCGAGGACGAAGACGAAGGTCTTCTCCTGGCCGGGCTTGAGCCTGACCGCCAGCTGGTGCGAGCCGATCGGCGACCAGCCGCTGGCCAGCGAGTTGCGCGACCTGCCCTCCGCCACCACCTGCGGCTCGCCGAAGCCGGCGTCCCTGCCCAGGAAGCTCTCGCGGTCGGTGTCGAAGCCCGCGATCTTGGCGTTCACGGAGTAGATCGCGTAGTGGTTCCGGCGCTCGCGGTACTCGGTCTTGTGGTAGATGGTCGAGCCGTCGACCTCCACCTCGCCGATCGAGAGGTTCCGCTGGTAGTTGTTCTGGTCGTCGTTGGCGTCCCACAGACAGAACTCGATGAACGAGAACAGCTTCAGGCTCTTCGGCGAGCGGGAGGTGTTCCTCAGGGTGACGCGGTGCACCTCGGCGTTCGTGCCGAGCGGGACGAAGTAGAGGACCTCGGCCTGCACGCCCTTCCGTCTGCCCGTGATCTTCGTGTACGACAGCCCCACCCGGCACTCGTAGGAGTCCAGCTCGCGCTTGACCGGCTTCCAGCCCGGGGTCCAGAAGTCGGCGCCGTCGCGGACGTAGTAGTACCGGCCGCCGACGTCGGTCGGCACGTTGTTGTAGCGGTAGCGCGTCAGCCGCCGCAGCCGGGCGTCGCGGTAGAAGCAGTAGCCGCCGCCGGTGTGGGAGACGATCCCGAAGAACTCTTCGGTGCCGAGGTAGTTGATCCACGGGTAGGGCGTGCGCGGCGTGGTGATGACGTACTCGCGGGTCGCGTCGTCGAAGTGGCCGAAGCGCATGAATCCTCCTCGGAGCAGGGCGGCGGGGCGACGCCGGCGGCGGATCATGACCTCGGCCCCGCCGCGAATCAACTCACGCCTTGCGGACGCCGCACGCCGCCACTACAGTGGCCACGGCCACCCGGAAGACCACGATGACCACGGAGCCCACCCCCGCCTCCCTCGCCCCGCAGACCCGACGGGACGCCTACCGCTCGGTGACCCGGCTGTGGACCACCATGTGGGGCCAGGCGAACGCCCTCGTGCTCGGCCGCCGGCGCTTCGCCCTCTGGGCGGACCTGCTGATCCTGACCGCCGGCGCCTCGCTGCTGTTCGGGCTGGTGCGGGTGGGCCGGGAGTGGACCGGCATCCACCGCCCGGCCATCCAGATCGACCTCTCGCCGCTGGCGCTGCCCATGTACACCCTCTACTCGCTGGTGCGGGGGCTGGTCGCCTACCTGCTCTCCTTCTTCTTCACCCTGGGCTACGCCTTCTGGGCGGCCAAGGACCGGCGGGCCGAGAAGGTGCTGGTGCCGCTGCTCGACATCCTGCAGAGCATTCCGGTGCTCGGCTTCATGCCCGGGGTGGTGCTGGCGTTCGTGGCCCTGTTCCCGATGACCAACGTCGGCCTGGAGCTGGCGGCGGTGGTGATGATCTTCACCGGCCAGGCCTGGAACATGACCTTCAGCCTCTACCACTCGCTGAAGTCGGTGCCCGGCGAGCTGCAGGAAGCGGCCCGGCTGTACCGCTTCGGCTGGTGGCGGCGCTTCTGGTGGGTGGAGCTGCCGTTCGGCACCACCGCGCTCGCCTGGAACAGCATGATGAGCATGGCCGGCGGCTGGTTCTTCCTGATGATCAACGAGAGCTTCGTGCTGGGCGGCCACGACTTCCGCCTGCCCGGCCTGGGCTCGTACATGAGCGCCGCCGCCGAGCAGGGCAACGTCCCGGCCATGGTGTACGGCGTCGTGGCCATGGTGGCGATGATCGTGGGGCTCGACCAGGTGCTGTGGCGGCCGGTGATCGTCTGGGCCCAGCGCTTCCGGGTCGAGGAGACCTCGGCCGCCGAGACGACCCGCAGCTGGTTCCTCGACCTGCTGCGCCACTCCGGGCTGCGGCGGCGCGTCGAGGCCTGGTGGCTGAGGCGGCGCCGGCACGAAGCTCGCCGCTCGCGCCTGGCACCCGCCGCGCCGGCGCCGGCCGACCCCGCCAGGAGCGCCGCCCGCGTGCTGCAGCCAGCGGCCACGGCGGCCCTGGCTCTCCTCGCCCTCCTGCTGCTCTACGGCTCGGGACGGCTCATCCACCTGCTGCTGAGCCTCCCCGGCAGCACCTGGCTTCACCTGCTGGGCGCGGGCGGGACCACCCTGGCCCGCGTGCTGCTGTCGACGGCGCTCGGCACGCTGTGGACCGTGCCGGTGGGGCTCGCCATCGGCCTCTCGCCGCGGCTCTCCCGGCTGCTCCAGCCGGTGGTGCAGGTGGTGGCCTCCTTCCCCGCACCCATGCTGTTCCCGGCGGTGATCGCCCTCCTGCACCTGGCCCGGGTGGGCCTCGGCTGGGGCAGCGTGCTGCTGATGCTGCTGGGGACGCAGTGGTACATCCTCTTCAACGTGGTCGCCGGCGCCTCCTCGGTCCCCTCCGACCTGCGCGAGGCGGCGCACGCCTTCGGCCTCGGCCGCTGGCGGCGGCTGTGGTCGCTCTACATCCCGGCCACCTTTCCCTACCTGGTCACCGGCTGGGTCACCGCCGCCGGCGGCGCCTGGAACGCCACCATCGTGGCCGAGTACGTGACCCACCACGGCGTGATCGTGGAGACGTTCGGCCTGGGAGCGGTGATCAGCGAGGCGGCCACCCGGGCCGACTTCCATGCGCTGGCGGCGGCAGTGCTGCTGATGTCGACCATCGTGGTGACCTTCAACCGGCTCGTCTGGCGTCCCGCCTACGAGCTGGCCCAGGTGCGGTACTCGCTCACGAAGTAGGTGAGGGCCATGGCCAACGAAGCGATCCTCTGCGAGCTGCGCGGTGTGCAGAAGTGGTTCGACCGCGGCGGGGCCCAGCCCCTGCGCGTGCTCGAGGACATCGACCTCGAGATCCGGCCGAGCGAGGTGATCTGCTTGATCGGTCCCTCGGGCTGCGGCAAGTCCACGATCCTGCGCATCTGCGCCGGCCTCATCCGCCCCAGCAAGGGCGAGGTGCGCTACCACGGCGAGCGGCTGTGGGGCCTCACCCCCGGGGTGGCCATCGTCTTTCAGGCCTTCGCCCTCTTCCCCTGGATGACGGTGCTCGGCAACGTGGAGGCGGTGTTGCGGGCGCGCGGGCTGGAGGAGCGGGAGGCCGCGGAGCGCGCCCGCAAGGCCATCCGCATGGTCGGCCTGGACGGCTTCGAGCGCGCCTACCCGCGCGAGCTGTCGGGCGGGATGAAGCAGCGGGTGGGCATGGCGCGCGCCCTGTCGGTAGACCCGGAGATGCTGTTCATGGACGAGCCGTTCAGCCAGGTGGACGCGCTGACCGCCGAGGGCCTGCGGGCGGAGATCCTGCAGATCTGGGACTCCGCCGACCGCAACCCCTCCACCATCCTGATGGTGAGCCACGACCCCAAGGAGGTCGCCTACATGGCCGACCGCATCGTGGTGCTCTCGGCCCACCCCGGCCGCATCCGCACGGTGATGGACAACCGCCTGCCTCGCCCGCGCGACATGCGCTCGCCCGAGTTCCTGGCTCTGGTCGACCAGATCCACGACGTGATCACCTCCACCGAGCTGCCCGACGTGGTGGTGAGCTCCGCGGTGCCGCAGGTGACGGGCGACGTCATCGAGCCGCTGCCCCACGCCCGGGTCGGCGACGTGGTGGCGCTGGTCGACCACCTGGTGGCCCACGGCGGCAGCGCCGACCTCTTCCAGATCGCCAGTCGCACCCAGACCCCGTTCGACCGCATGGTGCGCGTGGTGAAGGGCGCCGAGATGCTGGACCTGGTCGACACCCCGCGGCGGATGGTTCTGCTGACCGGCCTCGGCCAGCGCTTCGCCGCGGCCGTTCCCGAGGAGCAGAAGCGGATCTGGCACGACAAGCTGCTCGAGCTGCGCCTGTTCCGGGTGGTGCGCGACCTGGTGGAGCTGCATGGCGGCGAGCTGTCCCGCGAGGAGCTGATGCAGGAGATCTCGAACCGCCTGCCGACCGAGGACCCCGAGCAGGTGCTCGAGACCCTGGTCGGCTGGGGCCGCTTCGGCGGGCTGTTCGCCTACTCCGAGGAGCAGGGCCGGCTCACGCCGGGCGAGGCGGAGGGCGAGGCCGCCTGAGCCGGGCTCAGGGCCAGCCGTTAGCGTGACGGCTGCTTTTCGGGTAGAAGCTCGGCATGCAGAGCCGAACCCTCCTCTGGTCGGTGACCTCCGCGCTGGCCGGATTCCTCTTCGGTTTCGACACCGTGGTGATCTCGGGGGCGGAGCAGAAGATCCAATCGCTCTGGGGGCTCGGCCCGGGGCTGCACGGCGTGGCCATGGCGGCCGCGCTCTACGGGACGGTTCTGGGGTCGCTGCTCGGGGGCTGGCCGACCGACCGACTGGGGCGCCGGGCGACGCTGCTGTGGATCGGCGTCCTCTACCTGGCGTCGGCCCTGGGCTGCGCGTTCGCCCCCGGCGTGGGCTGGTTCGTGGCGGCGCGAGTGCTGGGCGGCCTCGGCATCGGCATCTCGACCGTGGCGGCGCCGCTCTACATCTCGGAGATCGCCCCCCCGGAGCAGCGCGGCCGCCTCGCCGGGATGTTCCAGTTCAACATCGTCCTCGGCATCCTGGTGGCCTTCGCCTCGAACGCGGCGCTGGCCGGAATCGGCGAGAACGCCTGGCGCTTCATGCTCGGGGTGGCGGCGCTGCCGTCGCTCGTCTACACGGCTCTGTGCTTCGGGATCCCGGAGAGCCCGCGCTGGCTGCTCGGCCGACGCCGCGATCGCGAGGCCGGCATCCGGGTCCTGCAGATGATCGAGCCTGCGGCCACGCGGGCGCAGGCTGCGGCCCACGCCGACGAGATCCTGGCCGCCTCCTCCGAGCAGGCCACGGGGGCGCGATTCTGGGACCGCCGCCTGCGCCTCCCCATCCTGCTCGCCATCCTGATCGCGTTCTTCAACCAGCTCTCCGGCATCAACGCCGTCCTCTACTTCGCGCCGCGCATCTTCGAGCTGACCGGCCTGGCGGCCAGGGCGGCGCTGTTGCAGTCGGTCGGCATCGGCGTCGCCAACCTGGCCTTCACCTTCGTCGGCCTGTGGCTCATCGACCGTCTGGGCCGGCGGACCCTCCTCTACATCGGCTCCTTCGGCTACATCGCCTCGCTGGGCATGACCTCGTGGGCCTTCTTCACCGCCCACTACAAGGTCGTGCCGGCCTGCATCTTCGCCTTCATCGCCGCGCACGCGGTGGGCCAGGGCGCCGTCATCTGGGTCTTCATCTCCGAGATCTTCCCCAACCGCCAGCGGGCGGAGGGCCAGGCCCTGGGCAGCTTCACCCACTGGATGTTCGCGGCCCTGCTCACCACCTTCTTCCCCAGGATGGTGACGGCCCTGGCTCCGGGCTACGTGTTCCTCTTCTTCTGCGGGATGATGGTGCTGCAGCTCCTCTGGGTGAGGACGATGATGCCGGAAACGAAGGGCGTGCCGCTCGAGCAGATGCAGCGCCGGCTGGGGATCGGCCCGGAGCCGGCATGAGCGTCGCCCGCCGCCGAGTGAGCCGTCCGCGAGGCGAGGTCCGTCGATGACCGAGAGCAGCGCTGCCGTGCGCCCGGCCCGCACCATCGCCGTCCTCACCAGCGGCGGGGACGCCCCCGGCATGAACGCCGCCGTCCGCGCCGTCGTGCGCACGGCGCTGGCCCGCGGGGTCCGTGTCTTCGCCGTCCGCGAGGGCTACGAGGGGGCGGTGGCGGGCGGCGAGTGGATCTCCCCCATGTCCTGGTCCTCGGTCGGCGGCATCCTCCACCAGGGCGGCACCGCCATCGGCACGGCCCGCTCCGAGCGCTTCCGCACCCGCGAAGGGCGGCTGCAGGCGGCGGAGAACTTCCTGAGGGCCGGCATCGACAGCCTGGTGGTGATCGGCGGCGACGGCAGCCTCAGCGGTGCCGACGTGCTGCGGCAGGAGTGGCGCTCGCTGGTCGAGGAGCTGGTCGGCGGCGGCCGCATAGAGGCCCAGGTGGCGGAGAAGGCGCTGCCCTTCAGCATCGTCGGCCTGGTCGGCTCGATCGACAACGACATGTCGGGCACCGACATCACCATCGGCGCCGACACCGCCCTGCACCGCATCACCGAGGCGGTGGACGCGATCGCCTCCACCGCCGCCAGCCACCAGCGCACGTTCGTCATCGAGGTGATGGGCCGTCACTGCGGCTACCTGGCCCTGATGGGCGCCATCGCCACCGGCGCCAGCTGGGTCCTGATCCCGGAGAGCCCGCCCGACGTCGACGACTGGGAAGCCACCATGTGCGAGCGGCTGCGCACCGGCCGCCAGGCGGGCCGGCGCGACAGCATCGTGATCGTGGCGGAGGGGGCGCGCGACCGCCACGGCAACGCCATCACCGCTGGCCAGGTCTGCCGGGTTCTGCAGGAGCGGCTGCACGAGGATGTCCGCGTCACCATCCTCGGCCACGTGCAGCGGGGCGGCGCGCCCAGCGCCTTCGACCGCTACATGAGCACGCTTCTCGGCTTCGCCGCCGTCGAGGAGCTGCTGGCCTCGCCGCCAGGCAGCGAGCCCCAGCTCATCGGCATGAAGGACAACCGGGTGACCCGCCAGCCCCTGGTGCAGTGCGTGGAGAGGACGCGCCAGGTGGCCGAGTGCGTGAAGCAGGGCGACTACCGGAGGGCCCTCGAGCTGCGCGGCGGGGGCTTCGTCTCGGCGCTCAACACCCTGCGCACCATCGTGCGCGCCCTGCCCCACCCGCCACGGGAGGGCCAGAAGCGCTTCCGCTTCGCCTTCGTGCACGGCGGCGGCCCGGCGCCGGGCATGAACACGGCGGTGCGCGCGGCGCTGCGCCTGGCCCTGGACCGCGGCCACCACGTGCTGGGGGTGCGCAACGGCGTGCGCGGCCTGGTGGAGGGCGACTTCTTCGAGATGGGCTGGATGAGCGTCAACGGCTGGGCCAGCCGCGGCGGGGCCGAGCTGGGGACCAACCGCCGCCAGCCCGCCGACCGCGAGCTGTACACGATCGCCCGCCAGGTGGAGAAGCACGAGCTCGACGGCCTGCTGCTGATCGGCGGCTGGTCGGGCTACGCGGCCATGGCCAAGCTGCACGCCGAGCGCGAGCGCTTCCCGGCCTTCAACCTGCCGATCGTCTGCCTGCCCGCCTCCATCAACAACAACCTGCCCGGCTCGGACCTCTCCATCGGCAGCGACACCGCGCTCAACAACATCGTGGGCGCGGTGGACAAGATCAAGACCTCGGCCGTCGCCTCCCAGCGCTGCTTCGTGGTCGAGGTGATGGGCCGTCGCTGCGGCTACCTCGCTCTCCTGGGCGGGCTCGCCACCGGCGCCGAGAAGGTCTACATGAACGAGGACGGGGTCAGCCTGGCCGACCTGCAGCGCGACCTTTCGGCGCTGAAGGAGGGCTTTCGCCACGGCAAGCGGCTGGGGCTGCTCATCCGCAACGAGGACGCCAACCCCTTCTACACCACCCCCTTCATGTGCGCCCTCTTCGAGCAGGAGGGCGGCGAGCTGTTCGACGTCCGCCAGGCGATCCTGGGCCACCTGCAGCAGGGCGGCGACCCCAGCCCCTTCGACCGCATCCTGGCCACCCGCATGGCGGCCGAGAGCGTCGAGTACCTGATCCGCGAGGCGGGTGAGGGCCAGCGAGGGGCCGCCGCCTTCATCGGCCTGCGCGAGGGCAAGCTCGCCCTGACCTCTTTCGACGAGCTGCCGAAGCTGATGGACCTGGAGAACAAGCGGCCGAAGGAGCAGTGGTGGCGGCAGCTGGCAGAGGTCGCCCAGCTCCTGGCCGCGCCGGGGCCCGTGGCCGCCTGATATCATCGACGCCGCAGGGCGACGTCATCCGACCCGGGAGGGCCATCATGATCGACTCCTTCGAGCTGGTGGAGCCGCGGATCGTACCGCCGCTCGACCCCGCGTTCCGGCCGGCCGTGCTGGCCAACCGCCGCTTCCGGCAACAGGTCGACGCCACCGGCGGCGTGCCGCTCCACCTCGCCCTCGAGCGCTCGGACGGCGCCATCTCCCGGTACGAGACGCGGGTGCTCCCGGACGGCCACCCCCGCTTCGCCGCGAACCTGCGCTACGCGGAGCGGCTGTTCAAGTTCCTGCTCTGGCAGTGGGGCGGCTGGAAGGCCTGGATCGGCGGCCCGCGCGCGATCGGCCTGCACATCGGCAGCGCCTACTCTCCCGAAGGCGAGCGCGCCTTCGACCACCACTTCATGGGCACCGACGTCTACGACAAGCCCTTCACCGTCATCCCCTGCGACGCCGCGGAGGTGCCGCCGCAGAACGAGAAGGGGCAGGCGCTCGGCCGCCACCTCGACGGTTGCCGCATCGGCTTCGACCTGGGCGCCTCCGACCGCAAGGTGTCGGCGGTGGTCGACGGGGTGCCGGTCTACTCGGAGGAGGTGATCTGGTCGCCGGGCGCCAACGCCGACCCGGAGTACCACCACCGCGAGGTCCTCACCGCCCTGCGCACCGCCGCCGCCAAGATGCCGCGGCTCGACGCCATCGGCGGCAGCTCCGCCGGCGTCTACGTGGACAACACCGTGCGCATCGCCTCGCTGTTCCGCGGCGTGCCCAAGGAGCACTACGGCGAGGTGCGGCGGCTGTTCCTGCGCCTGCGCGAGGAGATGGGGGTCCCCCTGGAGATCGTGAACGACGGCGACGTGACCGCCCTGGCCGGGGCCATGTCGCTCGAGGACACCGGCGTCCTCGGCATCGCGCTCGGCTCCAGCGAGGCCGCCGGCTACGTGAACCTGGAGGGCAAGCTCACCGGCTGGCTCAGCGAGCTGGCCTTCGCGCCCGTCGACTACAACCCGCAGGCCCCGGCCGACGAGTGGTCGGGCGACCGCGGGGTGGGCGCCCAGTACTTCTCCCAGCAGTGCGTGTTCCGCCTGGCGCCCGCCGCCGGCATCGCCATCCCCGACGGCATCACCCTGGCGGAGAAGCTGAAGCTCGCGCAGGAGAAGCTGGAGGCCGGCCACCAGGGCGCCGTCCGCATCTGGGAGACGATCGGCGTCTACCTCGGCTACGCCGTCGCGCACTACGCCGACTTCTACCCGCTCAAGCACGTGCTCATCCTGGGCCGCTGCACCTCCGGCAGCGGCGGCGCCATCATCCTGACGAAGGCGCGCGAGGTCCTGGACCAGGAGTTCCCCGAGCTCGCCCGCGTCAACATCCAGCTGCCGGACGAGAAGAGCCGCCGGATCGGCCAGTCGATCGCCGCTGCCAGCCTGCCGGCGCTGCAAGGAGCGAAGCGATGAAGTTCCACCTCGACACCGCCGAGATCTACGTCCCCGACGGCAGGCCCGTCGCCGAGGCGCTCGCGCGGACCACCCACCTGGCCATCAGCGCCCACCAGGACGACATCGAGATCATGGCCGCCGACGGCATCCTGCAGTGCTACCAGCAGAAGGACCGCTGGTTCACCGGCGTGGTGCTCACCGACGGGGCCGGCTCGCCCCGCACCGACCTCTACGAGGGCTACAGCGACGCCATGATGCAGCAGGTGCGGCGCCTGGAGCAGAAGAAGGCGGCCTTCCTGGCCGAGTACGGAGCCGTGGTGCTGCTCGACTACCCGAGCTCGGCGGTGAAGGGTGCCACGGACGAGCGCCCCACCCGCGACCTGGCCGCGGTGCTGGAGGCCTGCCGGCCCGAGGTCGTCTACACCCACAACCTCGCCGACAAGCACGACACCCACGTGGCGGTGGCGCTGCGCACGATCGCGGCGCTCCGCGGCCTGCCTGCGGAGCGGCGGCCGAAGCAGCTCTACGGCTGCGAGGTCTGGCGCGACCTCGACTGGATGGTGGACGGCGACAAGGTGGCCTTCGACCTCTCGGCCCACGAGAACCTGCAGGCGGCTCTGGTCAGCCTGTACGACTCCCAGATCTGCGGCGGCAAGCGCTACGACCTCGCCACCCAGGGGCGCCGGCGCGCCAACGCCACCTACGCAGCCTCCCACGGCACCGACGAGGCGACCTCCCTCAGCTACGCCATGGACCTCAGCCCGCTGCTGACGGACACCAGCCTCAGTCCCTGGGCGCACGTCCGCGCGCACCTGGAACGCTTGCGGGAGGAGATCGAGACCCGCCTGACGAAGCTCTCGAAGAAGTAGGCGGCGCGCCGACTCCGTCTCCGGGAAGGAGGAGCCCCTTGCGTCAAGCCCGAGCCGTGGTGCTGTTCCTGACCGTCGCGGCCGCGTCCGCTGGTGTGCGTGCAGCGCCCGCGCCGCCGACGGCCTCCCCTGCGGCGAAGGCGACCGTCGCGCGCCAGGCGGAGGACCCGCGACTGGCCGGCGCCTCCCGCAGCCAGCGCGGCGGCTGGACGGTGGTGCGCCTGACGGGGACGCCGGAGCAGGTCGGCTACCAGCACGGGCGGCTGCTGGCGCCGGAGATCGCGGACGCGCTGGCGGTGGCGAGGCTGGAGCTCACCCACGACGGCGCCCGCGACTGGGTCTTCTATCGCAACGCGGCCGAGACCGTGTTCTGGCCGCACGTCGACCCCGAGTACCGGCAGGAGATGCAGGGCATCGCCGACGGGGCCACCGCCGGCGGGACCAAGGCGGACCTGTGGGACATCGTGGCCCTCAACGCCAACATCGAGTTCGGCTACTACACGGCGACGCTGGAGAAGCCGGCGCAGTCGAAGGCGCCCGACCACTGCAGCGCCTTCGTGGCCACCGGCCGCTGGACGAAGGACCACCGGCCGGTGATCGCCCACAACAACTGGTCAAGCTACATCGACGGCTCGCGCTGGAACGTCATCTTCGACATCCGCCCGGCCAGGGGCCAGCGCATCCTGATGGACGGCTACGCCGGGCTCATCCACAGCGGCGACGACTTCGGCATCAACGCGGCCGGCATCGCGGTCACCGAGACCACCATCACCGGCTTCAAGGGCTTCGACCCGAACGGCGTCCCCGAGTTCGTGCGGGCGCGCAAGGCCCTGCAGTACGCCACCTCGATCGACGCGTTCGACCGCATCATGCGCGAGGGCAACAACGGCGGCTATGCCAACGCCTGGCTGGTGGCGGACGTGAACACCGGCGAGGTCGCCCGGCTGGAGCTGGGCCTCAAGAACGTGAGCCTCGAGCGCACCCGGGACGGCTACTTCGTCGGGGCCAACTTCCCGGTGAGCCCGAAGCTGGCGGCGGAGGAGACCGACTTCAAGCTGGACGACCCGTCACAGAGCGCCAACGCCCGCCGGGTGCGCTGGGAGCAGCTGATGAAGGAGAACCAGGGCCGCATCGACCTGACCCTCGCCCGCGCCTTCATGGCCGACCACTACGACGCCTACGAGAAGAAGGCGGACGCCCCCAGCGAGCGGACGCTCTGCGGCCACGTCGAGCTCTCGCCCCGCGGCATGGGCAGCTGGACCGGTCCCTACGGGCCGAACGGGACCGTGCAGTCGAAGGCGGCCGACGCCGCGATGGTGAAGCGCATGGCGTTCCAGGCGGCGATGGGCCACCCCTGCGGCACCACCTTCCGCGCCGCCCCGCACCTGGAAAGGCACCCGGAGTTCGCCTGGCAGAAGCCGCTGCTGCGCGACCTGGTGGCCGGCCCCTGGACCTCCTTCGAGGCAGCGCGCTGAGCTAGAGCCAGCCGCGGCGGCGCAGCCAGAGCACCATGCCGCCGGCCACGGCCGCGCAGACGGCCCAGAAGCCGGGGTAGGCCCACCTCCACTCCAGCTCCGGGAAGTGCTTGAAGTTCATCCCGTAGACGCCGGCCAGGAAGGTCAGGGGGATGAAGATGGTGCCGATGATGGTCAGCACCTTCATGATCTCGGTCATCCGGTTGCTGACCGCGTTCATGTAGGTGTCGGTCAGGTCCGAGGCGATCTCGCGGTAGGTCTCCAGGATGTCGATGACCTGCACCGCGTGGTCGTAGACGTCGCGCATGTAGGTCTGGGTCAGCGGCGAGAAGCACTCGTGCGGCTCGCGGGCCAGCCGCTGCACCACCTCGCGCATCGGCCACATGGCCCGGCGCAGCAGCAGCAGCTCGCGTTTCAACCGGTGGACCTCCTGGAAGCTCTCCCGTGACGGCCGCTGCAGGACCATGTCCTCGAGCAGCTCCAGGCGATCGCCGAAGTGCTCCAGGATGGGGAAGCCCTGGTCGACCACCGCGTCGATCAGCGAGTACGCCAGGAAGCTGGCGTCCACGCTCGCGCGCAGCCGGGTCTGTGGCGACTGCAGGCGCTGCCGGATGGGGTCCCAGACGTCTCCCGCCGACTCCTGGAAGGTGATCACCGTCCGGTGCCCGACGAACAGGCTGACCTGCTCCGTCTGCAGCTGCCCCTCGTGGAGCGCCATCATGCGCATGATGACGAACAGCCGCGCCTGGTACCCGGCGGCCTCGTCGTAGGCCTGCACCTTCGGGCGCTGGGGGACGTGCAGCACGTCCTCCACCGCCAGCGGGTGCAGGTGGTACTTCTCTGCGATCGCGCGCACCACGCCCAGGTCGGCGAGACCGTCCACGTTGATCCAGCGCACCGCCGACCAGGGCGGACGGCGGTCCTGGATGAAGGCGGCGAGGTCGTGCACCTCCCGCTGCTCGACGCGCTCGGCGCTGTAGTCGATGCAGGTGATGCGGGTGGCCCCGGCCAGCGCCGGCGGCGGGGGCAGCTCCCAGGGCTCGATACCCGGGGGCGCGCCGGGCCGCCGCTTCCGGAAGTTGCCCGACAGGCCCACGCCGTTCCTGCGCGCCATCATGCCCCCGCCAGGTAGGGAATCGTCTGCGGCCCCTCGGGCAGCACGGCCACCGCCGCGTGGCGGCCGGCCTGGTCGAGCTCCCGCGCCACCGCGGCTGCCACGTCCTCGATCGGCTCGAGGTGGGCGCGCCGTACCGCCTCGGCTGGCAGCTCGCTCAGCAGGCCCACCCGCGCCTTCAGGCGGATGAGGGCGAGCAACTGCGCCTCCCACTGGTCGTACACGGAGAAGCCGGGCGACTCGATCGCCTCCAGCAACGCCCGCGGCGAGTCGTGGTCGAACAGCAGCTTCCTGAAGTTGCCGTGCTCGGGAAAGCCGTCGTTGCAGCGCGAGGCGGCGGCGATGTAGCCACCCTCGCAAACGATCTGCGCCGCGGCGGAGAGACCCTTCACCGTCTGGTAGAGGTTCTGGTCCAGCGGGTAGCCGCTGTTCGTGGTGACCACCACCGGGAACGGCCGCGGACAGGCGACCATCGCCGTCTGCTTCGAGAACCGGCAGCCCTCCTCGTGCGCGGCGATCGGGTGGCCGCAGAAGAGGCGGGTGATCTGCCGCCGGCGGTTCAGGGTCAGGTTGATGCAGAAGTCGAGCGGCAGGAGCGAGCCGTTGTGGCGGACGATCGCCTGCGTGGGGTTGTCCTCCAGCCGGCCCCAGGTGCTGCGGGGATCGCCGATCGTCCGGGCGTCGTGGTACCGCATGATCGAGGCGATGTCGGCCAGGGCGGGGAAGATGCCTTTGTAGCCGCCGGAGAAGCCGGCCATGAAGTGCGGCTCGATGAAGCCCAGCACGATGCGGCGGTCGGCCTCGACGTAGGCGCGGTCGAGGTACACGGCCGACCCGTCCGCCGACCTCCCCACCGGCCGCATGGTCGCCAGATCGTGCGCCGTGTGATTGACCACGCGGTAGCGCCGGAGGACCTCGGCGCCGACCATCGAGGCGAGCTCCTCGGGCGTGTTCGTCCGGTGCGAGCCCGTGCCGTTGACGATGGTGATCCGCTCCGCGGGCACGTGCGCCAGCTCCTCGAACAACCAGGGCAGCAGCCGATCGGACGGCAGCGGCCGGGTGAGGTCGGCGATGACCACCACCAGCCGGTCGGTCGCCTTCACGATCTCGCGCAGCGGCCGGGCGCCGATCGGGTGCCGCACCGCCGCGGTGAAGGCGGCCTTCTCGTCCGGCAGTCCAGGAACGAACCGCGGCTCGATGACGGTGACGTTCTCGCCGGGGATGTCGGCCAGCAGCCCGTCGCGGCCGTACTGCAGGTGGACCTTCACGCGGCCAAAGCTACGCTGCGTGCGCCGCCAGGGTCAATCGGGTCAGGTCTGGCATTGGCGCCATTCCACATGGCTTGACTGCTTTCGAGCCAGGGGCGTAGCCTGCGACGACCTTGAGGCCGCGGAACACGGTTCGCGAGCGCCTGAGGCCCTGGAGGAGGAGTTCGTGAGCGCTGAGACCGCGGTGGCGCAGGCCGTGCCGGGAGCCGAGGAAGGCCGCCTCTCGTTCGGCGAGAAGGTGGGCTACTCACTGGGCGACGCGGCATCCAACTTCTACTGGAAGACCTTCGAGTTCTTCTTGATGTTCTTCTACACCGAGGTGTTCGGCATCTCGGCGGCGGCAGTGGGCACCATGCTGCTCATCACCCGCATCGGCGACGCGGTGGCCGACCCGATCATGGGCACGGTCGCGGATCGCACCAGGACCCGCTGGGGCCACTTCCGCCCCTACATCCTCTGGTTCGCCATGCCCCTGGCGGTGGCGGGCGTCCTCACCTTCACGACACCCGACATGGGCCACGGCGGCAAGGTGGTCTACGCCTACGTCACCTACAGCCTGCTGATGCTCATGTACACCGCCGTGAACATCCCCTACAGCGCGCTGATGGGGGTCATGACCTCCAACTCCAAGGAGCGCACCTCCCTCTCCAGCTTCCGGTTCATCGGGGCCTTCACGGTGGCCACCTTCGTGCAGTACTGCACCCGCAACCTGGCCCAGTACTTCGGCCTCAGCGCCGAGCAGAACGCCGGCCACTCGCTGCTGGGGCACCCTCTGGAGTGGGTCGGCTGGTTCTTCTCCAAGGACTTCATGAGCCTTCCCCAGACCGCGACGCAGCAGGCCCACGGTTGGCAGATGACGATGGCGCTCTACGGAGTCCTGGCCGTGATCATGCTCATCGGCTGCTTCGCCATCACCCGCGAGCGCGTCGTCCCGCCCGCGCAGCAGGAGGCGAGCCTCAAGAAGGACCTGCTCGAGGTCGCCAGGAACCGCTCCTTCCTGGCGCTGCTCGGCGTGCTGATGCTGGTGCTGACGGCCTTCGTGGTGAAGGGCTCCGTCTCGGCCTACTACTTCAAGTACTTCGTGCGCCGCGAAGACCTGCTGGGCCCCTTCCTCGTCTCCAACGGCCTCGCCTTCCTGGCCGCCGTCTTCTGCACCAACCTGATCAAGAACTATTTCGACAAGAAGGTGCTCTTCATCGGCTCCATCGGCGTGGGCGGCCTGATCGTCTGCCTGTTCTGGCTGGCGGGCCCCGCCAGCATCGGCCTGCTGTTCGCGCTGCAGATCGGCTCCAGCTTCGTGCTGGGGGCCAACTCGCCGCTCGTCTGGGCCATGTTCGCGGACACCGCCGACGACGCCGAGTGGCGCACGGGCCGCCGCAACACAGGCCTCGTCTTCGCCGCCGCCATCTTCGGCACCAAGGTCGGCGTGGCGATCGGGGCCTGGGTGCTCGGCATCATCCTCGCCATGTTCGGCTACGTGGCCAATGCGGAGCAGACTGCGTCCTCGCTGCTGGGCATCCGCCTCTCCATGAGCCTCATCCCCGGCGTCATCCTGGTGGTGGCCGCAGCGCTGATGAAGTACTACCCGCTCGACGACAAGCTGATGATCCGGATCGAGAAGGACCTGAAGGCCCGCAAGGCCGAGGCCTGAACAGGGGCGCCACCCGGACACCGGCAGTGATCCCGGTGGCGGTCCCCCGGGAGACTCCGATGAAGCACGCTCTCGCCGTCCTCCTCCTGCTGGCGCCGGCGGTCGTCTGGTCGGCCGACGGCAGCACCATCGATCTCACCCGGCAGCAGTGGAGCGGCAACGCCATCTGCTACTCGGGCTACCGCAGCGGCCAGCGCCCCAACCAGATCTTCCCCAGCCAGGCCCAGGTGCTGGAAGACCTGCGGATCCTCGAACGCAACTGGAAGCTGATCCGCGTGTACGGCTCCGACCAGCACAGCCGCGACGTGCTGGAGGTGATCCGCAAGAACGGGATCGGGCTCCGGGTGATGGTCGGCATGTGGATGAGCGGGAAGCCGGGCGAGCAGGCGGTCAACGAGAAGCAGGTCGCCTACGGCATCCAGCTCGCGCGCGAGTTCCCCGAGATCGTGGCGGCGGTGAACGTGGGCAACGAGGCCCTCGTCTCCTGGTCCGATCACCGCATGGAGGAGGCCGAGATCGTCGCCTACGTGGACCGCGTCAAGAAGGCGGTCAAGTGCCCCGTCACCGTGGCCGACGACGTCCTCTACTGGACGAAGCCCGGCAACAAGCTGGTGGACCACGTCGACTTCATCACCCTCCACACCTATCCCATCTGGGGCAAGCAGGACATCGAGAACGGCCTCTCCACCACCGTCGCCAACTACGAGAAGGTGCGCGCTCTGTATCCGGCCAAGACCATCCACCTCGGCGAGGTCGGCTGGGCTACGTACACCGTGGGCGAGCAGCACGCGCCGCGCGCCGGGTCCGAGGAGAAGTCGAAGCGCTACTACGGCGAGATCAACGCCTGGGCGCGGTCCAACGGCGTGACGGCGTTCATCTTCGAGGCCTTCGACGAGCCCTGGAAGGGCCAGGGCACGGAAGGCCACTGGGGCCTCTTCTCCGAGGATCGCAAGGCCAAGCTGGTCATGCGGGATCTCTATCCCGACCTCGCGCCGAGCAAGCCCACCTCGCCTGCCTACGACGCGCCGGCCACCGGAGAGGCAGCAGGCGAGCCCGGCCGGCCGAAGGCCAGTGGGGAAAAGCCATGAGCCTGTTCGTCGGCGAAACCCCGGTGAAGGCGGCCTCCCGCGAGGCCACCGGCTCCTTCGTCGACCAGGACGGCGAGCGCTTCTACCGCATCGCGGACTTCGACTCGATGCAGCCTTTCCTCATGAGCCTGGTCAGCGACAGCGACCACTGGCTGTTCATCTCGAGCACCGGCTCGCTCACCGCGGGGCGCAAGGACCCCGACCACGCCCTCTTCCCCTACTACACGGACGACCGAATCCACGACGGCGCGGACGAGACCGGCAGCGAGACGCTGCTGCGCGTCAGCCGCGGCGGCAGGGCCTCGCTCTGGGAGCCCTTCTCGGAGCGCTACCAGGGCCTCTACTCCGTCCGGCGCGACCTCTACAAGAGCGTCTACGGCAACCGCATCCGCTTCGAGGAGACAAACGCCGACCTCGGCCTTCGTTTCTCGTACGAGTGGGCGAGCAGCGAGAGGTTCGGCTTCGTGCGCCGCGCGCGGCTGACGAATCTGGGCGCGGACGCGGTGGTGGTCGAGCTCCTGGACGGCATCCAGAACGTGCTGCCGAGCGGCGTCGAGCGGCGCTTCCAGCTCGAGTACAGCACGCTCGCCGACGGCTACAAGCGCACGGAGCTCGTCCCGGGCACGCCGGTCGCTCTCTTCCGCCTCAGCTCCATCCCCGTCGACAAGGCCGAGCCGAGCGAGGCCCTGCGGGTGAACCTGGCCTGGTCGCTGGGGCTCGAGTCCGCGCAGATCCTGCTCTCCGCCTCCCAGCTGCCCGCCTTCCGCGCCGGCGCGCAGATCGGCGGCGAGAGCGACGTCCGCGGGCGGCGTGGCGCCTACTTCCTGCACGCCACGCTGCGCCTGGAGACCCGAGCCGCGAAGGACTGGCTGGTGATCGCCGAGCTCGATCAGGACGCGGCAGGCGTGCACGCTTTGCTCGCGCGGGTGGGACGCGGCGAAGGCCTGGGGGAGGAGGTCCTGGCCGAGGTGGCGCAGGGCACGCGCAACCTGGTGCGCATCGTGGCCAGCGCCGATGGCCTGCAGGTCACGGAGGACGAGCGGAGCTGCTGGCGCCACTTCTCCAACACGCTGTTCAACGCCATGCGCGGCGGGATCCCCGACGACGGCTACCGCATCTCCCGCCTGGACCTGGTGGCCTTCCTCCGCAAGAGCAACGCGGAGCTGGCGAAGAAACACGCCGCCTTTCTCGACGGCCTGCCCGCGGCCTTCTTGCGCGGCGAGCTGATGGAGGCGGTCGCGAAGCAGCAGGACGACCACCTGGAGCGCCTCGCCAGCGAGTACCTGCCCTTCACCTTCAGCCGCCGCCACGGCGATCCCAGCCGTCCCTGGAACGTCTTCGCCATCCAGGTGAAGGACGAGCACGGCAACAAGATCCTCAACTACCAGGGCAACTGGCGGGACATCTTCCAGAACTGGGAGGCCCTGGCCTGCTCGTACCCGCGCTTCGTCCTTGGGATGATCTTCAAGTTCCTCGACTCCAGCACGGCCGACGGCTTCAACCCGTACCGCGTGCTGCGCGAAGGCTACGAGTGGGAGGCCGTCGAGCCCGACGATCCCTGGTCCTTCATCGGCTACTGGGGTGACCACCAGGTCATCTACCTGCTCAAGCTCCTGGAGGTGGCCCGGCGCTACCAGCCCGGGAGCCTCGCCTCGCTGCTCGGCCGGCGAGTCTTCACCTACGCCGACGTGCCCTATCGCCTCAAGTCGTACCAGGCGATGCTGGCGAATCCCCGCAGCACCATCGACTTCGACCGCGGGGCCCACGAGCGCGCGCTGGAGCGGGCCAAGAAGCTGGGCGCCGACGGCAAGGCCCTGCAGGCGAGCGGCGAGCTGACGCGCGCCAGCCTCGTGGAGAAGCTGCTGGTGGTGGCCCTCTCCAAGCTCTCGAGCTTCATTCCAGAGGGCGGCATCTGGATGAACACGCAGCGGCCCGAGTGGAACGACGCCAACAACGCCCTCGTGGGCTACGGCGTCTCCATGGTCACCCTCTACTACCTGCGGCGCTATCTCGCGTTCTGCCAGGCGGAGCTCGCCAGGGTCCCGGGAGGCAAGGCCGAGGTCGCGGAGGAGCTGGCGGAGCACTTCACGGAGATCGCCCGCGCTCTGACGGCGAACCTGCACCAGCTCGAGGGCCGCTACAGCGACGTGGACCGCAAGCGCGTGCTCGACACCCTGGGCCGCTCGGGCGACGCCTACCGCCAGAAGATCTACGCCAGGGGTTTCTCCGGCGCGATGAGGAGCCTCGGTGCGGCCGAGCTTTCGGCCTTCTGCTCCGTGGCGCTGCGGCACCTCGACCACAGCATCCGCGCCAACCGCCGCAGCGATGGCCTCTACCACGCCTACAACCTGATGAAGGTGAAGGGCGAGGGGATCGAGATCCGCCACCTCTACGAGATGCTGGAGGGGCAGGTGGCCGTGCTCAGCTCCGGAGCGCTGGAGACGGCGGAGGCGCTCGAGCTGCTCACGGCTCTGCGCGGGAGCGCGCTCTACCGCGCCGATCAGGCGAGCTACCTCCTCTACCCGGACCGCGCTCTCCCCCGCTTCCTGGAGAAGAACACGCTTCCGAAGGCGGCGCTCGAGGGAAGCGCCCTGCTCGGCGCCATGCTGAAGGCGGGCGATCCGCGCATCGTGAGCCGCGACCTGGACGGCGGCGTGCACTTCAACGCCTCGTTCCGCAACGCGGAGCTGCTCGGCAGGGCGCTGGACGCCCTCGCGGGCAGCGAGCTCGGCGCGCTGGCGATGCAGGAGAAGGCGAGCCTGCTCGAGCTGTACGAGCAGGTCTTCGACCACCAGTCCTTCACCGGCCGCTCGGGGACTTTCTACAAGTACGAGGGCCTCGGCTGCATCTACTGGCACATGGTCTCCAAGCTGCTGCTGGCTGCCGACGAGGTCCTCCAGAGGGCGCTGGCGACCGGCGCCGGCACGGCGACCGTCGCGGCGCTCAGGGCCGAGTACCACGCCATCCGCGAGGGTATCGGCGTGCACAAGAGCCCCGCCCTGTACGGGGCCGTGCCCACCGACCCCTACTCCCACACTCCGAGCTTCGCCGGCGTCCAGCAGCCGGGCATGACGGGCCAGGTGAAGGAGGACTTCATCACCCGCTTCAGCGAGCTCGGCTTGCAGGTGCACGATGGGAAGGTCCGCTTCAACCCCGCCCTGGTCGTGCCGGGGGAGTTCCTGAGCGAAAGGAGGCCATTCACCTACGTCGACCTCTCGGGACGGACGCAGAGCCTCGAGCTCCCGGCGGGCAGCCTCGGCTTCACGCTCTGCCAGGTGCCGGTCGTCCTCCATCGCTCGGGTCCTGCGCGCATCGTGCTGACGGCGAGCGACGGCTCGACGCGGACGGTGGACGGCCTGGAGCTCGACGCGGAGACGAGCGCGGCGCTGTTCGACCGCCGCGGCACCCTCTCGTGCCTGACGGTGTTCGCGTCCGTCCAGCCGAAGTGAGACTCAGGTGCGGGTGGTCGACTACCACGGCTGGCGCGGATCGGTGGAGCTGACGAACGGCGCGGTGCGCGTGGTGGTCGTGCCCGCCATCGGCCGCGTCATGCACCTCGGCCTCGCGGATGGCCCCAATCTCCTGTGGGAGAACCCGGCGCTCGCCGGCCGCACCCTCCCGGGGGCGCCCCTCGTGGAGAATGGCCAGCCCGTGTGGGCCAACTTCGGCGGGGACCGCGTCTGGCCCAGCGAAGAGTCCTGGTTCCCGAAGCTCAACGGTGCGCCTCGCCCGCCCGATCCCTGGATCGACGGCCTGCCCTTCGACGCCACGCTGCTCGGCGACGGAGTGAGGCTCGAGAGCCAGACGAGTCCCCTCTGCGGAGCCCGCCTCGTCCGCACCATTCGTCTCCCTCCGTCGGGCACGCGGGTGATGCTGTGCGATCGACTCGAAAAGCTGCAACTCGCGCGCCGGCGCGAGCTCGAGCCCGTGCCGCTCACCGTCTGGGGCCTGACGCAGATCCGGCCGCCCGAGCAGTCGCTCGTCTCGCTCGCCAGCCCCAGCCGCTACCCCTCCCGCTTCTTCCCCTTCCGCTGGAGCGACCTGCCGGGCAACGACCCGCCCGGTCACTTCTCCATCGAGGGCGACGTCGGCGTCTTCCTCACCGATCCGAAGCTCCCGCAGAAGGTCGGCGCCGACGCCCCGCGTTGGGTCGCCGCGATCGTCGACACCACGGTCCTCGCCCGCGTCTTCCGCTACCAGGCCGGAGGCGAGTATCCCGACGGCGGCACCAGCGCGACGATCTTCACCTCGCCGGAGCTTGCCGAGCTCGAGACCCTCAGCCCCCTCGGGCGCCCGCGTCCCGGCGAGTCGCTCGAGCACCGCGTCGACTGGGAGATCCGGCGCCTGGCGCCGGGGGAAGGCCGGACGCCCACGGAGAGGCGCCGCCACGCGGTGAAGTGGCTCGAGACCCTGCGCCCGCCCGAGTAGGCCTGGGACGGGCCGTCCGCGCGGCGGAGCCGGCGCGTGAAGACGGACGAGCGTGACGCGCTGGCGCTGGCCGAGGCGTACAATCCGCGTCGCCGCCGAGCCAGGAGGCTGCCATGCGCCGAGCCCGATCGACGAGCCTCTCCTTCCTGCTGCTGGTCGCGTGCTCCACGGCGGCGGCCGACGCGACGGCCGCCGACCGGCCCGACCTCCGCGCCCGCTTCTTCCAGCCCGGCAAGCTGCGCGTGCTGCTGCTCTCGGGGCGCAACAACCACGACTGGCGCTCGACCACGCCGTTCCTCCGGAAGCTGCTGGTCGACAGCGGCCGCTTCGACGTGCGCCTGGTCGAGGAGCCGGACGGCATCGGCAGGCGCACCCTCGCTCCGTACGACCTCGTGGTCTCGGACTACTGCGGCCCCCGCTGGGAGGCCGCCACCGAGCAGGCCCTGGTCGAGTTCGTCCGCGGCGGCAGGGGGCTGGTGGTGGTGCACGGCGCGGCCTACGGCTTCTCGGGCCTGGAGGTGCTGGCCGACCGCCACCTGAAGACCGGCATCCAGGAGCCGCCCTGGACCGAGCACGGGCAGATGGTCGGGGGCTACTGGCCGGCGCCGCCGGCGCGGCAGTTCCACGGGGCGCGCCACTCGTTCACGGTGAAGCTGGTGGACCGCGAGCACCCGGTGACCCGGGGCTTCCCCGAGAGCTTCGTGGCCACGGACGAGCTATATCACCAAATGGTACAGTTGCCGACCGTCCACGTCCTGGCCACGGCCTGGTCCGACCCGGCGACCGGCGGCACCGGCCACGAGGAGCCGATCCTGTGGACGAACACCTTCGGCCGCGGGCGGGTCTACTTCACCGCGCTCGGCCACGAGCTGGCCGCCATGCAGAACGACGGCTTCAAGGCCGCGCTCCTGCGCGGGGCCGAATGGGCGGCCACGGGCGCGGTCACGCTGCCTGCGGACGCCGGGGCCACCAAGGAGGCCGGCGGCGCCCTGCGGGTGCTGGTGGTCACCGGAGGACACGACTTCCCCACCTCCTTCTACACGCTGTTCGAGGGGCGGCCGGAGTGGAGATGGGACCACGCCCCCTCCGCCGGCGAGGCCTTCGCGCAGGAGGTGGTGTCGCGCTACGACGTCGTCGTCTTCTACGACATGACCACGCAGGACCCGGGGGAGGAGGCGCGCCGCAACCTGCAGGCCTTCGCCGAGGCCGGCAAGGGGATCGTGGCGCTGCACCACGCGATCGCCGGCTACCCGCGCTGGCCGTTCTGGGAGGAGCTGCTGGGCGGCCGCTACCTGAGCGAGGACGCGCCCGGCCAGCCGAAGTCGAGCTACCGGCACGACGTGCCGCTGTTCGTGGAGACGGTCGGCTCGCACCCGATCGTCGACCCGGTGGGCCCGCTGCAGCTGGTGGACGAGACGTACGAGGGCCTGCGCGTCTCCCCGCAGGTGGTCCCCCTGCTGCAGATCGATCACCCGGACGGGGACCGCTACGTCGGCTGGATCAGCCCGTACCCGAAGTCGCGCGTCGTGTACCTCCAGCCGGGGCACGACCAGCGCGCGCACCGCAGCGCCGCCTACCGGGAGCTGGTGCGCAATGCGATCCTGTGGTCGGCGGGCCGGCTGGAATAGCTCAGGCGACCAGCTCCAGCAGCGAGCGGACGCCGCGGCGCCGCCGCAGCGTCGCCAGCGTCCGGCGGCACCGGCGCCGCGCCTCACGGCGCAGGCGCCGCAGGGAGGCGAAGTCGAACGGCCAGCGCTCCTCGAGGGCGCGCACGAAGGCAGGGGAGAACAGCCGCTCCTGCTCCGCGATCGCCCCCACCAGCAGCAGGCGGCAGTTGCGGCGGACGAGGTCGAGCCGCGGGCCGTGCTCGGGTCCGGCGAAGCGGCTGGAGCCGAAGGTGACGCGGTCGATGAACCGGCACAGGCGCCCCGCCAGCGCGTCGAGCGGGGCCTCCGCGGCGGCCGCCGAGAACAGCGTGAGGTGGCCCTTCTCGCCGTCGCCCCGGACGTCCTGCAGGTCGTCCAGCATCTGCAGGAACACCCCGTAGCCGAAGGCGAAGGCCGCCTCCGCTTCGCTCACCGCGGGCGCCACCAGGTGCAGGTCGGCGAGCACCGAGGTGCCGCCCTTCTCGACGGCTATGGCGAGAAGCTCTTCCCTCCGCAGCACGCCCGTGGGCCGCTGCTGCCGCAGGCTGGCCACCTGGGCCCTGTGGATCGCCAGCAGGCTGTCCCAGACGTCCGGCCGCCGCCGCCGGTCGTGCTCGCTCTCCACGCGGGCCACCAGCGCGAACACCTGGCGCTCGTGGCGGCCCTGCGGCTCGGCCGGCTGGCCGGCGAGGCGAGCGCCGAGTCGCAGGTTGAAGGCGGCCTTCGCCGCCCGCGTCAGGCGGGGGTCGTCGAGGAGGTTGTCCGTCCAGGG
>Ga0335069_10002298_pt1 | contig 29553 bp, 26 predicted proteins | sample Lox_Sample_11_FD_206714 | JGI IMG/M metagenome (GOLD analysis project Ga0335069, IMG submission 206714) | Soil microbial communities from Loxahatchee National Wildlife Refuge, Florida, United States - Lox_Sample_1.1 | ecosystem: Environmental > Terrestrial > Soil > Wetlands | place: USA...
AGGGCGCGTAGAACAGGGAAGCGAACCCGCGGAAGACACTGTTGCCGCTAACGTCCAAAACCACCGACGAGCTAGGGTTGGTATTGTTGATGCCGACGGTGGTGCCGGTGTCGGTGATGATCGAATTGCCCAAGGTATTGCTGGAATCGGTCCACTTCGCGACCTGATTCATGGTGCCAGTGCTGGAGGGGAGATCCATGGCAATCGGCGGGTTGTTGTTGGGTGCGATGGGCGCCACATCGGCGGCAACCATCGTAGTGGTGGAGTTGCTTGCCGCATTCAGCAGGAACGCCGACAACGGCTTGCCGCCGAGCGTTTCGGCGTCACCGGCCTTCATCGCATACGGAACGCTCACCAGCAGCGCGCGTGGCTGTTCGTCCTGCCCTTGCGGCTTGACTCCGAGCCAGCGCGCTTGTCCGGAGAAAAACAGGTCGGCAGGTACACCGCCACTTGTACTCGCGCCCAGCAGGACGGAATAATGCCCGGAGCCGTCCACGGTCACGTTCTGCGTCTCCAACCATAGCGGCGACCCGCCCTTTTGGTCTGCGTACAGAGCAAACGTCGCCCCCACCACGTTGCTGTCGGAGGACGACGTGGGCAAAACCCCCGTGAAACGAACGTATTGCGGAACCACCCCTGCACTTTGCGAACTTGCAACTACCGGGCTGGACGGCCTTACAGATTGTGGGAACGCCGCAGGAATACTGAGGGCCAAGAACAGAATCAGAAGTTTGCTACGCAAGCTATTTCCTCCAGGGTAAAGGTTGCCGAAGCAATTGCAGGCGACGCACAAACAGCAAATTTGCATGCACTGGACACGCCAGCCAATCAAGGCGAAGTCAAATTGAACCGGCTTTGAGTCCGAATACTACTTCAGATGGACGCGTAATTTCGAGCGATTTTGCCGGTGTGGTTAGCAACCGGTTATACCTCCGGTTCTATCTTTCGTCACTTTGTGGTCAGGCAGATGTTCTGGGCCAGTTCCAAATCGTACTGGTCTCGACCGACCGACCGTCCGGGTGTAAGTATCAACTGTAGGGAAATCGGTTTTGCACAGAGTTTTCGGTAGACTTCTGATCTGTATACCTGTAAATACAGTTCAACAATCCTCAGGTCGGCAATGTGCAGCGGTGGACTCGCCAAATAAGTTCGTTCTCGTGCCGATCGGCGGTTAGTGAAATGGGGCTCACAGGGCGAAGCTGTGTCTTTCCTCTAAAGTCAGATACCTATGCCAAAGGCTATGCTTAAGCGAGATTCGGAGGCACCGCGAAAAGGCGTTGCTTTCACCATGTATTTCAGCCCGGAACAGGCAGAAGCGCTCGCCACGATCTCTCGAGAACGGCGTGTCTCGAAATCGGTCATAGTTCGCTTTGCGTTGGAGCGTCTGATCGAGCAACTCGAAAATGGCCAACTGAAGTCCCCTTTCGGCATGTGAACTCTTGTGCGTTTGTGGCCGGTCGGTTATGAACCCAAGATCGGAGCTGATTCCAATCTCACCGTTCGAGCAATCAATCTCGCCCGAAATCGCCACTGACGGGCAGCGTACGACGGACCAAGGCGAACTCCCCTTGCTCGCTCTGCTTATTGCCATTGCGCGGCGAAAGAAACTCGTAGCGGCCGTGGCCGGCGCGGTTGCCCTTGCAGGGGTACTCGTGGCTTTTGTCAGCCCGGACTACTACACCGCTCGAGCCAGAATCATGCCACCCCAGCAAACCGAATCAACGGCGGTGATGCTGATGAACCAACTAGCCAATTCGGGGCTTGGGTCACTGGCATCGCTAGCCAACAAGGATATTGGACTTAAGAACCCGAACGATATGTACATCGGAATGCTGCGGAGCGACACGGTAGAGGAGTCGATCATCACGAAATTCGACTTGCAGAAGCTTTACCGGAAGAATCATGTCTCCGACGCTCAAAAGGAACTGGAAAAAGCGACCAGCATTACTTCGGGAAAAGACGGGATGATCAACATTTCGTTCGAGTCCAGGAATCCCAAGTTATCGGCCGACGTGGCGAACGGCTACATAGAACAGTTGCGAAACCTCACCACGCACCTGGCAGTTTCGGAAGCTTCGCAGCGGCGCATGTTTTTCGAGCAGCAACTGCAGCAGGCGAAGGAAGACCTTGCCAATGCCGAAGTGGCCTTGAAAGAAACGCAGCAGAAAACGGGAATGATCGAACTCGATAGCCAATCCAAGGCGACCATCGAAGCCATTGCCCTCATCAAGGCAAAGATGGCGGCGAAACAGGTGGAGTCGGAAGCCATGAGTTCTTTCGTTACCGACAAAAATCCGGATTACGTGATCATCCAAAAAGAAATCGGCGGATTGCGCACGCAATTGGCAAACCTTGAGCAATCCGGTTCCGCAAGCCCTGGCGATCCTTTGGTGGCGACTGGAAAAATACCCGCCGTGGGCATGGAGTACATTCGTCGGTTTCGCGAGGTGAAGTATCGCGAGGCAATCTTTGAGTTGATGGCGAAACAATTTGAGGCGGCCAAAATCGACGAAGCAAAGGAAGCAACCGTGATCCAGGTTGTGGATCCGGCGCGCCAACCCGACAAGAAATCTGGGCCGCATCGGGGACTGATCATTCTCGGATCCCTGTTTCTGGGGATAGTCCTGGGAACAGTTTGCGCCTTGGGCGCCGACTCCTTCCATCGCATGAGCGAAAATGAAGCCGTCACCGAACAGATCGCGCAATTGAAGTTTTACACTCGCCTCAAGCACGAGATTGGCGCCGGTCCGAGATCCTGAGTATCCGCAAGAATGGTCAGCAGAACGTGCACCGCAATAGTTAACCTTTCGACCTAGCCGTTCATGCCGCAGCAAAGCAATCGATCTGTACTGCAGGAATGCGCTGAGGTAAGCGAGAGCAAGCCGCAATTCTCGCATCAGCGCCTCACCAACGGCCGCCTGCTCGCGCGTAACTCCTTCTGGAGTTTATTCGGCAATATGGTGCCGATGCTCGTGGCGCTGATCTGCATGCCGATCCTGATTCGAGGCTTAGGCAAGGATCGTTTCGGCGTACTCACCTTGGCATGGGCGCTCATCGGCTACGCCAGCTTGTTCGATCTAGGTCTTGGACGCGCGCTTACGCAGCTTGTCGCCCGCAAGCTCGGTGCGGGAGACGACCATGCAATCCCGTCCGTGAGTTGGACTTCATTGTCGTTGATGTCGTTGTTGGGAATCGCCGCAGCCGCGCTCGTGATCGTGATTTCTCCTGTACTGGTTCACCGGCTCTTGAATATTCAGCCGGCCCTGCAGTACGAAACCCTGCAATCGTTTCGATTGCTGGGCATTTCCATCCCTTTTGTGATTACCACCGCGGGGTTGCGCGGTCTGCTCGAGGCGCACCAGCGGTTCCGCCTGATCACCGCCCTGCGCATTCCGATGGGCGTTCTCACCTTCGCCGGACCTCTGCTGGTGCTTCCGTTCTCCCGTAGCCTGGTTGCAGTGGTGGCCAGCCTGGTGGTCGGTCGCGTCATGTTATGGGCGGCTTATCTCGTGCTTTGCCTGCGAACCTTGCCCGCCTTGCGCCGGCTGACCTGGGACACTGGTTCGGTTGGCAGTCTATTGCGCTTCGGCAGCTGGATGACCGTTGCCAATGCCGTAAACCCCGTTTTGGTCTCCATGGACCGTTTTCTGATCGGCATCATTCTTCCGGTGGCCATGGTTGGTTTCTACACTGTCCCGTTTGAAGCGGTCTCGAAAATGTGGCTTATCCCAGTCAGCCTCACGGCAACGGTTTTCCCAGCGTGCGGAACGATAGGGACAAGTAGAAAAGAGGAACTGAGTCGGCTTTACTCCAGATCCATCAAGTATCTCTTTCTACTGCTGGCGCCGATCAGTTTGATCGTGTTCCTGTTTGCCGGAAACATCTTACAGTTTTGGCTGGGTCACGAGTTCGCGGATAAAAGCACGGCCGTTCTTCGCCTTTTGTCGGTGGGAGTATTTGTCAACTGCTTTGCCCACATACCGTTTTGTTTCATTCAAGGGCTGGGACGTCCCGATGTTACCGCGAAACTCTTTGCGCTGGAGCTGCTTCCCTACGCTGGCTTCGCATGGCTGATGATCCACCACGAGGGTATTTTGGGCGCAGCCATAGCTTGGTCCATCCGCGCTGCTCTTGAGCTTGTGGCGCTGCTTTGGCTGGCTTGGCGGTTGTACTCGCTTTCCCCGCGAACGCTACTGGGACAAGGCACCATACCAGCCCTTGCGGCATTGTGCATGTTGGGGCTTGCGATCGTTCTCACTATGGTGACACTCCGGAATTCTCTATCAGTCGAAATACTGTTGACCGTAGTTTGGCTCGCTATTTTTTCTTCGGTCACTTGGAAATTCGTGTTCGACGATTCCGACCGAGGATCCATCCTGCGCATTGTGGCCTTACGCAACTAAGGAACGAGGAACACGTGTCAACTCTGCCGTCTTCGGGAACAGAGTCCGGTGCTCCAGGTGTCGGGAACTTCGACAGCGCTGTTCCTTTGCCTCAGTTGCGCTTTACAGGGGAACGAATGGTTCCGGGGCAGGTCCTGGAGCCGTTGTTTCAGGAGCACGAGACCCGATACCTGTTTGCCGGCAAATTCGTGAAGGACAAAGTAGTGCTGGACGTGGCCTGCGGAGTCGGCATCGGCACCCACTACCTTCTCAAGGCCGGAGCTCGTACCTGCCTCGGGCTCGATATCGACGGCCCAACCATCGCTGAGGCCAGAGCTACCTATCGAGGGTGCCGGTTTGAACGCGGCGATGCGATGGCTCTCTCGGTCCCCGATAATTCCATCGACGTGGTTGTTTCGTTTGAAACCATCGAGCATTTGTCGGAGGCAAGCAGGTTCCTGTCGGAATGTCACCGCGTGCTGCGGCCCGGCGGGATGCTGATTTGCTCGACACCGAACCGCACCATGTCGCGATGGGCGCCGGACAATTCCCACCACGTGCATGAGTTCACCGCCGCAGAATTCAGGAAAGCACTTGAGACCGAGTTCGATCAGGTTGAATTGTTTGGCCAGCAACAGATGAACCTGCTCAAGTACGCAGGTGAGCGCCTGCTCTCACGGGCCCTTCACGCCATTAGGGTGATGAATGCTGCGAAGCGGGCCTGCGGATGGAAGATTCCGCCCCCCGCCGTTCGTACAGAGTACGGCGGCATGCCATTAGACGCTTTCTACGAAATCCAGTCCTACCGCCCAAGCCTGCGGGCACAACCGAAGTACGTTGTGGCTGTGGCGCGGAAATCATGATGGTTGTGCCTCACACGGGTGTCTGGCATTTGAGGGATGAGGGACCGAGACGCAGATGATCACGGACAGTGGCGCGGCTCGACCGTCTAAGACTGAAGTGTGGGTCACAGCATCGGCTGTGCTGATGGTCGCATCCTTTGCGACCCTGATGAGGGCTTATTTCTTCATCAAACTCTTTTTTCTAGTTGTCTTTCTATGTGGGTTTCTTCTAAGAGTCTTTCTCGGGAACGTCCGCGTGGTGTTGTATCGGCGCCTTTTGTGGTTCTATTTGTTGAGTGCGCTCGCGGGACTCGTTTGGGGGCTCATAGGGTTGCTTCGACCTTACAACTATTTTCAGGGATGCCTCGACGGATTGAAGCTTTATGTGTGCTGGAGTGGGGCGTTCTTGATCCTCTACACATTGCTGAGGGCACTGCCCTCAGCAAAGATTATGCATCGGTCGATCGTGTTAGCCGGCTTCTTGGTTCCCCTAATCAACCTGGCAGCTCTTTGCGATCAGTTTATGGGCCTTGGTCTCATTCCCCAAAGTGTCCGGGACGAACTCGGAATCGAAATAGGGATTGGCCACGGTTACTATCAATACGCCACACCCAATATCGCCATACTTTTTCTGATTGTGCCTTACCTTATATCCTTGCACTCGCGCTCAGATGCAGGGGAATCGAAATCCGCATTCTCCCGGACTGCGCTGCTGCTATCTCTTATCCTCGTGGTGGTATCGGGCCGGCGCGCAGTGTGGCTCATTGTGGCGTTTACGCCAATTACTATTCTCCTTCTTTCGATGGTCACCGACAGTTACGGACAGCTTAAGCTCAGAAGTAGGCGTTTGTTGGTAGCTTGGGCTGTTGCCGGCGTCGTTAGCCTTGGCGCGCTACTCATATATTCGAACGGTTCACCGGACAATTCAGCTCTCAGCGGCATCAAAGCTGCCTTTTCCTCTGATGACGAACGAAGCATCCAAAAGCCGTATCTCCTGGAGGGATTTGAACGATCTCCGCTGTTTGGTTCCGGGTTCGGCGCCCATGCACTCTACGTCCGCAGTGCCGAAACACCATGGTCATACGAACTTACCTACTACGTAATGCTTTTCGATTTGGGTTGCGTTGGGGTTACTGCCCTTGGGCTTCTGCACTTGGTCTATTTCGCTAAGACGCGGCGAATCTTCCAGCAGTTCAAGGATGGTTCGGCAGTTCCATTTGCTCTTCTAGTAGCTTACTGTTCTCTACTAATCGGCGCTTACGGTGACCCGTATTTTGGAGGTTTCGACACTCTTTTCTTCGCGGGCTTGCTGCCGTATCTATCGAGCTTTCATTGCGGTTTTAACGAAGGCGGACTGACGGCGGGAATGACGAATTGATTCACGAGCAATCAACGCTTACTTCTGAAGCGGCCACCGAGAAAGTTGTGGCGGAGACGACTAGCATTCCCGGCCAGCTTGAAGATTCCCATTTAATTCCCGTCATCATCCTTAACTGGAATGGTGAGGGCGACACCATCGAGTGTTTACTTTCCATCAAGGCAAGTGCGCCAGCAAGATTTCTACCCGTTCTTGTGGACAATGGTTCTACCCCGGAGTCTCTCGCAAGGCTCAAGCGCGAATGCGCCGTTCTCTTCCCAAACATCACTTTCCTGACCAGAACCGATCTGTTCGGTTCGGATGAGCCCGCTCTCGCCGGTTTATTGTCTCAACCCGAAGACGATTCGCTGGTGTTCATCGAAAACGGAGAGAACCTCGGATTCGCCAAGGGTAACAACGTCGGAATTCGGCTGGCGGAACTCATCGGCGCGGAGTGGGTGATGCTGCTTAATAACGACACGGTGGTTTCCCCTGATTTGTTTGCCGTGCTCCGCAACTTCTTGCTCCAGCACCTTGGGATTCCGGCGATCACACCGGAGGTCCGCCGCTATGGTTCCGCGGACCAAATCCAGAACTGCGGCGGGGAACTCACCTATTTTGGCAGTCGCCGCTATCGGTTCGCGAACCGGAACGCTGGGCGGCTGCCGAAAGCGGAATTCTCTCGTATCAGCTTCGTCACTGGCTGCGCGCTCCTCCTGCACTACAAAGTCACCGGACCGCTGAGCGAAGACTTCTTTTTCGGCGAAGAGGACTACGAGCTCTCCTTAAGGATGCAGAAGCGCGGTTTACCGATGGCGTGCGTATATGGCGCGGTGGTTCACCACAAGCTGGGTGCCAGCATCCGTAAGAGCGCGAAGCTCCTCGGATCGGTGATTCTGCAGTACGTAAACCGACTCATCGACACGCGCAATTACTACTCTCGTCCCAGATGGGAAGCAACCAGGCTGCTGGGTTACTTGTACCTGCCATTCCTGCTGGCGAAGAGCGGAATCAACCCCGCGAAGTCGTTGACTGCCATTCGGATCATCCAATCCTATATACGGAATGCGCGCACCGTCGATCGCACTGTCTTTGAGTTGCTGGTGAACGGCGACTGGTAGCCATGGTTCGCTAACACAGGCGCGCCGTCATTAGAGTCGAGCATCTGAACCGGGCAGATCGGGCAGGAAATCTTGGCAACCATCGTCTTTTTCACCCACAACAATATTTCCACCCTCGATCGCTTTGAGTACTACAAGCAGGACATAGAGGCGCTCGCGGCGCTGGGACACGAGGTGGTAGTTTGCACCGCGGTCTGGCAAATTCCTCTCCACTTCGACGCCATATTTATCTGGTGGTGGACACACGCCCTTACGCCGGTTCTGCTGTCGCGGGCTCTCAGGAAGCCGAGCATCGTGACCGGCACTTTCAATTTTCGATTTCCTGAGGATTTTCACGGTTCCGACTACTTCCGGCGCCCTGGGTGGCAGAAAGTTCTTATTAAAGGGGCCGCCAAACTGAGTAGTTTGAATCTTTTTGTGAACCAACTTGAATTCAAAGAGTGCACGGAGTATTTCCGCCTGAACAACACTGGATACATGCCTCACATCGTGGATTCCGATTATCTGCAAGGTCCCTCGCGCACCAGAAAGAAGGTGTTGTTCAATTTGGCCTGGTCGGGCAAACAAAACCTGGCTCGCAAGGGAATTCCCGAGCTTCTAGAGGCGGTGCATATCCTCAAAAGCCGAGGCCAGAGCGTCCGCCTGTACCTTGCGGGAATGGAGGGCGATGGGCGCGAGTGGTTGCTCGAGAACATCCGCCGTCTGGAAATAGAACCGGAGGTGCAATACCTGGGCTATATCAGCCGGGAAGACAAAATAAAGATGCTCAGGGAGACCGAAATCTATGTGCAGCCCTCGCATTACGAGGGTTTTGGTCTCGCCACGTTGGAAGCCATGGGCTGCGGCGCCTGCGTCATTGTGCGCGACGTCGGCGCGGTCAAGGAAGTTGTGGGCGACTGCGGGTTGTACGTTTCGTCTTCTTCCCCGCAAGAACTCGCCGATGTGATCGAAACCGCGCTACGGGATGATACCTTGCGAGGCACGTTACAGCACCGCGCTGTTGAAAGGGCCAAGAACTTTTCGTTTGACGGCAAAGTTGAGCGCTTGCGAAGTTTTTGGGAACAACTCGGAGTGGCAGATGTCCGGGAGCGTTCGACGAAAGCCCGCAACCGTAATGAGGCGGCTCAGTCCGGGGTCAAGGGATACCGGGTTTGTGCCAACTGCGTGATGGACACCTCCGACCCGAAAATCACCTTTGACGAGAACGGGGTCTGCGATCATTGCAATACATTTAAGAAACGGGTGTTGCCGATGTGGCATCCGGACGAACGCGGCGCCAGGATACTCGAGAAAAAAGTGGATCGTATCAAGCGGGATGGTGTCGGAAAAGACTTCGACTGCATCATCGGTATTAGCGGTGGGGTCGATAGTTCCTACCTGACCTATGTCGCGAAGGAAAAGCTCGGTTTACGTCCTCTCGTCTTTCACGTCGACGGTGGCTGGAACTCGCAGATTGCCGTCAACAATATCGAGAAACTCATCGACAAGTTGGGGCTGGAACTGTTCACCGAGGTTATCGATTGGAAGGAAATGCGGGATCTACAACTTGCTTTCTTCAAATCGGGAGTCCCGCACATCGATCTTCCGCAAGACCATGCTTATTTTGCCACCATGTATAACTTCGCGGAAAAGCACCGAGTCAAGTACATCCTGACCGGAGGCAACATCGCCACCGAGTCGGTAAGAAATCCGCTGGATTTCTTCTACTACGGCACCGACATGCGGCACATTCGCGACATCCATAAGAAATTTGGACAAGCGCCGCTGGTGAATTTCCCCCTTTCCGGCATTCTCCGGCATAAGGTTTATCTCCGCTATGTGAAGGGAATCGAAGTGTTTAAGCCGCTCGATTACCTGCCTTATCGCAAGAAAGATGCTATCAAGGTGCTGACCGAGAAATTTGGTTGGCAGGTTTATCCCCGCAAACATTTCGAATCGCGTTTTACCAAGTTCTATGAGGGTTACTGGTTACCGGTGAAGTTTGGTTTCGATACCAGAAGAGTGCAGTATTCCGCCTTGATTCTTGCCGGGCAAATGACTCGCGAAGAGGCACTGGCCGAACTCGCCGACCCACCCTTCGACGCCAACACAATTGCTCACGATTTTGAATATGTAGCGACCAAGCTGGGGATCACAGTTACTGAGTTGGAAAACTATATGAAAGCGCCGAATAGGTCCTACAAGGATTACAAGAATCAGCTCTACCTCTTCCTCATGGGTGCTCGCGTGATGCAACTCACGGGTTTGGATCCGAGAGCCACGAAGAGATGATCTCGATCGTCGATTATGGCGTCGGAAACATAGCCGCCATTGGGAATATCTACAAGCGACAAAACGTTGTTTTCCAGGTCGCTCGTTCGCCGCAGCAGGTCCTGGAAGCGGAGCGACTGATACTTCCCGGCGTCGGAGCTTTTGATTGGACGATGACCCGGTTGGGCAACTCCGGTCTCCGCGATGCGCTTGACGAGGCAGTGTTATCGCGGCGTTCCCCCGTCCTGGGAATCTGCGTGGGCATGCAGTTGATGGCCAATCGAAGCGACGAAGGTTCATTGCCGGGCTTGGGCTGGATCGACGCCGAAGTTCTGAGATTCGACGATCAATCCCGACGTCTCTTCTTGCCGCATATGGGATGGAATGATGTCGAGCCCCAGACCGACACCACCCTTTTTCGAGAGATGGGGAGCGGGGGTCGGTTCTACTTCCTGCATTCGTACTACTTCGCTCCCAAGAACCTGGAAACAGTTTTGTCGTTCACAGACTACGGTGGCCGATTTGCCTCAAGCGTTTGTGCCGGCAACGTATACGGTGTCCAGTTCCATCCCGAGAAGAGCCATCAATGGGGGATACAACTTCTGAAGAATTTCGCTGAGTTGTGAGATGCTGCGGCCACGAATCATACCCTGTCTTCTGATTCAGAACGATGGGCTTGTCAAAACGCGGAACTTCAAAGAGCCAAAGTATGTCGGTGACCCGATTAACGCCGTCAGAATCTTCAATGAGAAGGAAGTCGACGAAATCATGGTCATTGATATTGACGCATCTGTCCGTCGACGCGAACCAAATCTGGAGATGATTAAGAATCTGGCCGCCGAGTGTCGAATGCCGCTCTGCTATGGCGGGGGGGTCAAAACGATCGAGCAGGTGGAAAGAATTATCAGTCTTGGGGTTGAGAAAGTAGCGATGAGTTCGGCTGCGGTTGACGCGCCGGACATTCTCACCAAGGCGGCTGTGGCAGTGGGAAGCCAAAGTATCGTGGTTGTCATCGACGTAAAGAAGGATAGCTCCGGCAACACTTACGGAGTGTTTACCCATAACGGAAAAAGAGGCACTCGTTTTAGCCCCCTTGAACTGGCTCGGGTCGCTGAGCAGCACGGAGCCGGTGAGTTGGTCGTCAATTCGATTGACCGCGATGGCATGATGACGGGATACGATCTCGAACTTGCCGCTCAAGTCCGAGATTCAGTTAGCCTACCCATGACTATCCTTGGGGGAGCCGGTTCCCTCAGTGACATAGCGGAACTAATACGAGCGTTTGGCACCGTTGGCGCCGCTGCCGGGAGTCTATTTGTATTCAAGGGCAGGTTGCGTGCAGTGTTGATCAGCTATCCCAATCGAGATGACAAGGACACCTTAATAGCTGGTGCAATGAGGGAACAATATCGGCGGAAATAGGTTTGTTCGTCCGCCTCTGCGATCTATGCAGCAAGTCATTCTTAACGTGGGAACCGGGCAGACGCAGGTTGTAGAAACACCTGCACCCTCGCTGCGAGACGGTTGTGTGCTAGTACAAACCCACTGCACTCTGATCTCGGCAGGTACGGAGCGCCGCCTCGTCGACTTTGGACGTGCCTCCATGTTGGATCGCGCCCGGCAACAACCCGACAAGGTCAAGATGGTGCTCGACAAGATCCGCGGCGAAGGTCTCTTTGCGGCGGTGGAAGCCGTTCGCAGCAAGTTGGAACAGCCTTTGGCGCTCGGCTATTGCAACGTGGGCACTGTCACTAGGCTTGGCGGAGGTGTGACTGAGTTTCAAGTTGGCGAACGGGTTGTTTCGAACGCTGCCCACGCGGGTGTTGTCAGTGTCCCTAAGAACCTTTGTGCCCGTATTCCGGAGAGCGTGGACGACGAATCGGCTGCCTTCACAGTTCTTGGGGCCATTGGCCTCCAGGGCCTGCGGCTGGCTCGGCCCACAATTGGCGAGACCATCGTGGTGACGGGACTGGGGGCGATTGGGCTCTTGACGGTCCAAATGCTACGCGCTCACGGTTGCCGGGTGTTGGGTGTCGACGTCAATCCGCAGAGAATCGACATGGCCCGCAGAGCCGGGGCTCATACAGCGAATCCATCTGCGGGGGATGACGTGGTTGGCATCGCGATGGAGTTCTCCCGCAATCGCGGCGTCGATGCGGTCCTTATCACAGCCTCGACTTCGAGTTCCGAGCCGGTTTCACAAGCAGCCAAGATGTGTCGAAAACGCGGCAGGATCGTGTTGGTAGGGGTCACGGGTTTGGAGCTTTCGCGCGAGGATTTCTATGAGAAGGAACTGACATTCCAGGTCTCATGTTCCTATGGCCCCGGTCGCTACGACCACAGCTATGAGCAGCAGGGGCATGACTATCCTGTTGGGTTGGTACGTTGGACCGAGCAGCGCAACTTCGAAGCCGTACTTGATTTGATCGCATCCGAAGCTTTGAATGTTAAGCCACTGATCACCCATCGTTTTCCGGTCGAGCGCGCCGAGGAAGCTTACTCCGTTTTAGTCCAGGGCACGGAATCCCTTGGAATCGTACTGCAGTACCCGCAGCGTGCTCAGGAACCAGCGGTTAGCTCGCAAATGGTCGTTCTCGATGAGAAGAAGACATTTTGTCCCTCCGCCGCTCCAGTAGTTGGTTGCATCGGTGCGGGGAATTACGGCGGACGTGTTCTCCTTCCTGTACTTGCGAATTGCGGCGCACAACTCCACACCGTGGTGACCGCGAATGGTGTGAATGGGGCCCACTACGGCAAGAAGTTCGGTTTTGCGCGAACCTCCACCAATGCAGCCGAAGTGTTCGAAAATGGCGAGATCAACACCGTCGTCATAGCGACGCGTCACGACAGTCATTCCCGCTTAGCCGCAAAAGCACTACGGGCAGGGAAGCATGTATTCATGGAGAAGCCGCTCGCTTTGACCAGTGACCAACTGGCCGAAGTCGAGACTGCCTATGAGGAATCGAGCTACCAGCCGGCAAGGCCAATCCTGATGATTGGATTCAATCGGCGATTCTCTTCTCATATCCAGCGCATGAAGCAGAGGCTAATGGGAGTGCCAGGTCCCAAGTCTCTGACTCTCTTGATGAATGCCGGCCGGATTCCCTCAAATCATTGGACCCAGGACCCCGAAGTAGGTGGTGGCCGCATCATTGGAGAAGCGTGTCACTTCATTGATCTTGCGCGTTTCCTCGTTGGCGAACCGATCACCCGAACAACCGCCGTGCCGATGCGTGGCTCTTCATGTAGTTTGGATACTGCACAGATTTCGCTGGAATTCCATGACGGGTCGATTGCGTCAATCCAGTACTACGCTAATGGTGATCGGTCCTTTCCTAAGGAGCGGGTGGAGGTCTTTGCCGACGGGAAAATTCTTCAATTGGAAAACTTCCGGGTGTTGCGTGGGTTTGGCTGGCCCGGATTTCGAACTTATCGCACCTGGAAACAAGACAAGGGGCACTCCGCCTGCATTCGGGCATTTCTCAATGCGGTGAACTCAGGAGCTTCTTCGCCGATTCCCGTGAACGAAATCCTTGAAGTTTCAAGGGTTGCTATCGAAGTGGCAAAAGGTTTGCGTAACTAGGACAATCGCGCGTGCCCTCCTTTGTCACTGCCGATGACGCGTCTGTTCTTAGCCAATGTCCGTCAGCAACGCGAATACGGCGACCCCTCCCTGGGCGCGTCCTCTGCTTTACCTTCGCACAGTTCTGCGGCTGGGTATCGCCAACGTTCTGCGCGCTGTGCTTTACCGCGCTTGTAAGCGAGCCGGGATCTACCGGTGGACGCTTCCGCAACGCACGGCGTCGCCCCTCCAGCTTACGATTCGCCCAATCCAGGTGGCGGTGAAACGGCCTTCCGGTAGCCGCAAGGAATCTGTACAGGCCGAAGCCGACGAACTCCTCCACGGTGAGATAAGGTATTTCTCTGCGCACCGGCAGCAGATCGGAAATCCTCCTGACTGGTTCCTCAATCCTTTCCGCAAGCAAAGGCATCCGGGCTCAGCACTGCATTGGAGCAGAATCGCCGATTTCAGCCCGGAAGATGGTGACATTAAGGTTGTCTGGGAAATGTCCCGCTTCTCGTGGGCGCCGGTGTTTGCTCGTGCCTATCTTGTCAGCGGCGATGCGCGTTATCTTACCGCGTTACAACTCTGGGTTGAGGACTGGTGGCAGAAAAATCCACCCAACACGGGCCCCAATTGGATGTGTGCACAAGAGGCCTCCATCCGCCTGATTAATACCGTGGTCGCGTTTCGCCTTCTGGGAGTGCCAAACACCACCGAACTGGCACCTTTCATCGAAGCTCATTGCGAGCGTATCGATAGGACGACTTTATACGCGCTTGCCCAGGATAATAATCATGCGACCAGCGAAGCTGCGGGACTTTTTGTCGGAGGCACGTGGCTGGCCACATATGCCAAAGCGCGATCAAGCCGACACCGCGAACGGTTCGCCAAGGCAGGTCGTAATCTGCTTGAACGCAGCGTTCGGCGATTGGTTCTGCCTGATGGAAGTTTCTCTCAGAACTCACTCACTTATCATCGCGTGCTGCTTGACAGTTTGTCCGTTGTCGAACTGTGGCGGCGCTCGTTGAGCGAAGAGCCATTCGCGGAGGTATTCTACGAGCGAGCAGCGGCAGCGGTGCGATGGCTACAGGTAATGATTGAGCGCTCAAGTGGTGATGGACCTAACCTGGGTGCCAATGACGGTGCCCTTCCGTATCGCATCCATGACAGCGCATATCGAGACTTTCGCCCTTGTCTGCAGCTTGCATCCCGATTGTTCCTCGGCAGTCCCGCAAGCGAGGATGACTCACGAGATGAACGAGCTGACTTCCTCGGGCTAAGCGAGGAGCACGGCACAAACGACTCGCAAGTCCAAACTGGGCGTGTTTTTCCCGGCGGCGGATACGTGATCTTGCGCAACAGGAACGGTGCTCGGGTTTTGCTGCGAGCGCCCACTGCACGATTCCGCCCGTCACATGCAGATGCACTTCATCTCGACCTGTGGTGGAATGGGATCAATATTCTGCGAGACGGCGGGACATATTCTTACGCGGACGGCGCAGCTGTTGCTGAAGAACTTGCCAGTGTGGTTGGGCATAATACAGTTCAATTCGACAATCGTGACCAGATGCCGAAGATAGGTCGTTTTTTGTATGGAGACTGGGTACGCGTTGACCCAATTAACACAATTGCCGCTACCGTCCATGGTCATTCGTGGACGGGAGCCTATGCGGATGCATGGGGAGCGCGGCACGAACGGACCGTTACGCTTGAAGAAAACACAATCCGGGTGGTTGACAGACTCCACGGTTACAAGCGAAAGGCCACGCTACGTTGGCGCCTGATCCCCGCGGAATGGTTGCAGCACGACACTGGTTGTTCTTCGGGAATCGCGCGAATCGAAGTGGAGAGTAGCACGCCTCAACACAGGATCAGTTTAGGAACCGGATGGGAATCGCAACATTATCTTGAAGCGCGCTCGATACCCGTGTTGCAAGTCGAAGTCGACGAAGCTCCCGCGACCCTCAAAACGACAATCACTCTTTTCTGACCTATGCATGTTCTGTATTTCCACCAGCATTTTTCTACTCCCGAGGGCTCCTGTGGAACTCGCTCTTATGAAATCGCTCAGCAGCTTCTGGCAAGCAGACATCAGGTCACTATGGTATGCGGTGCTTTCGCTTTGGCGAGCTCTGGTCTGTCTGGGCCGTTCTCGAAGGGTCGCCGCGAAGGCATGGTAGATGGAATCCACGTCGTCGAACTCGAACTTCCGTGCTCCAATTACGACGGCTTCCTTCGGCGCACCTGGCAATTCCTGCGCTTCGGGTTGCGGAGCATCTTGCTGGCTCTCCGCCTCGACTACGATGTGCTCTTCGCGACATCAACGCCATTAACCGCCGCGTTGCCTGGCATTGCTGCGTCCTGGCTACGCCGGAAGCCATTTGTATTCGAGGTTCGCGATCTCTGGCCCGAACTGCCCCGGGTCATGGGCGTGATCAGGAATCCTGTTGTACTCCGGTTGATGGATTGGTTGGAATTTTCCGCTTATCATTCCGCTCGATTTTGCGTCGCGCTCTCTCCAGGTATCGCCCGGGGAATCATTCGTCGCGGTATTCCAGAGAACAGTGTCGTCATGGTGCCGAATGCTTCCGACATGGAACTTTTTGCCCCAGACCTGGTCCAGGATTTACCGGAAATCCCAGGATTGCCGGAGAGCGCCTTCGTAGCAGCTTTTACCGGAGCTCACGGGGTGGCCAATGGAGTTGACGCACTGTTGGATGCAGCAGCCGAACTGCTGCGGAGAAAACGGAAGGACATCTGCCTGGTATTTATCGGTGATGGCAAACAGAAACCGAGCCTTGTCGAAAGAGCAAAGCGGCAAGAGTTGCAGAACTGTATTTTCGTGAATCCGATGCCCAAGAAAATTCTGGGTCAATTCTTGTCCCGTCGAGCGAATGTCGGACTGATGGTTCTTGCCAATATTCCTGAGTTTTATTACGGGACCTCTCCTAACAAGTTCTTCGATTACCTGGCTAGCGGATTGCCCGTCCTGGTGAACTATCCTGGCTGGATGGCTGACATAGTTGACAACGAACGCATCGGGGTTGCTGTTCCTCCTCAAAATCCCTCGGCGTTGGCAGATGCATTGATCGCCCTGGCGGACGCGCCTGCCGCGACTACCGAGATGGGGCGGCGCGCCCGGGCACTTGCGCAACGAGAGTTCTTTCGTAAGGATCTTTCTCAGCGTTGCGTTGGCGTTATGGAACGTGCTCTCTCGGGGAACATATGAACGTTTGTGGTGGCGTTCGCGCTAATCGTCAGACGGGTTGGAGGAAAGTCCTCAAAGTTAGTGCGGATCGTGTTGTAGCTGGCTTTGCTCTAGTGTTTTTATCTCCCTTGCTACTTGTGGTCGCTGGCGCGGTTGCGGTAACAGTAGGCAGGCCGATTATCTTCAGGCAGTTGCGGCCTGGCCTCCGGGGCCGTCCCTTCACTTTCCTGAAGTTCAGGACCATGCAGGACTCAAGAGACTCGTCCGGCAATCTTTTGCCAGATGCAGAAAGACTTACAGCTGTTGGGCGGCTCCTGCGTTCGTGGAGCCTCGACGAACTTCCGCAGCTCTGGAACGTGTTACGTGGTGATCTGAGTCTGGTAGGACCCCGACCGCTGTTGATGCAGTATCTGGCACGTTATACGTCCGATCAAGCGCGTCGGCACGAAGTTCTTCCCGGCATCACTGGTTGGTCCCAGATCAACGGCCGTAACACGCTGTCCTGGGAAGAGAAGTTCGCTCTCGACGTTTGGTATGTCGATCACTGGTCTCTCGCCTTGGACGCAAGAATTCTCTTCGCCACAGTCGGGAGGGTTCTGCGTCGTCACGGAATAGCCCAACCCGGAAATGCCACAGCCGAGGAGTTCTTAGGAACTTCGCATTCGGCCTAAAGAACACTGATGTCCGCTCAACAGAAATTGGCAATCTTAGTTTCCTCGGTGGGCCGCCGTGCCCAACTGGTTCACTGCTTTCGTGAAGCGTTCCGCTATCTTGGGTTAGAGGGAAATGTCTACGGCGCGGACCGGTGTCCTGAATTGTCTCCCGCCGCTCACCTCGTCGATAAGTGCTTTCGTGTTCCCGGTTGCAGCGATCCTGCGTTCATCGACAACTTGGTCGAAGTTTGTCGGCAAAACAGCATTTCCTTTGTTATTCCGACAATCGACACGGAGTTGCCGGTTCTTGCCAACGCTCGACAATACCTGCTTGATTACGCCGGCACCGACGTTATCATCTCTTCACCTGAGACAATTCGGATCGCGAGTGATAAGCAGTTTACCCACGATTGGTTCGTAGATCAGGGTTTTCCAACGGTGCGCCAGTCGTCCTCTGCCGCTGTGTTGCATGATGCCTCCGACTGGCAGTTCCCCCTGGTTACGAAACCACGAAATGGGAGCGCTTCGTTGGGCGTAACCAACGTTTTCTCGCCAGGCATGCTTCGCGCGCTGCACGAGTACGATCAGTCGCTGATTGTCCAGGAACGAGCCCGGGGCGAAGAACATACCGTCAATGTTTATGTCGACCGCTCCGGACGCTGTGTTTGTGCGGTGCCTCACCGGCGTGTCGAGACGCGTAGCGGAGAGGTGAGCAAGGCAATTACAGTGAGAAATCCGATTCTCATCGAAACCAGCAGGCGACTTGCGGAGATGCTGCCGGGAGCCTTTGGTCCATTGAACTTACAGTGTTTCGTTTCGCCTGTGGGCGAAATTCAGTTTATCGAGATTAACGCCCGGTTTGGAGGCGGCTATCCTTTGGCCGACCACGCGGGGGCAAAGTTCGCGCGCTGGATCATCGAAGACTACTTGGGCTCATATTCCACTGCGAACGACGAGTGGCGTCAAGGAGTGTTGATGCTCCGGTATGACGAGGCCGTCTTTCTACACTGATGGGCAATCTCCGGGACTTAAGTCTGCTCTCCGAACACCTAAGCAGTTGCCGCTGCGTCGTGTTTGATCTCGACGACACCCTGTATTTGGAGCGCGACTACGTTCGCAGCGGATTCTGCGCCATCGATGCATGGGTCGCGGAGAAAATCGGTATCCAGGGTTTTGGCACCCTGTGCTGGCAGTTATTCGAAGATGGCCGCCGGCGGGACATCTTCAATGTTGCTTTGGAAGTGAATGGTGTCACGGCTGACAATGCTCTGATACGAGCACTTGTAGATGTGTACCGTAATCACGTGCCCGAAATCACTCTTCTTCCCGACGCAATGAAATGTCTGGGAGCTCTCAAGGGACGCGCCGAGCAGTGCCTGATTACCGACGGACCACCCATTTCGCAACGTTGCAAAATGACAGCCTTGGGATTGCAGGGTCAATTCTCGCTGGCAGTGCTTACCGGGGAGTGGGGGCAAGAGTTTTCGAAACCGCATCCGCGCGCTTTTGTGGCGGTCCAGTCTGCATTAAGCATGGAGGGAAAGTCTTGCATGTATGTAGCGGATAATCCACTCAAGGACTTTGGCGCTCCTGCCGGACTGGGTTGGTTCACGGTCCGCGTTCGTCGTGCAGGCGGACAGTACCGTGATCTCCCCAATCCAGACATTGCGCCGTCCTTTGAATGCGAAAACCTGCTGGCGCTCGCAGAAGCGTTCAACACAAACGCCTTCCAGTGCGGAGCCAGCAACCGTGGCACTTGAAACAATGGCAACCGCAAACATTCCCACAACAACGCTCAAAGAATGTTCACCGCCGTTCCCTCCGTGGCCCCATTTCGAGCAAGACGAAATCGAAGCCGCGATGAAGCCTCTTCGTTCCGGTAAGGTCAACTATTGGACTGGGGATGAAGGTCGTGCCTTCGAACGGGAGTTTGCGGAGTTTGTCGGCTGTCGCTACGCCGTCGCTCTCGCCAACGGTAGCGTGGCCCTGGAACTCGCCCTTCATGTCCTGGGCATTGGTCCCGGGGACGATGTCATTACCACGAGTCGATCCTTTATCGCATCCGCGAGCTCTGCTGCGATGCGCGGCGCTCGTCCTGTTTTTGCCGACGTAGATCGAATCAGCCAGAACATTACTGCAAGAACGATCGAAGCGGCTCTGACGCCCAAAACCAAGGCCATCATCGTGGTTCATCTTGCCGGCTGGCCATGCGATATGGATGCCATTTGTGAACTGGCCCGTGCACATGGTCTGAAAGTTATCGAGGACTGTGCTCAAGCCTGTGGCGCTTCTTATAAAGGCCGTCCCGTAGGTTCGCTTGGAGATGCAGCCGCATTCTCTTTCTGCCAGGACAAGATCATGACCACCGGTGGCGAAGGTGGAATGCTCACCACGAACTCCGAGGAAGTTTGGGCCCGAGCTTGGGCCTTCAAGGACCACGGTAAGAATTACGATGCGGCTTATAACCAGCAACATCCGCCAGGTTTCCGGTGGCTGCATGAATCCTTCGGGACCAATTGGCGGTTAACGGAAATGCAGTCGGCGCTGGGAAGAGTAGCGCTCAAGAAAGTTCCGGAATGGCTTGCAGTCCGTCGCAAGAATGCGTCTATTCTCACGGATAGCTTTTCGCACTTGTCCGCGCTTCGAGTTACTCGGCCAGAGCACCAGATCGAGCACGCCTACTATAAGTACTACGTCTTCGTGCATCCGTCGGCACTTCGTCCGGAGTGGTGCCGTGATCGCATCATGCAAGAGATTCATGCCCAGGGCATACCTTGTTACAGTGGAAGTTGCAGCGAAATCTACCTGGAAAAGGCCTTCGGACCCGAACTTCAGCCATCACAGAGATTGCCTGTGGCCCGCGAATTGGGCGAAACCAGCCTGATGTTCCTCGTCCATCCCACCCTGACGGAATCGCATATCCAGCGTACCGCCGAAACTGTTTCTGCGGTAATGCAATCTGCTGTTCGGTGAATATCGTAGTTCGGCCAGATCGTCTCCTCAGACCCGATTGCAGTTCTAACGCGAACGTTAGTACCAATCTAACCCGAAGAGGTTGGCAGTTACGATGACTCGGCAGGTAACTCGACTTACAAGTCTGCTCTTACGGCAGCACACGGTGGTACTGCTCACTCTTCACGTTTGCCTCGTGTTCGGCACTCTGCTTTTCTCCTGGTTATTGCGATTCGACTTCAAGTTCCGCGATGCCTGGGTTGTCTTGAATGTCGCTCCCATTCTCATCCTGTGTCGCTTGCTCGCAATGCGCCATTTCCATCTCCTTCACGGCCATTGGCGCTACACGAATGTGGACGATGCGGCCGATATCGCGAAAGCCACGGTGCTTGGAAGCGCCGCTTTCTTTGTCATTGTTCGATACCTGCTCGGCGTCAAGGAATTCCCGCTTTCGGTATACATCATCGAAGGTGCGCTCAGCGCCGTTACCGTCGCCGGAGTCAGGGTATCCTTCCGCATTATGGCTGAGGCTGCAGCCAACATTACTTCAGTATCCGCTCGCAAGCGGGTGCTGCTCATCGGAGCAGGATTCGCCGCTCAACTCGTTTTGCGGGAACTTCAACAGTCGGGTAGCGGGTTCCTGGTGGTTGGTTGTCTTGACGATGATCCCACCAAGGCCGGCATGAAAATACAAGGAAAGCTCGTGTTCGGCCCGGTTGACCAACTCGCTGAGATTGCCAGGCAAAACTCGGTAACCGAGGTCCTGATTGCCGTTCCTTCCGCAACCGGTGCCCAGATGCGACGTTTCGTGCAAACCTGTGAGGCCGCCGGCCTGCGCTTCTCTACGGTTCCATCCCTTCAGGACTTACTCGCTGGCAGAGCTCGCATCATTGATTTAAGAGAGGTCAACCTCAACGACCTCCTGGGGCGTGACCCGATTCGGCTCGATCTCGACGCCGTTAAGGAAGCCATTCAGGGGAAGGTGGTCCTTGTAACGGGCGCGGCAGGATCCATAGGCTCGGAACTCTGCCGTCAGATCCGGCAGTACGATCCTGCCAGGTTGATTTGCCTGGATCAGAACGAGACAGGCCTCTTTTACTTGGAGATGGAACTTGGTTCCGACGGAGTTCGATACTACGTTGGTGATTACACGAATCCCGAACGTGTCCGTCATCTCTTCAAGAAGCACCGAATCGACATGGTATTCCATGCGGCGGCGTACAAGCATGTTCCCCTGATGGAAGCGAACCCCCGTGAGGCTTTGCAAAACAACGTTTTTGGCTTGATCGATTTCCTTGACATTGCCGAACAATCGAAGTGCAACACTTTCGTCCTCATCTCCAGCGACAAGGCAGTGTCTCCAACCAACGTGATGGGTGCCACGAAACGACTCGGCGAACTGATCCTGGCTTCGCGCCCGGCATCACCGATGCGCTGCGTCTCTGTTCGCTTTGGCAATGTCTTGGGATCGCAAGGCAGTGTGATTCCGGTCTTCCAAAGGCAACTCGCCGAACAAAGGAGAATCACGGTCACACATCCGGATGTGGCCCGTTTCTTCATGACCATCCGCGAGGCTGTTTCCCTCGTATTGCAGGCTTTCACCATCGGATTGCATCGCGATGTCTTGGTCCTGGACATGGGCGAACCGATTCGTATCCTCGATCTGGCTCGCACGCTCATTCGCTTGTCGGGCAAAAGTGAGCACGATGTCGAAATCGTATTCACCGGCCTTCGTCCCGGCGAAAAGCTGTACGAAGAACTGTTCTATCGGGACGAGCAGGCGCTTTCGACGCCTTGCGAAAAGATAAAACGTACTTCGGGAATGGTTATGGATTGGGAACAACTCGAATCACATCTGCAGGATTTGCGGCTCAGGATGAGTTCCTTCTCCGACATTGAGTTGCGCATGAAAATCCGCTGCATCATTCCTGAATATTCGTTTGAGGGCATGCCGGAAGCGGCGGTCGAACGCAAGCGTTGGGTTTTCACTACCTTTGATCGCAACAGCCTCTCTTCCGCATCGGCCGATGACTAGCCGCAAACCTCCGCTGAATCTTCATCTCCTTACCGCCAACATTCCTGGACTGCAATCGTGAACATCCTTCACGTGCTTGGCGCGCGCCCTAACTTCATGAAAGCCGCACCCGTCATTCGGGCGCTGCAGCAGCGCGCCGGCGTGAAGCAGTTGCTGGTTCATACCGGGCAACATTACGACTTCAATATGTCTGATGTGTTCTTCGAACAACTGGGCATGCCCGCGCCGGATGTCAATTTGCAGGTTGGATCTGGAAGTCACGCGAAACAGACCGCCGACGTGATGACACGCTTTGAACCCGTCGCGATCGAGCATCGTCCCGATTATGTTGTTGTGTATGGGGATGTGAATTCTACCGTTGCCGCGGCGCTCGTCTGCTCAAAATTGGAGATCAAGATCGCTCACGTCGAGGCTGGGTTGCGGTCCTTCGACCGCAGCATGCCGGAGGAGATCAACCGAAGAGTGACCGATGCGCTCGCCGATCTCTTGTTCACTCCTTCGCAGGATGCCGATCGCAATTTGTGCCGCGAAGGCGTCAGTTCCGACAAGATTCATTTTGTCGGGAACGCGATGATCGATACGTTAGTCCGGATGCTTCCGGAGTCCGATCGCCACGTCCCATCTGGCCTTCCGGAACGATTCGTCCTCGTCACACTGCATCGTCCGAACAACGTTGACGATCCCGCCTGGCTGAAAGCGATGATCGACTCTCTTCGGGCGCTCGCTTCGGATGCCGAGGTGATCTTTCCGGTGCACCCGAGAACCCGCGAGAGGCTTGCACAATTGGGACTAAACGGGCACGTTAGCGGGCTTAAGCTCATGGACCCGATGCCTTACCTTAGCTTCCTCGCACTTCAGCAGCGAGCTACTCTCGTCATCACCGACTCCGGAGGAATTCAGGAAGAAACGACTTACCTGGGTGTTCCATGTTTAACGGTTCGTGAAAACACCGAAAGGCCGATCACAATCGAACTCGGAACTAACACCCTGGTCGGCCGCGACATCGCGCGAATCTCCCAAGCCGCTCAGGAAATCATCTCCGGCAACGCAAAAACCGGCTCCATTCCTCCTCTCTGGGACGGCCACGCTGCCGACAGGATCGCCAAAATCCTGAGCTCCTGAGCCGTTCCCGCCGCCTTTTTCCTCCCGTGCACCCCTGGAAGCACCAGAGTCATCAAATAGGTAGCCGGAACTTGCGATAACCGATTGACTCTGAACCTAGTCCGTCGTACTCTACGCCCAATGGACGCTGCTTCCAGTCGGTGCTCCGTTCCAACCCTGCGGTACTTTTCACACTCAGAAAGTACGTTGACGACTTGCGGCAGTGCGGCTGAACTGCTGAAGGAGGGAATTCCAAGCATTTGAAGAAGAATATCGAGATCACGCCCAATATCGAGACTCTTTTCGGTACGCGCGACGAGAATCTCCAGCTCCTTGAAGATGGCCTCAACGTCACCATCGACCTATTGGCCGATGCCGTCCAGATCGAGGGTGCAGCCCAGGACGTGCAACGTGCCCAGCAGGTCTTCTCCGATTACGAACATCTCCAGCGCAATGGTTTTGAGTTCAAGAATGGCGATCTGACCACGCTCATCCGCGTGCTTGCCAGCGATCCCAGTGTCAGCCTGCGCAGCCTCGCTGAAGCCGGGCGCCAGCGCTCGTTCGGGAAGCGAACCGTCCAGCCGAAGTCCATCAACCAGCGCCGCTATCTCGAGGCAATCGAGAAGAACGACATGGTGTTTGGCATCGGTCCGGCCGGAACCGGCAAGACGTATCTGGCGGTGGCGATGGCGATCTCAGCCCTGATCAGCAAGCGCGTGAACCGCATCGTGTTGGCGCGACCAGCGGTCGAGGCCGGCGAGCGGCTCGGCTTCTTGCCCGGAACCTTGCAGGAGAAGGTCGATCCGTATCTTCGCCCGCTGTATGACGCGCTCTACGACATGCTCGAGCCGGAGAAGGTCGATCGCTTCCTCGAGAAGAACATCATCGAGGTGGCGCCGATTGCCTTCATGCGCGGACGCACGCTCAACGATTCGTTCATCATTCTCGACGAAGCACAGAACACCACCGGCGAGCAGATGAAGATGTTCCTCACGCGCATGGGCTTTAACAGCAAAGCCGTGATCACGGGCGACATCACGCAGATCGACTTGCCGAACCCGCGCAAGAGCGGCCTGGTGGAGGCAACCGAAGTACTGCGCGACGTCGAGGGTATTTCGTTCATGCAGTTCGACGAGACGGACGTGGTTCGTCACCACCTGGTGCAGCGGATCGTGCGTGCTTACGAAGACGTAAAGGGCCGCCCCAACGAGAACCAACTGTCGTTGCCAATCGGCAGCAGTATGAACGGCAACGTGGTAAGCAACGCTCCGCGGCAGGAGGCGATGCTTTCCACCAATCCGATCTCGGAGCTTTCGTCAGAAGAATCAGCCGAGATTTAATCTGGAGCTTCGAAACGGGAGGAGTGCAGCGCCATTCCTCCCGTTTTGCATTTAGCGAACGTGATCGAGATCGCCAAACCGGTGAACGGAATTAAGGAAGCGCCATTGCTTCGGTTCCTCGCTGCCGCACGTAAAGCGGCGGGCATTCGCGGCGAAGTGAGCGTGCTGCTCACGTCGAGCCGCCAAATGCGAACGCTGAACCGAGTCTTCCGCGGCAAAGACAAGCCGACCGATGTGCTTTCTTTTCCAGCGGTCGAGCCGGTGAGCCGCAAGTTCGCAGGCGACATCGCGATCTCTGTTGATATTGCCGGCAGGAACGCCAAAGAACTCGGGCACGATCTGGAAGCCGAGACCAAGGTGCTGATTCTGCACGGCTTGCTCCATCTCGCCGGATATGACCACGAAAGCGACAAGGGCGAGATGGCGCGCCGAGAGTCGCGACTTCGTAACCGGTTGGGTTTACCATTAAGTTTGATCGAACGCAGTAACAAGCCATTCCCTGTGAGCAAGAAGACCAAGCCCCGAAGTAGCAGCGGCAAGAGGCAGGCGCGATGAATTACGCCATCGCATTGCTCGTCCTTTTGCTGCTGAGCCTGCTCACGCTCGTCTCCTATGTCGAGCGCGTCTTCACCGAAGCAGGGAAGTTCCTCTCCCGCGAATTCCAGGAAAACATCGACTCCTACGAACAACTGGTCGAACCACGCCTGCACATTGGGCGCGAGCGCGTCGCGCTGGCCATGGCCGTGCTGGAGCAGCTCACGACCGCCATGTTCGCGATGCTGGTGATGTATTCGGTGTTCCTGAACCGGGACTCGAGTCGCACCGAGATAGCGCAATCGGTCGGAATCGTCCTGATTGCGATCATCATTTTCAATCGCGTTGTTCCTTTCGTTCTGTTCTCGCGAACCAAGGGAACCTGGCTGGCGCGGTTTACGTTCCTCATTCGGCTGCTGGTTTATGTCGTGCTTCCGTTGACGTTGATCATCAGCTTCTGCCAGTCGGTGGCGGCGCTGGCGCGCGAGCGCGGCGAGCCTGAACCAGAGCATCCGTCGGAAGCCGTTGACGCCTTCATCGAGGCCGGACAGGAAGAAGGCATCATCGAGGAGAGCGATCGCGACCTTATCCAGTCGGTGGTCGAGTTCGGCGACAAAACCGTGCGGGAGGTGATGAAGCCGCGTCCGGAAGTTTTTGCCGTTTCCTCCGATCTCACCGTCGAGCAACTAACGGAAATGTTAAAGGCGCGGCCGTATTCGCGCATTCCCGTGTACGCGGGAACCATCGATCACATTGTCGGCATTGTCAACTCGCATGACGTGCTGCAACTGACCGATGCGGAAGCGAAAGTCCGCACCGTCGCGACCATCATGAAGGCCGACGTGCGCTTCACGCCTGAGACCAAGCGCGTCAGCGATCTGCTGCGCGAGATGCAGCGCGACAACATTCGCATGGAGGTCGTGATCGACGAATACGGCGCGGTCGCCGGCGTGGTCACGATCGAAGACATGGTTGAGGAGATCGTGGGCGAGATCCGCGACGAGCACGACAAAGCCGAAGTCGTGAAGGAAGCGGAGAACACGTACGTTGTTCCCGGAAGCATGGACGTCGACCGGCTCGACGATCTGTTCGGCCTCCGCCTGGAGGACCACGAAGCGACCACCATTGGGGGGCTGGTCAGCGAAATCGCGGGCCACATTCCGCAGGCTGGCGAAGTCCTCGAAGACGAGGGCCTGCGCTTTGAGGTGCTGGAATCCACAGACCGCAAGGTCAACCGCGTGCGCGTCTCCCCGGCGCAGCCGTCATCAGAGCCGCAACAAGTGCGGGCGTAAGTCAATAACAAAATAGTTACAGACGAGCTTCACGGGCGACGGCGACGCTCCAGATGGGCGACGATGCGCGGATCGTTGAGTTCGACGCGGTTTCCGCGGAGCTCGTAGACGGCCTCCCAATGCGTGTCGAGGCGGCGTTTGGCCTCAGCGTACTCGGGATGTTCAACGCCAGGGTTAAAGATTGGGGCGTTCATGATGGGGGTAATGTCGTGGTACTCCTGATCGGTCAGCAGGTCGGCAGAGAGGCGCTCGACTTCTTCGTCGCTGAGGACGCGAGGGACGAAGGGATCGGGTGGGAGGATGATCTGTCGCAGGGGTTCACTGGCGGGTTCTTCGGGGGGCTCTTCGGGAGCCGCAAGGACCTCCTGCATCGCTTCGGGAATTTCGGTGGCCATGCTGGCGCGCTCGCGGTCGCTGTAGTAGCTCCTCATGCGGAGCAAGCCTTTACTCAAACTCAGGCCGTAGAGCATAGAGTTGGCGAGTTTGGGAGGAACGTCACCGGTAGCCAGCGCCTGCATCACATGGGCGGTGGCGATCATGAGGGACTCGGTGGTTTCGGGAAGGACGGCGCGGTAGTTACGGTGGCCGAAGCGTCCGGTGGGATGGTGGGCGCGGGAGTGAAAGTAACAGAAGTGGCGTCCGCGGAGTGCGGGCGAGCCGCAACGGATACCGTTGTCTTTGATGTGCTCGCAGATGGCTGGCGTTTTGCCTTGACTGTTATCGCTTTCGTTAACTACGGCTGTAGTAGCCATGTTTGCTCCTTAAGGTTTGAAGTTTCGCGTTTCAGGTACCCCCTACCCGGGGGGCGGTCATTTAGAATCAACGACTTAGCCTATAGATCGATCTGTAAGCCGAGTAGAATCAGCGGGTTAGGTGGAAAATATTGAAAACAAAGGGAAATGAAGGAATTGGTAAATTGGTAAGTTAGTAAGTTGGTAAATGAAAGATAGAAACATCGAAGCCAAGTCATCTAGGGTCCTCCACATTTCGCCGCCAAGTTTCCAAGCAAAAACAAAACCCGTCCGGTGAGGGACGGGCGTGAAAAACGAAAAGCTGGCAAGGGGAAAGATTCCCTTAACCAGCTTCTTATTCCAGTATACGAAATTCGGCGGGATTTAGTGCCAAATCGAGCGGAACTATATTTCCTTTATAACGAGTGAGTTAGACGGAAAATGACAAATTGTGGCTCTTGACAAAATTTTTCCCGAAACGGGAAAGGGGGCGGTGCGGCGGTCTTCGCGCGGGCCAGATTGGTAATTTCTGCGCTGGCAGGGCATCGCTAAAGCGATGCTGAGTAGCAGGGCAATCCCCATTCAATGTCGTCCCTGACGGGACTCTGCGAATTGTTTTACCTTGAACCCGGCACTCGCGTGCGGGGTGCTTCGCATCCCGAGCTGAAGCTCGGACCTACCGTTATTCGCGCCTGACGGAGCTGTGGTGTGATGCTATTCGACGTCCCAACCCCACTCAAGCCAACAGACGGCTTGAATGGGGCACCCTGCTCTACCACTCGCCGTCTGAGGACGTGATGGCGTTGGAACTTTCGTTCCGTGCGGTGTTGTGGTGAGATACGGGGCCGGAAGGCCTGATCACATTATCTAATTGCCTCGCGGTGACGGACGCATAAAATGCTGTGTCGGTGAGTCACCATGCGCTTGGAAACTAGTAGAGGGCTGCTGCTTACTTTGATGGTATCCGTCAGTCTTCTACAGCCACTACCCGGCCAAACAGAACGGGATATTCGGAAGCAGGACGAAACACAGTGGGCTAAGAGTACCGGTTTGTCCGTTGAAACGGTTCATAGACTTTGGCGTTCCACTTCGCACTTCGCCGATGAAAACGATGAGGACTCTCGGATTGTGCTTATCGACAAAGAGAGTCTTGCCTCCCGCAATCAGTTGTTGATGGTTACGAGGTCGGGTGTACCTGAGTGTCTGACCGTGAGTGTGTTTTCAACAGCGGCAGGTAATTTCAAGGTTTGGAGTGAATCGAAAACTCCGCAGGCACGGGGATTCTGCGAATCTCTTGGCATCGAGCCAACAGTATCGGCGAGTAGTGGAAGAATTGTAGTCACGGCTCCCAATGGTCTGATCAGTGAACATGCATCGCATGCGGATGTGGGCAGGTACATCTACGTTTGGACAGGCCGCACATACACATTCGGGCACAAAGAGACGTTCTTGCAATTTGTTCCGGAAGAGAATCGCAAGAGATAGGTAGTGATATATATCGCGTTCCCACAAGTAATCCTGAAGAGCCAGGCGGTGCTTCGCGCGGCTCGAATCGAAAACGAAGGAACGGCCTCAGCGCCTAAAGGCGCATTGAGCTGTGCTGTGTTACGGCATCGCTGAAGCGATGCCCTGATACAGGAACTGCTTAGTCGTAGCCGGGGCTGATCCCTGGAAAGTTTGGTGCAACGCTATTCCAGCCAACGGCAGAAAGAGCATAACTGAGCACGGAAACCTGAAGCGGGAAATCCCCTGCTGGTTTGAGTTGCGGGGTAACGGTGATGTTACACAAATCTGCCGTCCCTGACGGGACTCTGCGAATTGTTTTACCTTGAACCCGGCACTCGCGTGCGGGGTGCTTCGCATTCCGAGCTGAAGCTCGGGCCTACCGTTATTCGCGCCTGATGGAGCTGTGGTGTGAGGTTATTCGACGTCCCAAACACTCGTAACAACCCCACTCAAGCCAACAGATGGCTTGAATGGGGCACCCGACAACAACCCCACTCAAGCCGACAGATGGCTTGAATGGGGCACCCGGCAACAACCCCACTAAGCCAACAGATGGCTTGAATGGGGCACCCGGCAACAACCCCACTCAAGCCAACAGATGGCTTGAATGGGGCACCCGACAACAACCCCACTCAAGCCCACAGATGGCTTGAATGTGCCACCCTGCACCAAACACACTAAGCC
>Ga0335069_10002299_pt1 | contig 29552 bp, 28 predicted proteins | sample Lox_Sample_11_FD_206714 | JGI IMG/M metagenome (GOLD analysis project Ga0335069, IMG submission 206714) | Soil microbial communities from Loxahatchee National Wildlife Refuge, Florida, United States - Lox_Sample_1.1 | ecosystem: Environmental > Terrestrial > Soil > Wetlands | place: USA...
AAAACATTGTTCAGAGTCATTTTGTAGGGGGCACGCTTCAGGAGCATAAATTGCGAGCGATCGTCGTGGACGGCACTCCCGCGGGTATTGAGGTTGTCTGCACCTTGCTGGATTTCCACGAGGTGGTGGATGTGGTGGGCAGGGCCTCGAATATCGACGAAGCCTTCGAACTGGCAATCAATCTCCGGCCTGATCTGATTCTGCTCGACATCGAAATGCCGTCGGCGAATTTGTTGGTGACCGCACTTATTTTGTGCAAGACCTTCGCTGGAATCCGGATCGTTGGGTTGTGTGAAGAGAACTCCATCCCAGCAAAAGCACCAGGACTCATCCTTGATGTCGACGCGTTCATCCACAAGGCAAATTTCCGAGAAGAGTTTCAGCGCGTGATGGATGCGCTTTATGGCTGCTGCTTCATGCCGGTGGGCTTGCCGCAGGCCGCCACGGAACTCGGAGACCGGCCAGAAGCCGCATAAGCCAACAGTGAATAGACCGGGAAATCAGTTGAAAACGCAACATGCGATATCGAACGGAGGAAGAATGAAAACCTTGTTGATACTCACTCTGGCCGTGGCCATCGCTGTCCCGGCCCTCAGCCAGACGACATCACTCCAGCCGCCGAGCCCGAGCGACCGGGCCCAGCACGAAGTCAAAGCTCTCACGACGTTGCTGACGCTCACTACTGCGCAGCAGGCACAAGCCCTCAGCATCTTCACCGCATCGGCAAAGTCAGAAGAAGGTTTACACCAAACCGACCGCCAAACTCACGACAGCCTTCAGGCTGCGGTTAAGAACAACGACATTGCCACCATCGAGCAGCTTTCGAGTTCTCTAGGCCAATCAGTGGCCCAGATGACCTCCATCCGGGCGAAGGCTGAAGCGTCGTTTTATCAAATTTTGACACCGGAGCAGCAATCCAAGCTCTCCGATTTGGAGGCCCAGCATCTGGGTCCGCTGGCGGGACCCCACGGACCCGGAGGGCCTCCGCCAAGCATGGCGTTCCACTAACCACGAGCGGAGACCAACCCTCTCTCTGGGGTTGGCTGAGAATGGGAGCTCAGCCAATAGGAATGGGCAGGCCCACAGCCTGCCCATTTCATCATTGCTCGTCTGAATTCTGATCGATAAGCCCCCGCCCAGGTGAACCTGAGCGGGGGCCTGCCGACGCGCTTCTACGCCTCCGCGGGCGCGCCGGCCACAGTCCACCGTGGTTGCGGTGGGTTCTTTGGAAGGATGTCGAGGTAGATCACGGCATAGCGGAAGGCCACTCCCGCCGCCGTGAGTACCGCGAAAGTTGCTGCGAACTCCGTCCACTTAGGAACGTAGTAAACACCCGAACTCGCCTGCAAACCAGTGATGGATACGTTCAGACGATTGGTGATAAAGCCCATCACTAGCACTGCACACGTCCAATACAGCTTTTGTGGGTTGTTGCGGATTTTCGCCGAGTTCAACAAGATCAGCGGCGCAATCACCAGCAGGATGATTTCCAGCCAGAACGACAGCGTCTCCTCCCGCCACATCCATAAATAAGGCAGGGCATCCCGGTTGATGAGATCAACCGCCCGAAACACTCCATACAACGCCAGCAACGGAATCAGCACCTTGCTGACTTCACTGCAGAGTCTCAAGTCAACCTTGACGTTGAGCGATCGCACACAAAGGTATAGCGCCATGATCGTGACCGCCAATCCCGCCGGGACGGCGGACATGTAAAACATGGTCGTCAGATACGGCGTGTACCAGAGCGGATAAAGCTTCCCCTTGGTAATGAGGTAGAGACCACCCAGGAACGACTGGTGCATGGACGACAGGAGAGTTCCGGCCAGCACTAGTGCGATCAGGATCGTGTGGTGCCAGTGCAGGTATAGTTCTCGCGCCCTCACCCATGGGATCTTCTCCACCAAGGCCGGTGAAAACTCGAGCGCCAGTACTGTGGTGTAAAGCATCACGCACCAGGAGACTTCAAACAGCACGGAGTGCCGGTTCCACATGACGATGGGATGCCAGATTCGCCACGGCAACCCAAGTTCATACATCATGCCTGCGATTACCGTTGAATACCCCAGGAAAGAAATAAGAACGGAAGTACGAAGAATCGGGCGATAGCGTTCAAACCCCAGCAAATAAACCGACGCCGCAATCGCGAATCCGCCGGCGGAAAGTCCCACCCCACACAGCGTCCCTAACCCAACCCACAAGCCCCAAGGCTGCGGATCGGTAAGATTGGTAGAAGCGTGAAAGCCAAGCGCGAAGCGCGCGTAGGTCGCGTACATTCCCGCAGAAAACATGATCGCGACGATGCTTCTCCACAATGTGATCTTCGGAAGTCGACTGGTGGTCACGGTTAGCTCCTTTCCTTCTCGGATTTTTCCTGGGCTTCGGCAAGCGCAACTTGCGTGCGGCGTTGCGTAATCCAATACAACCCTGAGAGCAACGCGCCGCCTACCAGGATTACGGTCGGACCATCTCCCAGAGCATTCGCGGTGAGCACGGGCATATCTTGCTTCGGTGCGGCAACGAAGCCCAGCTTTTCGAAAGCAACATCGGAGATGAAGAATACCGATGTGCCTCCCGCTTCCTCGCTGCCGTAAATGTGATGAACATACTTGGAATCGCTCAAAATGCGGCGTGTCGCTTCGTCGAGCATCTCATCGCGAGTGCCCGAGATCGACGCCTGCACCGGACATGCTTCGACGCAAGCCGGCATTTGCCCATTGGCCTGCCGTGCCGCACACATGTCGCACTTTTTTACGAAGGGTACCAGCTTGGTCCATTCGTATTTCGGCACGTTGAACGGGCACGCCACCAGGCAATACCTGCAGCCGATGCACTTCGAAGCGTCATAGGTCACCGGTCCGTTGGCGGTCTTCTTTAATGCACCCACCAGGCAGGCGGAGGCACATGCCGGATCCTGACAGTGCATGCACATCCGCCGCACGAACCGGTCGCCGTGATCTTCCACGATGGTGAACGCCGTAGTTGAGAGTTTCGCCTCGGTGTCGAGCGGGAATCCGTGAATTTGTTTGCAAGCCTGCTCGCAACTGCGGCAGCCGATGCATTTCGTGATATCTATCAGGATGGATCGAGTGCTAGCCACAATGTTCCCTCCTTTCGTGGTTTATGGCCGGCTATGACAAAAAGAACTCTTTGACTACCTTCTGCCGAACGTCCGCCGTCAAGCGCCCCATAAGGCCGCGGATCGGAACCCCGCCATCCTGTGCCAGCGTCGGCGAGAGCTGTGACAAGCTTGCATTGAGTCGGCTGACGTTGTTCTGCATCCAGGGAGCAACCATCGGTCCCTGCACCAGGTTCTTTTGGTTAATGCTGAGGTCCGGCGACTTCACGATCGCAATCCAGCCGTCTCTGTACGGATCCTGGGCGATTAAATTGGGATCATGCACAACATCGTTGTTAATAGTCGTAACTACGCCTTCCACCGGCGACAGTAAGTCGATCGAGGTATCGCCACTGGTGACGGTCATCAACTTTTGACCTTGACGAACCCAACGGTTCGGACCAACCACGTCAACGCGATCGATCTTGCCCAGTAGATTGGTGGCAAAGCTATCAACCCCGATGCGGGCATTGTCTGCCGTCTCCTTCAACGCCCAGGTATGGCCGGGATGGAAACCGTAACCGCTCGGAATTTCAAAACCCAACTCACGCTGCATCAACGGCGGCTGTGGCTTGGCGAAAACTTCCGGCTTCACAACCACGTTCTCCGACGGAGTCAGAAAATAGTTGAACGCCATGATTAGAAGGAACATAAGCAGAACAAACAGGATCGACATACCGCCTCCTCGCCGCCGGCGCTTTTCGTTCACGCCGATTGCACCTCTCCTAAATGCAATCGCGGGGCAAATCTTGAGGCATCGAAAAATCACTGAAAAATAAGGGGCTTGTCGTTTTGGCCGCGAGAGACACCGTTCAAAAGCACTGCAAACTGCAGAGTAACCACTGCGTTTTGCAGCCGCATCTGCACAAGCCTCTTTTCACACTCTCCGGTTACCAACGTGTGTGAGGACCAACCCATCGAGCGACTTGCGAGTCACGCCGTTAAGTGACTGAGATCACGGCAACTACATACGTTACAAGTAGAAGATTTCATCAGTAGTGATAGGGGCTGATGTAAATGTTTACATGGCCCAGTTGGGAGATTGGGTTGGTGGCCAATTTTGCAACAGTACGAAAGTCTGATGGGCTGCGCCAATCTGGGAAGAAATTTAAATTCACTCAAAAAAGGAAAGCAATCATGAAGATGACGAAACTGGTAGTCCTCGTGGCCACGATCGCCGTGGCTCTTTTCATCCTGATTCCCAGCCTGTCTTGGGCGGAAGACGGAGCAGCCATTTACAAAACCAAGTGCGCAGCTTGCCATGGTGCGGATGCCACCGGCAAACCGGCCGCGAAGATTCCCAGCCTGGTTTCCGATGACGCCAAGAAGAAGTCCGATGCCGATCTGACCGACTTCATCGCCAATGGCGGCCCCACCAAGAAGGCCACCCATGCCTTCAGCACCAAGGGCTTGTCGGCTGACGACGTGAAGGCTGTGGTCACGGCTATCCGTGCAATGCAGAAGTAGTTTGCTGTTCCTTGGGTGTGTGTACGGCCGCCGGTGTGACGGGTCATCCCCCGGCGGCAGGGAGAGCATGGGAGTGAGTCATGAAACTCACCGGTGCGAAGCGGCGCACGGGCCGGCAAACCTGCCGGACTTCGGGGCGACCGGTTGATGTTGCCTTCCACGGCTTCCCATCAGGAACAGCCCAGCCGGGTCTGGGAATAAATACCGGACCCGGTATTTTTCTTTCGATTGTAGGCGGGCACGTGTCGGTGACATTCGTTCCGCGGGCACTTTCATCCTTCATGTTTTTATTCCTGCGGACCGGAACCCCACTGCACTTCGCCACGGAGACATTCTCATGAGTAAGGCTCTGCTATATGACGCGACGATGTGCATCGGCTGCAAGCAGTGCGAAGGAGCATGCGCCGAGCAGAATAAGCTGCCCTATGACGACAAGGTCGCAGCCGAGTCGGTTCAATCCGAGCACAAGTACACCGTTGTACTCGCCAAGCAGGAAAAGTTCATGCGTCGCCTCTGCATGCACTGCGAGCATCCAGCTTGCGCCTCGGTTTGCCCGGTAGGAGCGTTTCATAAGACCTCCGAGGGCCCTGTCGTATACGACGTCTGGAAATGCATCGGCTGCCGCTACTGCATGGTAGCTTGCCCGTTCGCTCAGCCGAAGTACGAGTGGCAATCGCTCAACCCCCGCGTGCGCAAGTGCATCATGTGTCCCGACCGTCTACAGGCTGGAAAGCAAACGGCTTGTGCTGAAGCCTGCCCAACCGGCGCCACCAAGTTCGGAGAACGCGACGATCTGATCAAAGAAGCACAAGACCGCATCCGTCAAAATCCGTCGAACTACATTCCGCACATCTACGGAGTCGCGGAAGTCGGCGGGACTTCGGTTCTGCTTCTCTCTGGTGTGTCCTTCGAAGCCTTCGGCTATCCGAAATCCGAAAAAGTTGGAGACGTAGCCCTCCCCGAGTACACCATGCGCGTTCTCTCCAAGATTCCTGATTTCATCCCGCTCTGGGCACTGGTCCTCGGTGGCGTTTATTGGATCACGCATCGTCGCGAAGATGTCGCCGCCGCGGAAGCACCGCACAAAACAAACGGAGGTGCGCAATGAAGTTCAAGCTGACTTTCTGGAAGCTGGTCTTTGTCGTGATCATGGGACTGGGCGTCTACTCCGCTTACGTGCGCTACGTTCATGGCCTCGGCGCCGTCTCGAACATGAGCGATCAGTTCCCCTGGGGCATCTGGATCGGCTTCGATGTCCTTTGCGGCGTCATGCTTGCGGCCGGTGGTTTCATCGTCACTGGCGCGGTTCATCTTCTGAATATTGAGCGGCTGCACAGCATCGTTCGTCCGACTGTGCTCACTGCCTTCCTGGGCTACGTGCTGGTCATTGTCGGCCTGTTTTTCGACCTCGGTCGCCCTTGGTTTATCTGGCACCAGCTCATCTACATGAATCCGCACTCGGTCATGTTCGAAGTCGGCTTTTGCGTGATGTTCTACACCACCGTGCTCTTCTTCGAATTCCTTCCCAATGTGCTGGAACGCTTCAATTTGAAAAGACCGCTGGCCTGGGTCCGCAACGTGATGGCGGTTCTGGTTGTCGCCGGAATTCTGCTCTCAACCTTGCATCAAAGCTCACTCGGCACGCTGTATCTGATTATGCCGAGCAAGCTGCATCCGTTCTGGTACACACCCGCGCTTCCCTTCTTCTTCTTCGGATCGGCAATCGCCGTCGGGCTCGCCATGACCATCTTCGAATCCTCGCTGAGCTCCAGAAAATTCGGACGTCAGCTCGAGATGCCAGTGCTGATGGAACTTGGCGGCGCCTTGCTGGTAGTTCTTTGCATCAATGCTCTGCTCCGTTTCGAAGATTTCTTCCGTCGCGGACAACTCGCCAACATCTTCAAGCCCAGCTACGAAGCATATTTTCTCTGGATTGAATTGACGCTGGCCTTCATCATTCCGATTTCGCTGTTGAGCTTTAAAAAAATTCGCCACTCCCCCAATGGTTTGTACCTTGCCGCGGTCACGTGTCTGCTTGGCTTCGTAACCAATCGATTGAACGTGAGTGTTACCGGTTTCGAAACTTGGGTCGGTCATCATTACGTGCCCAAGTGGACCGAGTTCATGATCACGCTGTCAATCATCGCGGCAGGTTTCGCTCTGTTCGGAATCGCGGTGAAGTACTTGCCGATATTCCCCGAAGAAGAACATACGGCGGCGCGGCCACTCGAGGCTAAAGCGGGTCCCGTGCCGGTCGCCCCGGTGCTGGGACATGCCGGAGACTGAAACAACTCGTGGCCGATGGCCGCACATGGCGCACAGCCTCAGCACGAAGCTGATCTTATGGCTGCTGGCAAGCTTGTTGTTGATTTTCGCTCTGCTTGGATATCTCAATATCCGCCTGCACCGCCAACACCTCGAAGCCGCGACCCTCACTAGCGCGGAACGCGTCAGCGATGTCATTAAGCGCAGCACGACTTACTACATGATGCGCTACGACCGCGAGGGTCTCTACCGCACCATCCAGACCATGGCTGACGAGCCCGGCATGTCAAAAGTGCGCATTCTCGATAGCACTGGGCTCATCCGCTATTCCACCGATCCCAACGAAGTCAACCAGTCCGTCGACAAGAACGCGGAAGCTTGTTATGCCTGCCACGCTCAGTCCAAACCTCTCGCCAGGCTGAACCGCCCCGATCGTTTGCGCATTTATCATGGCCCAGACGGGCAGCGGATCCTGGGAATTATTACCCCCATCGAGAACCAGGTCGCCTGCTGGAATGCAGCCTGTCATGCCCATCCGGCAAGCCAGCAGATCCTCGGTGTACTCGACACGAATCTTTCTTTGGCGAAAGCCGACACCCAACTTGCCGAAAGCACGGATCGTACCGTCGGCTACACCGTCGCAGCTATGCTCATGCTCGCCTGCCTGAGCTGGCTTTTCATCGTGCATGTCGTTGATCAACCCATTCGCGCTTTGACCGACGGCACGAAGCGCCTGGCCGATGGCGACCTCGGATTTCAAATCGCGGTCCGTTCCCAGGACGAGGTGGGAGATCTTGCTCTCTCCTTCAACGAGATGAGCCTGCAGCTGCGCGCCGCCAACGAGGAAATCATCGCCTGGGCCAGGACCCTCGAAGACCGGGTCGAAGAAAAAACTCGCGAGCTGAAGACCATCAACGACCAGGTTCTGCACGTGGAAAAGATGGCCTCCGTCGGCAAAATGGCCGCTGTCGTAGCGCACGAAATCAACAATCCGCTTGCCGGCATTCTCACTTACTCGAAGCTCATAAAGAAGTGGCTCGATCAAGGGGAACTGAGTGTCGACAAACGGAAAGAAGCCGTGCAGTGTCTCGATTTGATCGCCGGCGAGAGCCGCCGCTGTGGCGACATCGTCAAGAACCTTTTGACGTTTTCGCGCACGGCGCCGATGAATGTGGCTGCCACAGATCTGAACTCGGTGATTGATCGTTCCGTGCGATTGGTGTTCCATCAGCTGGAAATGAACGGCATTGAGGTTCAAAGCGATCTGGCTTCCGATTTGCCACTAGTCCAATGTGACGCCGCACAAGTTGAGCAAGTTCTCCTTGCCCTGATCATGAATGCCATTGATGCTATGCCGCGCGGCGGCAATCTCTGGCTCCGTACACGCCTGCTTGCCGACCAGGAAGAAATACAAATCGAAGTCCGCGATGATGGCACCGGCATTCCTCCCGAAATCCTGCCCCGTATGTTCGAGCCTTTCCTGACCACGAAGGAGAGCGGCAAAGGAGTCGGATTAGGACTGGCCGTAAGCCGGAATATCGTGGAAGCACATGGCGGCCGAATCGAAGTGCAGTCGGAACTCGGTAAAGGCACGACCTTTACCGTGACGCTTCCTTTGAGTATTACGCCAGTGAAGACTCCCGGCCCGAAGCAAGTTGCAGTGATGAATGCGAGGTGATGAAACGTGACAGCACAAAGCAAACTGTTGATCGTCGACGACGAATTAAGTGTCCGCGACTCGCTCGCAAAGTGGTTTCGCGAGGAGGGCTACGACATTGGTACAGCGGAGAGTGCTAACGAGGCGCTTACACGCATGGCGGAACAGCACTGGGACGCCGCCCTGGTCGACATCAAGATGCATGGTACGGACGGTATCGAACTCCAGCGCCGCATGCACGAAGTTGATCCCGATCTGATGGTTATCATGATGACGGGATACGCTTCCGTCGAAACCGCTGTCGCTGCTCTAAAGAACGGCGCCTACGACTACGTGACGAAGCCGCTGGATCCCGATGAGATAGCGCATCTGGTGAAGAAAGCTCTCTCCCACAAGCAGACGGAAGCCGAGAATGCTCTCCTCAAGCAAACCGTGGCGGAGATCAATAAGCCCGAAGACATCGTCGGCCAGGGCGTCGCCATGAAGAAGATTTTCGACGCGATTGAGACCGTCGGCCCGACGGATGCGACCGTACTCATCACCGGCGAAAGTGGAACCGGGAAGGAACTCGTCGCCCGCGCCGTCCATGAAGCCAGTCCGCGACGCTTTCATCCTCTGGTTGTCATCCACTGTGGCGCACTCACCGAAACTTTGCTTGAGAGCGAGCTTTTTGGCCATGAAAAAGGCGCATTCACCGGAGCTCAATATCGCAAGAAAGGAAAGTTTGAAATCGCCGAAGGCGGCACAGTTTTCCTCGACGAGATCGGCGATATCAGCCTCAAGACTCAGACAGACTTGCTCCGTGTCTTGCAGGAACACGAAATCGTCCGTGTCGGCGGCAATCAGCAAATCAAAGTAGATTTTCGCTGCATCGCTGCCACCAACAAAAATCTCGAGGCGTTGATCGAAGAAGGTAAATTCCGCCCCGATCTTTTCTATCGGCTCAACGTTTTCCACATCGAACTGCCCGCGTTACGCGACCGCCGCGACGACATCCCCTTGCTGGTAAACCATTTCGTTCACAAGTTCTCCTTGCAGATGAACAAGCGAATCAACCGCGTCTCTCCCGCCGCCATGAATCTCCTGCAGCAACAGCCGTGGCCGGGGAACGTCCGTGAACTGGAAAACGCCGTGGAACGCGCCATGGTCGTCGCCCAGGAACCCGAAATCCGTGAGCAGGATTTCGTTTTCAAGATCGCCGCCACAAACGGTGCGCCCCAAAGTCTCGAGGAAATCGAAAAGGCCCACATTCTGCGGACTCTAGAATCCTGCAGTTGGAATCAGAGCCGCACCGCCGAAGTTCTCGACATCGACCGTGTCACGTTGCATCACAAACTGAAGAAGTACGGTTGGAGTCGGCCCCACGTTGAAACGCGATGAACCTGCAATTGCTGCCGATCGGGAAACTCGATGGCGGGCTACTCAGGAATCTCGCCGCGCCGCTGGCAAATACTTTCGGTATCGCTTGCGAGATTTTTCCCTCCGGGATCGATCCTCAATTCGCCTTTCATAGCGAGCGCCAGCAGTATCACTCCTCTGAAATTCTCGCCCACCTGCACAACAAGTGCACACCGGATTCCTGGCGAATCCTCGGTGTCACCGCAGTCGACCTCTACATCCCAATTTTGACTTTCGTCTTTGGCGAGGCGCAGATCGGCGGGCCTTGCGCGGTCGTCTCCCTGCACCGGCTGATGCAGGAATTTTACGGTCTGCCTAGCGACAAGGAACTACTCCATCAGAGACTGCTGAAAGAAGCCGTCCATGAGCTGGGACACACGGTCAACCTCACGCACTGCGACGACTACCGCTGCGCTATGGCTCCGTCGCACGCCGTCGAGTGGATCGACCTGAAAGAAAGCTCCCTGTGCGCCACCTGCCACGGGAGAATCTTCGAGATACGAACGTAATGGGGCACGTAAGGCGCTGGAATTAATTGTGCTGTCACGCGGCCTTGCTGCCTTTGGCCGCCTGCCACACCGAGAGTGGAAGCTTAACAATTTTCACCCGCGCTTCCCGCGTGGATATGCCGCGTACTGCTATTCCATCTCCATCGGGAAACGGATTCGAAACCACTTCAATTTCCTCACCGTAGATGCGAATGCGTTTGGATTCCGCGTACCCCATCTTTTTAAGACGATCACAGATATATAAAAGTTCAGCGGAATCCTGAGGGGACAAATTCTGACTGGACATGACTCTTCAATTCTAGAAGGAAGGGCGGATGTAAGTCGCGTCTCCATCACACACATGAATGTGATGTGGGACGAATACCGCAATCGCTTTAGGTTGAATCGTTTAGCGCCCGTTAAGCGGTTTTTTTCAGTTCAACGTCCGCGAATCGTGCGCGCTTTTTTGCCAGTTCCGCGAGACGGTGGCGTATGTATCCATCTTCACTCAGATGCGCGGCAGCGGCGTCGCCCAAAGTTGAAAGAACCAGGCGATCAATTGGCTTGCGTTGCGAAAAACCTGGATCCATTGCGCTGCAATAAAGGCATTCCCTGCCATTGCGAGTGTCTTGCCCGCGTGAGTCGCGGTGGTAACCATCCATGTGGTTCCTCCTCAACGAAGCAGCAAATTGTAAGAATGAGAGGACACTATATAACACGAAGCCCAAGTGGAAAAGCAATAGGTACGATTCGGTAACCGAAAAGTACCTTTTCAGGCCCGCTATTTCTTCAGTTCTCTAAGGATCTCTCGCGCCGCGTTTGCCCCAGAACCGCCCGTCAATCCCGCGCCGGGGTGGGTTCCTGATCCGCACAAGTAAAGATTCTTCACCGGTGTCCGATAACGCGCCCAGTCCAGCAGCGGCCGCATGGTGAAAAACTGATCCAGCGCCAACTCGCCGTGGAAAATGTGCCCGCCAGTCATCCCATATGTTTCTTCCAGGTCCTGTGGAGTGATGATCTGGTGCGTGAGAATCATCTCCGGCAAATTCGGGGCATACTGCGCCAGAGTTTTGACGACGGTATCGCCCAACGGCACGCGCTGTTTTTCCCAATCGCTGTTCTTTAATTTGAACGGAGCGTATTGCACGTAAATCGACATCACGTGCTTGCCGTCCGGAGCTAGTGACGGATCTTCAATCGTCGGAATCGTGATTTCCAGATACGGCTGTTTAGAAACGTTTCCGTACTTTGAGTCGTCGAACGCGCGCTCGAGATAATCGATTTCTGGTCCAATCAGAATGCGTCCGCTCAGAGCCGTGCTGTCGCCATTCAACGCCGTGAATTTCGGCAAGCCTGCAAGCGCCAGATTCACCTTCGCCACAGTTCCCGGCATGCGATAGTGCTGCAGCTTCATCACGAAATCCGGCGACAGGTGCACCGGATCGACCAGCTTCAACAAAGTTCTCTTAGGATCCGCATTCGAAACCACAGCTTTCGCGCTGATCTCCTCGCCGGTCGCCAACACCACACCACTCGCGACGCCGTTGCCCACCGAGATCTCAATCACCTCTGCATTGCTGCGAATCTCCGCCCCGGCTTGCGTGGCTGCGGCTGCCATGGCCTGCGTGACGGATCCCATTCCGCCCGCCGCAAAATACCCTGCCCCAGACGGATGCGCATCCCCCGCAGCGCGGATCAATAGCACCAAACTGCTTCCCGCCGACCACGGTCCAAGAAACGTTCCGAAAATTCCGCGAGCGGCGACGGTCGCGCGCAGCAGTTCTGTCTCGAAATATTCGGCGACGAGATCGGCCACAGCCATCGGTCCCCAGCGCAGCAGGCGATACATATCCGCTTTGCCGAGATTGCGTATCGCCCGCCCCGTCTTCAGCATCCCCCAAAGATCACCGGAACTAGGATGATCGATATTCGGCGGCGCTAACGCCAGAGCTTCGCCGATCACTTTGCCGATTCGCGCCAGCGATTGCTCGAACTCCGGATATTTAGCCGCGTCTTTTTGAGAGAATTTTCCGATCTCCTGCGCCGATCTCCGAGAATCTTTGTACAGCGTCAGCGCGCGCCCATCCGGCGCCAGCGACACCGTAGCAACTTCGGGCGAGATCAGTTTCAGCCCGTGTTTCTCCAGCTGCATGTCACGAACGATATCGGCTCGAAGTGGACCGGCTGCATGCGCCAGAATCGAACCGCGGAAGCCGGGATGAAATTCCTCCGTAATCGCCGCGCCGCCCGGTTGCGGCCGCCGTTCCAAAACCAACGGCTTGTAACCCGCTTTCGCCAGATAAAAAGCGGCGACCAGCCCGTTGTGACCGCCACCAACGATGACCACATCGCGTGTGCTGGGCATTAGGCCGCTCCCTTAACGTCTTTCAGAATTTCGAGCGCCGCCAGGCGTCCTGGCCCACCCATGATCCCGCCGCCTGGATGCGTCGCCGAACCGCACATATACAGGTTCTTGATCGGCGTGCGGAACTGCGCATACCCCGGCACCGGACGCAGGAAGAAAAGTTGCTCCAGCGAAAGCTCACCCTGAAAGATGTTGCCTTCGCTCAATCCCCACTCGCGTTCCAGATCGAGCGGCGTCACGACCTGCTTGTGCAGAATGATGTCCTTGATATTCGGCGCGTATTCGGCAATCGTGTCGATGACGTTGTTGCCGAACGCCTCGCGCTGATCGTCCCAGTTAAGCCCCGGCCGCAGCTTGTAAGGAGCGTACTGCACGAAACACGAAAGGATATGTTTTCCCGGCGGCGCCACCGAAGGATCGGTTAACGTGGGAATAACCATGTCGATATACGGACGCCGCGAAAAATTTCCGTACTTCGCATCGTCGTAGGCTTTTTCCATGTACTCGACACTCGGCGAAATCGACATCGCGCCGCGCAGGTGCGCGCCCGTCCCCGGCATGCACTTGAAATTCGGCAATCCATCCAACGCCAAATTCACTTTGCCGGACGATCCACGGAACTTGTAACGATTAATTTCTTCCAGGAATTCGCCCGGCAGATACTCGCTTTCGATCAACCGCACAAACGTCTGTCGCGGATCGAGACTGGAAGAAATGATGTCGGCGTAAATCTCGTCGCCATTGGCCAGCACCACGCCCTTGGCTTTTCCGCCCTTGATGATAATTTTGGCGATTCCCGCCTGGGTTCGAATCTCGACACCGGCTTCGCGTGCCGCATCGGCAATCGAATTAGAAATCGCGCCAGTTCCGCCGCGAGCGAATCCCCACGAGCGGAATGCGCCATCGATCTCGCCCATGTAGTGATGCAGCAGCACGTAAGCCGTTCCCGGTGATCGCACTCCGAGAAATGTTCCGATAATCCCCGAAGCCGACATCGTCGCCTTGAGCACGTCGGTCTCGAACCACTGATCGAGAAAATCGATCGCACTCATGGTCATCAACTGCACCTGGTTGTACTTGTCGCCACTTTCGAGCCCCTGGAATCGTTTGCCGATGAACAACAACTTCATCAACTCGCGCGGATTCAGCGTCGCGGGATCCGGCGGGACCATGCTGAGAATCGGCTTCACAAAACGGCACATCGCCTGCATCGCCTTGCCGAACTCGTCGTAAGCTTCGGCGTCGAGTTTGGAGTGCCGCGCGATCTCACGGTGCGTTCGTCCGTGATCGTTCACGCGCCACAAATAATCCCCGTTCGGCATCGGCGTAAAAGTGCCATCGAGCGGAAGAATCTCCAGTCCGTGGCGAGGCAGGTCAAGGTCGCGAATGATCTCTGGCCGCAACAGGGAAACCACATAAGAACAGACAGAGAACTTAAACCCAGGGAAAACCTCTTCCGTGCAGGCTGCTCCGCCCAGCACGTGCCGCCGCTCCAGCACCAGAACCTTCTTGCCGGCCCGCGCAAGATAAGCGGCATTCACCAGGCCATTGTGGCCTCCGCCGATCACGATGACATCGTATGAATTGGCCATTAGCTCTTAGCCTCTAGCTGTCAGCTCTTTTCTTGGGAAAGCGAATGATACTAGGAAACAACCGCTCCGGCGCAGGGAAATATCAGAGGCCGCTGGGAAGCACGCACCACGCGATGAGGATGCCGCGCATATCAGACCCACATTCTATCCGAGACTCGTCGGTTTGTCTGCATAAGATAGTTGCCGCCAACCGCATAACGTCCATATAATCCGGGATCAAGTATTTTGTCTTCGTGTACTTGGTGTACTTTGTGGTTGGTGCACTTTCTAACCACGAAGACCACGAAGTTTCACGAGGTAGATCGAGGCCACCTTTGCCAGTCGGAACCGCATTTCACGAGCGCACTTTCGCCCTTTGCCACAGCCTGAACTACCGCGAGTGGTCTGGATACTACACGGTCAGCGTCTACGAAGTGCATCACGAGCACGAGTACAACGCCATCCGCAACGCCTGTGCGCTCATCGATATCTCGCCGCTCTACAAGTACCTGATCTCCGGCAAGGACGCCACCAAGCTCGTAAACCGCGTCATTACGCGCGACATTAATAAGGTCGCGGTTGGCCAGGTGATTTACTGCTGCTGGTGCGACGAAGAGGGCAAGGTCATCGACGACGGCACTATCACGCGCCTCGAAGAGAATAAATATCGCTGGACGGCCGCCGATCCCAGCCTGCGCTGGTTTCGCCAGAACGGCAACAACATGGATGTCCAGATCGAAGACATCTCCGAGAAAATTGCCGCTCTCGCCCTGCAAGGGCCGACTTCAGGCAAGCTGCTGAAGTCTGCCGCCGAAGCCGACATTGCCAACTTGAAATATTTCCGCAAGACTTCCGGCAAGATCGCCGGCATTCCCGTCGATATCTCTCGCACCGGCTACACCGGCGATCTCGGCTACGAAATCTGGGTGCCGTGGACCGACGCTGTCAAGGTCTGGGACGCGCTCATGGACAAGGGCAAGCAATTCGATATTCACGCCGCCGGCATGCTCGCTCTCGACGTCTCGCGAGTCGAAGCTGGCCTGCTTCTGATCGAGGTCGATTACAGCAGCAGCAAGAAAGCACTTATTCCCTCGCAAAAGTATTCGCCGTTCGAACTCGGTTTCGGCAAGATGGTTCACCTGAACAAAGAAAACTTCGTCGGCAAGAAAGCTCTCGAACGCGATGCCAAAGATGGCGTGCCCCGCCAGTACGTTGGGCTCGAGATCGACTGGACCGAAGTCGAAGAGCGTTACGAAAAATTCGGCCTGACTCCCGCCGCTCCGGCGCAAGCCTCACGCGTTGCCGTGCCCGTGTATTGCGGTGAAAAGCAGGTAGGCAAGGCGACGACCACGACCTGGTCGCCGGTGTTGAAGAAAATGATCGCGCTTGCCAGTATCGACACTGACCACTCCAAGGTGGGCAATCGCGTCCAAATGGAGATCACGATCGAGGCCATCCGCCAGAAAGTCACCGCGAAAATCGTCCCCATGCCCTTCTTCAATCCTAAAAGAAAAACGGCAGTGCCAGTCTAAGCAGCAGGAAATTACACCGCCTGCCCGGCGCAAAAACCTGACGCCCACGCCCATTGGAAGTTAAAACCGCCGAGGTGTCCGGTAACATCCACGACTTCCCCAATGAAGTACAAACCCGGCACCTTCCGGCTTTCCATCGTCTTTGCTGACAACTCGTCCGTATCCACCCCGCCAACCGTAACCTCGGCCTTCTCGTATCCCTCCGTCGTCTTCGGAGTGATCAGCCAATTGTGAGCGAGCCGATCCCATTCTTCGAGCGCATGATTGGTCCAGCCGCTCGGCGGATGCAGCTCCAACCATCGCTCTGCAAATCGCTGCGGCAGAGCTTCGCGGAGTGCCGATCGTACAGCACCGATATCCCGCTTGCCCCGCAACGAAGTAATCAATTCGCGATCCGGCGCCAGATCAAGGCTGATTTCAACCGAAGGTTTCCAATAGGAGGAAATTTGCAGGATGGCTGGCCCGCTAATCCCTCGATGTGTAAACAACATTTTCTCGCGGAACCGTTGCCTCCCCATACTCGCTACGACCTCAGCCGACACGCCGCTCAAGTCACAATAGCGTTTCCGGTCCTCCTCGTTGAACACCAGCGAAACCAGTGCTGGCCGGGTCTCGACGATTTTCAATCCGAATTGCCGCGCCAGGTCGTACCCGAATGAACTGGCCCCCATCTTTGGAATCGACAACCCGCCGGTCGCGACCACCAATGCCTGCCCGTGAAAATCATCGTTCGCAGCTTGCACGACGAAACCGCCGCTGTGTGAAACCCCGTCTATTTCGATATTGGTAAATATAAAAACTCCGGCGCGATGACATTCCTTCTTCAACATCTCAACCACGTCCCGTGCCGACCGATCACAAAACAACTGCCCCAAAGTTTTCTCGTGATATGGGATTCCATGCTTTTCGACTAACGCGATGAAATCCGCCGGCGTATATGCCGCTAACGCAGACTTCGCAAAATGAGGATTTGCCGAAATGAAGTTTTCAGGACGGCAATGAAGATTAGTAAAGTTGCAGCGCCCGCCGCCGGAGATAAGGATCTTTTTCCCAATGCGCGCCGCCCGCTCCAACACCGCTACACGACGCCCACGCTTGCCGGCTTCGCTCGCGCACATCAATCCGGCCGCGCCGCCGCCCAGGATGACGACATCGAACTCTTGTTTCACTGCCGTCCAGCATCGACGGAGCGCAGAGTCCTGTCAACCCGAGACACCATCATCGCGACAGCGCTCGCACCAAAGACATGAAATCGTTCGGCGGCTTGCTATCAACCGTAATGACCTTGCCCGTCCGCGGATGCTCAAATTCAAGATGCGCCGCATGCAACGCCACGCGAGCGATCCGCCGCTCGTTAACTTCCTCAGGAGCATATTTCCGATCGCCCACAACTGGATGCCCAATCGCCGCAAACTGCGCCCGTATCTGATTTTGTAGTCCAGTCACGAGAGCCACCCGCGCCAGCGTCGCATCGCGGAGCACTCTCTGAACCTTATATTTCAATTCTGCGCGCGTGCCTTTGGGATCCTTAGCCTTCGTAAGTTTCTGCACCTGTTCTTCGCGCTTGAAGTGATGAACTAACGTTCCCTCCTTCTCGCTGAGATGCCCACGAACCACCGCCAAATATTCCCTGACCGGACTGTGCTCAAGGAACTGTCGGATCAGCGCCTCCCGGTCCCGCTGATTTTTCGCGAACAGCACGATTCCCGACGCAAAGCGATCGATTCGATGAACCACCAGAGCATGCTGCCTTCTTGACTCCAACTCAGCCGACAGCACTGCCAAGGCCGAGGGCTTGTTCGATCCTTTCACCGGCACCGTCAACAGCCCCGGCGGCTTGTCAATAACAATGACGGAGTCGTCCTCGTAGAGGATTTCGATCTTTCGCGAAAAACTACTCCGGCGGCCTACTACCTTTCCTCGTTGTCGAAACTTCCTCATTTTTTGTCCGCCTCTCAATCGCGGTTACCGCCGAATTATCACACGCCTGGATGAGCGGCATCACCGCATCCTTCGCGCGCCCGAAGTACTGTGTTCATGCGTCGCAATCGAGGAGTATTAGCACGGCACCTGTACCCCAACCGGTCACCGAGACAGAACCGCAAGCCACGTTGTGGAACTGGCTCAGCGGAGGTTATCGCGGAATCGAATCCTACACTTATGCTCCGCATCGCCTCACTGGCCTGGGTCTCGTTTTCTTCTTACTGTTACACATTTTGATCACATCTTTTCGGGCCAAAGGCATTTACTTATGGTCCGGTCATGGGTTCCTGCACTCTTCGACCTCGGAATTTCTTGAGTTCGTCACCTTCGTGATTTTTTCCTATCACGCCTGTAATGGTATCCGATTGATGCTGCTGGATCTGATCACCAAACCCGGAGAAGAATCTCTCAATCCGACCTCATCGCCCGCACAACGCCGCCTGCTGATCGGGATGATCGTCGCGACCGCCATTGTGCTGGCCATCGGCTCTTATGCGGCGCTAACCGAAGACACCGACGAATCGGAGGACAAGTAGTGGCTCGGACCAGGCACTCGAAACTGTACACCACGGTACTATTAGCCCTGCTGCTTATTCTCGGCCTCCACATGTTCGTCATGCACATGGAACGCAGCTCGCACTGGTTCGCCCCCTACGGAACCGAGCCGGACTCAGAACAGAACTCGCTCTTCCGCGACGCAGGACTCTTCTTCGCCATCACCAATGTTTTTTTGCTGGCGGTTGCTCTTTACCACGGCCTGTTTGGCCTGCGCACCATGCTCTTCGAACTCAAACCCAGCCTCAAGGTTCAGAAGCTAACGACAACGGTTTTGACCTTGACGGGCATAATCCTCGCAGCTTTCGGACTATGGGGAGCCATCGCGGCCCACGAACTCGCCATTTTAAAACTCGGTCACTAGAACTTTACCTTGCCTTGTACCACCGCGTATTTCACCATCGCTTTTTCATGCTAACTTGTGGCTCTTCACGGAGGTCGCATGCGGCAACTATCCCTCGCACTTCTCTTTCTCGCACTTTCAGCATTTGCTTTCGCTCAAGGCTCTTGCAACCAGATGGGTACCGGCCGCGAGGCGAATCTCCACGGATTCGTTCCCTTCCCCGCCGACAGCTTATGGAACCAGAACATCGCTGACTCTCCTGTCGATCCCAACTCCGATGCCATCATCAACTTCATCGGACCATCGGTTCCATTGCATCCCGATTTCGGCGCCGGACTCTACAACGGCCAGAGCATGGGAATTCCCTACATGGTGGTAAGCGGGAATCCGTTTGTAAACATTCATTTCACTGCTTACGGCGACGAGAGCGATCCCGGCCCCATGCCCATCCCGCCGAATGCTCCCATCGAGGGCATCCCCCATCCCGGCGATGGTGACCGCCACGTGCTGGTTCTCGATCGCGACAATTGCTGGCTCTACGAGTTGTATGGTTCTCACTTGCTCAAGACCGGTGACTGGGCGGCCGCTTCCACCGCGGTGTGGGATCTCTTGAATGACGAGCAGCGTCCGTACACTTGGACCTCTGCCGACGCTGCCGGCTTGCCAATTTTTCCCGGCCTTGCCCGCTACGACGAAGTTGCATCCGGCCACATCAACCACGCCTTGCGCTTCACCCTGCAAAACAGCTTGGAGGCGTTCACCCCGCCGGCCTCTCATTGGGCCTCTACGTCCAGCAACACAAACGCAGCTCCCATGGGCATGCGAGTGCGGTTGAAATCCGGTTTCGACATCTCCAAGTTCCCCCCGCAGGCCAAAGTCATCCTGGCAGCCTTACAGCAGTACGGGATGATCATGGCCGACAATGGCAGCTCGATGTTTATCTCAGGGGACCCTGATCCTCGCTGGAATAATGACGACCTGGGAAGTCTGAAAACAGTTCCAGCCTCGGAATTCGAAGTGATTCTGATGAACCCGGTTTACACGCCGCAAAACGTCCCCACCGGGCCGAAACCTGTCATCAGTAGTTTCACCGCGAATCCGCAGGTCATCTCCCCCGGCCAGTCGTCGACTCTGAGCTGGACGGTCAATGGCGCTTCCTACAACATCGTTTCCCCGGAAGTCGGGGCGATTCGCGGCAGTAGCATCGTGGTGACTCCGACCCAGACGACAACCTACGGGCTGGTTTCGACCAATGCCTATGGCCGCCGCATAGCCAAGGTCACGGTAACGGTCCAGTAACCGGCCTGAGTGTAATGAATAATGACATTGCCGAAATCTCGGCAGTTGCTTACAATAACTCCGCGCTGGGGTGGGGGAAACGACAATTTATGCTGCGCAACTCTCCGCTTTTTCAATTCACCCACGGCTACCACATCTGCGTTTTCTATCGTTCTCACGACTATCTGCAAAGCGTGCTTATTCCCTACGTGAGCGAAGGACTGCGCAAGGGCGAACGCTGCTTCTGCGCGCAAAAGATCGAGGTCATCACCATGCTGGTGCATGGCTTGCAATTTCTGGGATTTGACACTGATAGAGCCCAGGCTACCGGTGCGCTCGAACTTCACACCGTCGACGAAGTTTATTTTCCGACCGGCACCTTCGAACCCGACCGGTTAATGGCGCTCCTGATGCGGTCGATCGACCAATCGGTAAAGAAAGGTTTCTCGGGATTTCGCAGTGCGGGGGAACTTTCCTGGGCGTGCAAGGATGTCCGTGCCTGCGACCAGCTCGCCGGTTACGAAGCCATGGTGAATCAGAATTTTCCGGGGAAACCGGCCACCGGCATGTGTCAGTACTCCATGGATGACTTCGACCCTGTCATCCTGGAAAGAGTACTCGCCCACCACAAGTTGCACATGCAAGACCGTGCGCACTACTCCGTCCATACCAGCGTTGACGTCAATTATGTTGACTACGCCGCCGAAATCGTCGCCGAGCGGTTAATGGACGATCCCAAGTTTTACTATGTTGTGAGAAGACAACAGCCGACAGGGGTGGTGGCGTGGGGAACCGCTCCCAGTTTTGTACACGCGATGGCGGACACAGAAACTATCATCCGCTCAGCCGCGACGAATTAGCCTTGACTCAAATCCGTGACAATCCGTGTAAATCCGTGGCCAGATTTTTGTGGTTAGTCCCCGAACCCGTCCGGCTGCGTCACTGCGCCAACATGCGCCTCATGGTCGATGAACTGCCGTCCGGCTCCCAGCGCATTCCGATTCACTTCCAGCAACGCGACTTTCTTTACCTTGTCCTGAATCACGCCCATCGCCGTTGCGGAGCTTAAGCACTCAGTTTCTTCCAGCAATGCGCCCATCATGACGATGTTGGTGGCCTTGGTCGATCCCAGTTTGTCCGCCATCTCGGAAGCGGGTATGCAGATCACCTGCACGCCTTGCGCCTGGAATCCCTCGGGCACGTCATGCGCGTTGTAGAGAATCACGCCTCCCGGCTTCACCTGACTGGCAAACTTGCGTAGCGAAATTTCGTTCATAGCAACCAGCGCATCCGGATGGGAAATCAGTGGTGTCCCGATGCGGTCTTTCGACAATGACACATGACAATGTGCGCTGCCCGAGCGCATCTCCGGCCCGTAGGAGGGCAGCCAACTGACTTCCAGGCCTTCTCGCATTCCCATCTCGGTGAGAAGCTGCCCCAGCAAGAGCACGCCCTGTCCACCGAAACCGGCAATCTTGATGCTGAAGTTTTTGAAGTGATGGTGATGCTTTATTGTCTGTGCCGCCGCTGCTTCCGTCTCCTGCTTAGGCGCGATCTCGAGCACGTCCGCGACCGTCCGCTGGGGTGGAGCATTATTCACCGGAACCTCAACCTTCCGATCGCGAAATACATTCAGCGGAAACGCCGGAACCATGGTCTCCGCAATCCACTTCCGCGCTTCGACCGGATCTTTCGCCCAGATCGTCGGGCATGGCGACAGGATTTCTACAAACGTGAAGCCCGCACCGTCCCGCTGTAACTCCAGGGCTTTGCGGACCGCACGTCGCGCCTTCATGATGTTCTTGTTGTCACATAGCGCCACGCGCTCGATGTATACCGGCGCTTCGAGCGTTGCAATGATCTCCGCCATATGCATCGGGAAGCCTTCATTGCCAGGCCGCCGTCCCCAGGGCGAGGTCGTACTCTTCTGCCCCACCAGTGTCGTTGGCGCCATCTGACCGCCCGTCATGCCATAAATCGCGTTGTTCACAAAGAACACGCTGATCTTCTCGCCGCGATTCGCCGCGTGCAGGATCTCCGCAGTTCCGATCGCAGCCAGGTCCCCGTCCCCCTGATACGAAATAACAATTTTGTCGGGACAGGTACGCTTGATCGCCGTCGCAGCCGCCGGCGCGCGGCCGTGCGCCACCTGCACATTGCCTACATCGAAGTAGTAATACGCAAACACCGAGCAGCCAACCGGGCTGACGAAAATGGTCTTGTCCTGAACACCCAGATCCTGCAACGCCTCGGCAATCATTTTGTGCACGACGCCGTGCCCGCAGCCCGGACAATAGTGCGTCTGCTGCTGCAGATCACTCTTGCGCTCGTAGAGGTCGTAAAACAGCGGCGACTTGGAGTGGATGACTTCGTACCCGTTTTTGTCTGGTTCCGTTTCCGTCAGAACTGTTTTTTCGTCAGCCATTGTTCTCACTCCCTCCAGCCGCTACGTTAAATTAACGCGCCAACCCTCTCGATCACTTCGTTGTGAATCTCCTCGACCGACGGCACGTTCCCGCCAACGCGTCCGTAGAACTCCACCGGCACTTTTCCGTTTAACGCCAGCTGCACATCCTCGAGCATCTGCCCGTTGCTGAGTTCCACCACCACAACTTTATTCACCCGCGCCGCCGCGTCCTTCAGTGCCTTCGATGGGAACGGGAACAGCGTGATCGGCCGGAACAATCCCGCTTTCACGCCGTCCTTGCGCAGCGATTCAATCGCCGACCGCAGCACCCGCGACACAATTCCGAATCCCACCAGCAGCACTTCCGCATCTTCCGCGTGATACAGCTCATGGCGCGTTTCCGTCTGTTCGCACCGGATGTACTTCGCTTCCAGCTTGCGGTTGTGCTCTTCCAAAGCATCGGGCTCGAGGTAGATCGAGCTCACCAGGTTCGCACGCGTCTCCGGCGTGCCCTTCACTGCCCAAGGTTTCGCCGGTTCCTGCACTTCGCGGTATTCAAGGTCCAGAGGCTCCATCATCTGGCCAACGAAACCGTCCGTTAGGATGACAGCCGGGTTGCGATACTTGTCTGCAAGTTCGAACGCCAGGATCGTCAGGTCCGCCATCTCCTGCACCGACGCAGGCGCCAGCACGATGTTGCGATAGTTCCCGTGGCCTCCGCCTTTCACCATGGCGAAGTAATCGCTCTGTTCCGGCGCAATATTTCCCAGCCCTGGCCCGCCGCGCACCACGTCGACGATCACGCACGGCAACTCCGATCCCGCGCAATACGAAATGCCTTCCTGCATCAAGCTGAGGCCGGGGCCAGAGGATGCGGTCATTGTGCGGGCCCCGGCCGCAGCTGCGCCGTAGACCATGTTGATCGCGGCGACTTCGCTCTCCGCCTGCAAGAATGTTCCCCCGACCTGCGGAATATACAGCGCCGCAGCTTCGGCAATCTCGCTGGCTGGAGTAATCGGATACCCGTAGTAGTGGCGGCAACCCGCAAGGATCGCACCCTTGATGACGGCGACATTGCCTTTACAGAGCTGGCGCATGTTCGGCTCCTTGTAACTTGATCGGCTTCGGCGGCGGCGCGATGCGATACACCACAATCGCTCCCGGCTCCGGACAGGTGTAGAAGCAAATCCCACACCCCGTGCAGTCGTGCCCCAGGTAAACCGCCGGATGCACTCCGTACTGGCTTAACTCTGGCGCCAGTTCCAGGCACTTCGGTGGACACGAGTCCACGCACAGCCCGCATCCCTTGCACTCGTCGACATCGATGGTTACTCTGCCTCGTGCTTGCCCCGCCATGTTTTCACCTCGTAACCGACATCTCCGCAGCCATCGGGCGCTGCAGCCACTTCGTCTTCTCGCAATACGCGTACAACTCTTCCCGGAACTTGGGATGAGCAATCTCGATCAGCGCCTTCGCTCGCTCGCGAATGCTCTTGCCGTGGAGATATGCGACGCCGTATTCGGTCACGACGTAGCGAATCAGCCCGCGCGATGTCACAACGCCAGCGCCCGGATCAAGCATGGGAGAAATCCGTGAAATGGCTCCGTTCTTCGCAGTCGATGGCAAGGCGATGATCGGCTTGCCGCCCTTCGACCGCGACGCCCCGCGCAGAAAATCCACCTGCCCACCAATCCCGCTGTAAAAATGGGTTCCAATGGAGTCCGAGCAAACCTGCCCGGTGAGGTCGACCTGCAACGCCGAGTTGATCGCCACCATGTTGTCGTTGCGTGCGATGAATAGCGGATCGTTGGTGTATGCGGTCGGATGGAACTCAAAGATCGGATTGTTGTCCACGAAGTCGAACATCCGCTTCGTGCCCAGTACGAATCCGAGGATGATCTTCCGCGGCTTGAAGTTCTTGCGCGCTCCGTTAATCACGCCGGCTTCAATCAGGGGAATCGCTCCGTCCGAAACCAGTTCGCTATGAACCCCGAGGTCCCTGCGGTCCATGAGCAGCGGCAGGACTGCGTCCGGAATACCGCCGATTCCCGTCTGCAACACCGAGCCATCTTCGATCAGTCCGGCCACGTGCCGCGCGATTGCAATCTGCAAGTCGCTTGGTTCAGGGTGTTTCAGGGCACACAACGGCCGCGACGATTCCACGACCGCGTCCAGTTCCCCCACGTGAATAAAGCTGTCTCCATACGTGCGCGGCATCTGGTCGTTTACCTGCGCCACCACGTAGCGCGCCACCTTCGCCGCGGTGAGCGTCGTATCGACGCCTACACCGAAGCTGCAGAAACCATGCGAATCGGGCGGCGATACTTCAATCAGCGCTACGTCGAGCGGCATCGCTCCGCTCTCGAACAACTCCTCAATTTCGCTGAGGTAGATCGGCGTGTAGTCGGCGCGTCCATCGTTGATTGCCTCGCGGACGTTCGCCCCAATAAACACCGCGTTGTGACGGAAGTGCCCCGCCATGTCCGGCGCGACATACGGTGCCGCGCCTAGCGTCATCATGTGGACGATCTCAACGTCCTCGACGAAGGGTGCGCGCCGGATGAGCGCTTCCACCAGGGTTTCCGGTTCGGCGCATCCTGGCTGGATGTACACCCGCATGCCCGATTGCACGCACCGCAAAGCCTCGTCTGGGGTGCGCAGCTTTTTCTTGTATTCAATCTGCCACGACATTCTTAGGTTTCTCCTTAAGCGGTCTTTCCCGCGGTCAATTCCCGCTCCGCCGCGGCGCGCTCATATCCTAACGCCGCGTAGAAAATTGCATGATCGAAAAACTGTTCCAGCAACTGCAGCATCTCCAACTCGCCAAAGACATCGACCGGGCGGCTGATTGCCGATTCCTTCTTCAGGAACTCCCACAGATTTTCTTTGGTGAACACGATCACCATCGCCACCTGGCTGAATGGAACGTGCTGCTCTGCCCGCCGCGCCCCGATCTCGCGGTAGCGTTTCTCGATGTCAAATTCGGTTTTTCCCAGGAGCCAATCGCCGAGGTGGCGGTAGATTTCGTAAACCCGCTGCTTCAGTTCTTCGCCGGGAACGTTGCGGAAATCGGGAACCTGATCCGACTCCTGCACCCGCAACAATAGGCTGGCGGCAAGGGCTTGCGAATGGGTTTCGATCAGGCGCACAAGCCGGTATAAGAGCATCATGACCGCCTCCTCTTTCTTATCCTCTGCAGCCAGTTTCGGCCCCGAGGAGGCATAGCAGCGGTGATAGTTACCACCGGCAGGTGTGATGGGGATCACACAGATAAGTTGTTCAAGGAGTAGCTAGTAGCTAGGCGTTGGTAGCTAGGAAGGACAGGTGTTCGGCAGGATATTTTGCCGGAAACACCTGGGTCAATATTTTCGGGTTGTCATCCCGAGCGAAGTCGAGGGATCTGCTTTTCCGGGGAGCTTAACTGCCCTACACGCTCTCCACTTCAACCTTCTTCCCCGCCGCGTCCAGCTTCTTGATCTTGAAACTGCGTACCTGACCGGGCCGGATTTCTTCCGGTGAAGATGAAGCTTCGCCAGCCCCGCCCTTCCAGCGCGCTTGCAACATCGCCCCAAGCGATGACAAGTCGGCCTTGCCTGACGATGCTTTCTCTTCTTTCTTCTCGCTCTTCGGCTGCTCTTTCACTTTGCAGGTCGCGAAAATGCCTTCGCCGAGTTCCACTCGCGCCTGGCCGCCAGAAACTTCAATCACCCGGCCGGACACCGCGTCGCCCTCTTTGCGTTCGCCGATGTACTCTTCAATGCTCGTGGGCACCAACTGTTTCATGCCCAGCTTCAGCCGCCGCTTCTCGGTGTCGATCTCAAGCACCTGCGCCTTGACGATCTGCCCAACCTTCAGCATGTCCTGCGGATGATTCAGCCGCTTTTCAGCTGTGATATCGCTGACATGGACCATGCCCTCGATCCCTTCGGCAAGCTGCACGAATGCACCGAACTTGGTCAGGCTGGTGACCGGTCCTTCGACCGCGAAACCCTCAGGAAATTTCTGGCGAATGTCGGCCCAGGGATCACCCAGCGCCTGCTTCAGGCCGAGCGCAATGCGCCGCTCCGGCAGGCTGATCCCGAGAATGACCGCCTCCACCGTTTCGCCGGGCTTAACCACATCGCCGGGCGTTCGGACTTTCTTGCCCCACGACATTTCCGAAATGTGAATCAGTCCTTCGAGACCGGGTTCCAACTCGACAAACGCGCCGAAATCGAGAATGCGCGTGACCGTCCCGCGAACTCGCTCGCCCAGCTTGTATTTCGCGGAAACCTCAGCCCACGGATCCGCTTCCAGTTGCTTCATGCCGACTGAAATACGCCGCTTCTCGGGATCGATTTTAAGAATCTTGACTTCGACCTCTTGCCCAGCCGAAAGCACGTCCGCAGGCTTGCTGATGCGGCTAAGAGAGATGTCGCTGACATGCAGCAGCGCGTCTACGCCACCCACATCAACAAAAGCGCCGTAATCCATCAGGCTGCGGACTGTTCCGCGAATGATCTCGCCTTCTTTGACCTCGGAATAGCGTCGATCCTTGATGGCGCGCTCTTCCTCTTCGAGCACCCCGCGCCGGTCCACAACCACATCTTCATCGGCGACATCGAGCTTGGCGATGCGGCAGCGAATCTCCTGCTCCACCAGCTTTCCCAGTTCAGCGGCGTCCCGAGTTCCGCTGCGCGATGCCGGAAGAAACGCACGCACGCCGACATCAACCGTCAATCCACCCTTGACCACGCCCGTAACAGTGCCCACGATGATGGCTTTATCAGCGAAGGCTTTCTCCAAAGATGCCCAATCGGTGGGGCGCTCCACGCGTCCACGCGAAAGCAGGTAGTAGCCCTCGGGATCGCGGCCCTTGATGGAGAAAGTCAGCGTGTCACCGACCTTTACCGGCTCGCGGCTTTTCTGGAAGTCGGCAAGCGGCAGGATGCCCTCGGTCTTGTAACCGATGTCGACCAGGACGGAATCGTCGGTGATCTTGACCACGGTGCCTTGACGGCCTTTGGCCGCTTCTGCGGGCTTGCGGGCATGCGATTTTTCGTACTGCGCGAATATTTCGCCGAACGATTCGGTAGACTCGTCGGCAACAGGCGATTGGGGGACGTTGGAATCAGGCATGAAGGATGAAGTCTCTAAAATGAGGTCTAATCTAAAAGGATAACACCGTCCAGAAGGTCGAACCAAAGGAGCCGCGAATGCCGACAGTGTTCACACGGCGTCATCCCGATGGCCCGCACGATCCTTCGCTCCGCCTGAAAAACGCCGGCAAGCGTTAACTCAGCTATTCGCTGGTGAAGTAATCCACCGTGACCGGATTCTCAAACAGCGAGTAATCGCGCGTGACCACGGTGATTCCGCTCTCAGTAACGAAGTAGCGCTGGCGGTCGGCCTCGAGATCGTACCCGATGGTTGTGCCCTCTGGAATATGAACGTCGCGATCAATGATGGCTTTACGGATGCGGCAGCGGCGGCCAATATTTACGTGGGAGAAAAGAATCGTATCCTCGATCTCGCTGTACGAGTTCACGCGCACATCCGGAGACACCACGCTGTTCTTCACTGTACTGCCAGAAATAATGCATCCCGCCGAAACAATCGAATCCAGCGCTGTACCGGTACGCCCCGTCTCCGCAAACACGAACTTTGCCGGCGGATACTGCCGCTGGTGCGTGCGGATCGGCCACTCCTTGTCGTAAAGATTGAACACCGGCGAGACCGAAACGATGTCCATATTGGCTTCGTAGTAGGCTTCCAGCGTTCCTACGTCCCGCCAGTAGAGTGCCTCTTTCTTGTTTTCGTCGACGAAATCGAACGAGTAGACGCGATAGTCGTCGACCATCTTAGGCAAAATGTCTTTCCCGAAGTCGTGGCTGGAGTCCGGATCTTCGGCATCCTTCAGCAGAACCGGGATCAGTACATCTGTGTTAAAGATGTAGATACCCATCGACGCCGAGACCTTTTCCGAATTGTAGGGAGAGCGCAGAGACGTCTCCTTCGGCTTTTCCAGGAAGCCGTTCACCCGGTTATCGTGATCGACTTCCACCACTCCGAAACGATAGACCTCAGAGGGGTCGATCTGGATGGTAGCGAGCGTGACGTCTGCCGCCGAGTCGCGATGCTGTCTCAGCATGCGCTCGTAATTCATCTTATATATATGATCGCCGGAGAGAATCAGCACATGCTGCGGCTGTTCAGACCCGATCGAATAGATGTTCTGGTAAACCGCGTCTGCCGTGCCCTGATACCATTCTTCACTCACCCGCTTCATGGGAGGTAGTACCTCGATGAACTCGCCGACCTCGCGTCCCATGATGTTCCAGCCTTCACGGATGTGGCGATTCAGCGACAGGGCTTTGTATTGAGTGAGGATGTAGACGCGCCGCAGGTCGGAATTCACGCAGTTGGAAAGCGTGATATCGATGATGCGGTAGATGCCACCGAAGGTTACTGCCGGCTTGGCGCGGTCGCGCGTCAGGGGATAGAGCCGTTCGCCGGCCCCGCCCGCCAGTAGAACTCCGAGAGTGTCCTTCATTGGCTATTCCGCTTTGATGCTGTTTCTCGACCTCTGGGAGACTTCGACTTTCTACTCAGCTCAACTTCGAGTACTTCCGACCGCGAAGGGTTGATACTAGCACAGGCGGAAAAAACGCGGCTACGCGGCAGCGCAATTTGGCAATCGCGTCGGCCGGTCGGTGCGTCACATGTAAAGGAGGTGGGAATGAGTACGGTTCTGGTTACGGGCGGGTCAGGCTTCCTGGGCAGCCACGCCATTCTGCAACTCTTGAACGCAGGACATCAGGTGCGAACTACCATCCGCGATCTGAAGCGTGAGGACGAAGTGCGCACCATGCTGCGTCAGGGAGGGATCGATCCAGGGAATCGGCTGTCGTTCTTCGCTGCCGACCTCGAAAAAGATGCCGGCTGGCACGAAGCCATCTCCGGATGCGAGTACGTCCTCCACATCGCTTCGCCATTTCCCCAGACCGTGCCAAAGAGTGAAGACGAAATCATCGTGCCCGCCCGCGAGGGTACGCTTCGAGTGTTGCGCGCTTCGCGGGATGCCGGAGTCAAGCGTGTCGTTTTGACATCGTCCTTCGCCGCCATCGGCTACGGTCATCTGCCAC